>Ga0164242_10008012_pt1 | contig 11497 bp, 7 predicted proteins | sample OricomgcompostMG_FD_108783 | JGI IMG/M metagenome (GOLD analysis project Ga0164242, IMG submission 108783) | Miracle-Growth compost microbial communities from Emeryville, California, USA - Original compost - Miracle growth compost (MG) ...
GAGGTGTCGCGCGAGGTGTCCTTGAGGTCCACCCCGGATCGTCCCAGTGCCCGGGCACCGGCCACCAGCCCGGCGGCCACCCTCGCAGCCTCCCGATAGCCCAGACCCTCGGGCGGGTGGATGTTGGAGATGCAATTGCGGTCCGCGTCGCTGCGCCCGGGCATCGGCAGGTGGGTCAGGTAGATGCCCAGGCTGTCGGCGACCGACAGGCCGGGACGCTCGCCGATGATCACCAGCAGAGTGCGCATCTTGGCCACCGCACCGATGTGATCGCCCAGCGCGACGCGGGCCTGGGTGGCGATCACCGGCGGGGCCAGCGTGTAGTCGCCGCGCAGTGCGGCCACCAGTTCGGTCAGCAGCGCCGGGCCGTGTTTGGCCAGCGCGTAGGGCGAAAGACCGTCGGCCAGCACGAAACCGATGTCCGCCGGAGTCTGCGGCACCTCGAGCGCCGACGGCAGCCGGCCCAGGTCCGGGCGGCGCAGGTACTCCCCTCGTGAGCTCGCCTGGCTGCCCACCACCGCGGGCTCGCCGATCCCGACCTGCCGCACCCGCACCGTCAGGTCCTCGACGTCCAGCGGCTCGTGCACCGCGTCGCGGGCCGCGGCATGCGCGGTGGCCAGCTCCAGCACCTGCCGGGTCGGCAACGCATTGCCCGCCCGACCCAGCCCGATCCGGGCCTGGGTGGTCTTGCGCAGCTCATCCCAAAACTCTTGGAGAGCAACATCTTCGGTCATTGTCATCCCGCCTGGGTCAGCGCACGCAGCGGCGAGTGCCGCAGATCGAACTGGGTCAGCCGCCCGGCGTCGTCCATCATCCCGACGTCGTGCAACCAGGTCTCGAATTCCGGTGCCGGCCGCAGCCCCAGGGTGCGGCGCACCGCCAGCACGTCATGGAAGGACAGGCTCTGATAGCCCAGCATCACGTCGTCGGCACCGGGCACGGTGATGACGAAGGCGCAGCGCGCGGCGGCCAGCAGGGTCAGCAGCGTGTCCATGTCGTTCTGGTCGGCCTCGGCGTGGTTGGTGTAGCAGACATCCACGCCCATCGGCAGGCCCAGCAGCTTGCCGCAGAAATGGTCTTCCAGCCCGGCGCGGATGATCTGCCGCCCGTCGTAGAGATACTCCGGGCCGATGAACCCGACGACGGTGTTGACCAGCAGCGGGTCCAGCGCCCGTGCCACCCCGTAGGCCCGAGCCTCCAGGGTCTGCTGGTCCACCGGACGGCCGCCGGTGCCCAGGTGCGCGCCGGAGCTGAGCGCCGAGCCCTGGCCGGTCTCCAGGTACATGACGTTGTTGCCGACGGTGCCGCGGTGCAGCGACCGGCCGGCCTCGTTGCCCTCGGCCAGCAGCGCCAGGTCCACCCCGAAAGCCTTGTTGGCACCCTCGGTACCGGCCACCGATTGGAACACCAGGTCCACCGGTGCGCCCGCCTCGATCAGCCCGATGGTGGTGGTGATGTGCGACAGCACGCAGGACTGTGCCGGGATGTTGTAGCGGCTGCGGATGTTGTCCAGCAGCACCAACAGGTCGGCGGTGGCCTGCGGCGAGTCGGTGGCCGGGTTGATCCCGATGACCGCATCACCGCAGCCCATCAGCAGCCCGTCGAGCACCGCGGCGGCGATGCCCCGCGGGTCGTCGGTGGGATGGTTGGGCTGCAGCCGGGTGGCCAGTGTGCCGGGCAGCCCGATGGTGCTGCGGAAACCGGCTTGCACCTGGGTGGCGGCGGCGACGGCGATCAGGTCCTGGTTGCGCATGATCTTGCTGACCGCCGCGGCCATCTCCGGAGTGATGCCGGGGGCGACGGCCGCGATCCGCGCGGCGGCGTCGTCGGCGGCCACCGCCTCCAGCAGCCAGTCCCGGAAGGCCCCCACCGTCAGGTGAGAGATCTCCGAGAATGCCTGCGCATCATGGGAATCCATGATCAGCCGGGTGACCTCGTCGGTCTCGTAGGGCACCACGGCTTCGTTGAGGAATACCTCCAACGGCAGGTCCGCGAGCACCCAGGCGGCCGCAGCGCGTTCCCCGTCGTGCTCGGCCGCACAGCCGGCGAGTTGATCGCCGGAGCGCAGCGGAGTGGCCTTGGCCAACACCTCGACCAGACCGTCGAAGCTGTAGGTCACCCCCGAAACCTGCTGGTGGTATTTCATTTCAGTTCACTCTCCGCTGCTGCGAGCATCGCGAACTCCTCATCTGGAGAGTTTGCCACCAAACGGTGCCGGCTGTAGAGCGCGAAGTAGAGCATGAATGCGCAGAACACAACCAGACAGATACCGACTGCTTTGGGGTCCACCAGGAAGGTGGCGACGACGGCCAACACCGCGATGACAAGAGCGAATGACGTGGTCACGATGCCCCCCGGGGTGCGATATGGCCGCGGCATGTTCGGCTCACGCCGACGCAGCACGATGTGGCTGACCATCATCAACACGTAACTCACGGCGGCCCCGAAAACGGCCATGTTCAGCAGCAGATCACCCTTGCCGGTCAGCGACAGCAGAAACCCGATGACCCCGGGCACGATCAGCGCCAACGTCGGCGCCTTGCGGGAGTTGGTCACCGACAGTTGCGTCGGCAGGTAGCCCGCCCGAGACAGTGCGAACAACTGCCGGGAGTAGGCGTAGATGATCGAGAAGAAGCTGGCGATCAGGCCGGCGAGGCCGATGTAGTTCACCAGCTTGGCACCGATGCCATGACCGAGCGCCTCGACCAGCGGATTGCCCGACGCCGACATCTGTTCGGCTCCACCGGCACCCGTGGTCAGAATCAATACACCGGCGCAGGTGACCAGCAGCACGGTCATCGCCGCGATGATGCCGCGGGGCACGTTCTTCTCCGGGTTGGCCGTCTCCTCAGCGGCCAGCGGGACACCTTCGATGGCCAGAAAGAACCAGATGGCGAACGGGATGGCGGCCCAGATGCCGAGGTAACCATGCGGCAGCACTTTTGAGGCCCCGGCCACAGAAGTGTCAACGGCAATGTTGGTCAGGTTCGACACATCGAATTGCGCGACGGCGCACACAGCGAATATCGCCAAACCGATCAGCGCGATCGCGGTGATCACGAACATCACCTTCAGTGCCTCGCCGACACCCGACAGGTGAATACCGATGAAGAACCCATAGGCCGCCAGGTACACCCACCAGCCGTTGTGAATCCCGAAGAGCCCCAACGATTCCACGTATGCACCGATGAAAGTCGCAATGGCGGCAGGGGCGATCGAGTACTCGATGAGAATCGCTGTGCCGGTGGCGAATCCACCCCACGGTCCCAGTGCGCGGCGCGCGAAGGTGTAGCCGCCACCCGCCGCGGGCAGCGCCGACGACAGCTCCGCCATACCCAGCACCAGCGCCAGGTACATGCCGGCGATGATCACCGCGGCGATGGCCAGGCCACCGAAACCGCCATGGGCCAGACCGAAGTTCCACCCGGAATAGTCTCCGGACACGACATAGCTGACGCCCAGACCGGCGAGCAGCAGCCAGCCTGCCGCGCCCTTCTTCAGCTGACGTCGCTGAAGGTAATCATCGCCTTCGATGTGCTCTTCGACACCGTGAGCGGAACGCTCACCGGCCGGATTCGCTGTTGACACTTCAAAACTCCTGACGGTAATGACGGAACGTCATGGTCGCCTGCCCCAAGAATGCCCGGTGCCGACGGTGAATTAATTTGTTTCCGAACGCTTCAGTCAGCGTTGACCGCAGAATCCTGCAGCGCGCGCCCGCATTTGGAACACACGCCGGTGTAGATCCAGGATATTTGCTTCCGCGCGCCGGCGCGCGTCGGATCAGAAAAACCCTTGGGCCTTAGTGGAATACGACACCAACAGGTTCTTGGTCTGCTGGTAGTGGTCGAGCATCATCTTGTGGTTCTCCCGGCCGATGCCGGACTGCTTGTATCCGCCGAACGCGGCGTGTGCGGGATACATGTGGTAGCAGTTGGTCCACACCCGGCCGGCCTTGATGTCGCGGCCGGCCCGGTAGGCGGTGTTGCCGTCGCGGCTCCACACCCCGGCCCCCAGGCCGTAGAGGGTGTTGTTGGCGATCGCGATGGCGTCGTCGTAGTCCTTGAACGAGGTCACCGAGACCACCGGCCCGAAGATCTCCTCCTGGAAGATCCGCATGTTGTTGCTGCCGGCGAAGATGGTCGGACTGACGTAGTAGCCGGTGCTCAGATCGCCGCCGAGTTCGGCCCGCTCACCACCGGTAACCAGTTGCGCGCCTTCGGATTTGCCGATCTCGATGTAGGACAGGATCTTTTCCAGCTGATCGTTGGAGGCCTGCGCGCCGATCATGGTCTCGGTGTCCAGCGGATCGCCCTGGCGCACCGCCTTGGTGCGGATGGCCGCCATGCCCAGGAATTCGTCGTAGATATCGGCCTGGATCAACGAACGCGACGGGCAGGTGCACACCTCACCCTGGTTGAGCGCGAACATGGTGAAGCCTTCCAGGGCCTTGTCCTGGTAGTCGTCGGCGGCCGCCATGACGTCGGAGAAGAAGATGTTGGGGCTCTTGCCGCCCAACTCCAGCGTTACCGGGATCAGGTTCTGCGACGCGTACTGCATGATCAGCCGGCCGGTGGTGGTCTCACCGGTGAATGCGATCTTGGCGATCCGGCTGCTCGATGCCAGCGGCTTGCCGGCTTCGACCCCAAAACCGTTGACCACGTTGACCACACCGGCGGGCAATAGGTCGCCGATGAGTGAGAACAAGAACATGATCGAGGCGGGGGTCTGCTCGGCGGGCTTGAGCACCACCGCGTTGCCGGCGGCCAGCGCCGGAGCCAGCTTCCATACCGCCATCAAGATCGGGAAGTTCCATGGGATGATCTGCCCGACCACGCCGAGCGGCTCATGGAAGTGGTAGGCGACGGTGTCCTCGTCGATCTCGGAAATCGAGCCCTCCTGGGCCCGCAGCACGCCGGCGAAGTACCGGAAATGGTCGATCGCCAGCGGAATATCGGCGTTGAGGGTCTCGCGGACCGGCTTGCCGTTGTCCCAGGACTCGGCGACCGCGATGGCCTCCAGGTTCTGCTCCATCCGGTCGGCGATCAAGTTCAGTACCCGGGCCCGGCCGGCCGGTGCGGTCTTGCCCCAGGCGGGGGCGGCGGCATGCGCGGCGTCCAGTGCCTTCTCGACATCGGATGCATCGGAGCGGGCGATCTCACAGAACACCTGGCCGGTCACCGGGGTGCGGTTCTCGAAATACTGGCCGCCGGCCGGAGCCACCCACTGGCCGCCGATGAAGTTCTCATAGCGGGACGGGTAGCTCATCACCGAGCCCTCGGCACCGGGACGTGCATAAACAGTCATGGGTCTCAACTCCTAGCCGGACGTATGTGTGTTCCTCGTCACTAACGGTAGGACGCGGGGAGTTGCAACACAGTTGCATTGCCGCAGGCAACGTCAGCCCAATTCGGCGTCCAACCCCGCCAAATGACCCACTGCCTGCGCTTTTGTCACCGCATCGGCGCCCGGATGGCTGCGCAGCAGCTGCCAGCCGTGCCGGTCGTCGCGGCCATCGGGCAGCGCCAGCCAGCGGCGCAGCAGGGCAACGTTGCCGGCGGCCGAGGCCGACAGCACCGCGTTGCGCATGCTCTCGCCGAGTTCGGTGCGCAGCCGGGCGATCGCCGGGGATACCGACTGCGGCAGCAGCGCGCCGCCATAGTGCGATAGCGCGGTCTCGATGTCACCGCGACCCAGCGCATCGAACACCTCGGCGAGGTCGCTGTCGATGGGTTCGAGCAGCCGGTAGGGCCGCGACGCCACGTACTGTGCGCCGATCACCCGGCGCAACCGCGACATCTCGACCCGGATCGTTACCGCGTCAAGATCGTTGTCGTCCAACAACATTGCCAAATGGTCGGCACTGAGACCCTCCCGGTGGCGGGTCAGCAGCACCAGGATGTCGGCGTGCCGCCCGGTCAGGGTGTGGTGGCTGGGGCGACCGTCCTCGCCGATCATCACCAGGCGTGGGCGGTCGGCGCCCAGCACCGACAGCCGAGCACCGGCGGGGGCGGGAGCGGGGGCGGTCAACCGCTGCAGGGCCAGGTGGTTCTCGATGGCCATCACCGTGGCGCGCACCAATGCCAGGGTCTGGGCCGACGCGATCTGGCTGTCCTCGGTCAGGTCGATACATCCGATGAGCCGGCCGCTGGCCGGATCGTGCACCGGCACGGCGGTGCACGTCCAAGGCTGCACCAAGCGGGAGAAATGTTCGGAACCGTGGATCTGCAGCTCCCGGTCCAGCGCCAGCGCGGTACCCGGGGCATTGGTGCCGGCGCTACGCTCGCTCCAGTTCGCACCCGGCACGAAGTTCATCGCCTCGGCCCGGCCGACGGCGTCCGAGTCACCCTCGACCCACAGCAGCGTGCCGTCGGCGCCCGTCACCGCAACCACCACGCCACTGTCCCTGGCATCCTCCACCAGTAGTTTTCGAATCACCGGGAGGGCTGCGGCCAGTGGTTGTCCAGCCCGCATCTGATCCAGCGTGACGGGTCCGAGTGCTTCGGTCTGCGCACCGCCGCGGTCCGGGTCGACGCCGGTCTGCAAACTGCGGCGCCAGCTTTCGGCGATGATCGGGCGTACCGAGGAATCGAGCTTGTTCGCGTCCAGTTCGCCGGCGATGAACCGTTGATGCACCACGCGCAGCTCGGAACCAGCCGGCGACCCCTTGGTGCGGCTGGTTCCCACGACAATCACGCTCCTCGCAGGCCCGATGCGCCGGCCCACGTGCGCGTCAGAGTAGTCGAACCGGCGCTCCGCGGCAGTTGGTTGGGTGACTGTGTGTCCTGCCCCGGCTCTCCTCCGAGGCAGGACACACAGAGCTCTGCGGGGCTAAAAGCCCCAGGCTGACGCCGCGCGCCGATCGGTCGCGGCGACGTCGTCGGCTCCGTCGCGGACCGCGTTACCGAGGCGGTGCAGCATGTCATTGAGGGCGGCGGCCGACTGATCCCAGTGGGTCTGTTCGAGCCGGAACGCCTCGGCCGCCTCGCGGGTCCAGTTGGCCTGCAAGGGTGCTACCAACCGGCGCAGTTCCTCCAGCGCAGTGTTCAGCCGCGCCGAGGTGGTGTGGATCTGCTGGCGGACGGTGTATTCGATCTCGCCGAAGTCGTAGGTGAGCGCCGAGGACATGGTGTTCTCCGATCGTTGTTGGGGGGTCACAGGGTGTGGGCTACGGCGGCGATCTGTTGGCCGTGCAGTTCGCCGGCCTCGCGCAGGGTGGTGGCGTTGCCGCGGACCGTCTCGGCGATCCGACCCAGGGCGGCATGCAGTTTCATCGATTCGGTGTTCCACCGGTCGACCACGTCCTGGAATCGCAGGGCCGCGGCGCCGCCCCAGACCGCCGGCGGGATCGCGGTCATCTCGCCGATGAAGCCGGACAGCATGGCCCGGATCTCCTCGTTACGGGTGTCGACCTTGGCCGCCACCGCGGTCATCAGATCGAAATCGGTTGTCAGTGTGCCGCTCATGGTTATCCTTTCCTCGCCTTTGTTGTTTTGACGCACCAGCTCGTCATTCGGTTCCGTTGTCGCCCAACATTTTTTCAAGCGATGCGGCGCGCCGAACGAATTGCCATGTCACACGCGTCGGCGACGCCTTGCCCCTGGCACCCGATGGCGATGCGCACCGTGTCGTCGAGCAGTACCGTCCACCGCACGGCGTCCCCGGCACGGATCTCCCGGTAGGTCACCGCGGGGCGTCCGGAAGCCGTTGCGGCATCGTTGAAGTCGACGATGATGCCGGCACGCAGCCCAGCGGCCGCGGTACGCAGGATCCGTGCGCTCTGTGCCAGGCTCGGCCGCATCGGCACCGGTGTCTGGGTCAGATGGATGCTGCCGCCGTGGTCCGGTGCAGTGATCCGCAGCCGCGCCGACCCCGTGCCGGAAGTCACCCGGTCCACCGTCCACCCCACCGGAACCTGCATCGACACCCGCCCCTCGATCACCCAGGTGGACTCGATGGTGGCCGCTGCCGGCCGTGCCGGCGACCCGGCTCCGGTGCGCACCGCCAACGCCAGCAGCACCATCACCAACGCGGCGGCGGCCGCTGCCAATAGCTTTGCCTGCCAGCCTCTTACGGGTGCCGATGCCTCGGCGCCACCACACAGATCGGCACAGCCCAGGATCGTGACATCGGCGCCCCCTGCCCGCAGCGACCCGGCCAAATCGGCGGCCAACCGCCCGGCGCCGACGATGCCTGCCGGCACGTCGACGATGACGCACGGATCAGCGACCAGGGCGTGGTGCACCGCCGCAGCCAAGGCGGAACTGCGGCGTCGGAGCACCACCGCGGGCCGATCCGGACGCGTCAGCACCACCAGATCCTGGCCCACCTCGAGCACCGGTGCGGTTGGCCGGCCGGCAGTCTGCCGCAGGGCGTCGCCGCGGTCCTGGATCCGTACCTGCGATGCGACGGCGTATGCGGCCCGCCGGATCCGATTGATCCGGGTGGTGGTCCAGAACGACGGGCATATCACGGTCAACTCGGCTACCGGGTGACCCGCCGCATCGGCGATGGCATCGGCCCAGATCTTCTGGCTGTCTTGTACTTCGGCACCGGCCAGACCGATGTCGTCGTCGAGACAGGCCATCGCCGCGTCGGCCAGTTCGGCAGCTATACCCACGGGCCCGGTGATGGTCGCCGGACCCGCGACCATCACGACAGCACCGGTCACGGTGGTTCCGTCCAGCCGATCTGCACGGTCCGCGGCGGCTGCCCTCGGACCACGATAACCGCCCGCCCCGGTGGCAGCGGTGCACTGCGCACCGCTCCCATCAGGACCCCCTCTTCGGGTGCCGCACTCATCAACAACCCGGTGGCCCCCAGATCGCGCATCCGCGCGAGTATCGGGTCGAACAGTGCACGGGAGGCACCTCCGGAGCGGCGCGCGAGCACCGCATGCAAGCCGATATCGCGAGCGTGTGGCAGCAGATCCACCAGCGCCGACAACGGGTTGGGGCCGCCGCCGGCCACCAGGTCATAGTCGTCGACGATGACGAACAGTTCCGGCCCCGACCACCACGATCTGTCCCGCAGCTGTTGTTGGGTGACCCCTGGTCCGGGTAGCCGCGCAGTCAATTGCGCAATGGCAGAAGATAATTCGTAATCTATGGTGGCCATCGACATGGCATAGCCGGCCAGCTCCGGCGGTTCGACGACCCCGAGCAGGGTGCGTCGGTAGTCGATCAGCAGCAGCCGGGCCGGCAGCGGGGCTGCCATGACGGCCCGGCACACCGTGCGCAGCGTTGCGGTCTTGCCGCATTCGTTGTCCCCCAGGATGATCAGGAACGGCTCGGCAAGGTCCAGCGTGAGCGGGCCGTCGTCCTCGGCCAGCCCGATGACTAAATCACCGGCATCGGTCGGCAGGTGCCAGTGCGTGGGCAGCGCTTCGATTCGGGGCGCCTGTTCGTCGCCGAGAATCGGCCGGGCCTGCGGCAGTGCGACGACGAATTCCCTGCCCTGCTTGGTGATACCGTGCCCTGGCGGGCGGTCGGTCAGCAACGGCGCTCGGCGCCGATCCATTTCCGACTCGGTGGGATCCCCCAGTCGCAACTCGAGCCGGGAGCCGATCTGGTCCTTGAGTGCGGGGCGGATGTCTGCCCATCTCGACGAGGTCAGGATGAGGTGAATGCCGACCGAAAGCCCCTGGGCGGCGATGACTGTCACGACATCTTCCAGGTCGGGGAAGTCCCGGCGCAGCGCCGACCAGCCGTCGATGGCCAAGACCACCTCGCCGAATCGGTCATCGCCTCGCCCGCCTTGGCGTCGGCGCATCAGTGACAACAGCTGGGCGATGATGCGCGCCACCAACTCTGGGTCAGCGCGGTCGGCCACCGCACCGACGTGCGGCAGGGCGCGTAGCGAGCTCAGGGCGCCGTCACCCAGATCGACACCGTAGATGTTGAGTCGGCGGGCGCCATGAGTTGCGGCCAGCGCCAGCAACACAGTGTGCATCGTGGTCGACTTTCCCGAACGAGGTCCACCGACGATCGCCAGGTGCCCGCCGCCGCCACGCAGATCCACCGCCAGCACCTCGCGTCGTTGTTCGAAGGCGTTATCCACCAGACCGATCGGCACGCACAGTGCCGGTCCGTTGTCCCCGCCACCGTTGGCCAGCAGGTCCGCGAGCATCGGTGGCCGGTCCAGCGGTGGCAGCCATACCTGATGGGCCGGACGGCCACGGCCGGCCAGCCGCTCGGTCACGAGCTGCAGGACCGTGGCGCGGTCGCCGGTGCGAATCTGCGGTTCACCGGTGAACAGCCTGGGTGCGGTGTCCTCGGTGCCGGCGCCCGGTGCGGATACGAACGCACCCCGAAACCTGGTCAGCTCCCCGTCGGAGGTCTTGAGATATCCCGAGCCCGGGACGTTCGGCAGTAGGTGGGCGTCAGGAACCCCGAGCACCGCACGCGACTCGTTGGCCGAGAACGTCTTCAGACAGATCCGGTAGGACAGATGACTATCCAGCCCGCGCAGGCGGCCCTCATCCAGGCGCTGACTGGCCAGTAAAAGATGGACGCCCAGCGAGCGTCCCAGCCTGCCGATCGCCACGAACAGTTCGGCGAAATCAGGGTGCCGACTGAGCAGTTCGGAGAACTCGTCGACGACGATGAACAGTGCCGGCAGCGGATCCAGCGCGGCGCCGCCCGCACGAGCACGTCGGTATTCACCGATGTCAGCCAGGTTCCCGGCGCGGCGCAGCAGTTCCTGTCGCCGGGTGAGTTCACCGGCCAGCGCGTCGTGCATCCGGGCGACCAGGTGCGCTTCCTGCGCAAGGTTGGTGATCACCGCGGCCACATGACGCAGGGGCTCGAACCCGAGAAAGGTTGCACCACCCTTGAAGTCGACCAGTACCAGGTTGAGTTCGTCGGGCGAGTGGGTGCCGATGAGCGCGAGGGTCAGGGTCCGCAGGAACTCCGACTTTCCCGAACCCGTTGCGCCGATGCACAGTCCGTGCGGCCCCATTCCGGATTGTGCGGCTTCTTTGAGATCCAGATACACCGCATCCCCGGCGCTGCCGGTACCGATGGGCACCCGCAGGTACGCACTGCCGTGCCGTCCGGGCCAGACCGGGGCGAGGTCGTCGCAACCGGCCAGCTCCAGCCAATCTCGCGCGATCGACGAATCTGACTCCGCCAGATCGAATTTGGACAGCCGACGAGCGCACAGCAGCGCCTGCTCGACGGCGACGGTGTCGGGTACGAACTCGGGTGCAACACCGGGTAACCCCGTGCTCATCGCGGCGCCACCGGCCACCGTCAATGTCGGTCCTTCATGGGTCTGACCCAGATGGAACACGGTGAGATCTCCCCGGTGCGCCAATTCAGCCACCGGCCGGTCGGTGATCACGACCAGGTACCTGCCGCTCAGGGCGGCGCACGCCTGCATCGCCTCATCGACCTCGGTGCAACGCAAGACCGAATCCCCCAACCGGCCGTCGTGATGGTGGTGGGGCAGCCATTTGAGCCAATCCCACTCATCGCCTGCCGCGAGCGTGAGTATC
>Ga0164242_10008013_pt1 | contig 11497 bp, 8 predicted proteins | sample OricomgcompostMG_FD_108783 | JGI IMG/M metagenome (GOLD analysis project Ga0164242, IMG submission 108783) | Miracle-Growth compost microbial communities from Emeryville, California, USA - Original compost - Miracle growth compost (MG) ...
CGCGGCCTGCGGGTCCGCCTGGTCGGCGGCGGCGCGGGCGGCGTCCTCCAGGCGCCGGTCGGACAACCGCCCGAGCCGGTCGGCGAGCTGCGCGTCCACCCTGGTGCGGTCCTCGGCACTGAGGCACGCGGTGGCGCGGACCATGAGGGTGGCCTGCCACTCGCTGATCTCCCCACTGGTGAGCGCGGCCAAGGTGTGCGGCATCTCGCCGGTGAGCGCTGTGGCGAGGCCGAGGTGCCGGTTCCCCCGGTTCGGTGAGTCCTTGCGCGCCAGCGCGACCTGGGATCCCACGGACCGGGCGGTCCTGGCCCGGTCCAGCCCCCTGGCCTGGTCGCGTTCGCGCTGACTGGTGACTATGACAGGTTGGTTTGGCCCCAGGGTGACGGTCTGAAGTGGCTCCACCTGGCGACTCGCCGGGGCGGTTGTGACGGTTTGAGTTGGCCCCACCTCAGCCTTGCCTCATCAGTGGCAATCGAGGTCAAGGGGCTGGGATGGGATCGCGGGTGGAACTCTTCGCACAGATTCGTCGGGACGCGCGGGTCGAGGACGTGCCGATCCGGGAGCTAGCGCGCCGGTATGGGGTGCATCGGCGCACGGTTCGGCAGGCGTTGGAGTCGGCGGTACCGCCGCCTCGTAAGAGGCCGGTGCGGTGCTCGCCGCGGTTGGATCCGTTCAAGGACGCGATCGATCAGATGCTCCGCGCGGACCTGGACGCGCCGCGCAAGCAGCGGCATACCGCCACCAGGGTCCTGTCTCGGCTCGTCGAGGAGCACGGCGCGACCGATGTGTCGTACTCGACGGTGCGAGACTACGTGCGGGTGCGGCGGGCCCAGATCGATCTGGAGGCCGGGCGGCGGGTCGAGGCGTTCATCCCGCAGCAGCACGCCCCGGGCGAGGAGGCCGAGGCCGACTTCGGCGAGCTCTGGGTGATCCTGAACGGAGTCAAGACCAAGTGCTACCTGTTCGTGCTGCGGATGTGCGCTTCGGGCAAGGCGATCCACCGGGTCTACCCCACCCAGGGGCAGGAGGCGTTCTTGCAGGGGCACATCGAGGCGTTCGAGGCCCTCGGCGGTATCCCGACCCGGCACATCAAGTACGACAACCTCACGTCAGCGGTGAATGCAGTGATCCACGGGCCCGGCCGACAACGCCGGGAGAACGACCGGTGGGTGCTGTTCCAGTCTCACTACGGGTTCGACCCGTTCTACTGCCAGCCCGGCATCACCGGCGCGCACGAGAAGGGCGGAGTGGAAGGCGGAGTCGGCTGGTTCCGCCGGAACCACCTGGTCCCGATGCCTGAGATCGAGTCCTTGGACGAGCTGAACGAGCGGATCAGGGCGTGGGATGCCGCTGACGACGCGCACACCATTACCGGACGGGCGGCGACGATCGGGGAAGAGTTCGCCATGGAGGCACCCCTGCTGCGCCCGCTGCCCCAGGAGTCGTTCGACCCGGGGTTGGTGCTGCACCCCCGGGTGGACCGGTCCGCGCTGGTCACGGTGCGGATGAACCGGTACTCGGTGCCCGCGCACCTGATCGGCCGGCGGGTCCGGGTCTCCTTGCGCGCAGCCCAGGTCGTGGTGTTCGACGGGCACGCCACGGTGGCGACGCACCCGCGGCTCGCCGGGCGGTCCGGCTGCCGGGTGGACCTGGACCACTACCTGGAGGTGCTGCGGTACAAGCCCGGCGCGCTGCCCGGGTCGACCGCGCTGGCACAGGCCCGCGCCGCGGGCGCGTTCACGCCCGAGCACGAGGCGTTCTGGGCCGCCTCCCGGCGGGTCAACGGCGACGGGGACGGAACCCGGGAACTGATCGACGTGCTACTGCTGCACCGGTCCCTGCCCGATCAGGCGGTGATTGCGGGCATCACCGCCGCCCTGACGGTGGGGGCAGTGTCCGCGGATGTCGTCGCCGTCGAGGCCCGCCGCCACGCGGATACCACCGACGACCCGACCGAGACCCGCGCGGAGCGCGGTCATGCTGGTGGTCGGGGCCGTGCGGATCAGCGGCGCGTGGTCAGTCTGACCCAGCGCCGGCTGACCGACCCGGCCGCCGTCATCGCCGGGCTACCACCGGACACCCGCCCGGTCCCGTCGGTCGCGGCCTACGACGAGCTGCTGGCACGCCGGACGGCACCCACCACCCCCGATGAGAAGGTGAGCACCTCATGAGCCCCACCGCACCCGCGGGCACGCTCAGTCCGACCCTGCGACGTCGCGGCCTGACCGAGGAGGCCGCGGTCGCGGCGGTCGACCAGGCCTGTCGCCGCCTTCGCCTACCCACGATCCGGTCGCTGATCGATCAGGCGCTGACGGTCGCGACCAGGGAGCAGCTGACCTACCAGGGGTTCCTGGCCGAGCTGCTGCTGGCCGAGGTCGATGACCGGGACCGGCGCTCCACCATCCGCCGGGTCAAGGCCGCCGGGTTCCCCCGCACCAAGTGGCTGGGCGACTTCGACTTCGACGCCAACTCGAGCATCAACCCGGCCACGATCCACCAGCTGGCCGCCGGCGACTGGATCCGCAAGGGCGAACCCTTGTGCCTGATCGGGGACTCCGGTACCGGTAAGTCGCACCTGCTGATCGCGTTGGGCACCGCGGCGGCGGAACAGGGCCACCGGGTGCGTTACACCCTGGCGACGAAACTCGTGAACGAGCTCGTGGAGGCCGCCGACGACAAGAGCCTGACCCGCACCATCAACCGGTATGGCCGTGTGGATTTGTTGATGATCGACGAGCTGGGGTACATGGAGCTCGACCGGCGCGGTGCCGAGCTGCTGTTCCAGGTATTGACCGAGCGTGAGGAAAAGAATTCCGTGGCCATCGCGTCCAACCAGGCCTTCTCTGGCTGGACGGACACCTTCACGGACCCACGGTTGTGCGCGGCGATCGTGGACCGACTCACCTACCGCGGCACCATCATCGAGACCGGCACTCATTCCTACCGGCTCGCCCATAGCAAGGGCCGGCCGGAAAGGGAACGTGAATGAGCTCGCCTTGCTGCCGGAGCCTCGGCACCACCGCCGGACGGTGGTGGTTCGCCGTGACCGTTGGTTGTGTGGTGTCAGGTCGTCGGGGTTCGGGCCCAGGTCAGGTGTCCCTCGTCGAGGGCGACCTCGGCGTCGGTCTCGGCGGCGGCGTCGGGGTCGTGGGTGGACATGATGACGATGGCTCCCGCGTCGGTCTCGGCCCGCAGCAGTGCGATGACGCGTTCCCTGGTGGCGGAGTCCAGGTCGCTGGTGGGTTCGTCGGCCAGGATCACGTTCGCGCGCGACGCCAGGGCTCGAGCGACCGCGACGCGTTGCTGCTGGCCGCCGGACAGCTCCTCGATGAGGTGGTTGCCGGAGTCCTGCAGGCCGACGCTGGTCAGCGCGTCCTGCACCCGCTCGGCTGCCTGGTCGGGCGGGGTGCCGGTGATCAGCAGCGGGACCAGAGCGTTCTCGGTGGCGGTGAGGGTGGTGGCCAGGCCGTTGCCCTGCGGGATGATCACGATCCCCGCACGGGCCGCGGCCTCCCGCCCGGCGACGGGCCAGCCGCCGTAGGTCACGGCCCCCGACGCGGGCACCAGGGCACCGGCCAGCGCCCACAGCAGGGAGGACTTGCCGGCCCCGGACGGCCCGGTGACCGCGAGGAACTGCCCGGGCTGGGCGGTCAGGTCGATCTCGTGGAGGGCGACCAGGTCCCCGTAGGCCACGCTCACGCCGTCCGCACGCAGAGCCTTGGTCTGCCGCCCCGGACGTGCTGCGGTGGTGGGGCTGTCCACGGGATAGGTCACCGGGCACCCTCCTCAGGTGGTTCGGGTCCGGTGCCGCCGGCATCGGGGAGCAGGACCCAGGTGCCGTCCTGGTCGTGCACCCGCACCAGCGTGCCGGGCGGCAGCACGTCCAGGGCGTGCGCGGGCAGCGGGAGGAACCCGTCGGCGGTAACGACCGCGTACTCCTGGCCGGCGCGGCCCTCCCCGCCGATCCGCCCGTCCCGGATCGTCACCGTCCGCGGCATAACAGCCGCGACCTGCGGGTCGTGGGTGACCAGCACGACGGTGGTGCCCTGACCGGTGTTGATCCGGGCCAGGGTGTCCAGCACGGTGTCGCGGGCGTGGTGGTCCAACTGGCTGGTCGGTTCGTCGGCCAGGATGACTCCCGGGTTGGTGGCGATACAGATCGCGACAGCGGCGAGCTGTAGGTGGCCCGGGGTCAGCGACCCCAACGGGGCGTCGGCGTGCCCGGTCAGCCCGACCCGGTCCAGCACCTCGCGGACGTCGGGGAGGTCGGCGTGCTTGTCGAGGCGGCGGGCGGCGTGCTGCGCGAAGGCGACGTTCTGCCGGGGGGTCAGGTAGGGCAGCAGGTTACGGGACGCGCCCTGCAGCATCAACGACACCTCGGTGGCGCGCAGCCGGTCGAACTGGTTGGTCGTCAGCGACGTCAGCTCGTGCTCGCCGATGAAGATCTTGCCCGCCGACGGCTTGAACAAGCCACCCAGCAGGGTCAGCAGGGTCGACTTGCCCGCCCCGGACGGACCGAGCAACGCGATCATCTCCCCGGCCGCCACCGACAGGTCGACCCCGGACAGGGCGGCCACGTCGTGCCCCTCCGACCGGTAGATGTGCACCAGTCCCCGGGTCGAGATCGCCAACCCCGACCGCGCCGCGACCGGTGGCGTGGTGGTGTCCGGTGTCATGGGGCCTCCCGCAACCGGGTCAGCCGGGCCCTCCTGGCCACCCACCGCCCACTGGTCCAGCCGACGACGCCGAGCACGACCAGTGCGCCGAGCAGGGCCCAGGCGACCGCGGTCCAGGCGGTGGACAGGTTCAGGATCGGGATCGCGGGAGGTGTCGCGAACAGGGGAACCATGGGCATGGCGTAGTGCGCGCCCAGGACACCGCACGCGACCCCGAGGATGATGCTGGCCAGCACCAGCGGCAGCTGTTCGCCGACAGATACGACCATGAGGGCGCGTCGTGGCAGCCCGCTCATCCGCAGCGCGGCGTAGTCGCGGGACCGCATCCGCCAGGAGGTCGCGACCGCGATCAGCAGCACGAGCGCGGCGATGACCGCGGCCGCGCCGCCGACGACGGTGCCCAGCTGCAGCCCCCAGGTGGCGGCGGTCTGGTCGTAGACGCGCTGGGCGTCGGCGGTCGTGGTGGTGCCCGAGATCCCGATGCCCTGCTGTTTCAGCGCCGCGGTGACCTTGGCCAGTAGCGCGGGGTCGTTGTGGGCGAACCAGACCTGCAGGACCATGGTGCTGGCGGGTGGGGCACCGTACCGTTCCAGGACGTCGAGGTTGACCAGCGCGGTCGCCGGGGCGCTGCCGGGCGCGTAGCGCAGGGACCCGACCTTGGTCATGGGCCGGGTGATGCCATCCAGCCCGGCAGCCTGGAATGTGTCTCCTTGGCTGCCCGCCGGTAGGGGCCCGGCGACCAGGGCAGGCACCCGGGCCGGAACGGACTTGTGGCCGAGGTCGACCTCGGAGGTGCCGGTGTCGGTGAACTTGACCTGGAGGCCCTCCCGGGCATTACTCGGGGTCATCGACCCGTCACCGGATGCGGTCAGGTTCCGCCAGTGACCTGGGTCGCCCAGGGGCACCGGGTGGCCCGAGACACTCGCGTGCGACAGGGTGAGGCCGCCGGATAGCGGCGGGTGGACACCCGGCGCGTAGATCCCCAGCCCGGTGATCAAGCAGGTGTGTGCGCACGGGATCGGCGCGGTGACCGTGTGCACGCCCGAGCCGGTGACGGGCAGGTCGCCCAACCCGATGACGGCCTGCTGCGCGTCGGAGTTGGTGAGTAGTAGCCGCAGCTGCACCGGCGCGAGCCGGCTGCCCTTCAACGGACCCTGCCCGGTGGCGGCCAACGGCGCGGAGCGCACCCGTGCCGAGAACGTGGTCCCGGTTACCGAGATGGCCGGCACCGGCGGTGGGGCAAGCCTGGCCCAGGGCAGCTGGTCCGGCGCGAGCCCGGGAAACTGGGCGATGTTCGCGAACTGGCTCGGGACCACCGCCTCGGTGGTGGTGCCCTGCTCTCCTGGAGGGGACAGCTGCGCGACCGGGGTGACGTGGGTCCCGGACGGGTCGACTTGGTGCAGCACGTGTTGCACCGCGGCCACGTCCGTGCCGGCGATGGTGGAGACCATCGCCGCACCCGTCTCCGCCTGCGCGCGGTCCGCCCGGTTGCGGGCCCCGACGACCAGCGCGTCGCTGGCGAAGACCAGCAGCGCGGTCGACACGGTGATCGTGGCGATCACCTTGCGGGTGCCGGGCCGGCGGGCCACCTGCAGCAGTGCCAGGCCCGGGCTGACGCGGCCACGGGACAGCAGTCGCCGCCCGATCCCGGCGGTGGCCGGGCCGAGCAGGTGGGCCAGGAGGAGACCGACAGCCAGCGCGAGCAGCGTGGGGGCGGCCATGGCCAGGGACCCCGACAGGGATCCGGTGGCGAACGCGACGAACGCGGCACCAGCCACCACGATCAGCAGCAGGTCACCCACGCCGATCGCCCACCCGACCCGCCTGGGCACGACCCGTCGCAGCAGCTGCGCGGGCGGAGCCAGCGCGGTGGCGTGTACCACGGCCAACAGCATCACCGCCAGTGCCGCCGCGGCCGCCAGCCCGGCGTACAGCACCGGTGGTAGGACCTCGAACGGTGCCCCACCGGTCAACCAGGTGTGCCGGGCCGCGAAGGACAGCCCGAACGCGGCACCCACCCCGGCCAGGAATCCGACTGCCACGACCGGGCCCAGATCGGCCAGTAGCAGGCTCCGTGCGCCTCGGGTGCTGCGCCCACGCAGCCGGGCCAGGGCAACCTCCGGTCGGCGCTGGTCGATCGCCGCGCCCAGCACCAGCCACAACGTCAGCGCGGCCAGCAGCGCCAGCTGGATCATGAACAGTGGCACGATCGTGTTGGCCTGGTCCCGCCCGTGCGCGGCGGCCGTGGCCAGATCCGCGATCCCGGAGCTGGCCTGCGCGGTCGGTTGCCCGGTCCCGTTGCCGATCACCGGAACCGGTGCGGACAGGTATTCCTGCACCGGCTTCTTCATCGCCAGCAGCTGATCGATGCCGACCGTCGACCGGTCGATGAACAGGTCTGCCTCGTTGACCTTCGAGATCCAGGATGCTGACGGCTCGGTGGAGCCAGGTTTGGCCAGCGGCCCGGCCATCGTGGCCGGATCGGTCAGCCACCAGTCATGCTCCGTGTGGTGCGTGGCCGAGTCGGTGAGACCAGCCCGACCGGTGGGCAGGTCGTTGAACCAGTACCGGCCCGGGATGGGCGTGTAGACACCGACGACCCGCAGACTCTTGTGCGGAGTCTTCGCAGGACTGATCTGACCGGCGAGCTCGGCAACGGGGATCGGCTGACCCACCTTCCACCCGAACGTCGTGACGTCCGCGGTGCTGATCGCGATCTCGTTCCGCGCGGACGGGCAGCGCCCGCTGGCGAACCGCACATGCTGGCAGGCACCCGAGCGGGCCACCAACGACCCGGTCGGCGAGGAACCCGTGTACGGCCAGGTGCCCACCTCGACCGTGCTGCTGCCCACGGGCGGACGCAGGTACCGACGTACCGCCGGCGGGACGTAGGAGACCAGCTTCCGGTTCGTCAACGGTGGCTTCGTGGTGGTCGGTGTCACCGAAATAATCCGGATCCCCGACACATCCGCAGGAGCCTGAGCGAGCTTGGTGCGCACCATTGACTGCTGCAGCGCCCGGTCGTACAACGGGGCGAACACGGCACAGGCCGTGACCAGCGCAGCGAGCAGGGCAATCGCCACACCCTGGATCCAGCGGTATCTCAGCGCCGGAAACATGGGGCTCCTTGGCACGCACAACTGTTGTGACGGTTCACGGCTTCCGCTCGACTGTCGTGGTGAACGGCATCGGGCCGCCGCGGTCGCGCAACCGCCGGAAGAAGGTCAGCACTCCGGCCGCACCAAGTCCCCAGGACGCGGTCGATGGTGTGGGCTCGGGGAAGAAGAATAGGCCGTCGTCCCGCGCGAAAGACCGAAGGAGGACATGGGTGGCCACGTCGTCGGCCATCGCCCACACGTCATCGTCCCGGAGCGCGAGGGCGGCATCGATCAACGCGTTGCCGATACCGGCCGCACCGCAGCACTGACTCACATTGGCAAGCCGCGGAACCCACGCGTGGCAGGTCGTCAGCGCGGAGAGCGTCAGCTCCCGGTCGTACTGGACTCCGTGGGCTTCGCCGGCGCGGATGACCGATGATGCGATGCCGGCCAGCCCACGGCACCACCCCGCGGCCAGGGGCCGGGGACGCCGTTGGGTCGCGGTACTCATCAGGGAAGGCACCGCACCGGATATCGTGGCGATCAGGCGTTGGACGTCATCAAGGCTGGCAGGGTCGTCCACGGCCAGAGCGCTGTAGAACTCCAAGAGCCCGGCCAGGCCGTGCGCGTACCCCCACCGGGACTCCACATCGGAGACTCCGTGCCCGCCATCAAGAGCACTGTGGATTCCGTAGCCGTCCCACCGTGACATCCGCCTGGCGAGGGTGAGGGCCGCGGTCGGCGGGCCCTTGGCATCATTGTCCTGCACCAGGTGCAGGCCCACTCCGGCAGCGCCATACATGAGATCCGTGCCATCCGACTCGCCCCCGGTCGTCCGCAGCGTTGCGTCGCTGAGTACCTCGAACCCGGCCCGCTCCGCCAGGTGTAGCACCGCATCGATCCCGGTCGTGCCGATGTACAGGCCGGTGCCGACCGCGGTGGACTGCCGAATCGCGACCGTGGATTCCACCAGGTGGGCGATCGCCGGGCGAACCACCCCGTTCCGTTCGGCATGCTGGAGTAACTCCCACAAGATCCCAGCTGTCCCCGTGTAGACCGACCCGTCGGGTCCGCCGCCCGAACCCCACATGAACGGCCGCAGCTGTGCTGCCTGGGCGGCGACGCCCGTTCGGATCCGCTCAACGGCCTCCTCCAGCCCGGGCAGCACCGCCGGAGCCGTGGTACTGCCCGAGAACGCGTTCGTGATTGGGGTCGAGGGTCGTTCGGCCAGGAACACCAGGGCTTCGCGTGCTGCGTCGTCGCGGCCGAGCAGTGCCAACGCATGTCGAAGCGCCGGATGCAGTCCGCCGGGGTAGATGCGACGCATGGCCTGATGCATCCGGCGGATCACCTCGGCGTCGTCCTCGAGGCCGGCGACCGGGCTAAGGCCCGAGGCGGCGAAGCACAGCGTGAGGCCAAGCGAGTACAGGTCGTCATCCACACTCGGGGCGGTGTTGTCGCGCCGTTGCCCCGCCGGCGCGTAGCCGGGTGTGGCACCGGGCAGGTGGAAACCATCGTGCGCCGAGATGCCGAAGTCGATGAACGACGCGCGCCCATCGTCATCGAGCACAATGTTGCGCGGCGTGATATCACGAAGTATGACGCCGCGCTGATGCACGTATCTCAGGGTTGTAGCCACCTGCCGGCACAGCGTCACGAACGCGTCGCCGCCCTGAGCCCACGACGGTCCATCCGGCACCAGCCCTGGCCTGATGAGGAAGCGGCCATCGAAAACTGTGCTATCGAACAGGTTCTGTCGCCCGACATCCGTCGTGGTCAGGAACTCATCCGCGCCGTGAGAGAAGTGGTCGATGAACTGCGGTACGCCCACAACGCCGCCGAGCTCGTTGAGGATCCGCCGCTCGTTGCGCAACCTGGACCGCGCGTCCACGTCGCTGTCCGCCGAGGCTCCAACATGCGCACGGGCCTGCTTGACTATCACCGTCTCATCGCCGTCCAGGCACCGGTAGACATTCCCACGAGCCGACTCGAACACTCCCTCAATCACCTGGTACCGCCCACCCAGCACGGTGTTCTCAGCACCGCTCTCGGCAGCATCTTCGGCATCGCCGACGAACGGATCGCGGGCCCACGACGGTTGCCGATAGGCCAACTGTGCTTCCCCGTCGAACGTCTCACCTCTCGGCCCGACCAGGCTCAGCTTCAATGAATGGTTCGCGGCGCGGCCCCAGGTCGCGACGAACGGGCCATAGCGGTAGAACACCGGCGCGTCCGGGCGCACTCGACGGTCACTCAGGATCCGCGGGCCGGGCACGCCACCGAGTAGATCGCACAGGGCGTGCGCGACGCGAACACAGTCCGCCGGCTCGGGGTAGATTGTGAACGCCTTCCCGACGGTGGCCGGCGAGCTCAACCCATCGTTGAGCGTCGCAAGGACCCTGTCGGACTTGGCAACCTTGAAATGGCACCGCTGCTCCAGCAGGAGCCGAATCACTCCGGGCGCATACCGGTCAAGCTGCGATGGCAGGAGCGAGACGTGTAACTTCCACCCCTGGTTAGCAATTGGGACTTCATGCGGTCTGACCGCCACCCATACGTCGGAGTCATCAACGGATGTCTGATCACTCCGGTAGCGGTCGATCACCGCCCGAGCGGACCACGCCCCCGGCTCGCGAGAGTCCTGAGACGAGGGCGCGGCCGTCGAGCGTGATCTGCTCAGATTGTGGTGCTGCATCCCGTGTACTGGCAGTCAAACGAGGTGTAGCAGTCCCACGTAGCAGGACAGTTCTGAGGCGACGCGGTCTCAGGGAATTCAACCTTCGGCTCGATCTCTTCAGTACCTGACTCGCGCGGCGCGAGTTCCAACAGTGCTGGCATCATGACCTCCCTTGGTAGACGATGCCATTGCTGTCTATCACCAAATCCGTCTCGCATGGTGGAATTTGGGCCAAGCCGTTCTTACGAGATTCCATCGACCTTCCCACGCCACGTCATGACGACCGATTACGTCGACCCCGACGAACGCCACCCGATTGGCACATCACCAGCACCAGGTCACAGGTAGAGGCTCCCATGCGTGCCTACCAATTCGGCACGCATGGGAACTGAGTCAGTTGTTGTGCGTTAGTCAGGCGGCTTCCATGGGGCCAGACCAGGCCGTCATCCCGGGGCCACTTGGAGTTGACATAGTCAGACTGGTGTGCAGGTCAGCGGTCAGGTGGGCCTGTGCGGCCGCGACCGCGCCCTTGACCCGCTCCAACGCCGCGATCTGATCCACCCGGGTGGTGTCGTCCAGGCCGTGATCGACCCGGCCCGCGGCGACCAGGAACGCCTCGACCTGGGCCAGGGACAAAGGACTCGAATCAGCGCCAGCATCGCCGGTCACCGCGGACAAAGACGGGCGCGCCGGCCCGCCCGGCTCTGCGCCGAACGGCATACCGCCGCCTGGCGTGTGCTGGGGAGTCTGCTCCCGGTCGCTTGATTCGAACATGTGTCTACAGTAGGTGGCACCACCGACAAGCCCTCTGGATTCACGTGACGACGATCGTGGTCGACGTGGGTGTCATGGGTCGCCGGGTCTCGATACGGCCCTCGCCCCAGGGGGCTCGGACCTACTCGACCACCGGGAAGGGGGGAGAAGGTTCGGACCTACTCGACCATCGGGAAGGGGGAAGAGGTCTCGGACTGACTCGACCACCGGGGGAGTGAAGCGGCTCGGCCTACTCCGCCCGCGGTGGACGGGACTGCTCTTATAGGGTGGCC
>Ga0164242_10008014_pt1 | contig 11497 bp, 4 predicted proteins | sample OricomgcompostMG_FD_108783 | JGI IMG/M metagenome (GOLD analysis project Ga0164242, IMG submission 108783) | Miracle-Growth compost microbial communities from Emeryville, California, USA - Original compost - Miracle growth compost (MG) ...
ATCTGCCGGCTGATAATCTGCACGCCATCCCGCCGGCCAAGCTGGTTGAGTTCTTCCAGCAACCGGACCCGAAAACCCGCATCTTCCAGCGGCAGGTTGAGGGGCGAATCGCCGACCAGTTCCCACGAGACAAAACAGATTCGGTCGGAGGGGATCTTTGCGAACGCGGCGACCGACTCCTGCAGTGCTGCCAGCAGGTTTTCCCGTCGCCAGTCAGGGTCGATTTCCAGATCCCGAAGTTCCCAGCGGACGACGCCCAGCGGGAGTTGCCGCGAGCGGATGCTGCCATCGGCGGAAACTTCAACCAGGGTGGCTCCGCAGAGCCCGGTTTCATTCGGGCCGAGTGCCTGCAGCGGTCCTGGGGCATGCAGCGTTCCCCGAAACAGCGGCTGCGTCTGACGGACGCCACCACCGCAGCCCCAGTAGTCGATGGTGCAGGACTGCAAGGCTTCGTTGTTGAACCCCGCAATCATCGGAGCCGCAGTATCTTCCCCGGTTTCGGCGGGGGTTTCAGGCAGCAGACCGATGGAAAACGGGGCTTCGGAAGTTGTGGGGAGCCGGGAGTCGTACGACGGCGGGGAAACACCGGCCGTACCAGCCAGCCTGCCGAATCCATAAATCAGCGCCAGCAGTTGTTCGTCGCGTTTGACGGGAACAGGGGCCGACGATTCGGAATCGAAGCGGTGGACCAGCGACGGGTAACGGATTTCCGACAGCCAGGCGGGCTGGGGATCGTGCTGACCGGGAAGGATGAAGGTCGGAATCCGCTGTTCGGCCAGTCGTTCCAACCCCCGGGCCAGTTCGGCCTGGGCGCGAATGCTGAGGTCTGCGGCGTCGAAGCAGTCTCCGGTCAGCAGCAGAAAGTCAATCTGCTGGCTCAGGCATTGTTCGATCAGGTTGTGAAACGCCAGCAGTGTCGCGTCCTGCGCGACCTCGCGCAGCGATTCGGGAAGCGGCCCGATCTCCTGCAGTTGATGATCGAGCATCAATCGGGAGGCATGCAGGAAGCGGAACGGAAGCAGCGACATGTCGGTCTCCTTACCGGGTTGAGGACTGCACGGCAACGGTGCACTCCGTCGCAATCTCCGCGACAGAGCCCGACGTGCCAGTCACTCCGTATTGTGGTTGCCCTGCAGGACAACCAGACAACACAACTCCTCATTCGGTTCTCCAGCCCGAAGCTGGTGGTCAGCGAGTGTATCGGAGGCAGCGCATCTGGGGAACCCCGAATCCCCGGAACTGCCGACTTTGCCCACGGCAATCTCTCGAAAATTGCCTGCTGAAAAACTACGATCGGGCATCACCATTTCCTCCCGGGGGCCGCCACGATGGATATCGGAACAATCGCCGACGAACCGCAACTGGAAGATCTGCTCAGCCAGCCTTCGCCCGAGGTGATTGCCAGCCTCGGCCAACTGCCGGGAGACATTCTGATACTCGGGGTTGCGGGGAAGATGGGCCCGACCCTGGCCCGCATGGCCCGTCGGGCTTCCGAAGCCGCGGGAGTGACCCGGCGGGTGATTGGCGTCGCCCGGTTTTCTGGTGGTGGAGAGGCGGAACTGCGGTCCCACGGAATTGAAACGATTCGTTGCGATCTACTGGATGAACAGGCGGTTGCCGGGTTGCCTGATGTGCCAAACGTGGTCTTCATGGCGGGAATGAAATTCGGCACGACAGGCAACGAAGCCCTGACGTGGGCCATGAACACGTATCTGCCCGCACTCGTCTGCCGGAAGTTCGCGCACAGCCGAATCGTTGCCTTTTCAACCGGAAACGTCTACGGCCTGTCGCCGGTCAGTTCCGGAGGCTCCCGGGAAAGCGACCCCTGCGTTCCGGTAGGAGAATACGCGATGAGCTGCCTCGGGCGCGAACGTGTCTTCGAGCATTTCAGCCGGAGCCTGGAAATCCCGCTGTCGATTTTTCGCCTGAATTATGCCTGCGAACTCCGCTATGGGGTGCTGGTCGATATCGCCGAACGGATTGCGGCCAGGCAACCGGTCGACCTGACGATGGGATACTTCAACACGCTGTGGCAGGGGGATGCCAACGCGATGGCGCTGCGGTGCTTCGAATTTGCCAGTGTGCCGCCGTGGGTGGTGAATGTGACTGGGCCAGAGCAGTTATCGACGCGGGACGTGGCGACCCGTCTGGCGGGGCGGATGAACTGCCCGGTGCAGTTTCAGGGGGTCGAGTCGGACCAGGCCCTGCTGAACAATGCGGAGCGTGGGCTGGCCGCTTTGGGGAGCCCCCGCGTTTCCGTGGATCAGTTGCTGGACCAGGTCGCCGATTGGGTGCAGCGAGGTAAAAAGCGGTTGGGCAAGCCGACGCATTACGACTCCCGCGACGGCAGTTTCTGAGATGCTGCGGGTTTGCGGCATTCAGGAATGCTGTGTCCTGAACGTTTACGTTCGTTCCTGAAAATCCACAGATTGCACTGATTCCCGCAGAGGGTTGAGGTTGCAGCCGCGGCATTCATTACGAATGCCGCCATAGTAGCAGGCACGATCCTTCATGCCGTACGCTCCTGGCCGAATGGTATTCCTTTGTCACACGCATAGCATACCCCCTCTCCACGCAGCGCAGCGGAGTTGGAGAGGGTGGCCGAAGACCAGGTGAGGTTGCAGCCGTAACCGTTCCTGGCCAGACGGCATTCGCTTTCATGACAAAAAAAACGTCGTCAGGCCGGGGTTCCTCGCTGGCGCTTCGGGTTAATATCTGAATGGTGGGCACAGCCCACCCTACAACTTCCTCGCCCTCTACCCTCGCCCTTCACCCTTCCCCAGCCGACGCTGATAGTTCGCATCCCTCAATACGAAAAACCCCGGCAAGCAAAACTGCTGGCCGGGGTTTGGAATTTCTGACAATCACTGTCTGGTGAGCACTGTCGGCGGCTGCCGCTGATTTCAACTACACAACCATCGGATGCGGTTCCACAACCACGGCGGCCGAAGGCCCCGAGACTTCCGCCCCATGATCAATTTCATGGCGCGAGTCGCCCGGCAGAGCTTCCCGGTCGATACTGCTGGCAATGGCCGTTAACCGGCGTTCAATGTACGACACGGCCAGTTCCACCTGGTCGGCCTGGATCAGAATCAGGTCGCGGGGCTGCAGCGAATCGAGCACCGTATCAATGGCGTTCAACTCGCCACGCAGTTCGTTGAGTCGCCGGCAACGGGTTCCCATCGCCAGCCCCTGCCGGAGCAGTGCGATGATTTCGCCGTCGGCACGTCCCCGATTGCACTGATCTTCATAGATCACGACATGATCGAATGCCTGGGCCACGAGGGCCGCCTGCTCGATGATGTCGGAGTCGCGCCGGTCGCCGGCCGCCGAGAAGACCGCGGCCCGCCGATCGTGCGGGAAACAGTCGAACGACTGCACCAGGGCCCGCAATGCCGAAGCGTTGTGACCATAGTCGACAATCACGGTGGCTCCACGAACCTTGAGCACGTTGTAACGAGCGGGAGCGGCATGCACATCGCTGGAAAAAGTGACCAGTGCCCGGCGAAGTGTGTCGTGGTCGAGGCCCAGGGCCCAGGCCGCGGCGGTCGACGCCAGAACGTTTTCGATCTGGAAGCGGATGCAGCCTCCGAATGTCAGCGGGATGTCGCGGAGCGCCATCAGCGGCAGTTCGTGCTGGCCTTCCACGAGAACCACGGAACCGTCGCGGACAGTCACGACACGCTGACCGGTACTGCGGTGCGCCACAACCACGGGGTGATTGCTGTCGCAGGCAAAATAAATCACATTTCCCCGACAGGTGTCGGCCATGGCCGACACAAGCGGATCTTCGGCATTCAGCACGGCGGTACCGGTGGGAGAGACCGCTTCGACGACGGTTCGTTTGACGGCGGCCAGTTGTTCGACCGTGTCGATTCCCCCCAACCCGAGGTGGTCACCAGCGCCGAGGTTGGTCACGACAGCTACATCGCAGACGTCGAACCCCAGCCCTTCGCGGAGAATGCCTCCGCGGGCGGTTTCCAGCACGGCGGCCTGCACCTGGGGATGCATCAGCACAACCCGGGCACTTTTCGGACCACTGCAGTCTCCGGTGTCGATCCGCTGGTCGTCGACAAAAATCCCTTCGGTGCAGGTCAGGCCCACCTTGTTCCCCTGCTCCCGAAGGAGATGGGCAATGCAGCGGGCCGTTGTTGTTTTACCGTTCGTACCAGTGACTGCCACGACAGGAATGCGACCCGTTTCCCCCTCGGGAAACAGCGTGGAGACAATCGCTTCGCCGACCGCCTGGGGCGTGCCCGACGAAGGCTCCAGATGCATTCGCAGCCCGGGAGCCGCGTTCACTTCGACAATCACTCCCCCCTGCTGTTCCAGCGGGATGCTGATATCGGCGACGACCACGTCGACACCGGCGATATCGAGCCCGACAGCCCGGGCCGCATCGATGGCGCGGGCCGCCACTTCCGGATGCACACGGTCGGTCACATCGCTGGCGCTGCCGCCGGTACTCAGGTTGGCATTCCGGCGAATGACAACCCGCTGACCAGAAGCCGGTACCGACTGGGGATTCAAACCCTGTTCTGTCAGAACTCCCAGGGCGATGTCATCCAGCCGAAGCTTGCTGAGGGAAGTGGCATGATCTTCCCCGCGGCGGGGGTCGGTGTTGACCTCGGCCACCAGTTCGGCAATGGATTGCAGTCCGTCGCCGATGACCAGGGGAGGCTCGCGGCGAGCAGCGGCGACCACTTTGTTTCCGATGACGAGCAGGCGATGGTCGCTGCCGGGCGCAAACCGTTCGACCAGGACCGAGGTCCCTTCGTGCATGGCGGCATCGTACGCAGCCAACACCTGTTCGCGGGTACTGAGGTTGACGGCCACCCCGCGTCCCTGGTTACCGTCCTGTGGTTTCACGACGACGGGCAGACCGATCTGCAGGGCGGCCTGCCAGGCATCTTCGGCACTGGTGGCCGGTCGACCGGTCGGAACCGGAACGCCGCTGGCGCGGAGCACCAGTTTCGTGAGCTCTTTGTCCTGTGCGATGGATTCCGCAATGGCACTGGTCCGATCGGTTTCGGCAGCCAGAATCCGATGTTGTCGGGCTCCGTAGCCCAATTGCACCAGGCTTTGTGAATTGAGTCGGCGGGTGGGGATGCCCCGCGCCCGGGCGGCGGCCACAATCGAACCGGTGCTGGGCCCCAGGCGAACCTGTTCGTCGAGGGACCGCAGTTCGTGAACCGGGCCGGCCAGGTCGATGGCTTCCCCCCGAAAAGCCCGACGGCAGGCGTCGAGGGCCAGGTTCAGCGCCAGCCGTCCCGATTCTTCTTCGCGATAGGCGACGGCAACGCGATACACGCCCGGCTCGCCGGTTTCGTGACTGCGGCCAAATCCGGTCTCGAACCCGGTTAATGCCAGCAGTTCGCGGGCGACCAGTTCGAAAATCTGTGCGAGAGAACCTCCTTCTCGGGCATGAGCCAGAAAACCAGTACACTCGGCCCGGCAGCGGCGTTCGGCCAGCGTCGGGAGAGCATCGGCCAGGCGCTGTGAAGCGACCTGCAGATCGAGGGCAGGTAGATGTGCGAATTCAGCAAAATCGACCACCACCTCCAGGACGGGAAAACGAGCCCAGATATTGGGACCACGCAATACTCGTATCGTCCGAAATTCCATAAAGGATTCCTCAGGGGGTCACCCGACTTCGACCCATGTTCAACGTGACTGCACAGCCACGATTGCCAGGTAGCAGACAGCTTTCGCTCGCCACCATTTCCAGGTCAGCACCCATCATTCGGGAACCGTCGAAGCAGGTCATAGTTACACTTTCCGGTCGCAACCGGTCCTCTGAGGCCCAAGCTTTAGCATTTTTCGGACCATTGCGACGGAACATTTTCTTTACGAACTCAGGTTTCCGAACCGCCACCCGCGGAGGCATTCGCCGCCCGCCGCCCGGTCTGCGATTCGAGATGTTGTCTTATCAGATTAAACACCAGCTCCTGGTTTTCGGGCTGGAGAATCAGCAGGTCGCCTGCCGTTATCCGGGCCAGTGCCGACTGCACCGCCTCGGATTCCGTTTGCGAGATTGTCACACTAGGGGCTTCCCCGAGTTCCAGTCCCCGGCGGAGCGCCGGAAGGGCTGCCTGCAGTTCCTCGGTTCGGAAGACTGTCCGGGGATACAGGTCCACCTGGTGGAAAGCCCCAGCCAGCAGTTGTCCCTGTCGCTCGAGGTCCTGCTCGCGGCCACTGCCCGCGTATACGATCGCACGCCGTTCGTGCGGAAAAGCGATCAGGCCGGCGATGGCGGCTGCCAGGCTGGAACTGTTGCGACAATCATCGACCACAATCAACGCGCCGGCAACATGGAATACGTTGAACCGACCCGGATTTTCGACGGTGTCGCCGGTCAAGGATGTCAGGCCGGCACAAATTTGCTCAGGGGGGACAGACATTGCCCAGGCTGCCGCGGTTGCTGCCAGTACATTTTCACATTGGAACGCCAGCCGGCCGGAATGAGTCAACGGAATTTGCGACAAGGCCAGCAATGGCAGTTCCTGGTCACCATCCGCGAGCACAATCTGATCATTCTGTACAATTACGGCTCGCAGCCCTGCTCCGCGATGTGCCACAATCACCGGGTGTTCTGCATCCCGGGCGAAATAAATGACCCCTCCCGAGGAATACTCTGCCATGCGGGCCACCAGCGGATCTTCGGCATTCAGTACCGCGGTTCCCTGTGCCCCCACGATATCGATGACAGTCCGTTTGACCTTGTTCGAGAGCAGTTCGGGGCTGTCGATGTACGAAAAACCCAGGTGATCTCCCTCGGCGATATTGGTGACAATCCCGACGTCGCAGCGGTCGAGTGTCATGCCTTCGCTGAGAATGCTGGGGCCGCTGACCTCGAACACTCCCGCTTCGAGCCGGGGGTTCAGCAGCAGCGTGTCGGGGCCCACCGCACCGCTGCAGTCTCCCCCTTCGATTTTCCGGTCGTTGAGATACAGGCCGTCGGAGCAGGCGAGGCCGGTGCATCGGCCGGTCAACTGCAGAATCTGTGAGACGATTCGGGCGGTGGTCGTTTTCCCATTAGTTCCGGTGACCGCCACGATGGGGATCCGACCGGTTTCCCCGGGGGAAAACAGGTTGTCGACAATCGCTTCCCCCACCGGGACGGGAGGCGTATTCGAGGGCTTGAGGTGCATATCGAACCCCGGGCCGGCGTTGACCTCGACAATCCCCCCCCCCTGGTCTTCCAGTGGCTGCGAGATATCTTCGGCCACCAGGTCGATTCCGGCGATGTCCAGTCCGACGACCTGCGCGGCCAGAACCGCGGTGGCAGCCACCCGGGGATGAATCTGGTCGGTGACGTTCAACGCCAGGTTACCGTTCCGCTGGATCAGCACCCTGACCCCCGAACCCGGAACTGAGTCTGGGGAAAACCCCTGTCGCTCCAGTTGCAGCAAAACCGCAGAATTCAGTTGTATTTTGTACAATGGACAAGAATCGGCATCGCCCCGACGAGGATCGTTGTTGAGCTGCTGTTCGATGAGCTGGGAAATCGTCTGCTGGCCGTCTCCGGTGACAATCGCGGCATCGCCCCGGGCGGCAGCCACCACCCGGCCGCCAATGACCAGTACCCGATGCTCGGCACCGGGAATCAGTTGTTCGACCAGAACGCCGCTCCCCTCCTGCTCGGCAAGAACATACGCGGCGGTGACCTGCTCGCGGGTGGTCAGGCCGGTAAAGACTCCCCGGCCATGGTTGCCATCCTGCGGTTTCACCACGACCGGGCCATCCAGATCGTCGGCGGCAGCCCAGGCATCTTCGGCACTGGAGACCGGTCGGCCTTCCGGGACGGGAACACCTGCCGAGTGCAGCAGCGTACGGGTCAGGTCTTTATCCTGAGCGATGGATTCGGCGATGGCGCTGGTGCGGTCGGTTTCGCCGGTCCAGACACGCCGCTGCTGAATTCCATGGCCGAGTTGTATCAGACTGCCGGAGCCCAGCCGGCGGGAGGGAATCCCCCGTTTTTTGGCGGCGGCGACCACGGCGGCGGTTCCGGGGCCCAGGCAGACATCGTCGGCCAGTTCCCGCAGTTTGCGAACCTCGGCGTCGATGTCGAAGGGGGTATCGTGGATGGCCGCCTGGAGCAGTTGGAAGGCGGTGTCGAGGCAGGCCCGGCCAAGTTGTTCGTTACGATAACGAATGGCGACTTTATAGACGCCTCGTTCGCTGGTCTCGCGGGCCCGGCCGAAGCTGACCGGGGTGCCGGCCAGGTTCTGCAGCTCGATGGTCACATGTTCGAGAATATGGCCCAGCCAGGTTCCGCGACGCAGCCGCTCGAAAAACCCGCCAGGTTCTTCGACGGTACATTCGTGCGCGTACATGGACGGCAGCCAGCGCATGATCCGGTAGTTAAAACCGGGGATCGAGTTCGAAGGGGAGAGCTCAAGATGTTTGAGGTCCACCAATGCTTCGAAGACTGGGAAGTAGGCCCAGATGTTTGGTCCACGCAGTGTGAACACTCTCCGGATTTCCATCACTTTTCTCACAAAGCAGATGAGCAGCTCATCCGCGGTCAGACGGCCTGGCAGGGCAGAATCGACAATCGATTTGCAGCAAGAGATGCGACATCACAAGTGTCGTCAATGCCAGGGCTGCTGATCTCACCTTGCGGTTCACCTGCTCACGCCGGATCGGGGGCGGAGTACAGGGAAGCCGGACAGCGGGTGTGACAAGCGGGAGTGGTACGAACGTTCGCACGAGCGACGACGCAATTCAACGGTCAGGAAGATGCTCCAGAGGAACCAGCGTTCAGAACGAAACCGCCGCTTGTCAATGCAACACAGCGTACCCGAATCTCAACACGGATAGAAGGTCAGAATTATGAAATTCCTGAAAGTCAACTTCTGGACAAGGAATTTGAACAAGGTTTATTCAAAATGATGTGTCATCCAGGCCTTAAATCAGCGATTGCTTTCCTGGAGGGATGGCTTCAACTTCACTGTCGGCAAATGAGAAGTGGTGGCCGACGCCTAATAAGACAGCTTATGAAAACCGTGTGCCGTCCTGTAACGGACGCTTCGCTTTTCTCCGAAGTTTCCTGAAATGCCTGCTGCGCTGCCGCAGCAATTTCAGTAAACCCGGGACTGGAATATCCTTCCTCGAAATTTCGAGATACAATCCAGCGGGTCTCGAATGTGCAACCTTCATCAGCAGACATTCTAGGGGAGCCCCATGGGGAGTCCGCAAGACAAAATCGGTGGAATCCTCAGAAAATCTGGAAGTGTCAGGGTTTTCCCCGGACTGCCAATGCCCCGGCTTCTCTCGACGGGTACGCTCGCTCGATACGATCTATAACTGACTGACCACACGACACTTGTGTTTGGGGATCGCTCCTCTTGGACGACCAGCCGTCTTCTGAAATTCCGTGTTCCGCAGGTCCGCGCGACCTCCAGGACCTGCCGCTGCAGGCCGGGGAGACTGTTGTCGCCTGGTTCAATCCGGATCTCGACGCCTTCAGGCGATTCCAGGAAGGCGCAGTCGTGTTGACGACACGGCGTCTGCTTTCTGGTGACAGTTTTTCCTCCGGAGAGCAGCGGCACTGGAGTTCCTGGGATCTGGCTGATATTTCCGTTCTGCAGGCCCGCGACCGGGCCGGGCTGGGGAATTTCGAGGTCGTCGGACCGCAGGCCCGCCTGGCGGAGTGGTTCTATACCGTGGGGCGTTCCCCAGCAGTTCATAACCTGATCGATCAGTTCAATGCGCTGAAACTGGGGCAACAGCCGTTGCCTCCCCCCGAAGCCGACGCTGCCGAGCCCGAGCCGGAACCGATCTTCACGGGCAGTAGTGCCGGGTCGCTGTTTCGACTGCTGAAATTTGCCCGGCCCCGGCTGCCGGTGATCTTTCTGGGTTTTCTGTTGACGTTGGCAAGCACTTCGGCCGGGCTGATTCCCCCCTATGTCACCATTCTGCTGGTGGATAACGTTCTGTCTCCCACCGAAACAGGAACGCCCCCCGGGCAGGCGGATCAACCCGGTCACCAAAACCGGGTCGTCGGGGAAGGTGCGAAAGAACCGGCTGCGGGACAGGAACCCGCGGAAATGGTCGCGGCACCGGCTGCTACCGAAGCTCCCCCTCCGACACGTCAGCAGTCGTTCAGCCTGGTGACGTGGTACCTGGCGGCGATGGCCGGCGCGGCAGTCGCAGCCTGGCTGCTGAGCTGGGCCCAGGGGGCCGTACTGGCCTGGGTCAGCGAGCGGGTCAGTGCCGATCTGCGGAACGAAACGTACGCTCACCTGCAGAAACTGTCGCTCGAATTCTTCGGAGGAAAACGGACCGGGGATTTGATGTCCCGCGTCAGTAATGACACCGATCGGATCTGTACATTTCTGTCCGACAGCCTGGTCGATTTTGCCACCGACGTGCTGATGTTCGTCGGAACCGCCACCATTCTGCTGTCGATCGACCCGCTGCTGGCCGTCGCCACGCTCAGCCCGTTTCCATTAATTGCCTGGCTGGTGTACCGCGCCCGCAATCAGTTGCAGCATGGGTTTCTGCAGGGAGGCCGGGCCTGGGCCGATATGACCAGCGTGCTCGCCGACACCATCCCCGGTATTCGGGTTGTCAAGGCGTTTGCCCAGGAGCGGCGGGAAGTCGACCGCTTCCGCCGCAGCAACGACCGCATTCTCGAAGCCAACGATAAGGTCAACGCCATCTGGACATTCTTCTGGCCGATGGTTGTGCTCCTCAACCAGGTCGGGCTGCTGGTCGTGTGGACCTTCGGTGCCTGGCTGGTCTACGAACACCAGATTAAAGTCGGCGTGCTGGTCGGGTTCGTGATGTATATCGGGCGGTTTTACACCCGTCTCGAATCGATGAGCCGGATGGTCAACGCCACCCAGCGTGCCGCGGCCAGCTCGCAGCGGATCTTCGAAATTCTGGACCGGGTACCGACGGTCCCCGAGTCGCCGCACCCGGTTCATCCGGGACGGCTGCGGGGTGAAATCGAATTCCGCAAAGTCGGGTTCCGTTATGGAAACCGACAAGTCGTCGAAGACCTCAACTTCTCGATTCAGCCGGGCGAAGTCATCGGTCTGGTGGGCCAGACGGGAGCCGGCAAAAGCACGCTGGTCAACCTCGTTTGCCGGTTCTACGACGTGGGAGAAGGCGCGGTTCTGGTCGACGGCGTCGATGTCCGCAACTATTCGGTCGAAGAATACCGGCACAATATCGGCATCGTGCTGCAGGAGCCGTTCCTGTTCTATGGCACCATCGCCGAAAACATTGCCTATGGCCTGCCCGACGCCACCCGCGGAGAGATTATCGAAGCGGCGCGGGCCGCCCGGGCCCACGACTTCATCCTCCGGCTGGCCGACGGATACGACTCGATTGTCGGCGAGCGCGGGCAATCGCTGTCGGGGGGAGAACGACAACGGATTTCGATCGCGCGGGCTCTGCTCATCAACCCGCGGATTCTGATTCTCGACGAAGCCACCTCGGCGGTCGATACGCAGACCGAGCGCGAAATTCAGGAAGCGCTCGATTA
>Ga0164242_10008015_pt1 | contig 11496 bp, 9 predicted proteins | sample OricomgcompostMG_FD_108783 | JGI IMG/M metagenome (GOLD analysis project Ga0164242, IMG submission 108783) | Miracle-Growth compost microbial communities from Emeryville, California, USA - Original compost - Miracle growth compost (MG) ...
ACCAAAAACAAAAAAAAGAACAGCAAACCGCCCAAGAAACGCCGGGGAGGGGGCTTGAAGGCAAGAAGCAATTTCTCTAAATATCTCAATTTTAATTTCAAAAAAAACGTGTTCAATTTTTTTTTTTTTTAAAAAAAAAAAAAAAAAAACCAAGAAAGCGTGACGTGTGGTACATAGGTACCTACGTAATGATGACGCTGGCATTTGTCCAATGCTCTCCCCAGGAAAGTCAACGAGGACCCTTTCACCAGATTCCTTCCAATATCCCCCAGAGTCTTTCCCTGATACAGCCACTTAGCCTTTCGAGCCCGCGAGAAACGACAATTATCCATCCGCTCTGATCATAGTATCAAACTCAAACCACTTCATCATGTACATTCACATTCCCAGCGTTCAAAGCGTACTCACCGCGGGCCTAGCACTGACTGGCACGCTAACCAAACGTGAGTCTGATCTCTGTTCCTCTCCTTTCTGATAAGAATATGCCTCTTGCCTACAAATTCAATGAACTACTCGATCGCCCTGGCTGATCGTAAAAAATCCCCTCCTCTCAGCTTCCACGGTCGCCGAAGGCAAGGTCATGGACTACGCTGTTGAGAAATGTCACGACGATGATGGCAACACACGCTGCTCCAAGCCGTTCCTAGTCACGAAGTCTACGTGCTACAAGATCGAGTGGAGCACCGAGGGCGTGCTCACACATACTACGGCCGAGGTGCGCGACGCCGGGTCCGACGAGCTGGTGTATCATCGCGATACCGACGGGGAGTGGACTCCAAAGAAGGGCGAGGTGAGTCATGACTGTGATATCGGTAAATGATATGAAGGTGTGCTAATGTGGGACGTAGCTGGTGTATTTGGACTTTAAGCCCAAAATCGTGGGGACAGGGAATGATACTATCGCGTATAAGGTCATGACCTGTGAATAAGAGGTTGTGTTTAGGCCTTGGAGACTTTGTTACATTAATAAGGGGTCTAGAGATATATGCGCAGGCTTAATGTAGACAGCTTCAAAACGAGCGAAACCTTTCATTAGACTCCAATTATTATGTAGAGCTACAGCGTAGAATACGAAAACGAAGATGAACAACCTGATGGTGAACAACCCACTTCTCCAGAGCTGGGGTTTCCGCTGCACATGGGTGCTCTGAACCTACCTTACGCGACGACCACTGCGCACAGACGGAGGTACCTGGAAGTGACCACACTCCACTGGCTCACAACTGTTAATCCCTGCTCATCCCACTCGCGCGTGCCGGGAAGCTAAAAAATCCACGGATGACAAACCTGGAAGCCCCGCGGCGCGTCCAGACCCGCGTCAAGCTCCAGAAAGAGTAGGCGCAGCCTTGCCAAACCGACGACACAACCAAGACTTCTTCACAAACCAGATATCCGCTCCCTCCTGCCTGTGTCTCACAATCAACCCCCAAAAATACCAATCCGACTTTTCCTCCCTCTTCTCTATCATATCAGCAACCACTCAGGAGCGCACCCTTACAACCGTTGAGCAACAAACTGTCCGGCAACAATGCCCAAATACGCGAAGAAGCGAGAGTTCGACGACGAGGACTCGGGCCAGGAGCAGATTGTCAAGCCGTCCAAGAAAGCCAAGGCCTCGAGCTCCACTCCTAACACAGCCGGAACGAAGGCTAAAGATGCAGATGGCAATCCTTACTGGGAGGTTTGTGGCGGCTCTCCCTGGTGCAGACGATATCGATTGCTAATCAGCACCGCTCGCTAGCTCTCTGCGAAACGCCGTGTTACCGCCTCCAAATTCAACAAGATGCTCCTTATCAATATCAGAGAGTACTACGACGCGGATGGCGAGCTAAAGCCGGGCAAGAAGGTATTCAGCAGACCCCCACAGAACCGACGGTGCCGACAAAATAATTTGATCACTGACAATCACAGGGCATATCGCTCTCGGTTGACCAGTATAAGGCCTTCCTCAAGGCCATCCCGGAAATCAATGCCGAACTGCGGAAGGAGGGCCACGAAGTCGACGGTCTCGATGCCGGCGATTCGGGCGAGGAGCTAAAGGTCGCCAAGGCCAAAAAGCCATCCAAGCGCGCCAATATCGAGGCTACAAGCGATGAAGAATCCGACTAAGGAGTCATGGCATCCTGGAGAGCTTTTTCTGGTCTCCATGGAGATGTTTTTTTACGAATTTTTGCTTTTCAACATTGCGAACTTGTATGACGGATGTGATGATGACATCTCTCTCGGACATGAAATCCTGCCTTAGCGGGCCCTGTACAAACTATGGATGGGAATATTGCTTTAGTTGCATGGTGTCTAGGTAATCAACCTCTTGCGAGAGGAATAGAGGTTAATGCTAGTTGCCCGAGTTCTGGAGGGCGACCTGGTGGCAATCCTACTGGTATACTTCTTAGCCCAAGCCAAAGGCAAGTCTCGTCTCCAGGGACGACATCTCTCTGATGCTTATGCGTTAAAACCTGAAGCCGGCGAGGCCAACTCGACGTGCGTGCCCGGTCAGTAAGTAGAGCCATCTTGAGACAATCCAAGACTCTCCCTGACAAAGGGCGGTAGCCAAAAAGAAAACGTACAACACCGGGGATTCGCTGGTCGTCACCGACCCAGCTACTAATCCGGCGGTCACTGGCTTATCGAGGCAGAGCGGACGGGATGCCGAGTTTCCCAGTACCTATGATCGTACGTGACAGGTCATTGGGTTAGAACGGCATTTAAGGGAACCTCCCAGCACGTACTGTGTATGATGATGCACTGATGGAGTTTAGAACCTCCATTATTCGGCGTCCTGGTAGCATTGAACAGCTATTGGCCATTATTGTCGGCCCGAGAGTGTCACCTCGCGCTGACATGCCGAAACTGACGATCATAGCCCTCATGGAGTCCACGACCGACGTTTACGAAGTTTTGGTCCCGAAATAAACCATCGGAGTCGATGCCCGACGTCAGCGGGGAGTGGGGCAGCCGGGGTCGGAGGGGCTTCCCTACGCCGCTATTAGATGCCCCGCCGGCCCGCGGTATGACGACGAAAGTTTATTGACCTCAAATATACGAGTCTTAATATGTTAATGTTTCCCCAGCAAGACCTCCTTTTTCTCTGACCAAGTGCTCTTTCCTTTCTAGGGGTTTATCTTGGAATAGGTAATTCATTAAACTTTGAGGGAATAAATCGCCTTCTTCGCTGGTGTTTTGCGGATATTACAAATCAACTCAAGATGGCCTCCGTCAAGAAAGATCGGGGCATCCGGATTGCTATTGACCGAGGCGGCACATTTACCGATTGCGTTGGGAATTTCAATGGCGAAGACGTCATCATCAAGCTCCTGTCCGAGGACCCGGGAAACTACGACGACGCGCCCCTCGAAGGGATCCGTCGCATCATGTCCCACTTCCTCAAACATGAGATCCCTCGGGGGGAGCCTTTGGACACTTCCGAGATCGACTCTATCCGGATGGGCACGACCGTGGCTACTAATGCCTTACTGGAAAGAAAAGGCGAGAAGATTGCCATGGTTGTCACCAAGGGCTTCAAGGATTGCTTGGTGATTGGGAATCACTCGCGTCCTAAAATCTTTGACTTAGCCATCAATAAGCCCGACGTTCTCTACTCCGCCGTCGTCGAGGTCGATGAGCGTGTTACCCTCGAGGACTACGCCGAGGATCCCTACAGGACCGCCACAAAAGCCGACGTCAAGGCTGGAACGGAGGAGGCCAAGAGCCATGATCTGGTCATGGGCCTCTCAGGGGAGGCTGTACGCATCCTGCAGCGACCAGAGGAGGAGACTGTACGAGCACAACTGCAAAGTATCTACGATGGAGGGATCAAGAGTGTAGCCGTTTGTCTAATGCACGGCTACACCTTCCCCGACCACGAGGCGTTGATCGGCAAGGTCGCAAGAGACATTGGATTCGAACACGTCTCCCTCAGCCACGAACTTATGCCCATGATCAAGCTAGTCTCGCGTGCGACTTCGGTTTGCGCTGATGCATACCTGACACCCGCCATCAAGAAGTACATATCCGGCTTCCAGCAAGGCTTCAAGGGCGGCTTGGGCACGAGGGGCGTTAAGCAAGGCGAAGGAGATCGGGGGGCTCGCTGCGAGTTTATGCAGAGCGACGGCGGCTTAGTCGATGTCGAGAAGTTCACTGGTCTGAAGGCCATCCTCTCCGGCCCCGCCGGGGGTGTTGTGGGATATGCAATCACCTCCTACGACGACGAAACTAAGATTCCCGTCATCGGCTTCGACATGGGCGGCACCAGCACCGATGTGTCCCGTTACGGCGAGGGCCGATATGATCATACCTTTGAGACGACAACGGCCGGGGTTACGATACAGTCTCCACAACTTGACATCAACACCGTTGCTGCCGGCGGCGGGTCCATGCTCTTCTTCCGCAACGGCCTGTTTGTGGTAGGGCCCGAGTCAGCTGGAGCCCATCCCGGCCCGGCCTGCTACCGAAAAGGCGGACCAGCGACAGTCACTGATGCCAACCTTGTTCTCGGCCGTCTCTTGCCCGAGTTCTTCCCAAAGATCTTCGGAAAGAATGAGGATGAAGGATTAGACCTCGAGGCGAGCAAGAAGGTTCTTCAGGATTTAGCAGACCAGATCAACAAGGAGACGGGTAAGAGCATGAGCGTCGACGAGGTCGCATATGGTTTCTTGACCGTCGCCAACGAGACCATGACCCGACCGATCCGAAGCATTACTGAGGCAAAGGGCCACGATTCGTCAAAGCACAGACTAGCGACATTCGGTGGCGCAGGAGGTCAGCATGCCGTCGCCATCGCCGAATCACTGGGGATCCGGCAAATCCTGATCCACAGATACTCCTCCGTATTATCGGCTTACGGAATGGCTTTGGCCGACGTGGTCGACGAGAGACAGGAACCCGATTCCGCAGTCTGGCAGGACGAGGGCCAAGTCGTCTCCGACCTGGAGAGCAAGTTGGAGAAGCTCAAGGACAAGTCCCGCCAAGCGCTAAGGGACCAGGGCTTTGACGATGGCGAAATAGTTTTCGAAGAATACCTGAACATGCGATATCGAGGCACCGAGTCCGCTTTGATGATCATCAAACCCAGTGAGGAAGAAGCCAAGGAGTTATTTGGCGGAAACCAACGAGCCTTTGGAGAAGCATTTGTGAAGCATCACCGCTATGAGTTCGGATTCACTCTAGATGATCGGGATATCATCGTCGATGATGTTCGGGTCCGAGGAATTGGAAAGAGCTTCCGCTATGAGGAAAAGACTGTTGACAACCAACTAAAAACCGTCCAACGCCAATCGGTATCGCCCTCAAAGAAGCACGCCGACTCCACAGTATATTATGAAGCAGGCCGCCTTGATACGCCGGTGTATAAACTGAGCGATCTAGACGTGGGCACCAGTATCAAAGGTCCAGCTGTTCTGGCCGATGGCACACAAACGATTGTCGTCACTCCCTTCTCGACAGCTTTGGTCCTCGAAACTCATGTCGTGATTGATATCGAGAAGAGCGGCAGCGGAGAAGGGGATGATCATTCAAAGGGACGCGAGCGGGAGGTTGACCCCATCATGCTCAGCATCTTTGGCCACCGGTTTATGGCAATTGCGGAGCAGATGGGCAGAGCACTCCAGAAAACGAGTGTTAGTACCAACGTGAAGGAACGATTGGACTTTTCGTGTGCCATTTTCGACGCCACTGGCGGCCTCGTTGCAAACGCTCCTCATCTACCGATCCACTTAGGTATTAACCCCCCCCACCCTCCTTGGGTGTGTTTGAATGTGCCCCTAATCCTCCTCCTTTAGGGTCAATGTCGACTTGTGTAAGGCGCCAGGCGGAGATCTGGAAGGGTGAGCTAGAGAAGGGAGATGTCATCATATCGAACCACCCTTCTTACGGAGGAACTCACCTGCCCGACGTCACTCTGGTCATGCCGGCTTTCGACGAAGCCGGGGAGAATATTCTTTTCTACGCTGCGTCGCGGGCTCACCACGCCGACATCGGCGGCATTACGGCAGGAAGCATGCCGCCGCATTCGCGTGAGCTCTTCCAGGAAGGGACGTCGATCAAGAGCGAGAAATTGGTCAGCCAAGGCAAGTTTGACGAAGAAAGAGTCGTAGAACTGTTCTACAAAGAGCCTGCCAAGTACCCCGGGTGCAGCGGGACTCGGTGCCTCGCAGACAACATCAACGACCTTCGCGCCCAGGTATCGGCAAACCAGAAGGGTATCTCGTTGATCGAGGGGTTGATTGACGAATACGGCGAGGACACAGTGCAGTTCTACATGCTCGCAATCCAGAATAACGCCGAGATGCAAGTGCGACACCTCCTGAAATCAGTGTCCAAAAGATTCGAAGGGAAGGACCTCTCTGCCGTCGACCACATGGACGACGGCAGCCCTATCAGTCTCAAGATTACCATCGATGCGGACAAGGGCGAGGCCGTCTTCGACTTTGAAGGCACAGGCCCAGAAGTCTATGGCAACATCAACGCCCCCGAGGCTATCACATACAGCGCCATCATCTACACTCTACGCTGCATGATCTCGGAGGACATCCCCTTGAACCAAGGCTGTCTAAGACCCATTACCGTCAAGATACCTCCAAAGTGCCTCCTCTCGCCATCCGACAACGCCGCGGTCGTGGGCGGAAACGTGCTCACCAGCCAGCGCGTCACGGACGTCATCTTCAAGGCCTTTGAAGCCTGCGCGGCCAGCCAGGGCGACTGCAACAACCTGACCTTCGGCTTCGGCGGAAACATGGCCGGCGAGGAGGAGGTCAAGGGCTTCGGGTATTACGAGACGATCGCCGGCGGCAGCGGCGCGGGCCCCACCTGGGAAGGCACTGACGGCGTCCACGTGCACATGACCAACACGCGCATTACCGACTCCGAGGTCTTCGAGCGCCGGTACCCGATCCTGCTGCGCGAGTTCTCCATCCGGAAGGGGTCCGGGGGTCGCGGCCAGCACCGCGGAGGGGACGGCGTCGTCCGCGACATCGAGTTCCGCATCCCCGTCCAGGTGTCGATCCTCAGCGAGCGAAGGGTCTACCGCCCTTACGGGCTCGCGGGCGGCGAGGACGCCCAGTGCGGCCTCAATCTCTGGGTGCGCAAGGTGCAAAAGGCGAGCTGGGAGACGTCGCTGCGGCGGCTGAAGAATCGCGGCGGCGGTTCGGCTGGCGAGAATGGTGCGGACGGTGGGGATGACGACGCCGAATACGAAGAGAGACAGATCAATTTGGGTGCGAAGAATAGCGCGCCCATGAAGGCGGGCGATCGGATCATCATCTGCACGCCTGGCGGTGGAGGCTGGGGCAAGGTTGGCGAGGCGAAGGTGAGCACCAAGGAGGTTGACCCGAAGGGATCTTGGAAGATGGGCAGCCATGGTGCGAGGGAGGAAACAGCCCTGCAGGCTTGAAGGATGGCCCGCCAAGGAGCCAAGTGCATCCCAATTAGAAAGGCATGTAAAGGGGACCTCAAGTTACTCATCTCATCTATCTAGCTATCGTGATCATTCTCGGCATATAGGAAGCACCTTATCTTCTCGCCGGTGATAATTTAAGTCAATATTCCAAGGTTCTATAAGACCCTAGCTTTTTCTTCCTCCGTAGGCCCCTTAGCATCCATCGTCCAAGATACGGACCTCCGAAGAGTACTCAGTCCTAGACTTCTAATGCGCTCCTTCCTCTCTTTTCGGTGTGGCCTTGGCTCGTCGGCCATTCGTGACCAGGAGGATGACGGTATTTGTTCTCGGTGTGCTGAGCGGATATTATTTTCCCGTGCCGCAATATCAGAAGGGCGGAGGTTGCAGTCAGGCCGAGGATATGAGAGCGATGGAGCAGACTGCCTCGCCAATTTTAGGTCTCGGGAGCACACCTGACCCGTCACGAACCAGACTCTGCGATTCCCTCCATATTGCTAGTGACCGGGTGAGCCAGAAACTCGCCCATGTTGGTAACCGGGGGAGGATTAAGAGTGTTTGCGCTCACCCGGCTTCGCTTACAACTGCCCGCCCCTGTATCCCTGTATGTGGGTTCCCCAGGGCGTCGAAAAGGAGGCGGAAAGGACAAAGCAGCCTGGCTCTAATAAATTGAAACAAATTAATAGATCTATTTTATGGTTTGATCGTTTAGCAAACATGAATACGAAGTATAGTGGCTTTCGACGGGTGCGGACCACACGGAGAGCCAACGGTATGCACGGCGCCGAAAGACCGACACTCTTGAAACCCTTTGACCTGTTTTGTGTCAAACGCAGTGGAAGAGACATGATCTTAGCGAGCTTGGCCCGGGGACACCCACGCCCCTTTTTAATGGTGGCTCCGACTCCGTGCCGGCGGATAGATACCGGCATTCGGGTGGATGCAGCGCCGAGTGGGGCATCTCCTCACCGTTAGGCGGGCATGGAACAAACGGAACCAGCGCGGCTGCCTGGCTTCGGCGCTGACGGCGTTTAGAGATCCTCGCCCTGATTACCCTCTCCCTCTCGTCTCTGTCACACATTCCACCTCCTCCCGGACACGGTCATCACACATTTACATTCTTGCTGCACATTACAATTACTAACCTACTGAATGATGCTCGCCTTTACTGAGGAAGAGTGGGAGGAAGTTGCTCAAGAGATCCCGAGTAGAGATGAGCCTGTCATCCAAAAATATCTCGAGGGTCGCCAGTCGCTGGTAAATGAGGAGGGGAAGGAACGCAGCGGTAAGCAAATCCGCGTGCATCCCCGAGCAAGTCATAACTAACTCCGCGATAAGACCATCACTTCCGCCAGTCTCTCTCTCCTATCGCCAAGAAAGCCTGTGACATCGTCGCAAGGATCCGCGATGAGGAGATGCGCGAGATCTGGACGCCGGGCCTAGAGGAGAAGATAGCCCGGAAGACACATGTCACCGTCCACCCCGGCATGATGTTCTCCCTTGCTAAGGACACCATGGAGAAGACTAAACTGTGGAAAATCGTCCGCAAGATGCCCAAGGGCGCGCTTCTCCACGCCCACTGCGACGCCATGGTCGACTTTGACTATCTCTTCGAGGTCCTGCTTAACACTCCGGGTCTCCACATCTGGTGCGAGGACTCCCACCTCGCCACGGCTGAGGCCAGGGAGACAGCCAGCATTCTTGTACGGTTTAAGCAGACCCCCCACACGGAGGGCTCGCTCTGGCAGGAGGACTATGTCCCCGGCACTCCCATCCTTCTCACCCAAGCCGCCGACGATTTTCCTGGAGGGAGGCCTGAGTTCTTGAAGTGGCTCAAGTCGCGCTGCACCATCTCGCAGACCGAAGCCATCTCGCAGCACCACGGAGTAGCACATATCTGGCAGAAATTCCAGGACTGTTTTATTGTCATCGGGACCTTTATCCACTATGAGCCCGTCTTCCGGGCATTTCTACGGCGTTTGATGAGCAAGCTCTACGAAGATGGTATCTCGTGGGTCGAGATTCGGTACGCTCAACCCCTCGTCCTCAAAGCCCTTGTGGTTTTCGTATTTTGTTAGTACTTAGAGGGGGAAATAATTCACTAACATGGTTGATTTGTCCGCCATTTTAAGGTTCACGTGGCCCCTGAACTATTGCCGGGAAGGCCAAGAAACTCCAGAGCCCGACTACGAGCACATGTTTCAGGTAATCGACGAGGAGGTGAAGTCGTTCAAGGCTAGCCCGGAGGGCCAAGGATTCTGGGGGCTGCGAATGATCTGGACCTCACTACGACACTGGGACACGCGGACCCTAGTCCAGAGCATGGACAACTGCATCGCGACCAAGCACTCGTGGCCGCACCTCATCGCAGGCTACGACCTCGTCGGCCACGAGGACCGCGGCCGCACGCTCTCCGACGTCCTCCCCGAGCTCTTCTGGTTCCGCAAGACGTGCGCCGCCGACGGGCTCTCGATCCCCTTCTTCTTCCACGCCGGCGAGTGCCTGGGCACGGGCGACGCGACGGACCACAACCTCTTCGACGCCGTGCTGCTCGGCACCCGACGCATCGGCCACGCCTTCAGCCTGTACAAGCACCCGTCCCTCGTCGCCGCCGTTCGCGACCGCCGCGTCCTCGTCGAGAGCTGCCCCGTCAGCAACGAGGTCCTTCGCCTCTGCGGAAGCATCCTCGCCCACCCGCTCCCGGCCCTCATCGCCCGCGGCGTCCCCTGCTGCCTCAACAACGACGACCCGGCCATCCTCGGCCACGACACAGCGGGGTCCACCCACGACTTCTGGCAGGCCCTGCAAGGGTGGGAGAACCTCGGCCTCGCGGGCCTCGGGTCGCTGGCGGAGAATAGCGTCCGCTGGGCCGCGTTCGAGGACCAGACTAACGAGGAGTGGGCGCGCGACGTCAAGGACGCGAGCCTCGGCGCTGGGGTCAAGGCTAAGAGGCTGAAGGAATGGGCCGTGGCTTGGGAGCAATTCTGCTTGTGGGTTGTCACCGAGTTTGGTGATGAGGATTCCGACGGTATGGGGGTTGAAGGGGGCGCCCCAGTTGTGACCCCTGAATAACCCCTGAGTTTCGCGATGGAGGTAGGGGCGGATCAGGTTCCGTATGGCGCGAAGTGCATTTTCGATTGGCAAACGGCTCCCCGTTGCATACCTGGTCTCTGGTTGTGGCTAATACCGGTGGGATAATGGGGCCGTCGTTGCCTCGATGAATTTACGACCAGGTCTTTTTTTTTCTTCTTGGGGGTGGCTTGTTCTTGGAGGTTTGGGGGCCAATATTTCCATCATGAGAAATAGGGTCATGGTGCAGGCTGGTCTCTGCTGGCCAACGCGACCATCCCGGAAAGGGGGCCGGGGGCGGACAACAGGATGCTCTGGTGTTGCACTGGAGGGTTTTAGCCCTTCCACTTCAACAAAAAAGAAAACGTAGGGGTTCAACCCTGTCTGCGCTAGAAACAATTGAATGGGATCTCGAACGATCCATTATCGGTCCTCTATCGGGGATATGTCCCAGTTCAACGGGTCTCGCGTCATCCTTCAACGATCCAGGCCCGGTGCCAACCCCCGGTGGTGGTATCATTTACGTGTGACAAAGGCAAGGCGTACAAGACCGACAAAGAATGCCTTGCCCGATGCGAGGCTGCCGGGCTTACTCTCTGGTACCCGACAGTTTAGCTGCAGCCCTATACTTTGGGTGAAGGAGGCACGTACTCCGTACCAGGGCTCGGGAATCGGGGGAGCTTTACCGAGCGCGAGGGTTAGACGTCATTGAGGGGTATGAGGTACGTTTGTTTTTGGGGTCTCATTAAAGAATTGATAGCTGCGGGGGGTGGGCCAACTCCTGAATTCTTACTGGCATGCGCCGCAAGGCTCAGCGGGCAATTAGCCGCCCAGGTAGCAGGCATGCATAGTATTACCGACAAATATAGCAGACCCGCCTTTGTAGTGCGAGTCAGTGGACAAAGTGTTTCGCAGCCATCAACCATCCCATGGGTCTCGGACGTGTGTGTGTATTGGGGGCCACATCCGTTGGTGTCCCTAAGCTAGTGCTCTTGCAGGTTGAGTGCGCGCGCTGAGGCTGGGTTTGTTATATCGCT
>Ga0164242_10008016_pt1 | contig 11496 bp, 11 predicted proteins | sample OricomgcompostMG_FD_108783 | JGI IMG/M metagenome (GOLD analysis project Ga0164242, IMG submission 108783) | Miracle-Growth compost microbial communities from Emeryville, California, USA - Original compost - Miracle growth compost (MG) ...
TGCTGACGTTCGCCTGCTGACGTTCGCCTGCTGACGTTCGCCTGCTGACGTTCGCCTGCTGACGTTCGCCTGCTGACGTTCGCCTGCTGACGTTCGCCTGCTGACGTTCGCCTGCTGACATTCGCCTGCTGACGTTCGCCTGATAACATTCGCCCGCCGACGTTCGCCCGCCGACGCTTCCCCGCTGACGTCCGCTCACCCGCCGCCCGCCCGTCCTCCACCCGCCCCATCCCCTCCGCCACACCTCGCCCACCCGCACCCCCGCTATACTTGCGGGCCGTCGTCTTCCCCCGCCGTGCCGCCTTAGCCGATGAAAAAGCTGTTTGCCTGTCTGTTGTCGATGGCCGCCGCGAGCCCTGTTTTCGCGGCGGCGCCCTGCTCGCAGTTCGTCCCCGACGGTCGGTTCCCGACGCTCGCCAACCCGCGCATGGTGCCGAAGGCGCGGCTCCTCTGCTATGCCGATTTCGTCGTCGTCCATTCCGGCATCACGCACGGCCCGCTGTGGTCGGCCGAGCATCTGACGCGCGCGCATCTCGCGGCCGCGAAGGCGATGACGCGCACGAACCGCTTCTTCGAGGACGACCGCCTGCCGCCCGGCGAAGGCGCGACGCTCGCGGACTACCGACGCAGCGGCTACGACCGCGGCCACCTGAGTCCGGCCGGCAATCGCTGGAACGCCACCGCGATGGCGCAGTCGTTCTCGCTCGCGAACGTCGTGCCGCAGAACCGCCGCAACAACGAGCGGCTGTGGGCGCGGCTCGAATCGGCGGTGCGCCGCATCGCATCGAAGGACGGCGACGCGTACGTCGTCACCGGCCCGCTGTTCGCCGGCGCGCAGTTGCAGACGATCGGCGCGTCGCGCGTGTTCGTGCCGACGCAGTTGTTCAAGGTGGTGTACGTGCCGTCGCGGCGGATCGCGTTCGCGATCGTCGCCGACAACCGCGCGACGAACCGCTACGATATCCGCTCGGTACACGAACTCGAAGCGGCGAGCGGCATCCGGTTCCCCGGCATTCCGGAGAACCTGAAGGACCAGCGCCCGGGAGGACTGAAAGGTGTTTGACGCCTACGCGAACGACGACGACGTGCTCAACGTGCAGGGCGACGCGCTGACCGTGACGAACGGCACGACCGCGGTGCGGATCGCCGGCGCACTGGCGCTGACGCGCGACCGCCGCGGCCTCGCGGCGGCGCTCGCGTTGAAGGCGGCGCTCGATGCGGTCGTCGCGACACTCCAGGCCGACCCGCATCTGCCCGCGCGGGTCGCCGGCGAGCCGGACGCGAAGCCCGGCGTCGTCGACAATCCGTTCAACTGACGCCGCCGCGCCGGCTTCAAAACGGCTTGCCCTCGCTGTCGCGCCACGCGGCCATCAGCGTGTTCGACGGCAGCGTTTCGTCGAGCAGCTTCCTCGCGCTCTGAATGCCCGCGATCGGCAGCCCGGTCGGGTCGATCGCGCCGATCTGCGCGAGCACCGACGCCTGATCCCAATAGATGTGCTCGTTGTACAGCTTGTTGCCGCGAAAGCAGATCACCGCGAGCATCGGCACTTCGAAATACTGGCCCGTCGGCGCGAGCCCCGGCAGCAGCCAGTCGATCTCCCGGTCGTGCGTGCAGCAGAAGATGAACTCGTCGACCACGCGGTCCGCGCCGATGGTCCGCGAAATCGGGATCAGACGCGTGTCCGCCGGGTTCGAATGCACGAAGTGATGCGTGTAGAAGCGCTTCAGTTCGTCGTGGCCGACGCCGCCCGTCATCGTCGGAATATGGTTCACGTACGGCTCGGCGACCATCGTCGGCATCACGTCGTCCGGATTGCGCGCGACGAATTCGTGATAGCAGTGCTCTTCCCACAGCGCGTTGAAGTCGTAGATCGGTCCGAGCACGCGGCGCAGCATCGCGAGCGAGCGCGAGTACGCCATCATCGATGCGGGCTTGTCGTACTCCGCGCGCGCCGGCGACGCGAACCCACGACCGCACCCCGGATACGTATACAGTTCGACGCCCGGCCGGCCCGCAAGCGCCTGCTGCGCGCGCTCGCGCAGATGCGCGTCGCCGGGCGCGTCGCCGCCGGCGACATGCAGCATCAGCGGGCAGCGGATCGCGGCGGGCTCGTTCAGCGCGTCTTCGAGCCCGACCGGATAGTAACCGATCGCGCAATCGACGTCGGCGCGCGCTGCGGCAACGCAAGCGAAACGGCCGCCGACGCCGTAGCCGAGCGCGCCGATCTTGCCGCGATGCGACGGGTGCGCGCGCAGCGCGGCGAGCGTGTCGGCGATATCGTCGTCCGCGCCGTCGGCATCGAGGAACCCGGAGACCGCGAGCGCGTTCGCGGAACCGGCGTCGCCGCGCCCGGGAGCGACGTCGCCCGCAACTTCGCGCCCGATGCGCCGGGACAGATCCGGCACCATCACGACGTAACCTTCCTCCGCGTAACGATCGGCGAGATCGCGCATCGACGCATCGACGCCGAACCGCTCATGCAGCAGCACAAGCCCCGGTCCGCTGCCTTCCGGCGGCAGCGCGGCATACGCGCGGAAGGTGCCGCCGTCGCGCGACGCGATGGCGGTCCACTGGCCGTGGTTCATGGTTCGATGCCTCCTCGTTGTCGGTGTCGGGGGATTGTCGTCGCAAAACGAAAGCGGCGGCAACGGGTTGCGCGCAGGGCACATTGATACTGACGATCAAGCTGGATCGATAGCGATCAACGTCGTGCGACAACGCGCACGCGTTATCGCGACAGCCGCACGAGCCGCGCGCCATGCAGCGCGACGAGCGCGACCGCGAGCCAGATCGGCCCGTAAGTCGCGAACTGGCGCGCGCCGAAGTGCTCGCCGAGCAGCGTCACCGACAGCAGCACCAGCAACACCGGTTCGACATAACCGAGGATGCCGAACAACGCCATCGGCAGCAGGCGGCTCGCCTTCAGCCACGACCCGAGCGCGAGCGTGCTGAGTACGCCGAGGCCCGGCAGCAGCCCGAACGCGAGCAGCGGCCGGCCGCCGAGCAGCGCGAACGAGCCGCCGACGACCGCCTCGATCGCGGCGACCGGCAGCAGCAGCGTCATCTCGACCGCGAACGCGGTCATCGGATCGACGTGGATCCGGCGGCGCAGCACGAAATACGGCGGATAGCCGAGCGCGACCAGCAGCGTCGGCCACGAGAACGCGTGCGTCGCCCACAGTTCGTGCGCGACGCCGGCGGCCGCGCAGCCGACCGCCGCCCATTGCAGCGCGTCGAGCCGCTCGTGATAGTGGAAGCGGCCGACCAGCACCATCGCGAGCGGCAGCAGGAAGTAGCCGAGCGACACGTCGAGCATGCGCCCGTGCAGCGGCGCCCACAGAAACAACCACAGTTGCGTGCCGAGCAGCGCGGCGCTCGCGACGAGCGTCAGCGCGACGCGCCGCTCGGCGCGCATGCGCGCGAGCAGCGCGCGCAACTGCGGCCAGCGCCCGCGCAACGCGACCAGCAGCAACGCGCCGGGCGCGGTCCACAGCACCCGCCACGCGAAGATATCGAGACCGCCGAGCGGCGCGAGCAGCAGCGTATACGCGGAAAGCAGCGCGAACAGCGCCGACGCGCCGACCGAAAGCGCAATCCCGCGCCCGGGCTCGAACGAATTCATCGAAACAGCAACGACAATGAAAGAAACAACACGGACAATACCGACTCGGTCGTCGAACGACGCCGCGCGTCATCGTTCTGGTCATCGAATGCCACCGGCTCACACGTTTCGTGCCCCGCAGCACGGAGCGCGGCGGCCACGCAGCCGGCATTCTAGACCGGTTGCGCGACGACCGGGCATGGTCCGTGCGCAAACCGCCCGATGCGGCGCACCGCGAATCCGAGCGTGCGGATCGCGCCGCCATGAACTAGAACGTAAGTTTCGCGTGCCGGCGCGAGCGGGCCGCCGCCCGCCGCGAACGGCGCGAAGCCGATCGTCATCCACTGGAGCCCGCATGACCCGTCCCGCGTCCCTCCCCGCCGTCGTCAGCGGCTTTGCCGCCGACGTCCGCGCCGGTCTTACCCACGCGCCGCAGAAGGAACTGCCGTCCAAATACCTGTATGACGAAGTCGGTTCGGCGCTGTTCGAAGTGATCACGGTGCTGCCCGAATACGGTGTCACGCGCGCGGAGGAACGCCTGCTCGTGCGTCACGCGGCCGATATCGTCGACGAACTGCCGCCCGACGTGACCGTCGCGGAACTCGGCAGCGGCAGCGGCCGCAAGACCCGCCGCATCCTCGAAGCGCTGTGCCGCAAGCAGCCGACGTCGTATTGCCCGATCGAGATTTCGCGCGCCGCGCTGCAACTGTGCCGCCGCGAACTCGGCGATATCGAGCGCATCTCGATCGTCGGCTACGAGCGCGATTACCTCGCGGGACTGGCCGAAGTGAGCCGCCGTCGCGCGGAAGGAGAACAACTGCTGGTGCTGTTTCTCGGCAGCACGATCGGCAATTTCGCGCGGCTCGCGGCGACGCGTTTCCTGCGCGACATCCGCGCGATGCTCAAGCCGGGCGACACGCTGCTGCTCGGCACCGACCTCGTGAAGCCGGTCGACACGCTGCTCGCCGCGTACGACGACGCGATTGGCGCGACCGCCGCGTTCAACCTGAACCTGCTCGCGCGGATCAATCGCGAACTCGACGCGGACTTCGACCTCGACGCGTTCGAGCACGTCGCGCGCTTCAATCCGGATGCGCGCAGCGTCGAGATGCATCTGCGCGCGAAGCGGCGCGTGAATGCGCGGGTGCGGGCGGCCGACCTGTCGGTGACGCTCGACGCCGGCGAGACGATCTGGACCGAAAGCAGCCACAAGTACCACGCCGACGAAATTCCGGCGATCGCGGCCGACGCCGGCTTCGCGTGCCGGCGCCAGTGGGTCGACGAGCAATGGGGGTTCGCGGAAAGCCTGCTGGCGGTGCGCTGAGCGCGGCGGCGTCGGCGGCACGGCCGCCGCGCTAGTGCTGCTCGAAGCGGTCGTAGCGCTTGTCGTTCGGCCGTTCTTCGCTGACCACGTCGGCCACGCGCGCGGCCGGCGGCCCGCGGCGCAGCCATGACAGCATCCGGTCGATCTGGTTCGCCGGTCCCTGAATCACCGCTTCCACCGAGCCGTCTTCGAGGTTCGCGACATAGCCGCGAATGCGCAGCGCGTGCGCCTGCCGCACGGTCGCGTGGCGAAAGCCCACGCCCTGCACCGCGCCGCGCACGCGGACGTACCAGGTTTCTATTCGCGAATCGAGATCCGGTCCCGTCGTCATCGTTGGCTCTCCGTTCCGAGGCGCGTCGCGCGCGCCGATACATCGTCAGGGCGGCATTGTAGTCGGCCTCGACGCCGGTTGCCGGCCCGCGCCCCGTCGCCGCGCGTGCGCGCGTGCATGACGCCTGCCGCGATCGCGCGTCGCCACGTACAATCCGACCCACACCGGGCGGCGCGCGCGCCGCGTCGCCACCGAACCAGGAAAGCCAACCCCGCATGACCGACACTACACGCGACCTCGTGCTGATCACCGGCGCGTCCGGTTTCGTCGGCTCGGCCGTCGCCCGCATCGCGCAGCAAAAGGGCTTTGCCGTGCGCGTGCTGGTGCGCGCGACGAGCCCGCGCACCAACGTCGAAGGGCTCGATGCCGAGATCGTCACCGGCGACATGCGCGACGTCGATTCGATGCGCCATGCGCTCGCCGGCGTGCGCTATCTGTTTCACGTCGCGGCCGACTACCGGCTGTGGGCGCCGGACCCGCACGAGATCGAGCGCGCAAATCTCGAAGGCGCGCAGGCGACGATGCGCGCGGCGCTCGATGCGGGCGTCGAGCGGATCGTCTACACGAGCAGCGTCGCGACGCTGAAGGTGACGGATTCGGGCGCGTCGGTCGACGAGACGTCGCCCGCGTCGGCCGCGCAGGCGGTCGGCGTGTACAAGCGCAGCAAGGTGCTCGCCGAACGCGCGGTCGAACGGATGATCGAGCGCGACGGCCTGCCGGCGGTCATCGTGAACCCGTCGACGCCGATCGGCCCGCGCGACGTGAAGCCGACGCCGACCGGCCGCATCATCGTCGAGGCGGCGACCGGCAAGATCCCGGCGTTCGTCGATACGGGCCTGAATCTCGTGCACGTCGACGACGTCGCGCACGGGCACTTCCTCGCGCTGGAGCGCGGCCGCATCGGCGAGCGCTACATTCTCGGCGGCGAAAACCTGCCGTTGCAGCAGATGCTCGCCGATATCGCGCGGATGGTCGGCCGCAGGCCGCCGACGATCGCGCTGCCGCGCTGGCCGCTGTACCCGCTCGCGCTCGGCGCGGAAGGCGTCGCGCGGTTCACGAAGCGCGAACCGTTCGTGACCGTCGATGCGTTGAGGATGTCGAAGAACAAGATGTACTTCACGTCCGCGAAGGCGGCGCGCGAACTCGGCTACCACGCGCGGCCGTATCGCGAAGGACTGCAGGACGCGCTCGACTGGTTCCGCGACGCCGGCTACCTCGCCGGCTGAGTCCGCGCGCAATTGGTTACAACTTTGTTACCCCGTGCGCGCGCTGACGCGGCGCGCATTCGTGTCGCGAGCCGGTAAAATCGCGGGTCCTAACCGGGAAGCTCCGCATGAATCTTCAAGACCAGATCGGCGCGCTCGAAGCGGGCGTCGATCAACTGATCGACGCCGTTACCGCTGTCCAGGCCGCGTATGCGGCCGACCCTACGTCCACCGCCGAACCTGCCGCCGCCCGCGCCGAACCGGCGGCGCACGCCGCGTCGCCGGTCGAGGAACCGGAGAAAACGGTTGCCGCCGCGAATGGCGCGGAGCCGGCCGCCGATGCGACCGGGCCCGGCGAAGCGGCTGAAGCCGAAACCGCGGCGGCCGACGCCGACGTGCCCGCGTCGGCCGCCGCGTCCGCACCCGACGCCGCCCAGCCCACGCTACAGATCGGCCGGCCGTCGCAGAACGAAATCACGATGACGATCGGCGACCGGACGGTGTCGCTGCATCCGTTCCAGGTCGGTCAACTGGTCGAGGAACTCGCGAACGCGCGCGCGTCGATGACGCCCGAAGCGCCGCCGGAAATCCCACCGGGCTGGCGTTTCGTGTCGACGAAGAATCCGGTGTTCGCGGTGCAGAAGCAGTCGAACGGCGACCGCCTGCTGGTGCTGCGCCACACCGGCCACGGCTGGGTGCCGTTCACGTTCTCGCCGGACATGGTGATCCAGATGTACATGATGTTGACGCAGCGCTGAACCGCCCGGCCGCGGCGTTGCGGGCCGCCGCCGGCGGCTTCGCTTCAGACCGGGGCCTCACCGCCCCTGCGCCGGTGCCTGCACGCGCGCCTTCCACTGCCCGCCCTTGCCGCGCCAGAACCGCCACGCGGAAGCGAAGGTCGCGCCGACATAAAACAGCGCGACGAGCGGCAGGAACGGCGCCCACAGCGGCGAGCGCCGGTAGTACGCGAGCATCGGCGCGTACGCGCAGCACATCGCGGCCCATGCGAGCCACGCGGGCCAGCCCTGCGCGCCGAGCCCCAGCGCGACGACCGGCGGCACCACGTAGATGATCGCCATCCCCGCGAGCGTGCCCGCGAGCCGCCACGCCGAGTAGCGCAGTTGCGTGAACGCGGTGCGCGCGATCATGTTCCACACGTCCTTCCAGCTATCGTACGGACGCAGCGACACGCTGCGCGCGGCGACGTCGAGCCGGATCGGGTGACGCCCGTCGCCGCGATGCTTGATGCGCGCGGCGAGACTGCAATCGTCGATCAGTTCCGCGCGGATCGATTCGATCCCGCCCGCTTCGTCCAGCGCCGCGCGCCGCACCAGCATGCAGCCGCCGGCCGCCGCCGCGGTGCGGTTGCGCGGGTTGTTGACCCACGCGAACGGATACAGCTTCGCGAAGAAAAACACGAACGCCGGAATCAGCGCCTTTTCCCAGAACGAGTCGCAACGCAGCCGCACCATCAACGAGACGAGGTCGCGGCCCTCGGCGAGCGCGCGCGCGACGAGCTGCGTGAGCGCATCGGCCGGATGGCCGATGTCGGCGTCGGTCAGCAGCAGATAGTCGGCCGGCAGGCCGAGCGTGCGCACCGCGTCGATGCCCTGCGATTGCGCCCACACCTTGCCGGACCAGCCCGCCGGCAGCGGCTTCGCGCTGACGACCGTCAATTTCTCCGGGCATTGCAGCCGCAGCGCGGCCGCGCGGGCGACGTCCGCGGTGCCGTCGGTGCTGTGGTCGTCGATCACGATCACATGGAAGTCGCCCGCGTAGTCCTGCGCGAGCAGCGACGCGACCGCGTCGCCGATCGCGTCGGCCTCGTTGCGCGCCGGCACCACCGCGACCGCCGCCGGCCAGCCGCGCTCTGGCGCGACGACCGCGACCGGCCGCGCCGGACGCGCGCGCCAGAAGCCGCCGCGCGCGAACAGCAGCACGCCCCAGATCAGCAGCGACACGCAGGACAGCGCAAACAGAATCATCGTCATCATGCATTCCCCTCGACCGACGGCATCGCCACGCCGACGCGCCGCGACAGCCACATCGCCGCCGTGCGCAGCAGCACGATCACCCGGTCGGTCGCGCGCAGCGCCGGGCGGTGATAGAAAACGTCGTAGTCCGCGCGCTCGATGCGCTCCAGCACCCGCAGCGCGCCGTGCACGACGCTGCACAGTTCGAGGCCGCAGCGGCCCGGCACCCGCAGCGCGAGCGGCGCGCCGCGCACGATCATCGCACGCGCATGGGAGATTTCGTATTGCATCAAGCCGCGCCAGCCGTCGTCGACGATGCCGGCCGCGATCTGCGCTTCGGTCACCCCGAAGCGCTGTCGGTCGGCGAGCGGCAGGTACACGCGGCCGCGCTCCCAGTCGGACGGAACGTCGCGCAGCAGCGCGACCAGTTGCAGCCCCGTGCAGATCGAGTCGGAATCGGCGATGTTTTCCGGCGTCGCCGCGCCGATCAGGTGGAGCATCAGCTTGCCGATCGGCGTGGCCGAGCGGCTGCAGTAATCGAACAGCGTCGAGCGGGTCGCGTAGCGCATCGTGTCGACGTCCTGTTCGAACGCGGACACGAGGTCGTAGAACGGTTCGAGCGGCAGGCCATAGCGCCGCACCGCGTCCGCGAGCATCGCGAACAGCGTCGGGTGGACGGACGCGCTGCGCCCGGCCGCGACCGCGTCGAGGCCGGCACGGAAGTCCGCGAGCCGCGCGTGGCGCTCGGCGGCGCTCCAGTCGCCGTCGTCGGCGATCTCCGCGAGCGTGCGCACGAGGTGATAGATCAGCGCAACCGGCTTCTTCAGCGGCTTCGGCAACAGGACTTTCGCAGCAGGGAAATTTTCGTAGAGATCCGCTTCCATCAACGGCGTCACAGCGCAAAAAAGTTCTTCAGGCTCCGCGCCTCTGACAGCGACGGAACCCGGTAGTTTAAGCGCTCCAGCCTTCTGTTGCATTGCGGCACCGTGCGCCGACCGCCTGGCGCAGCCCGGTCGCCGCCCCGCCGCGGCCCTGCCGTGGCCCGCGGCACGGGCGGCGTGGCAGGCATGCAACACAGCAAACGCGCCGCGATAAGGTTAAAATGCGCGTTTTGCCTGGTGCGCCGGCTCGCCGCCGGCCCGAATGCACCGTTAAGGGCCCCTTGAAATTGATGGTCGCGGCGATAAAGTCATCTTTACCGACTTCTTCGAACAACCCGCGTCAGTCGGAGTTCGCCATCCTATGCGAGTCATCCTTGCCCAGCCCCGCGGCTTTTGTGCGGGCGTGGTCCGCGCGATCGAAATCGTCGATCGGGCCTTGCAGAAACACGGCGCGCCGGTGTACGTGCGCCATGAGATCGTCCACAACCGTCACGTGGTCGAAAATCTGCGCAACAAGGGCGCCCGTTTCGTGGAAGAACTCGACGAGGTGCCGGAAGGCGCCGTCGCGATCTTCAGTGCGCACGGGGTCGCCAAAAGCGTCGAGCGCGCGGCCGACGAACGCGGCCTCGACGTGCTCGACGCGACCTGCCCGCTCGTCACCAAGGTCCACGTGCAGGGCCGCCAGTACGTCGCCGCGGGCCGCACGCTGATCCTGATCGGCCACGCGGGCCATCCGGAAGTCGAAGGCACGATCGGCCAGATTCCGGGCAGGGTGCTGCTGGTGCAAAGCGAAGCCGAAGTCGCGACGCTCGATCTGCCGATTGACGCGCCGCTCGCGTACGTGACGCAGACGACGCTGTCGGTCGACGACACGCGCGGCATCATCGACGCGCTGCTCGCGCGCTTCACCGACATCGTCGGCCCGGACACGCGCGACATCTGCTACGCGACGCAGAACCGCCAGGCCGCGGTGCGCGAACTGTCGACGCAGGTCGACGTGCTGCTCGTGGTCGGCGCGACCAACAGTTCGAATTCGAACCGTCTGCGCGAAATCGGCAGCGAAACCGGCGTGCCGAGCTACCTCGTCGCGGACGGGTCCGAACTGAAAGCCGAGTGGTTTGCGCATGCGCAGGCCGTGGGGATCACCGCGGGCGCCTCGGCGCCCGAAGAAATGGTCGAGAACGTGATCGACGCGCTTCGCGCGCTCGGCCCCGTCGACGTGTCGACGATGGCCGGCCGCGAGGAAAAAGTCGAATTCAAGCTGCCGACGAAGCTGCTGCAACCGCTCGTCGCGCGAGAAGTTTAAGGAGGACACCTTGTCTATTCCGCTGCTACAGAAAGTCCGCGTTGGCGCCTACATCGCGCGCCAGCATTTCGGCGGCAACAAGCGCTATCCGCTCGCGCTGATGCTCGAACCGCTGTTCCGCTGCAACCTCGCCTGCAACGGCTGCGGCAAGATCGATTACCCGGATCCGATCCTGAACCAGCGGCTGTCGCTCGCCGAATGCCTGGAGGCCGTCGACGAATGCGGCGCGCCGGTCGTGTCGATCGCGGGCGGCGAGCCGCTGCTGCACAAGGAAATGCCGCAGATCGTGAAGGGCATCATGGCGCGCAAGAAGTTCGTGTACCTGTGCACGAACGCGCTGTTGATGGAAAAGAAGATGGACGATTACGAGCCGAGCCCGTATTTCGTCTGGTCGGTCCACCTCGACGGCGACCGCGAGATGCACGACCACTCGGTGTCGCAGGACGGCACGTACGACAAGGCCGTCGCCGCGATCCGCGAAGCGAAGCGCCGCGGCTTTCGCGTGAACATCAACTGCACGCTGTTCAACGACGCGGTGCCGGAGCGCGTCGCGCAGTTCTTCGACACGCTCGGACCGATCGGCGTGGACGGCATCACGGTGTCGCCGGGCTATGCGTACGAACGTGCGCCGGACCAGCAGCACTTCCTGAACCGCGAAAAGACCAAGACGCTGTTCCGCGAGATCTTCAAGCGTGGCAACAACGGCAAGAACTGGTCGTTCAGCCAGTCGAGCCTCTTCCTCGACTTCCTCGCGGGCAACCAGACCTACGAATGCACGCCGTGGGGCAACCCGGCGCGCACGGTGTTCGGCTGGCAGAAGCCGTGCTATCTGGTCGGCGAAGGTTACGTGAAGACCTTCAAGGAACTGATGGAA
>Ga0164242_10008017_pt1 | contig 11494 bp, 17 predicted proteins | sample OricomgcompostMG_FD_108783 | JGI IMG/M metagenome (GOLD analysis project Ga0164242, IMG submission 108783) | Miracle-Growth compost microbial communities from Emeryville, California, USA - Original compost - Miracle growth compost (MG) ...
CTCCCCCATGATCTTTTCCACTTAGCTGTAGACCCTGTTCCCAGCCTCCTGTAGGCCACGAGGCATGCCTAGCCGGTTGCGCGTGCACAAGTATACTTGCGCAGGAATCTACCCCGAGGACCGTCTCATTACCGACCTGATCGACGGATGCATTTTGCCGATGGCCTCGACAATATCCTGGGCTGGCGTGAACTCTAATCCTGCGGAACTGTGCAACACATTCCTCTCGGCTAACCGTCTCGGGGGAAAATCAGTAGTGCCGGAACATGCCCAGACGCTAAGCTACATTCTAGAAGCTGCCCCGGTTATCCCGGAGCCACATCGTCACCAGTCCCACCATTTCAGATCGCCGGTACATGCTCTTAGCGGCCGGGCTAGTGGTTAGGGCCATCCACCACGATACTGTGCCTCGTTCGATTGATCGCCCCCCCACCTCGATCGCTAGTTCGGCAACCAGACCCAGTACCTTGCCAAACTCATGTGGATCATGGCCCCCCCGGGAACGCCATCAGGTCAAGCCCGTCGTATAAATCTCGGTCTGGCCCCTTGAAGTCATCCTGGACCGAATTTCACCACCCACCCGAGTCTCTCCCTTACGATCGATCATATCACCGCCGACACTGACTACCGTCGCTTACTGCCCATTTCTACCAAATCAAGACGCCCATCCCTCTCTCTATATTATACAGTTGAACCGACGGCAACATGACCAGATTACCATCCGCCGAAGCAAAGTCATCCAAGCGCAAGGGTGGGTGATGATCACGGAATTTCGAGACGAGAAACTTATACTAACCTTTGATGGACTGTAGGCACCAGGAGCGTCTCTACATTGACGCCTTCACAACTCGCTCGAAAGCGCGCCAACGATCGAGAAGCACAGCGTGCCATTCGCACGCGGACGAAGGAGCACATCGACAGGCTCGAGCGTGAACTGGAGGAACACCGGAACAGATACAGCCGTGATGACATGGTCCAGGACCTGATGAGGAGGAATAAAATCTTAGAAGATGAGCTGGCGGCCCTCCGCGACAGTCTTGGCCTTCGATCTGGCCGCTCAGTGCCTCAAACACGTAAGTGGTCCTTTGCAGCGACGCATACGTATTGCCGGAACCTAATTGCTGACTTCTCGGAAGCCTATGAGAACTCCTTATCGCCCTCGGGCCCTGGGATGTCTGGTCGAACATCTTCGTCGTATGGGCAGAACTCGGCCGAGTATACTGCGGTAAATGGCTTTGGGACGCCTTACGTCCCAGCGCCAGATCCACGGGAATCCTGGGCTTCGGTCCTTCCGTGCTCTGTTCCCTCGGTTGTCTCCAGCCCAGCGTCGTCGCTAGGTACCGCCGAGGACTACATGGCTGGTTACATCCCTACAAGTGTCCCATCTTCGATGGTAGATCGTGGGGTTGTGCCCCAGTCACTACCATGTCTTGAGAGTGTCAAGGCAGAATACGACGATATGGAAAGTGGTAAGTAGCCGATCCTTATTTCCATTCGTGTCGGGCATAGTATTAATCATGCCGAAACAGACAGCGGATACTCGCAGCATGGCATTCCTCGAACCCCGACTTCCTACATGTCTCAACATCAATGGCCATTGTACGGGATGTATTATCCACAATCACCTACTCTATGAGCGGACACTTGGCACACCACAGGAATCATCTTCGGGGTCTTGAGGCGTTAAAGGACATATACGCATGAGACGACGACGATTCGTCAGTATCCTGGTACTGGTTATCGGGATTTAAAGAGAGGTATCTACAGGTGTCGGATTGGCATATATCTCAAGTCTGTCTGTGGATATCTTGTATCTTGTGCTATACATTATCGGTTTGTTTCTGTGATGGCGCAGAAACGCGGTTTGGGTCGGGCGATATTACGGAGTTATGTGGGTGGGTGGATGGCTGGCTGGCTGGCTGGGGGACTTGGCAAAAGTCCGGATAGGAAAAATCGGTGGTCATGCTAGGCTTATACCCGAAGAGAGCAGCTCTCCTTCATTCTGTGTACAACTACAAGGCGTCTTGTGGGCTAGGAAATATGGGTTTCTGGGAGTTGAGAATTTTTATCGTTTCTTAGAAGACATCACTTGCCACGCGCGTCTCAAAAAGCATATCCTCCTTGTGCTATCGACCATCGAAACAGTAGCGGAAGGGGTGATCGGCTTGGAAACTGTGCCGGCCGGTAGCAACAGAACCACCAACGAGCGAGTCGTTTGCCAACTAACGTTGGCAACGTTGGTTCCTTGGCTGACCTCGCCGTCCCCACGCACATCTCGAGGCAAACCAGATGTCCTACGCGCGAAGGACTTGGACGAGCCAGTGAACCAACACAGGTTACTTCCGTAGTTCGAAATTTAGTCGCCATATACCTCAAGTCAGGTGGTTCCTGCACATCCATATTCCGCACCTCGGTTTCGTAGCAACGGGTCCCCGGTGGACGCCACTGACCGTTGCCCCCCTTGGCGTCCTGGTCCGTGACAGGCTAGTGTAGTCAGGATGTGAACCCCGTCCTTCTTCTCTAGGGCCAGAGGGGTCTACTTCGGACCGTTGGACATCACCGCGGCGTCTCCGGAGTCCGCAAACCTTGGAGCAAAGTGTACGACGAAGGACAAGGCTTCCCCGCTCAGGTCAGCTTGAAAAACACCCCTTCTACAGGGCGAGGCCCCTGTCCGGTGTAGCAAGTATCGGAAAGACCATCTCACATGGCTGTACGTCCCTTAGATCTAATCGTGTTCAATTCATGGGCACACGGTGTGCCGGGGTGGTCCAACCGCTACAGGAGGTGATCAGCCCATTTGCAGAGCTGCACAAAGGGTCAAGAGCAGATCTCATCGATCTAGATCTTCAGTGAGGGGGGTTAGGCAGGCGGGTGGGTAACGTCGCAGAGGTGGAGACTTGGCCACACAGGAGGTGGACCGCCAGTTTCTCTGGTGGTGCGGAACGATCCCTTGAGGATCTCTCGAGGATCCTTCTCTTAACAACGAGAGCGTGATCCTCCTATGTAGGACCTAGCCGGGTGAACATACGGAAGCCTTCTAGATCGCCAGCCTGAGGCGGGGGTTACCGCTATGATCGTCCGCTAGGCGTCTTAGGATGGGTCCGTGTGCGGTATCGTAGGCCAACGGTCGTAAAGTTTCAGGCAAGAAAAGACGAAGCCGGACAGGAGTGGTGGACAAGGTTTGGTGGACAAGTTGATCACATTATGCCATCGCAGATCCCCGTAGACCATCACAGACCAGGTGTTGGCTCAGATCGGTAGGATGCAATTGGCTCGGAACTCTAAAGAGTGACAGAACTACCCTAGGTAAAGGAGGTAGGTGAGTGGAGACACGCCCCTGAAAAGAGCGGAGAACTGCGAGAAATTCTCGAAGGGGTTCGCGTAGCTTCGATGAGTGACACAGGGGTAGTAGTAGTACACTCCGTACTGCTGCAACCAGGTGGGAGCATGCGTCGATCTACCGCGTGGACACCTGCAGGCAGGTATAGGTTGGCGCTTGCGAGGGGGGCCCCCGCATGGTTCCGGTAGGGTGCGAAGAGGGTGATGCATGTACGGACCTCGGTGCTGTGCGTCGACTCGACGTCAATCATGGAGATAGAGTTCAACGGCGCCGAAAAGCTGAAACTCGCCCTGGGGCTCACTACAAACCCCCAAGCATTCTTCCCCCCTCCCCACCGGCCATGTGGCGCCCATGCCGACCCTGCCATCCGCGGCGGACAAAGTGTTCCTTGGGTTTTGGTGGTGTGCTTCGATCGGTCCTCCGTCCTCCCCCGCAGATGCCACAGCCCCTCAATGTAGATCTGTGTCTGCCTATCTACGCATAGAGGATAGATAGTTGACAGGTTGACAGGTGGAGTGTTGCTCGGCACTATTGCTCGGCGATGAGCGCTTGCCCGTACATCCTAGCACACGGAGTCGACGGGCGCCATAGACTATGGCAAACGATACCCGGAGCATTCTACGTCGTAGCTACGTCGGTGGTTCCAACGTTGCTTGGAGCATTTCGGAAGTCGGAAGTCGTAAGGGGTACACATCGTTCAATCCTCGAAAAAAAGACCTGGCAAAGGGCGATAGAACCGGAGATTCCTCTCCCCGAGAAGCATTCAAGGAGCGGTACTTGCCGCTATTGTCGGATAGGAGGAGTCTGCGGACTGGTGAAGCAGACACGTTTAGGACCAAGTTGTCGGGGCATCTTCACCTTCGTACACGTGTAAATGCCTAGCAGCCACGTTTCGCCGAACTTGTATGCGTAAGGAGAGACTCTGCGTCGCGCAGGACGTTCCGCTCACGCGAGTGGTTGGGATCCGACGCCAAGAACGGATGAGTGGGAGGGAGCTAAAAGCTAGTGGCGCCTCCGATAAAGGGGCAGGTTTTGGCGGGGAGGCGTGTACACACTAGCAAAACCTGGACCACACTAGACAGGCAGAACTGCCGGTTATGCGAAGGTTTGGTGGCCAGGTGGGTAGGAAAAGGTGGAGATATAGAAACTAACAGCGAGGTGGATTGGTCCGGGGGTTTCGGTGAATGGGTGTACACTAGGGGATTTGACGGTGAACGGAGTGAGACATTTTCTACTGTGGCACACACCTGAGGTAAGGTACGTTGTAGAATCGGCGGCAGGCAACCTATCTTGCTACCTACCTACCTACCTCCCTACCTACACCGGGCTTGGAACTTACACTACGCACTCATTGGTCTTGGGAAAGGGGTACTATAGTAGTGGCAAGAGAAAGAGTTTTTTCCCCATTTTCTCTTTTTTCCACTTTCCTCTCCACCGCTGGTGAACGCCCGTTGAAGTGGTTAATCCTGGAATAGGTAGTCTAGATCTTGCTTTTAAATCTTGCTTCTGATCTTGCTGCTAAATCTTGCCTCTGAATCTTGCTTCTCTATGAGTAGGCCCCCCCAAGGTACCTATGATGAGGGATAGGGGTAACGGCGAGAACCAGGTGGGGCCGTTGAAGACAAATAATCGCCCACCCAATCAAGTTCCTCCCAAGGTTTGCAAATTCATGCACACATACCGGGTACATACACTACCACCTACCCAGGTAGGAAACACGGGTATTACCTTAACTAGCAGTGTCCGCGAAGGAGCTGCAGGAGGGGGAAATGGGACTTGTGATTCTGAAAGCATGTGCACATGGCAACTGGCAAGTGAGACGCTGCGACGCTTCATCCCAAAGATCCATCCCAGCCCTTCGTCGCATCAATGGGACCCAGATCGACGGGGCTGCGTCGCTATTCGGTACTGGTTCGGTCCTACTAATTAACACGCCGTACCTCATTTGCTTCGTTTTACTGGCCGTTGTCTCGCGCCAGGGTCAAGTGACAGGTACGAGGCGTTTGGATCATGGGGCTGGCTGAACATGATAAAAAAAGGAAATCAACATTGGCGATTTGGTATTAATGGCGTCTAATCCTTCAAAGGGGGGGTGCCGCTCAACGTTGGCCCTCCTCGTCGCTGGTCCTCACGCGTGAAAGTAGTTCGAGACTTTTGGAACCGCGCGTTGATCGCTGGCTCGCGCGTCAACAACACAACATTGTATCTCTCCGCCGGTTTCCATGCGCTCCTCATTGCTCCTCCGGCTTTTCGCCGGTCTCGTCGCGCTCGGTGCCGGGGTGGCGGCGTGCAACGGGAATTCAGCCCTCTGTTCGCGGGTATACAGCAACATCACCCAGGTCGGCGCTCACGACAGCGCCTTCGTAGGCATTTTGCTACCCGACAATCAGTACATCTCGGTCACGAAACAGTTGGACATGGGCGTCCGCTTCCTACAGGCCCAGACCCACAGCAAGGACGGCGGGATCGAGATGTGCCACACGACGTGCATCGAGCTGGATGCCGGATCGCTGGCCAACTACCTGGGCCCCATCAAGACCTGGCTGGATGGTCACCCCGACGAAGTCGTCACGCTGCTTCTGACCAACGGTGATGCGATACCCGTCTCGCAGTTCGGAAGCGTTTTCTCTGCGACCGGCCTTGACAAGTACGCGTTCACGCCGTCGGGGACCCTAACGCTGGATCAGTGGCCTACCTTGCAGGCCTTGATAGATTCGGGGAAAAGGTTGGTCGTTTTCATGGGTACGTAGGCCTACCCGGTGTGTTCGGCACGGCATCGGTGACTACTTACCAGCGGCGTTTGTTCTTTCCAGACTATCATGCGGACACAAACTCGGTGCCCTACATCCTCGACGAATTTGCCTACTTCTTCGAGACGCCATATGATACCACCGATAAGAACCTCCCTCAATGCACGCTCGACCGACCAGAAGGGGCGAGTGCCGCAGGGCGCATGTCCATCATGAACCACTTCCTGGACGTCGACGTCTTCGGGATACTGATTCCCGATAGATTAAGCGCCCCAACTACCAATTCGGTTTCATCGATTGTGGCCCAGGCCAACATCTGCCTGAAGAATTGGGGGCGTTTGCCCAACGTCATACTGGTGAGCATCTTCTGCTAACCGTGCCTCCGTTTGACGGCGACATCATTCCCTCTGTGAATCGGGCTAATCTGTCCTTTGAAACCCCAGCTGGATTGGATCAATGAGGGAGACGCCATAGGTGCCCAAAATGTGTTGAACCATCTGTAAAGGGAGGTTTGAAGGGGAGGATATTCGAGGTACGCGCGGCGCGCGGAGGCCAAGCGGTAACATGTAACCCTTACTAGCCCTGCGATGCAGGACCCCCGATGGTGATAGAGGGTTGGGTTGTGGTAGAGTTTGCCCAAACAAACGCCTCGGCCACCCAGAGTGAGGTACCCGGAGTGACCCAACCAGCAGCCAATCGCGTAGTCGATATTGCATTGCATTGGGCGGTAACTGGCGGATCTACACTGGGGTCTTGTCCCCATGTGGTTGTAGATTTGCTATTTTAATCCTACTCCGCACTGCGCGATGCCTTGGTGCAGTCCAATCAATGATGTGGCCCAGGGATTCCCGGCGCTTAACCGGGGGCTCAGACGTGCGAATGGCGACCCAGCGCCTACGAGCCAAGCATCAATTAATGGCTCTCGGATAGGGCCAAGGGACGGGAGATGGATGATGGGGTAACGGAAAGGAAAAGTCGGCATGCAGAGATAGTCAAAACATTGTCGTGCCGCGTCTGGGGGGATTTGGATTTTTTGTCTCCTCTTTGCTTTCTCCGTAATTAAACCTTTCTCTCTCACCAATTCATGACAATGCTGCTGGCTAACCTCTCCAGCGCGACCCTCCGCTTGACGGCGATTGGTGAGTCCCATCAAGAATGCAACATGGTCCCCCTGTTCCTCCCCACATCCAACCCCTGGCCTAGCGCCTTGAGTGATGTGCAAGGACGCGAAACTTTATTTCAGCTTCAAGTTATGGCTTTTGCTGTCTTTATCGAGTCTTCTCTGCTTCAAGGTTGCTAGGGGCTGATTAGCAGTTGATACTGACTGGGCGAGGTAGTGCTGATATTGGTCGTACCTGCGCTGGCGCAAGCCAAGAACGGCTCGACGGACGGCCATGTCCAATCCACCTTCGTCTCTCCGGCCGGGGACCTGGCCTTTAGCATCACGATCCCTAGTGACTCCGATGCCGATATCTACTTCACCCTCGCAGCTCCAGCCGAAGTCAGCTGGGTTGCAGTCGGCCTTGGCTCCGACACCATGCGCGGCGCATTGGTGCTCATGGCCTACCTGTCCAGCTCCGAGAACGCCGTCACTTTCTCTCCACGCCTAGCTACCGGCCACCACGAGCCGACGTTCTACCCGGACCTGAAAGTCGAGGCCCTCAACGGCACCGGGCTCTTCGACGGCATCTACCACTTCTCCGGGCGCTGCGGAAACTGCCGATCCTGGCCCGGCGGCGGCCGCCTCGACGTCAAGAGCTCCGCCCAGAAGTGCATCTTCGCCAACGGTCCCGGCGGCCTGGTGGGTTCCGACCATCCGGACGCCCCTCTGAGGTTCCACTCGGGCTATGGCAGCTTCGCCATCGACTTGGCCGCCGCGACCGGTCCGGCGGGGGTGCCGACCATCCCGACGGATCCCGATGAGGTCGGCAGCGGGGCGACTCTGGGGAAAGCCAAGAACGGCAAGCGGGACTGGGCCTCATTGGCGCACGCTGTCATTATGGTCGGCACCTTCGTGGGGGTTATGCCTATGGGTGTTTTGGTCCTGCGCTTGGGCGGATGGGTGCGGTGGCATGGCGTTAATCAGGGGGTCGCCCTCGTCGGTGTGATCACCGGTGCCGGGCTGGGCATCCATATTAGCACGCTTTATAACAGGGTAAGGGATTTGTTGACGCCCCTCACACTAGCGCGGAGCTGGTTTGTTGATTCTGATGCTGACCCGTTCCGACAGTCTAAATCATTCCGCAACCCCCATCAAATCATCGGTCTGATCGTCTTCATCTTTGTCATCGCTCAATTCGCTTTGGGCTATTTTCATCATCGTACATACAAACGAACGCAGCAGCCCACGCGGCTCGCCCCCATCCATGTATGGTTAGGCAGGCTGATCGTGTTCCTGGGCATTCTCAACGGGTTTCTGTAAGTCTATGCCTCGCCTCGCAGACTCTAGTCCGCGAGCCTTGCTTTCTCCTCGGTCACTGACTAACCTCTTACACAAGTGGCTTCCCCTTCGCCCTCGCGCCGCGCTACAACTACATCCTCGCCGGCCTCGTCATTGCCGTCGTCCCTGTAGTCGCCGCCCTGATCTTCGGAAAGGACCTTATCCGAAAACGTCTTGCTCGTTCCGCCGCCCAGCGGGAAGAGGCTCCGCCAGGCTACGACGCCGAGCCATGGCGTGCCCAGGAATCGTGGGGCCGACCCGGCCCGCCGGAGGGTAACCCTCAGGGTGGTGTGGACACTCAAGGGATTGGGCTTAGCGACCTCGACGCCCATGGATCAGCGAAGAAAGAGAGGTGGGGGAGGAGAAAGGAGAGAGGAGAGACGAGAGGGTTGGGTACGGAGCAGAGGCCCAGTGAATATGTTTGAGAGCGTGGAATATTTTGTTATTCTTTCATGGTATGCTTGCTTTATATAAGTGACCAGGAGTCGCTCTTGTTCCGGTTCTAGTGTGTTTAAACTATTTATACTGGCGTTCATGGGGGTGAGGGCGGGTAACGCTCAGGGGGACTCCTGAGCGAAAACTGTATTTAACGGCGCGCCTAGGCTTTAACGCGCGATCCGGGTTCGTTTCTGTGTGCCCACCTGTCGTGCCTAGAATTGACTTGATCCATACGTAACCATGACAACCCCATTTATTCTTCATTATCGCCCTCTAGCCAGATTTCATGCCCGTCTCCTTCTCTCACCCACAAACTGGCCAGGACTCCACATACCGCAACACCGCTCAGGCCCCAGAAGACAGCGCCAACGATACCGTTGGCAAGCCCCACCCCGTACAGGAACCCGCACAGGACGGGCCCTATGGTCCTGGCAAAGCTGCTGACGCTCTGGCCGATGCCGTGGACGGTCCCTAGAACACTGGGGTGCGGCGTGCAGTTGTTCACGAGGATGGTCTGCGCCGGCAGCGCGAAGGTGCGCCCCACGACGTGGCAGAGCAGCACGCCGGCTATGGCCACCCACACGGTGAAGCCGTCCTTGGGGCCCGGCGGCGGGCTCGCGGCGGAGCTCGGCACGAGGCTGAGGTAGGGCACGAGGAAGTAGGTGCAGGGGAAGAACATGAGCGCCAGCCGCCAGGACCGCACCGTCCCCAGTCGCGCCGCCAGGGCCGGGTAGACGAAGATCTGGAGGGAGATGCCCAGGGCGCCGAGGATGGCCATCGCCATGCCGACCTCGCGCGGGTGCAGGCCGAGGCCGCCGGTGAAGAAGAAGGGGAGGCGGCGCGGGAAGGCGCCCGGGGCGGTGGGCGGGTTGGACGGGTCGTATACCGGGGTGGAGAGGAAGACGAACCAGAGGGCGTTGAAGGTGCCGATGTGGAAGGTCATGAGGAAGTGGGCGAGGAGGGTGAAGCTTACGTTGCGCGTGAAGATGCGGCGGAATGGTAGGCGCTTAGTGTATCGGGGCCGAGGCGGGAGTCTCAATCCGGGAGTGGTTAGCGGGGTAGATGTTGTAGGTGTTGATGGCCGTGTCGAGTCTGATGTAGGTGATAGCTCGACCTCGACGCTAGGGTCGCGGGATGCTATGGGTGAATACGCTGCTTCTGGATTGCGCCTTGAGAAGCAGGTTTTTACAGCATGCCTCAACTTGGTGCCGATCTCAACACCAATATCTCGCCGGTCCTTGCGAGTCTCGAGGGTTTCTTCGAGCCCCATCCATATCGACATGGTTGCGAGGAAGAGGAAGAAGGCGCTGACGAGGTTCGGGGCCGCGTACGGATAGTCTTGGAAGAACTTGACGTTGCCAAAAAGTGACGGATAGCTCCCCGCCGGGTCTGAGAGTATTCCCCCGAGGACGGGGCCTATTATTACGCCAATGTTGAAGGTCATGGGCAACAGTAGGAATGCCCGAGACTGGTATCTTTACCCCTCGAGTTAGTTAGTGATCAGGGTACAGCTCAAGATTAACTCACTTCTTCTCCTTGATAATTTCACTAATCCTATGATTGAGTAAGATCGGCTTAGCATGTTAATATCGAACGAGCCCGGTTATACGTAGGACTTACATAGTCCTAAGGACACCAATATTGCCATTCAATGAACCACCTAGAGCCCTAAAGAACAGGGCCTGAGCAAAGGAAGTCGAGAAACCGAACCCGGCACAGGACAGCACTGTGGTGAATTAGAACCATGTCGATGCCCAAGTCTAGAGAGGAGGAGAAGAAGGAGGAGGAGGCATCTTTAAGACGTACTAGTACCGCTCAACCCGATTAACAAGACCGTCTTGCGACCAAAGTGGCTGGAATCGGCAATGCGGCCCCACATCATCGCCGTCAGGAACTGCGCGGCTGTGAAACTAGAATGCATGACCCCGGCCTGGCTGGCGATGACCGAGTCTGGCAGGGTAGGGTCAAACCACTTCAGCTGGTAGAACATGTAGGACTGGAGAAAGTCAGCTGAATGGAGGGGAGGGAAATATATGGGAGGTCGAGGTCAATCACCTGCAGAGATGTTTGGACTAATGGCTCGCTCAGCCTGGCCAAAGTGAGGACTATGAGCTGTCTCTTCCGGGGTAGGTCCGACCACCCCACGGTTTCTGTGGATTCCATTCGTTTCTTGCTCTGGACGTCCTGCTCTAGGTCCGTCCCGGTACTTCTCGGGGTGCCTTGGGGTGGATCCGGACGGCCACGGCTACCGGCTACCTCGACGGGTTCCCGGAGTAGCAATTCGGAGTCGGACAATTCAGAGTCTTCCTTCTCGGAGTCCTCCTCCTCGAGGTTGCTTGCCCCGGGCGCCCATGCCTCATCCCGGGTCTCTGTCATCGGGCAAGGAGAGCTGGCATGCAACTGGAGCTCGGGGATTTACTCTTATAAACCACAATCTAGATGCTAACCAATTCCGCAGCGAATAGAGTGCGGATCCGGGCGGGGGGGGGGGGGGGGGGGGGGGGGGGGGAAAAAAAAAAAAAAAAA
>Ga0164242_10008018_pt1 | contig 11493 bp, 11 predicted proteins | sample OricomgcompostMG_FD_108783 | JGI IMG/M metagenome (GOLD analysis project Ga0164242, IMG submission 108783) | Miracle-Growth compost microbial communities from Emeryville, California, USA - Original compost - Miracle growth compost (MG) ...
AGGAACGCCTCCGCCTCGTCGGCGACCGCGGGGTCGGTGATGCGGGGCATGGCCTCTCGCACCGCCGAGACGAGCATCTTCTCGAAGCAGATCGCCATCATCGAGACCATGTTCATGTAGGTGGAGAAGGCGGGATTGCCCGCGTTCCAATTGAACGGGACCTCGCCGTCGAGGTCGAAGCGGATGCGCCGAATCCGTAGTTCTGTCATGGCATTACCTCGCGCCGGTCGGGTCGCCGAAGGAGCGCGCTTAGACGGCCCACGGGGACCGTCACCGAAACGGTCAGCGCCACCGCGAGCACGAAGCACACCAGTGCGTAGGCCAGGCTGCCGGTCGGCGTTCCGTCACGGGTGAGCCCGTGCGCGGCGTTCAGGTAGGCGGGCATGGCCGACACCCACAGCGACCCGAGAACAAGCAAATACGCGGATCCGAAGATCGCGACGAAGGTGTTGGGCGCGCTCGGTGTGAACGCGGCATTGCGCCACTGCCGCAACAGCACCGGGATGGCCACCACGGCGAACACGCCCAGAAGAGCGAAGTACAGCGCCCGCCGCAACCCACCGTCGGGATGCTGGCCGCCGGTCAGCAGTATCGGGACGTTGGCGACGACCAGGCCGACCGGCACCAGCACGGCCACGCCGAATGTGCGGCCGGTCAAGGCAATTCGGCTCAGCCGGCGGCCCCGCTCGATCGGGCGGGTCACCAGCAGCTGGGCGAACAGCGCAACGCAGGCCGGCCCGACCGTGGCGAAGAGCAGGACGCTGCTCAGCGGCACCGACGCCAGCATCGGGCGGTTGATCGCGTTGTCGGCGTTCCACGCCCACCAGCGCAGTTGCGGACCCAGCTGGTCGAAGATCTCGTAGTAGCAGTTGTGCACGAACCCCACGCACACCGCGCCGACGATCGCGCCCCAGTCCCGGAACACGCCGAGGCTGCGGACCACTTCGTAGGCCAGGGTCAGCATCGCGGGATAGAGCCCGACGATGTAGAGCGGCAGCCGGTCGTACATGAACTGCACCGTGAAGACGTTGTGCGCGAAGACCGCACCGATGGTGCTGTCGACGCGGAAGACCGTCGGGAAGTACAGCGGCGGCTCCACGATCAGCAGGTAGATCACCGTGGCGAACCAGATCACGATGTTGACGGGATCGCGGTCGCGCCGCAGCCGGCGAATCGCCCACCACAGCGCCAGCACCGCGCCCGCGACCATCAGCAGCTCGAGCACCGGCAGCGTCCAATTCGCCAGTCCGAACGGGTTTCTCAGCGTCACCCACGGTGCGGCGTGCTCACAGCCGAACCCGAGCCGGTTGGCGATGCGCTCGATGTCGTCGCTACATTGACCGCTCATCGTCGGGCGTCCTCAGTTCCAGGCGCACGCACAAGCTGCACGCGCTTACCGAAAGCTTGACGATACATGTCTAACAAATGTGTGTCGCCACTGTCCAGCATTGACTACATTTGCAGGCATGCGGACTCACGGCTGGCAGGGCGAGCCGCCGCGCAGCGACGAGGATGCCGTCGCGCGGATCGTGGCGGCGGCCGACCGGTGCGTGCGGCGCCGCGGCGGGCAGACCACCATCGCCGACGTCGCCGCCGAGCTCGGGGTCAGCCGGAAGACCGTGTACCGATACTTCCCCAGCACCACCGCCCTGCTGCGGGCGGTGGCCACCGAGGGCACCCGAAAGTTCTTGGAAGCCATGGCCGAACGCCTGAGCGCGATCGACGACATCGCCGAGGCCGTCGTCGAGGGCGTCGTCCTGACCGTCACCGCGGTGCCCGACGAGCCCTACCTCCAGCTCCTGCTGGAGGAGCCGTCCCACGCGCTGCTGCGCAGCATCACGTCGGAGACAGCGCGCCGCGTCGGGCAACAGGTCCTGGTCGAGCACACCTCGGTCGACTGGGAGCGCACGCCGATGGCGTCGCGGACCCTCGACGAACTGGTCGAATGGTCGCTGCGCGCCGTGCACTCCTTTCTGGCCAACCCCAGCGATCCGCCGCGCGACGCGGACCAGCTTCGCGGCTACCTGCGACGCTGGCTGGCCCCGGCGATCAGGCAATGGGTGCAACAGGCGGCGGCGGGGACGATGGTGTGACATTCGCTGACACTCGTCATTGACGAGCGTCAGCGAAATGCCGTACGGTGCGTCCATGCAGTCACCAGCGACGCCGTCCGCGAGCGGCGGCGGTGTCCGTGAGGCACGCCGGCGGAAAACCCGCGCCCGGTTGTTCGACGCGGCGCTGGCCGAGATTTCACAACGGGGCCTGGCCGCCGCCGACGTCAGCGCCATCGTCGCCGACGCGGGCGTGGCCCGCGGGACCTTCTACTTCCACTTCCCGACCAAGGAGCACGTCCTCGTCGAGGTGGAGCGCGCCGAGGAAACCCGGATCGTCAGCGAACTCGGCGGCGCCACCGGCGATCTGGCGGCGGTGCTCAACCAACTCGTGCAGCACGTGCTCAGCGCGGAAAAACGTTTGGGCCCAGCGGTTTTCCGGGACATGCTCGGACTGCACTTCTGCTCGACGCGGCCGGTCGAAGACGAGTTGGCGCAGCACCCGCTCGGACAGTTCCTGGTGGGCGTCATCGGCCGGGCCCAGGACGCCGGGCAGGTCGCCTCCGACGTCGACGCGGCCGAACTCGCGACGTTCTTCCTCACCGGGCTGTTCGCGCTGCTGGCCACCGGCGCACACGACGGTGCGCTGTTAAGTCATTACGTGACAACGATTGTCAAAGGGATGGAGAAACGATGACTGCCACCGGTATCGAGGGCTACCGAGCCTTCCTGGCGCGACGCGACGGCGAGGCCGACCTGCTCAACAGGCGACTGGCCAATCGCGAGCAGTTCTTCACCCAGATCGAAGCCAACCCGGTGCGCTCGGCGCGTCCCGCCGACCGAGCCACCTTCCTGCGCAACCTGCGCCGCCGGAAACCCGAACCCGGCCTGGACGACAAGATGCTGTTCCTGCTGGCCACCGCGAAGCTCAACCAGGCCGAGCGATTCGGCGTCGGGCTCGGCGAAACCTACGGGCGCAACAGCGACGAGAGCCTGCCGCCCGAGAATGTCTATCTCGAACTCGAGGAGCACTATCACACCCGGCTGCTGGCGTACGCCCTGGACGTGTTCGACCTGACCTTTCAGGTGGTCCCGCCGCCGTTCGTGATGCGCCAGTTCGTCAAGACCGGAGTGTTTCTTCCGGAACGGCTCGGCTTCATGTTCGTCGGAGCCGCCGAGATGGCCGGCTGCATCCTGTTCGACGAACTTCGCCGGGTCGGCAGTGCACTGTTCGCCGACGAGCCGCAGGTCGCCGAGCGCATCGAACTGCTCTACAGCGAAATCCTCACCGACGAGATCGGGCACGTCGGCTACTGCGCCTCGCGCTGCAGCACCGCGGAGCGGGCGATCATGCGCCGCCTCTATCCGCTGATCGGTCGGCTGTTCGCGCGGCAGACCGCCGAGATCAGCCTGCTCGTCGACCCGAAAGCGTTGCGCGCCAGGCTCGACCGACCCTTCGACGTCGACGAACTCACCGCGGGGCTGGACAACGAAACCTACCTCGTCGCCCACCCGTGACCCCGGACTCGACGGCGGACCCCGCAAACAACGTCGCGCCGAGCGTGCACTGAGTGCGACAGATCAGCGAAATATTCGCCGTGAGAACACGTTCGGCGCGCTGCGGCGAAGGCTGGGCCGGCCCGAAAAGCCAACGGGCGGTTAGGCCGCCAGCTCACCGCCGGTGCGACGCGCCACGGACGCCCGCTTGCCGCGCCGCCAACCGCGCACGGCCGCGATCGCGGACTTGAGCCCGCGGCGACGGCCCGTAGCCGGATCGGTGCCCAGGAAATCGGGATCCAGCTCGGCGAACATCCGCTCGCTGCGGGTCTCCGGAGCGTTGTCGGCGTCGTCGCGCAGATACTTGTTCGGCAGCGAGAGCTTGGCCAGCGTGCGCCATGTCTTCGCGTACTGGAACAGGAAAGATCCTGTGGTGTAAGGCAAGTCGTACTTGTCACAGACCTGGCGTACCCGCACCGAGATCTCGTGCAACCGGTTGCTGGGCAGATCGGGGTACAGGTGGTGCTCGATCTGGTGACACAGGTTGCCGCTCATGAACCGCAACACCGGGCCGGCCTCGAAATTGGCGCTGCCCAGCATCTGGCGCAGGTACCACTGTCCCTTGGTCTCGCCGATCATGTCGGTCTTGGTGAATTTCTCTGCGCCGTCCGGGAAATGGCCGCAGAAGATGACAGCGTTGGCCCACACGTTGCGGATCACGTTGGCCATCGCGTTGGCCTTCAAGGTGGACAGGAAGGTCGCGCCGGGCGACAGTGACGTCAGCGCCGGGAACGCGACGTAGTCCTTGACCACCTGGCGACCCGCCTTGGCCAGGAACTCGTCGATCCGCTGCCGGGCTTCCTCGTGGTCCATCCGGCGCTTGAGGATCTTGCCGATCTCCACGTGCTGCAGGCCCACTCCCCATTCAAAAAGCAAGGCCAGCAACGTGTTCCACACCAGATTGAACAGGTTGAAGCGCTTCCAGCGCTGGTCGCGGGTGACGCGCAGCATGCCGTAGCCGACGTCGTCGTCCATCCCGAGAATGTTGGTGTACTTGTGGTGCACGAAGTTGTGGGTGTATCGCCAGTGCTTGGACGACCCGCTCATGTCCCACTCCCACGTCGAGGAGTGGATCTCGGGGTCGTTCATCCAGTCCCACTGCCCGTGCATGACGTTGTGGCCGATCTCCATGTTCTCGATGATCTTGGCCACGCCCAGGGTCACCGTCCCCGCCCACCAGGCCGAGCGCCGCGAGCTGGCGGCCAGCAGCAGCCGGCCGGTCACCTCCAGCGCGCGCTGGGCCGCGATGGTGCGGCGGATGTAGCGGGCGTCCCGCTCGCCGCGCGAGTCCTCCACGTCCTGGCGGATGGCATCGAGCTCAACGGCCAGGTTTTCGATATCGGCGTCCGTCAGATGGGCGAATACGTCGACGTCTGTGATCGCCATCGTCGTCATCTCCCTGCGGTCGTATTGTTCGGTCCGTTCATCCGTCCCAGACCTACGCTATCGTAACCTACGACGCCGTAGGTTACCTGTGAGTAGCCTTTAAATGTCGAGCACGCAATCCCCGGATGCGGCCGACACGCAGGTCTGCACCCGGGTCCCCGGCTCGTGTTCGGCGCCGGTGCGCAGATCGCGGACGTGCCCCTCGACCAGGCCGACCACACACGACTGACAGATACCCATCCGGCAGCCGAAGGGCATCTGCACCCCGGCGGCTTCGCCCGCATCCATCAACGAGGTCGCCGCGTCGGCGTCGACGCTGCGCCCGCTCCTGGCGAAGGTGACCATGCCGCCGGCGCCGGCGGGTGCGGCCTTGGACACCGCGAAGCGCTCCAGATGCAACTGCTCGCCGATGCCCGCGGCCGACCATACCCGCTCGGCGGCGTTGAGCATCCCTTCCGGACCGCAGGCCCAGGTCTGGCGCTCGCGCCAGTCGGGCACCTCGCGGTCCAGCAGGGACAGGTCGAGCCGGCCGCGGGTGCGGGTCTCCCGCAACTGCAGGCGATAGCCGGGGTGCTCGTTCGCCAGGGCGGCCAGCTCGCCGCGGAACATCACGTCGGCCTCGGTGGGCGCCGAGTGCAGGTGGACGATGTCACCAATCTGGTTGCGGCGCACCAGTGTTCGCAGCATCGACATCACCGGCGTGATCCCGGAGCCGGCGGTGAGGAACAGGATCGAGGCGGGCGCCGGGTCGGGCAGCACGAAGTTGCCCTGCGGCGCCGCCAGCCGGACCACGGTGCCCGGCTCGACACCGGCCACCAGGTGACTCGACAGGAAGCCCTCGGGCATCGCCTTGACGGTGATGGTCACGGTCCGCGCCGACGCCGACGTCGCCGGGCTCGAGGTCAGCGAGTACGACCGCCACCGCCAGCGCCCGTCGATCAACAGTCCGATGCCGATGTATTGGCCGGGCTGGTAGTCGAAGTTGAAGCCCCAGCCCGGTTTGATCACCAGGGTCGCGGAATCCTCGGTCTCCCGGCGCACGTCGACGACGCGGCCGCGCAGTTCCCGCGCCGACCAGAGTGGATTGGCCAGGTGCAGGTAGTCGTCGGGCAGCAGCGGCGTGGTGATGCGCGCGGCGAGTTTGCGCAGCGCGTGCCAGCCGGGGTGCCGCTCTGCCCCCGCGACCACGGGTCGCTTGGTGTCGCCGAGGTTGGCGGTGATGGGCGATGTCGTCTTGCTCATGGTGTTGCTCATGTTGGAAGCTCCTGCCTCGCGATTGCGGCGTGCGGTCAACGCCAGAGCCAAAAGCTACGGTACCGTAACCTACGGTACCGTACCCTCGGCGTCGCGGCCAGGCGTGCGGTTACAACAGCTCCAGCAGAAACGGCAGCTCCTGGCTGGCGTACCAGGCCAGGTCATGGTCCTGGGCGTCGCCGACGATCAGGTCGGCATCCTCGTCCCCCAGGTCGGCGGCGTCGACGGCCTCGATCGCCTTGGCCACCGCCGGTTCGGCGGCGGCGTTGTCGACGTAGGCGGCGATCACGTCCTCGATCCGGACCGGCCCGGCCAACCTGACCACGGCGTCGTCCAGGTCGGGGCGGTAGGTGAGGTCGTCGACGTCGGCCGCCAGCACCGCGCGGCGCGGCGGCAGGGCGCCGTGTTCGGCTTCGTGCTCGGCGCCGGCCAGCAGCCGCAGCGACGCCAGCGCCGCCTCGCGCAGCGCCACCTCGGCGAGCTCGTCGTCGTCGCCCTCGGCGTAGGCCTCGCGCAACGCCGGCGTCAGCGCGAACGCCGTCCCGTTGACCGCAGCCAACGAGCCGTCGGCGACCAGCCGCTGCAGCATGGCCAGCGTGGCGGGAATGTAGACAGTGGCCACGGCTAGATCAGCGTGGCCGCGTAGTCGTCGACATACCTCGACAGCTCACGCGGCGGGCGCTGGTAGTTGCCGGTCACGACGGGACGCCGCGGCAGCTTGACGGGGGGCGCCTCGACGGCGTGGTAGGGGATCGTGGACAACAGATGGGCCATCATGTTCAGTCGCGCGTGCTTCTTGATGTCGGATTCCACGACGTACCACGGACTCTCCGGGGTATCGGTGTGCACCATCATCTCGTCCTTCGCGCGTGAATAGTCCTCCCACCGGTATACCGATTCCAGATCGATCGGAGACAGTTTCCAGCGCCGGACCGGGTCTTTCAGCCGCGCCTTGAACCGGCGCAGCTGTTCGGCCTCAGAAACCGAGAACCAATATTTGCGCAGCAATATCCCGTCATCGATCAGCATCTGCTCGAAGATCGGAGTCTGCCGCAAAAACAGCACATACTCCTGCGGCGTGCAGAATCCCATGACCTTCTCGATGCCGGCCCGGTTGTACCACGATCGGTCGAACAGCACGATCTCACCCTTGCTGGGCAAGTGCGCGATGTAGCGCTGGTAATACCATTGGCCGCGTTCGCGATCGGTGGGCACCGGCAGCGCGGCGACGCGGGCGACCCGCGGGCTGAGATATTCGGTGATCCGTTTGATCGCGCCGCCCTTGCCGGCCGCGTCGCGGCCCTCGAAGACCACCACCAGTCGCGCCCCGGAATGGCGCACCCACTCCTGCAGTTTCACCAATTCCGTTTGCAGCCGGAACAATTCGGCTTCGTAGACGGCGTCGGGAATCTTCACCGCGGCCCGGGCCGATTTCTTCTTGCCGGCCTTGAGGGGAACGCCGTCGTTTTTCGCGCTGCTCACAGCCACGAATGATAGCCCCACGCAGGGATTTTCAGCGCCGTCTAGCGCTGCCTAAGACCGGGCGGCCTCCACCAGTTCCTCGAGCGCCTGGTTCAGCAATGCGGGCAGCAGGTCGACGTCGCTCATCGCTTCGCGGTCGGCGTTGATGCCGTAGTAGAGCATGCCGTTGTAGGACGTCACGCCGATGGCCAGCGCCTGGTTGTGCAGCAGCGGCGGCACCGAGTAGGTCTCCAGCAGCTTGGTGCCGGCGACGTACATCTGCGACTGCGCCCCGGGCGCGTTGGTGATCAACAGGTTGAAGGTGCGCTTGGAGAAGCTCGGGAAGCTGGTCGCGACCCGGATGCCCATGGCGTGCAGGGTGGGCGGGGCGAAACCCGACAGCGTGACGATGGTCCTGGCGTCGACCAGATGCGCGGCCGTCGGGTTGGATTCGGTGGCGTGCGCGATCTGGGAGAGCCGCACCACCGCGTTCGGCTCCCCCACCGGCAGGTCGACCAGAAACGGCATCACCTGGCTGATCGCCTGACCGGGACCGCTGACGTCCAGGTCACCGTCGGCGTACACCGACAGCGGCGCCATCGCCCGCACCGTCGCGGTGGGCGACACCGCCACCCCGCGGGACATCAGCCAGCTGCCCAGGGCGCCGGCGATCACCGCCAGCACCACGTCGTTGACGTCGCAGTCGTAGCGGGCCCGCACGGTGCGGTAGTCCTCCAGGCTGCCGCTGGCCACGGTGAACCGCCGGTGGCGCGACACGGTGGCGTTGAGCGGGCTGCTGGGCGCGGTGCCGCGGGCCACGTTGCGCACGAAATCGAAGACCCGCCGGCCGGCGTCGACCAGCTCGCCGTAGTTGGTCACCAGCCCGCCGATCGCCGACCCGACGGCCTGCAGCTGCGCGCTGGGGCCCACCAGCCACTCCCCGATCGCGCCGAGGACCAGCCGGGTGTTGCCCGGGTCGCGTTCCGGGACCCAGATGTCTTCGGGGAAGGCCGGCGGGCGTTTGGTCCGGTCGGCGATGACGTGGTTGATCTCCAGCGCCGTCATCCCGTTGATCAGCGCTTGATGGGACTTGGTGTAGAGCGCCAGCCGGTTCTTGGACAGGCCCTCGACCAGATACATCTCCCACAGCGGCCGCGTCTTGTCCAGCGGCCGGGCGGCCAGCCGGGCGATCAGCTCGTGCAGCTGCTCGTCACTGCCCGGCGAGGGCAGCGCCGAGCGGCGCACGTGATAGGTGATGTCGAAGTCGCCGTCGTCGATCCACACCGGCCGGGCGGTGCCGACCGGCACCTCCCGCACCTTCTGCCGGTAGCGCGGTATCTGCGGCAGCCGCTGCTCGATGGTGTGCAGCAGCGTCTCGTAGCTCAGCCCGGCACGCGGGCGGCGCAGGATCGCCAGCGATCCGACGTACATGGGGGTGGCGGTGTTCTCCAGCCGGTAGAACGACGCATCCGCCGGGGACAACCGGCTAACCATGCAGCGCTGTCCTCCTGGTCAGTGGGCCGTCCGTGCGCGCAGCGACCGTATTTCTCGCCCACCGTAGTGGTCCGGCCGGCGCACCCGTCAGCGCGGGTACGCCCGCGAGCCAGTTGTGCCATGATGACCACTGACCAACCACCGTCTGCCCTCTCTCCAGCAGGCTTGCGGTCCGCCGCAAGAGTCCGCCCCAACAGTTGGAGAGTGCGCGTTGAACACCGGTCCCGTCGCCAACCCGTCCGACGCTTTCACCGTGGTACCAGTCGTCGACTACGAGCCGCAAACCCAGGACGTGCCGCGCGCGCTGGCGCAGTGCCGGCCGTCCGCGCGTGCGCCGTTGCGCCGCGGCGGCGGCCACGCGTCGCCCCGCGCCTGCGGCGGGCCACCCGGCCGAGCGGCCGCGCCGCCATCCGGCGCGGTCATGTCCGCCCAGCTGCGCGAGGCCGCGGTGTTCGCCGACGCGGCGCTGCGCCGGGTGCTCGAGGTCATCGACCGCCGCCGCCCGGCCGCCCAGCTCAACCCGCTGCTGGCCCCCAGTCTGGTGGATTCTGTTGTGGCGGTTGGGCGTTCGCTGACCGGACCGGAGCCGGGTGCCGCGGTGCTGCGCCGGATGCGGTTGCAGCCGGCCGGTCACGGCGACCCGCAGACGGCGGCCGAAGTCTTCGGTTGCTACAGCCGGGGCAATCGGATGCACGCCATCGCCTGCCGGGTCGAGCAGGTGCCCGGCGCCGGCGGGACCCGGTGGATGGTGGTGGCCCTGCACATCGGGTGAACCGGGCGCGCCCTCAGGTCGCCGGTGCGGCCGGCCGCGGGCCGGTGTAGCGGGCGAGCACCGGCCCCGCGATCGCCATGATGAAAACGTAGGACGTCGCCAGCGCCGCGACCGCGGGCAGCGAGCTGCCGGCCAATCCGATGATGATCAACGAGAATTCGCCGCGGGCGATCAGCGCGGTGCCCGCCCGCAACTGCCCGCGCCGCGCTACCCCGTCGTGCCGGGCGGCGAAGATCCCGGTGGCCACCTTGGTCGCCGCGGTCGCGGCGGCCAGGATCAGCGCCGCGGGCAGCATCGGGATCAGCTCGTGCGGATCCACCGAGTAGCCGATCGCCAGAAAGAAGATGGCGGCGAACAGATCCCGCAGCGGCGCCAGCACCTGACGGGTCCGGGTCGCGGTCTCCCCGGTCAGCGTCAGGCCCACCAGGAACGCGCCCACCGCGGCCGAGGCGTGCAGGGATTCGGCCATGGCCGCCACGATCAGGGTGATGCCGAGCACCCGCAGCATCAACTGTTCGGAGTCGGGATGTTCGACCAGCCGCTGCACGTGGTGACCCCAGCGGTAGGACGCGGCGAACGCCGCCACCAGCGCGCTCACCGCCACCACCATGCCGACGACGGCGTGCAGCCAGCCGCCGCCGGACGCCAGCACCGCGAACAGCGGCAGGTAGGCGGCCATCGCGAAGTCCTCGAGCACCAGCACCGACAGCACCGCCGGGGTCTCCCGGTTACCGAGCCGGCGCAGGTCCTCCAGCAGCCGGGCGACGACGCCCGACGAGGAGATGTAGGTGACGCCGGCCAGGCACAGGATGGCCACCCCGTCCAGTCCCAGCAGCCAGCCGGCGATCGCGCCGGGCGCGGCGTTCAGCACCACGTCGACCGCCGCGGACGGCAAGTGGTGCCGCATGCTGCTGGAGAATTCGGCGACGGAGAACTCGCAGCCCAGGGTCAGCAGCAGCAACACCACGCCGATGGGCGCGCTGGTGGTGATGAACTGCCCGCCGGTGGCCAGCGGCAGCAGCCCGCCCTTGCCCAGCGCCAGGCCCGCCAGCAGGTAGACGGGGATGGGCGACAACGCGAATCGGCGCGCGGCGGCGCCCAATACGGCCAGAGTGGCCAGGAGGGCGCCGAGTTGCAGTAGCAGCGTCCCCGAAATCTGCACCGGCTCAGCCCTTGTCGATGATCTTCTCGACGCCGGCGATACCGTCTTCGGTGCCGATCACGATCAGAACGTCGCGGGCATGCAACATCTCGGAGGGACCCGGTGAGGCCAGCACTTCGTCGTCGCGCACGATGGCGACGATGGACGCCCCGGTGCGGGTGCGGGCCCGGGTGTCGCCCAGCGGGTGGTCGACGAACGGGCTGCCGGCCAGGATGTGCACCTGGCCCGTCTCCAGCCCGGGCACTTCCTTGGCCAGCTCGGTGAACCGTTCGGCGATGCGCGGCGCGCCCAGGATCTGGGCCACCGCCTCGGCCTCCTCGTTGGACAGGTGCAGCACCGGCCGGGCCTCGTCGGGA
>Ga0164242_10008019_pt1 | contig 11490 bp, 8 predicted proteins | sample OricomgcompostMG_FD_108783 | JGI IMG/M metagenome (GOLD analysis project Ga0164242, IMG submission 108783) | Miracle-Growth compost microbial communities from Emeryville, California, USA - Original compost - Miracle growth compost (MG) ...
CGGCCACGACGGGCTCGTCGTCAATGGGACCACGGGGGAGTCGGCCACGACCACGGACCAGGAGAACTTTGACACGGTTCGTGCGGTCGTCGAGGCGGTCGGGGATCGAGTCAAGGTGACGGCCGGCGTAGGCACCAACGACACCGCCCACTCGATCGCTGCGGCCACTGAGATGGCCAAGGTGGGGGCCACCGGCGTGCTCATCGTGACTCCGTACTACAACAAGCCCACCCAAGACGGCATCGTCGAGCACTTCCGGCACGTCAGCGCGGCCACCGGGCTTCCGGCCATGGCCTATGACATCCCGGGCCGCACGGGGACCGCACTGACGAGTGACACCATTCGCCGGCTCGCCGAGATCCCGGAGATCAAGGCCGTGAAGGATGCCAAGGGCGACATCTTCGCCGCTGCCGAGCTGATGGCGCAGACCGACCTGCTCTGGTACTCCGGCGACGACCCGCTGAACCTCGCGTGGCTCGCCCACGGTGCCACCGGTGTCGTGAGCGTCGTCGGGCACGTCGCCGGACCCCAGTACGCCCAGATGATCGACGCCGTGGATCGCGGCGACATCGGACGTGCCAGAGAGATCTACACTGCACTGATCCCCCTGGTCGACGTCCTCATGCATACGAGTCAGGGAGCCATCATGGCCAAGGCCGCGATGAAGGAGCTCGGAGTCATCGATTCCGACTTCATCCGCCTGCCACTGCTCCCGGCATCCGACGAGCACCGTGCCACTTTGCGCAAGGTGCTACACGAATCAGGAGTGATGTGAGCCATCCCCATCCCGAACTTGCGACACCACCGGCGCTGCCCAAGGGGGGTGTGCGTGTCGTAGCCCTCGGAGGGCTCGGCGAGGTCGGCCGCAACATGACCGTCATCGAGTACGACGGCCGTCTGCTCGTCGTCGACTGCGGAGTCCTCTTTCCGGAGGACCATCCGGGAGTCGACCTGATCCTGCCGGATTTCGAGTACATCGAGGACCGTCTGGACGACGTCGAGGCCATCGTGCTCACCCACGGACACGAGGACCACATCGGCGCGGTCCCGTACCTGCTGCGCCTCAAGCCCGACATCCCGCTGGTGGGTTCGACGCTGACCCTTGCGCTGGTGGAGGCCAAGCTCAAGGAGCACCGCATCACGCCCTACACCCTGGCGGTGAAGGAGGGTGGCCGGGAGGTCCTCGGTGCCTTCGACTGCGAGTTCGTCGCGGTCAACCACTCCATCCCGGATGCCCTTGCGGTCTTCATCCGCACACCCGGTGGCACCCTGCTGCACACCGGCGACTTCAAGATGGACCAGCTGCCGCTCGACGGGCGGATCACCGACCTACGCGCCTTCGGCCGACTCGGCGAGGAGGGTGTCGACCTCTTCCTGGTCGACTCGACCAATGCCGAGGTGCCCGGTTTCACCACGTCGGAGCGGGATATCGCGCCCGCGATCGAGCGTGTCTTCGCGAAGGCCGAGCGCCGCATCATCGTGGCGTGCTTCTCCTCCCACGTGCACCGCGTGCAGCAGGTCCTCGATGCGGCATACACCCACGGGCGCAAGGTGGCGATGGTCGGGCGCTCCATGGTGCGCAACATGGGCATCGCCTCCGATCTCGGATATCTGCACGTGCCAGACGGCGTCCTCGTCGATGTGAAGAAGCTCGACGACCTGCCCGACGACAAGGTCGTGCTGGTCTGCACCGGCTCCCAGGGTGAGCCGATGGCGGCGTTGTCCCGAATGGCGAACCGCGATCATCGCATCGACGTCGGTGAGGGCGACACCGTCTTGATGGCGTCGTCGCTGATCCCCGGCAACGAGAACGCCGTCTACCGGGTCATCAATGGCCTGATGCATCTTGGCGCCAAGGTCGTGCACAAGGGCAATGCGATGGTGCACGTCTCGGGCCACGCCAGCGCCGGAGAGCTGCTCTACTGCTACAACATCGTCCGGCCCGGCAACGTGATGCCGGTGCACGGGGAGTGGCGTCACCTCATCGCCAACGGCGACCTGGCGGTGGCGACCGGAGTGCCTCGTGAGCGGGTGGTGCTCGCCGAGGACGGCGTCGTGGTCGACCTGGTCGACGGCAAGGCCTCCATCACCGGTGCCGTGCCCTGCGGATATGTGTATGTCGACGGCTCTCTCGTCGGTGCGACCGACGAGACCATGCTCAAGGATCGCCGGATCCTGCGCGACGAGGGCTTTGTGACGATCATCGTCGTGCGCGACGCGGCGACCGGCAAGATCGCGGCCGGACCCGAGATCCAGACCCGCGGATTCGCCGAGGACGAGGCGATCTTCGACAAGGTCCGGCCTAAGATCGAGACCGCGCTCGAAGAGGCGCGGGCCAAGGGCATCAACGACACCTACCAGCTGCAGCAGGTCATTCGTCGTGCCGTAGGCGGATTCATGGGCGGCAAGCTGCGTCGCCGTCCGATGATCATCCCCATCGTCATCGACGCGTAGTCGAAAGGTCTCAGCCGGCCTCCGGGCTCCAGAGTCCTACCTGGATCACGGCGCCCTCGACGAGGTCGAACGGGGCCGGGCCCGGGGCGCCGGGGGCGGTTCGGGCGGGTGCCCAGCCTCCGGCCGCCGTGAGCCGGATGCGCACGCTCTCCGGCGTCTCCTGGTCGGCGGCATTGCGGTAGCCCGGCCAGAAGAGACCTGCCGAGGCGCTGTCGCCAGGAGCAAGACCCGTCCCGTCCAAGGGTGCAGAAGTCGCAGCGCGATAGGCAGGCAGGGTCTCGTTGCGCACGCGCAGGTCCTCGCCGCCCTGCTCGATGTCGATCACGGGCCGTCCCACGAGCGCGCACGGGCTGTCACCGGTGTTCGTCGCCACAATGCGAGCCACCGAGTTGCCCGTGAACGCGTCCCATCCGGTGACCGACAGGCGCAGGGCATCGAGTCGGCAGGCCGACAGACCAGCCGGCGGCAGGTGATCCGGAGCGGATTGCGCCGACTCGCTCGCAGGCGGTATGCCGTGACGCGGGCTGGTGGGCGCGGGCCCCTTGGGTGCCGCCTGCGTCGGGGTCTCGGTGTCGGTGGAGGCGATCGCGACGGCATCTGCCGGTGGTGCTGGAACCGGCCAGGCGGACACCACTGCTGCCGCGGCGACGACGACGCTGCCCACGCCGGTCAGCAGATCGGCTCGCCGGGAACGCCGACGGGGCGCGATGGCCGACCGGTCTTGCTCGGGTTTGTCCTCCGGACGACGGTCCCGCGGCGCGAGCGTCGTCGGCAGCATCCAGCGTCCGACGGCATGTGCGGCCACCATGACCGGCACGGCCGGGTAGGGCGCCAGGATGAACAGGAAGGGAAAGCAGAGGGCGGTGGTGACGGCACCGGCCACGAGCGTGGCCGCGGCGGCAGCGGTCGCAGCGAACCAGGAGGCGCGCTCCCGGCCGGTCCGGACGCGCAACGGCTGCCACTGCAGCAGGGTGAGGCCGCCGGCCATGAGTGCTCCACAGGCGAGCACGAGGGGCAGCGACACCCACATGGCGTAGCTCGAAAAGACGACCCCGGCGGTGAGCAGGGCCGCGGGCAAGCCGCTCTGCAGCAGTGTCGGCAGGAAGGAGGAGCGCCCGTGCCCGGTCGGATGAGCGCTCGTGTGGGCCGGCAGCGCCGCGCCGATCGTCAGCCAGCCCACGAACGCCACGACACTCGCGCAGAGCGCCACGCCCTGGTAGTGATGGCGGGCCGTGGCCCACAGATCGATGCACGAGGTGTCGCCGCAGTCGAACGCCCACACGGGATCGGGGCCCAGACCGCCCGAGTGCACCCCGACGGCGCTCATGACGGCGATGGCTGCACCGGTGACGACGATCGCCAGGCGTCGGACCACGCCTGTCCAGTCCATCGATGCCCCCTTGTGCGCCGACGCCCTCCGCGGCCGGCGCGCGTGACCAGTCTGTCAGGCCAGATGGGCCAGTCCGAGAGCGGACAGCGCCACCAGCCAGCTGACGAAGCTGCCGACCAGGAAGTACTCGGTGACCTCGTCGATGCCGACGCCGGTCACCTGCTGGGTGGTCGACCGGCGCGCACTCAGCTCGGGGAAGCGGAGCAGCCCCTTGGCCGCGATGACCAGTGCGGCGGCGGTGATCGCGCCGCTCAGCCCGAGGCCCAGGATGAAGACACGTTCCATGGGGCCGAGCAGCCGTCCTCCGCGCAGGCGATCCGACGGCTGCGGCTGGCCCGCCGGCTTGACGGCGCCCACGACCGTGAGGACCAGGCGCACCAGCTCGTTCCCGGTGCTCAGCTGCACGAGAAAGAGGCCGACGATCAGCAGGAACCGATCGGTCGACAGCCCCTGCAGCTGCGTCAGGCCACTGGCGTCGAGCCACCGGCCGAGGAGCCCGTCGCCGGCGCTCGCCGCCCCTGCACAGATCAGCAGCACCATCGTCCCGGCCCCGACTGCGGCCACGGCCTCCCGCTCGCCGCTCCCGGTCCGAAGCGCTCGACCGCTGAGCGTGATCCAGGCGATCGCGGTGACGGCTGCGAGGATCAGCAGGCCGATGTCGCTCCAGGTGTGCAGATCGGCGAGAACGGCCAGCGCTGCCGTGGCGACGAGGGCGACGACGTATGCCGTGATCGGGCGCCTCGCGTCTCGGCTGCGCGCGAGGTCGGCCAGCCCGAGGGCCAGCAGCAGGACGGCGACGACACTCATCGGACCGCTCGCAGGGACTCCGACGCCGCGAGGATCGCGTCCAGCCCGTCCCGCACGGCGCGTTGGGTCACGGCCGAGGCACTGATGCCCTCATGGTCTGCGAGCGCGGCCCGGGTGCTGCCGTCCATCAGGCCCGCCAGGATGCGTAGCGAACGTTCATCCAGCAAGCCAAGCAGATGGTCCCGACATACCAGGGCCGCGTTGATCGCCTCCGGGGCCGGCCCCGGGCCCTCCGCCCGCTGGTAGGCCGTGCGGATCGTCCGCAGCCCCGGACGCTTCTCGTAGTCCTCGGCCGCCTCGATGGCCGCTCTGGCAGCCCACCACGCCGGTCCGTCCTGGGTGTTGCGCTCCGCGTCGAGGACGGTGACGCGTCCCCAGCCGAGCCCGATCCGCACGTCCATGCGGGGGAGCAGGTGGACACGGAGCCAGAAGGCGGTGTGCAGGGCGTCGCCGAGGGACGGGTAGGTGCCCTGGAACTCGTCCCCGGCGGTGATCGCCAACGGGGTGGCGGGAGGGATCTGCCGAGAGATCTCGGCGAGGCTCTCGGTCAGCCAGGCATGCACTGCGCGGCGGTCGGCCGACTCGCGGGATCCGACGATGTCACCGATGACGGTGGCGCAGTCGGAGCCGTCCTTCATCTCCGTCATGATGAAGAGTATAACTTCATCTTTGAGAAATGAAGCCTATCGCTGTGAGCTCACCAGGGGCGTGGCTCAGACAGGTCGCGGGGGTCGCCGACCGCGGACCAGCCCACATCTGCGGTGTGCACATAGTCGAGCGACGGGCCACGCTCCACGAGCGCCCGCACGCCGTCGACCAACCGGTCGACGTGATGCGGCTGGGTGGACAGGCCGATGCTGGCGCGCACCGCCCCCCGCCCTGCGCCGACAAGCGCATCGCACAGCAGGTGAGCGCAGAACCGGCCGTCACGGACCGCGATGCCGTGCTCGTCCGACAGCACCTGCGAGACGAGCGAGGTGTCGTATCCCTCGACGGTGAACGTCACGACGCCGACATTAGGACGTTCGGCACCGAGCGCATGGACGATGCGCACGCCCGGGATCTGCTCGAGACCCTGCCGCAACCTGGCCTGCAGGGCGGCTTCGTGCGCCTCGATCGACCTCGAGTGGAGGGTGAGGGTTGCGCACGCGCTGGCCAGGGCGATCGCGCCGACCGCGTTCGGGGTGCCGCCCTCGTGACGTGCCGGTCCGGTCTGCCAGCGGGTATGCCGTGTGGTCACCGCTGCCGTCGCGCCGCCGGCGGGCAGGTAGGGGGCCGCCGCGTCGAGCCAGTCCCGGCGACCGACCAGGGCGCCTGCACCGAACGGCGCATACGTCTTGTGCCCCGAGAACGCGATCCAGTCCGCGTCCAGCTCGTCGAGGTCCACGCGGCGGTGCGGCACCAGCTGTGCGCCGTCGACGACCACCCTGGCGCCGAACTCGTGCGCGATCGCGGCCAGCTCGCGCACCGGCCACACCTCCCCGGTGACGTTGCAGGCCCCCGTCAGGACCACCAGCCGATGGCTTGCCGGGCTGGCCTCGAGCGCGTCGCGCAGCAGGCGGGCGGCGTCGGCGCTGCTGCGCGGCACCGGTAGGCGCACGGTGTCGCGGTCCGGCCAGGCGAGCAGCGCTGCGTGGTGGGCGGAGGACCAGGCGAAGACGAGGGTGTCCTCGGGCAGACAGTGGGCGAGCAGGGCCAGGGCATCCGTGGTGTTGCGCGTGAAGACGACCTCGTCATCGGCCCGGGCGCCGACGAAGCGGCCCACCTCTTCTCGAGCCTGCTCGAACCAGGCGGTGGTCAGGCGGCTCGCATATCCGGCGCCGCGGTGCACCGACCCGTAGGTGGCCTGCAGGCGCTCGACCGTCCGCAGCACGGTCTGCAGGGCAGGGGTGGTGGCGGCATGGTCGAAGTTCGCCGCATCGACCACCGTCCGGTGCACCGTCGGTACGCCGAGATCATGTGCAGCGGTGCGGGGGAGCCCGTGCGCGACGGCCGGTGCGGGGCGTGCCGCCTCCGACAGGATGGTCAGGTGCGGGGCGGCCGGCTGCTCGTCGACGTCGCAGGGGACGGGGCTGAGGGTGGGGGCTGTGCTCATCGGCTTCCTTGTCCGGTCCATGGACCAGACGTCGAAAGGCGAGTGGTCCGCGCTTGCCGCAGCACCGGTCGATGTGCGGCCCGGTCGTCACCCGGAGCACCCCACCGCGGTTGGAGGGTTGCCGCTCAGCAAGCCGGGGCTTGACGCTGAGACTCTTGACCTGCGCCCGACTGTAGCGCCCCGTATCCGGTCGGTCCATTTGGCGGACATCTCATCTCATGTTGCAAGACGCAGCCACGGGTGTCCGCGAAGGTGTCGCCCCTCTCGGCGTGTGACACGTGAGGTTTCTGGGGTACTCACGTAATCTGCTCAGGTGGCCACCCGTCAGTCATCTTCCACGTCGAATGCCCGTGCGACTCGCAGCAAGAGCGCCTCGGGCACTCGATCCCGGCCGTCCTCGGGCCGGTCGTCCACCCGCCCACCCGCCAAGAAGTCCTCGGGGGCGTCCAGCAAGGGCAAGGGCAAGCCACAGGGTGGTGGCCTGCCCCTGCCGCTGCGCGCGGTGCGGGGCACCTGGATGGGAGTCGCGCACGTCGCAGGAGGTGCCGCGCGCAAGGTCGGCCACACCACGGCGGACGTCGAGCCCGAGCTGCGCCGGGACGGTGTGGGCTTCGCGCTGATCGCCCTCGCCATCGTGGTCGCCACCCGCGAGTGGTGGGGGCTCTCCGGCGGGTTCGGCAAGGTCGTGCATGCCGTCGTGGCCGGCACCTTCGGCATCGTCGGCATCGCATTGCCGCTGGTGCTGCTGCTGCTCGGCGTGCACATGCTGCGCTCGCCGCGCGGACATCAGGCGACCAATCGTGTGCTCGTCGGTCTCGTGCTCATGGCGCTGTCCGCCTGTGGGCTCGCCAGCATCGCCCAGGGGCTGCCCGTCCCGACCGGGCAGCAGGACGCGATCCGCGAGGCCGGCGGGATGATCGGCTTCCTGGCCTCCAGCCCGCTGGTCGCGGCGATCCGCGTCTGGGGGACGGTGCCGCTGCTGGTCCTCGTCGGCTTCTTCGGGGTCCTGGTGCTCACGGCCACCCCGGCCCATCAGATCCCCGCCCGCATCCGCCAGGTGACCGATCGGCTGTTCTACCACGAGGGCGTGCACGAGGCGGGTGACGGTCGAGTGGACGCCGTCGCGGAGGATCTGCACGGCGACGACATCGACGGGCGGGGCAAGAAGCGCAAGCCGGCCCGACGCCGCAAGGGCGACGAGACCGACGGGTGGGTCGGCGACGAGGCGTTCGAGCAGGCCGCCACGGTCGCGCGCACGGACACGCCCAAGGACGTTCGCACCACCAAGGACGGTCGTGTGCTGCGCCCGGGGGAGAAGGCTCCGAAGGAGAACAAGGGCGAGGACACCGTCTTCGACGGTGCCGGCACGGCGGTGCCGCCCGGCGAGCCGACCTTCGACGAGAGTCCCAAGGGCGCGGGCAAGCCGCTCGAGGCTCCGGCCACCAGCCAGCTGCCTCCCCGGGTGGAGCAGCTCGCACTCGCCGGCGACGTCACCTACACCCTGCCGGGCAGCGATCTGCTCGAGCTCGGGCCGCCCCACAAGGAGCGCTCGGCCGTCAACGACCGCGTCGTCGAGTCGCTGACCGGGGTGCTGGAGCAGTTCGGCGTCGACGCCCAGGTCAGCGGGTTCACCCGCGGACCGACGGTCACGCGCTATGAAGTCGAGCTCGGGTCGGGCACCAAGGTCGAGCGGGTCACCGCGCTCTCCAAGAACATCGCGTATGCCGTGGCGTCGGCCGACGTGCGCATCCTCAGCCCGATTCCGGGCAAGTCGGCGATCGGCATCGAGATCCCCAACGCGGACCACGAGAAGGTCAGCCTCGGAGACGTGCTGCGCAGTCGCGCCGCCCGCTCCAACGACCACCCGATGGTGATGGGGGTCGGCAAGGACGTCGAGGGCGGATATGTCGTGGCCAACCTCGCCAAGATGCCGCACATGCTGGTGGCCGGTGCGACCGGCGCCGGCAAGTCGAGCTTCGTCAACTCGATGATCACCTCGATCCTGATGCGGTCCACGCCGGACGAGGTGCGGATGGTCCTCGTCGACCCCAAGCGAGTCGAGCTCACCGGATACGAGGGCATTCCGCACCTGATCACCCCGATCATCACCAACCCCAAGAAGGCCGCGGAGGCGCTGCAGTGGGTGGTGCGCGAGATGGACACGCGGTACGACGACCTCGCGGCGTTCGGGTTCAAGCACATCGACGACTTCAACAAGGCCGTGCGTTCCGGGAAGGTCACGCCGCCACCCGGATCCGAACGGGTGCTGCAGGCCTACCCGTATCTGCTGGTGATCGTGGATGAGCTCGCCGACCTGATGATGGTGGCTCCCCGCGACGTCGAGGAGTCGATCGTCCGCATCACCCAGCTGGCACGCGCCGCCGGGATCCACCTGGTGCTGGCCACGCAGCGCCCGTCGGTCGACGTGGTCACGGGTCTGATCAAGGCCAACGTGCCGTCCCGGTTGGCGTTCGCGACCTCGTCGCTGGCCGACTCGCGCGTGGTTCTGGATCAGCCCGGCGCGGAGAAGCTCATCGGACAGGGCGATGCGCTGTTCCTGCCCATGGGCGCGTCCAAGCCGATGCGCGTGCAGGGCGCCTGGGTCACCGAGACCGAGATTCACGACGTCGTGGCTCACGTGAAGGGCCAGCTGCAGCCGCACTATCGCGACGACGTCACGGTCACCGCACCGAAGAAGCAGATCGACGATGACATCGGCGACGACCTGGACATCCTGCTGCAGGCGGCCGAGCTGATCATCACGACGCAGTTCGGGTCGACGTCCATGCTGCAGCGCAAGCTGCGCGTCGGTTTCGCCAAGGCGGGCCGGCTGATGGACCTGCTCGAGTCGCGTGGCATCGTCGGCGCCTCCGAGGGGTCGAAGGCGCGTGACGTCCTCGTCAAGCCCGACGACCTGCCGGCGACACTCTCCCTGCTGAAGGGTGAGGAGCCCCCGGAGGACGTCCCGTATGACGACGAGGCCGCCGGGGGCGAGGACGCCTGGGAGCTCACGGAGAATGGCCGCGCGTGACGATGTAGGCCGTCAGGATGCAGGAGGGGGATCGCATGTCCGGTAGTGACCCGACCGTGCCGATGGGGCCCGGCCCGAGACGACCGGCCGACGGCCCGCCATCCGGAGGTTTTCGCCCGCAAGGAAGCGGCTATCAGGGACCGCCTCCGCCCGGTGAGGTCCCGGCACCCGGTGGGTACGCGCCATACCCGCCGGCTCGCAAGACCGGTGCCGGGTTCGTCGTCGTGGCGGTCGTCGGTGCACTCGTCGCGGGTGTCGTGGCGGCCGCCGGCACCTACATCGCCACCGTCCTGCACCCGGACAACCCCTTCCTGCACTCGCTCGGTCTGTCGGTCTGGCCCTGGTACGGCTACAACGACGTGTCGAAGGTCTACACACTCTTCGGCATCGACCTCGCAGGGGTGGTCGTGGTCGCGTTCCTGCTGCTGCTTGTCGTCACCCGACCGGCACCCGGGGTCCGCTCCTGGCTGACCGTCTTCTTCGGCAGCTGGTCGGCCGTCACCGTGGCCGCCGTGATCGCGCACCTGGTGGCCGTGGAGGTCTCCGGCGTCGATATGGGGCACTGGAAGGAGTTCCAGGTCGTGGAGATCGGCGCGATGTGGGGCTTCCTGTGCGGATGGCTGCCCGCCACCTTTGCGGCGACGGCCAACGCCATGCGCAGAGGATGAGCGCAGCCTCCTGAGCCGCCGCCGCGGAACGAATCGACGACGAGTGCCGTCGAACGGTCACACACCAATCAGGGAGGTCCACCTCATGCCCACACCCGAGTCGCCGAACGAGCCGCCGATGTCCTTGTCGAAGGACACGCCATCCCCTGCCCAGCCGCAGGCACAGCCGCCGCGTCCGCCGATCGCGACGGCTCCGGCACCGGGGTCTCCGGTCGGCCTGGGACCCTACGCGCCCCCGCCCGGAGCGCAGGCCCGCAGCTACAACCCGGTGCTGCCCGCCGTCGGAGCCGGCGTGCTCACGGCGGTGCTGACCGTCGTCCTCGGGGAGAGTGCGCTGTCCCTGATGAAGCGGCACAACGGCCTCCTCGAGACCATCGGTCAGGTCTCGACCTACTTCGACGCGCGAACCCTGCAGATGACGTTCCGGCTCTCCCGGGCACACGAGATCGAGGTCGCCTGCATCGCCGGAGTCCTTGCGGTGATCCTGACCGCTCTTGCGGCGGCGACCACCCGACACAGCCCGTCCCGCGGTCTGCTCTTCTTCGCCGTATGGGGGATCGTCGGGCTGTCCGCCGCGTCCGCGGCGCTCACCATCGCAGCGACGACCGAGTCGCATCTCGGCTGGGTCTATGCCCTGATGACGATCGAGGCGGCCGCCGGCTGGGGAGCCATGGTCGGCTGGATCCCTGCCGCCCTGGCTGCCGCGCTGCGGCGGGGACGCCCTGTCGGCCCTGCCGCCGTCAGTCCTCGCTGACGGACTCCATCGTCATCAGCGACGGCCCGCGGGTCTGCTGCAGCTCGGCAGCGACCGCCTCGGCGTCACGAAGCACCCGGATGACATTGCCACCGGCGACCTTGATCAGGTCCTCGTCGGACCAGCCGTGGTCGGCGAGTGCTGCGAACACCTTCGGGTAGCCCGAGACGTCCTCCAGCCCGATCGGCAGGTTCTCGACGCCGTCGAAGTCGCCTCCCACCCCGAGGTGGTCGATGCCGATGACCTCGCGGATGTGCAGGAAGTGCGCGACGACGTCGTCGATCGTGGCGC
>Ga0164242_10008020_pt1 | contig 11488 bp, 10 predicted proteins | sample OricomgcompostMG_FD_108783 | JGI IMG/M metagenome (GOLD analysis project Ga0164242, IMG submission 108783) | Miracle-Growth compost microbial communities from Emeryville, California, USA - Original compost - Miracle growth compost (MG) ...
AGCCCGAGCCGCCGGTGATCCGGCCGCACCCACACGCCCTGGATCTGGCTGGCGTTCGCGGTGGTCAGCGCCAGCTCCGCCTTGGCGACCAGCTGGCCGCGTTCGAACCGGGCGAACGCCCGCCCGTCGCGGATCAGGTTCGCCACCCGGGCCTTGTAGAACCCGCCGCCGCCGACCGACTCCGGCGAGCTGCCCAGCTCCTCGATGAAGAACCGCACCGACGCGTCGTAGAACTCGTCGAACGCGTCCATGCCGACGCGGACCGTGGCGGAGTCCGAGGCAACCTGCGGCTCGTCGTCCAGCACCATGAACAGCTGGTCGGGCCGCACCGACCGGGGCGGCCGAGACGAGCGGCGAAGGATCTCCCACATCTGCGTGACCGGCGCCTGCGGACCCCACAGGCTGGAAAAGTAGATTCCGCGACGCCGGACGTAACCGGCGAAGGCCACGGCGGCGTCCAGGCCGGTGTTCGCGGTCGGCACGATGTTCACACCGGCCCAGCACAGCGACACCGTGCCGTCGTCTTCGAGGTAGCCGACGACCTCGTCGTCGAAGTGCCCGTCGGCGAGCTTGGCCCGCAACCGAGCGTCGAGGAAGATGTCGGTCACCGGGTCGACCTCCAGCGCTGCGCTGATCAGGGCCTCGTCGCTCCCCCGCAGCACCCGTAGCCGGTCACCGGCTCTTGCCATCTGCTCTCCCTGTCCAGGTCGACGCACACAGTAGTGCGCGACCAGGCCCGCCCCCACCCGCCGTCATCCGCCACCGGCCGGCACGAACGACACGCCCGACTGCGGGGGCCGGTCGGCCCGGTCCGCACGGGCTCTGACCTGCGGCCGAGCGACACGCCTGGGTCGCGCTGGGTACGGGGCTGACCTCCGGCCGCCAGGACGTGGGAAGTTCCTACCTGTTCGAACTCGGTTGTGTGCAACTAGTGCGCAGATCCACAGAACCGTCTAACGTGTCGAGCCGGGGGTAGGCAATCCGGACTCGTCCGAAACACCGGGGAGATGCGATGACGAACGTCGTTCTGATGCCCATTCAGACGTCTGCGCACGATGCGATCACGCGGCTGCGCTACGAGCACAAGCGGCTGCTCGCAGACGCCAGCGCCGACCCGAAGCGGGTCCGCGGCGCGACATTGCTCGGCGTGGGCTCAGCCGAGATCAGGGTGGCGATACGCCGGCTCCTGCTGCCGGCCCGCGAAGTCCAGGCGATGTTCCCCGAGATCTCCCTGGACACATGCCTGGCCAGTCACCGCACCGACGGGCTGCTGGTGGCACACGGCGTCAAGATGCGTACGATCGTCGACCCGCGCGGCGCCACCACCGAAGCGCTCGAATATCTCGAGCGCAACGCGAACGGCGAAGACATCCGGCTCGGCTCGGTACCGATGCAACTGAAGGTCATCGACCGCCGTGCCGCCGTGGTGGCCGGGCCGCAGATCGACGACCAGCCGACCGCCCTGCTGTGCCAGCGTCCGTCCTTGGTGGCCGCGGCCATCGAGGTGTTCGACGAGGTCTACCGGGGCGGCAGCGAGCCGAGCCTGGCGCATCCGGGGTGGAGCCGGCTGACCGAGCGTCAGCGCGCGGTCGCCTCGCTGATGGCGCAAAGCCACAAGGACCCCGAGATCGCCGCCGAGCTGGGCATCTCCCTGCGAACGGTCCGTTCCGATGTCGCCCGGATGATGTCGATGATGGGTGCGGCCGACCGATTCGGGCTGGGTCTGCGGCTGGGTTATATGGGCCTGGTGCCGGCCGAGGGGCAGCAGGACGAAGACGGCGAGCGCAGCACCGCTACCTGATTCGAGCAACGCCGGCTGAACCCAGCAACGCCGCCTCAACCGAGCGACGATGACGGCCGAGGCGGGTCAGTGGTTGCCCGGATGCCCGAACCGGCCGTAGCTGACGACCTCGGTGAGCGGGCGCCGGCCGGATGTCGTCCGCCCGAGCCGATGGTTCGCACCCGGCTTGGGGTGTCCGACCGTCACCACCGCACGCAGCGTGTGTTCCGCCGGCACGCCCAGGCTGGCCTTGACCCGAGCCTGCGATGTCGGACTTCCCAGCCAGGCGGTGCCGGCGCCGAGCCCGAGCAGCCGGGCCGCGATCAGCAGCCGTTCGGTCACCCGGCCCTGGTCGAATGAGGCGTCCGGTTCCTTTGCGGGCTCGAACACCAGTGCGATCGCCAGCGCCACGTCGGCCACCCAGTTGATGGAGGCCCGGTCGGCCGCTATCTGCGCCAGCACGTCCCGGTCGGTGACGACGACGAAATGCCAGGGCTGCTTGTTCTGCGAGCTCCCCGACCAGCGGGCCACCTCGAGCAACTCGTGCAGGTCCGCGTCACTGACCGGTTCATCGGTGTACTCGCGGCATTGCCGCACCCGGCACAGGTCGCGCACCTGCGCCACCGCGGCGGCTCGGGCCGTGACCGGTTCGGTCATCCGACGGTGACAGTCGCGCCGCCGTCGCCGGCCGACTCTTGCATCTCGTCGGCGAGGCGCATCGCCTCGGCGATCAGGGTTTCCACGATCTCGGACTCGGGCACGGTCTTGATCACCTCGCCCCGAACGAAGATCTGGCCCTTGCCGTTGCCCGATGCAACCCCGAGATCGGCTTCACGGGCCTCGCCCGGACCGTTCACGACACACCCCATCACGGCTACCCGTAGTGGCACTTCCAGGCCCTCCAGTCCGGCGGTGACCTTGTTCGCCAGCTCGTAGACGTCCACCTGAGCACGCCCGCACGACGGGCAGGACACGATCTCCAACCCGCGTGGCCGCAGATTGAGCGACTCGAGGATCGCGATACCGACCTTGACCTCTTCGACCGGCGGCGCGGACAGCGACACCCGGATGGTGTCGCCGATGCCCTTCGAAAGCAACGCCCCGAACGCCGTCGCCGACTTGATCGTGCCCTGGAACGCCGGCCCGGCCTCGGTGACCCCCAGGTGCAGCGGCCAGTCGCCGCGCTCGGCCAGCATCTCGTAGGCCTGCACCATCACCACCGGATCGTGGTGCTTCACCGAGATCTTGAAGTCGTGGAAGTCGTGCTCTTCGAACAGCGACGCCTCCCACACGGCTGATTCGACCAGCGCCTCCGGCGTCGCCTTCCCGTATTTGGCCAGCAACCGCTTGTCCAGCGAGCCGGCGTTCACGCCGATGCGCAGCGACACGCCGGCGTCCTTGGCGGCCTTGGCGATCTCGCGCACCTGGTCGTCGAACTTGCGGATGTTGCCCGGGTTCACCCGGACCGCCGCACAACCGGCGTCGATGGCAGCGAACACGTACTTGGGCTGGAAGTGGATATCGGCGATCACCGGGATCTGCGACTTGTGCGCGATCGCGGGCAGCGCCTCCGCGTCGTCCTGACTCGGGCAGGCGACCCGGACGATGTCGCAGCCGGCTGCCGTGAGTTCGGCGATCTGCTGCAGCGTGGCGTTGACGTCGGCGGTCAAAGTCGTCGTCATCGACTGCACGCTGATCGGCGCATCGCCGCCCACCAGCACCTTGCCCACCCTGATCTGACGGGACTTGCGTCGCACCCCGAGGGTAGGCGGTGGCGCGGACGGCATTCCGAGGTCGACGCTCACGATGGTCTGTCTCCAATCCGGCTCATCGGGCCGAGCCCGCTCTCGCCACAGTACGGCTCGACCGACTCAGCCGAGCCGTACCGGGTTGACGATATCCGCGTACACCAGCACCGCACCCATCACTATCAGCACCGTCGCCATCGCGTAGGCAATCGGCAGGCCCTTGGCGACATCGACGTGGCCGGGGTCGGGCAGCCGCCGCGCCCGGGCGACGCCGCGCTTGATGGCCTCCCAGATCGCGCCCGCGACATGACCGCCGTCCAGCGGCAGCAGCGGGATCAGGTTGAACAACCCGAGGAACAGGTTCAGCGCACCGAGCCACTGCAGCAGCAGCGCCACCCGATCGGGCACCGACAGGTGCGCGCCGGCGATGTCCCCGGTCGCCATTTCGCCGGCCAGTCGGCTGGCCCCGACCACCGACATCGGCGAGTTCTCCGCACGGGTGCCGCCGAAGGCTGCCTGGACCACGCCGACCATGCGCTGCGGGATGCGCAGCAGCGCCTGCCCGCTCATCACCGTCATCGACGAGACGCTGTCGACCACGTCGCCTACCGAGGCATGCACGCGCACCTGGGTCGGGCTGACCCCGACGAAACCGGCATGCACGTACTTGCCCGGGTTGGTCAGGTCGACTTGGCGGTTGTCGATCACCGAGACGTGCAGTGTCGTGCGGCTGCCGTCTCGTTCGACGACCATCGGCACCGTCTTGCCCGGCACCGCTCGGATCGCGTCCTGGGCCTGACGCCAGTCGTGGATCGCGACCCCGTTGATGGACACCACCTGGTCGCCCGGCTCGACACCAGCCGCCTTCGCCGGCGACGGCGGGTCTCCTGGCTGGCACGTCCGGTTGGCCGTGGCCGGCAGCACGCAGTCGGACACGGCACCGATGGTCGTGGTCGGCTGGTAGACGCCGACGCCGATCATCGCGGCACCGATCAAAAGGAACGCCAAGGCGATGTTCACCGCGGGCCCGCCGAGCATCACGATGATCTTCTGCCACCACGGCTTGGAGTAGAACGCGCGGTCTTCCTCACCCGGTTCGATCTCTTCGGCAGCCTGGGTGCGGGCACCGTCGATCAGCGACTGGAACATGCCGGTGGACCACCGGCGGGCCTGGCCCGAGGCGTTCGGCGGCAGCATGCCGATCATCCGGACGTATCCGCCTGCCGGCAGGAGCTTGACGCCGTACTCGGTCTCGCCACGACGGGTCGACCACAGCGTGCGGCCGAACCCGACGAAGTACTGCGCGACTTTGACGCCGAAGATCTTGGCCGGGACGAAGTGTCCGAGTTCATGCAACGCGATGCTGACGAGCACGCCGGCGAAGAAGGCAACCGCGCCGGCGATGGCCAGCAACGACATCGGCTTCCACCTGTCCTGTTCGACACCCCGGAGCGCGGCGGCCGCCTGGCCGTCGCCCCACGATCGTACGCGCCGTGTGCTCGTCGCCGGCGGTTCCGCAGCGCTCAGCGGCCGGTGGCCACCGCGGCGAATGTCGCGGTCACCGCGTGCGCGGCTGGGCGTGCCGCCTCGTCCCGGTCCCACAGCGCGTCGATCGCGCCGCAGACGACCGGTGCCACACCGGCAGCTGCCAGCGCCGACCGGTAACGATCGACCGTCTCAGCCGGCGAGGGTGCTCGGTCGAGGGTGGCTCGTCGGTTGGCGGCACCGGAAGCATCCGCGGCAACGGCGCCGGGGCGGGCGGCGTCCGGGTCGAAGCGCCAGGTCAGCACCTGCGCCAGGGTGATGCCCAGGGAGAAGAGGTCCTTGCACTGCCAACCGCGACCGCGTGACATCCAGTTCCACGGCAGGTACAGCCGGGTGCCGAAGCCGGAGGTGCGTTCGTCCTGGTCGTCGCAGGCACCTTCGAAGTCGATGGCGGCCACTGCGCCGTCGTCGTCGCCGACCACCAGGTTGGCGGGCTTGCAGTCGCGCCACGCGAGCCCGGTGGCGTGGATGCATGCCAGCACCGCGCAGATGTCGCGGCACAGGCGGTAGCGGTAGCGCATCGGCGGGGCGTCGGTGGTGAGGATGCGGGTCTGCAGGTCCGTACCGGCGAGTTCGGACAGCACGACGTACACGTGCGTCGGCAGCTCGATCGACCCCAACACCTCCGGCACCGGGGCACCGGCCGACCGCAGCCGCCGCAGGATGGCATCCTCCGCTTGCACCCGGTCGTAGCCGTCCAACCCGCACCAATCGACCTCGCCGTGTCGCCTTCCCTCCTTGAGGATGCACCGACGTGCCGGCGCGTTGCCCACGTCCAGGGCACGATACGTGCCGCCTTTGCCGCGTTGCTGGATTGCTTCGTAGGCGTAGAAGGGGTGCGTGGTCATGGTGTCCGCACGCGCGGTCGCAGGCTCGTCGGCTACGGCACGGTCGAGGTCGAACGGGTTGGGGGCCCACGCAGGCACCGCCGTGTCCGGCTCCCGGGTGTCGGCACACGTGCTGCCGTCGGGTAGCCGGAGCACGGTTGGGTCGTCGTCGCCTTCGGTGTGAATCACGCCGTAGCGGTAGGACACGCGGCTGTTCGGCCGCAGCCGCGGTTCGAAGGGCACTGCGGGTCCGGCCAACTCCGCGGTGGCGCGATCGAGCGCGGTAGCCAGCGCGACCACGTCACGGGTCGGGTAGACGGTCAGGAACTTGCCGACCTGGCTGTAGTCACCGGTCAGCCCGGCGTTGAGTTCGGCCAGATCGGTGAGGGTCCGCGGGGCCTTGTAATGGGCCTGGAATGCGGCGAGTACGGGCGCCACTCGCACGAGCGTGTCGGCGGCGGTGAGCACGGTGGCCGACACGTGCAACTTCCAGCCCTGCCGCGGCAGCCCGCCGCGCAGCGCGGCGTCGAAGCACCAGATCGAGTGGGGCGATTCGGCCGGCAGGAACCGCTGACGAACCTCGGCCCACTGCCGCTCGAGCCGCTCACGCTCGGCCAGACCGGACACATCGGCGCCGCGCTGCGTGATCATCTCGGACCTACCAGAGGGTTGTGGTCGTCGTGGTGGTGGACAGGCACTCCGGGCTGGTGATCGTGGTGGTGGTCAACCACGTCTTCGCCAGTGCGGGGTCGTTGCTTCCCTTCGGGTGCAGCTTGGCGATCGCCTGCGGGTCGGCGTAGAAGTGCCCGGCGAGCGCGAGCATCTGCGGCGACTGCAGGTTGTTTCCGGCCTTCAATGCCGCTTCGGCGTCGCGTTTGAGCTTCTTGGCGAACTTCGGGTCGGCAACAGCGCGGCGGATCACCTCCGACACGGACGGGTTCGCCGGTGTCTTGACCGCGATGTCAGGCATCTGAATCTCCTTCGGTGGCGAGACTGCCGGCCGCCCGCAGCCCGGGCGACGTCGTTCTCGGTTGTCAGGAGTCAGCTGCCCACCGCCAGATACACCGGGATCGTCGTGGAGTTGGAACGCCATCACGGCGGGGTGCTATCTTGTCCTGCGTGATGTTGGTCAAGCTGTATTGGCGCTTTCTGCCGGCTCCGGGTGGAGCCGGTGGTCGCTGATGCGCTGACCATCGCAACACCCGGAGCCACAGGGCAGAGACGCGGTCTCTGCCCTTCGTCATTTCCAGGCGGGCGCCGGGCACAGCATGCAGGCCGTCCGCCCTGACCCAGAACGGATGAGCCTCGATGCCACACTCCCCCGCCACGTCCCACGTCCCGCACGGCACGGATTCGCCGGTCGCGCCTCGATCGGATTCGGACCGGCGTACCAGCGATCTGCGTGTGCGCAGCCTCACGCCGCTGACGCCGCCCCGGCAACTGCTGGCGGAGCTGCCGCTGGATGCCGAGCAGGCCGAGGTCGTCCAGCGCGGCCGCGCCGAGGTGCGCGACGTGATCGCCGGCACCGACGACCGGGTGCTGGTCGTGGTCGGTCCGTGTTCGATCCACGACCCCAAGGCCGTCCGCGACTACGCCGCCGGCCTGCGCGAGCTGGCCGACCGCCACCGCAGCGACCTCGTCGTGGTGATGCGGGCCTACTTCGAGAAACCGCGTACCACGGTGGGGTGGAAGGGCCTGATCAACGACCCGGATCTGGACGGAACCTACGACGTCGAACGCGGTCTGCGGTTGGGGCGCAGCGTGTTGCTCGACATTCTCGACGCGGGGCTGCCGCTGGCGTGTGAGTTCCTCGAGCCGACCAGCCCGCAGTACCTGGCCGACACGGTCTCGTGGGGGGCCATCGGCGCGCGGACACCGGAGAGCCAGGTGCACCGGCAGCTCGCCTCCGGGCTGTCGATGCCGATCGGCTTCAAGAACGCCAGTGACGGCGACGTGCAGGCGGCCATCGACGGCTGCGTCACCGCGGCAGCCGGGCACGTGTTCTTCGGCATCGACGCCGACGGCCGGGCCGCAGTCGTGAGCACGACCGGCAATCCCGACTGTCACATCGTGCTGCGCGGCGGCCGCCGCGGGTCGAACGCCGGGCCGGCGCACGTGACCGCCGCACTCGGGCTGCTACGCCGGGCCGGCCTGGGGCCGCGGTTGATGGTGGATGCCAGTCATGGCAACAGCGGCAAGGACCATGTCCGACAGGCCGAGGTGGCGCGCGGATTGGCCGCGCAGGTTGCCGGTGGTTCGCGGGGCCTGGTCGGGGTGATGCTGGAAAGCTTCCTGGTTGCCGGCCGGCAGGAACCGACCGCCCGTCCGCTCACCTACGGACAGAGCGTCACCGATGCGTGCATGGACTTCCCCACGACCGAGTCGGTGCTGGGCGACCTGGCAGCAGCCGTTCGGGCGCGTCGCGGCTGAGCCAGGGTCGAAGGCCACGCCGGTCGCCGCCCGAGCGGGCACCATCGGCGCGATCGCGCGGAGTGCTGTCGATATCTGCGGTTGCCGATCGTGTAGATGGCGAGACCGGGACCGGCCCGGTCGACGATCCGAGAGGACCAGCCATGAAGCACTACCTGCTCAGCATTCAACAGCCCGATGGCGGGCCGGCCGACCCGGCCTTGCTCGAGCCGATCATGCAAGACGTCGAGGCTTTCAACGCACAGCTGCGCGCCGCCGGCGCCTGGGTGTTCGCCGGCGGCCTACACGATGCCAGCACTGCAACGGTCGTGCGGGTGCGCGACGGTGACGTGCTCATGACCGACGGCCCGTACGCCGAGGGCAAGGAACACATCGGTGGCCTGTCGATCGTGGCCGCGCAAGACCTGGATGCGGCGCTGGAGTGGGCCAGCAAGCTGAGCCGTGCCACGACGCTCCCGGTGGAGGTCCGGCCGTTCCAAGGCGAGCCCGCGGATCACCTCTAGGGCCAGTCCATGGTCGACGTCGAGCAGATCGAGCAGGTGTTCCGCGAGCACTATGGCCGCGGTGTCGCGGTGCTGACCCGTGTCTTCGGCGACATCGATCTGGCCGAAGACGCGGTCGCGGACGCGTTCGTCCAGGCAGTCCGGCGCTGGCCGGCCGACGGGATCCCGCCGAGCCCGGCCGGCTGGATCATCACTACCGCCCGCAATCGTGCTGTCGACCACCTGCGCCGTGAGGCGACCCGTCCGGACCGAGAACAACAAGCCGCGGCGGCATGGACCAGCACCCAAGACGAGACGGCGCGGCCGGGTGACGCCATCCCGGACGACCGGCTGCGGCTGATCTTCACGTGTGCGCATCCGGCGTTGGCGATGCCGGCACGCGTCGCGCTGACGTTGCGGCTGGTGGGTGGACTGAGCACCCGGGAGATCGCCCGGTCGTTCCTGGTGTCGGAGTCGACGATGGCGCAACGCCTGGTCCGGGCGAAGGCGAAGATCCGGGCCGCCGGGATTCCCTACCGGGTGCCGGCAGCACCCGACCTGCCGGCACGGATGGACGGCGTCCTCACCGTCTTGTATCTGGTGTTCAACGAGGGCTACACGGCCAGTTCGGGCGATCACCTCGTGCGCACGGACCTGTGCGTCGAGGCGATCCGTCTCAGCCGGCTGACCACCGCGTTGCTGCCCGACGAGCCGGAGGTGACCGGCCTGCTGGCGTTGATGCTGCTCTCCGAAGCCCGCCGGCCCGCACGCACGTCCGGCGACGGCCGGCTGGTGCCGCTCGCACGCCAGGACCGGGCGTTGTGGAATCGCGAATTGATCGCGGAGGGCCATGCGCTGGTCCGCGCCTGCCTGGACCGCAACCGACCCGGCCGCTACCAGATCCAGGCCGCGATCAATGCGGTGCACACCGCCGCGGCCACCGCGGCGAGCACCGACTGGGGACAGATCGTCGCCCTCTACGACCTGCTTCGCGCGCTGGATCCGAGCCCGGTCGTCGCGCTGCACCGGGCGGTTGCGGTGGCCGAGGTGGCCGGACCGGCCGCCGCACTGGACATCGTCGACGGCCTCGACCTGACCAGCCTTCACCTCTACCACGCGATCCGGGCCGACCTGCTCTGCCGGCTCGACCGGCTGGATGACGCAACACACGAATACGACGCGGCGATCGTGCGCACCGAGAACCGTGCCGAGCGGGAATTCCTCCGGTCTCGGCGCGCACAGCTGGCCGCGTGGCGCGCCGACACCGCATCGGGCTAGCGGTAACCGCGCGCCTGCAACTCGTACAGCTCGGCGTAGCGGCCACCGGCAGCAACCAGCTCCGCGTGCGTGCCGGACTCGACCACCCGGCCCTCGTCGAGCACCACCACTAGATCCGCAGCGGCCACCGTGGAGAAGCGATGGGTGACCAGGAGGGTGACCGCCCCGCGGTCACCGGCCGCGCGCGCCGCGTCTGCGTACCGCTCGAACAGGGCGTTCTCGGTGGCGGCATCCAACGCGGCGGTCGGTTCGTCCAGCACCAGCAGTAGCGGCGCGGATCGCATCATGCCGCGCGCGATGGCCAGCCGCTGCCACTGCCCGCCGGACAGGTCGACACCGTCTGGCCACGTCGTGCCGAGCTGGGTGGCCAGCCCGCCCGGAAGTGAGCGTACGACGTCCTCGGCGGCACCGGCGCGCAGCGCAGCACGCACGTGCGGCTCGTCGTGCACGTAGGTCAGATCGCCGACGCCGACCGACTCGAGCGCGGTGAACTCGAATCCGACGTAGTCCTGGAAGGCCCCGGCCAGGCGCGCACGCCAGGCCTCGAGGTCGAACCCGGCCAGATCGGCGCCGTCTACCAGAATGCGGCCGGCGGCCGGCTCGTACATGCCGGACAGCAGCTTCACCAGGGTGGACTTGCCGGCACCGTTCTCCCCCACCAGCGCAACCACCGACCCGGCCGGCAGGTCGAGCTCGACGTCGGTCAGGCAGTCCCGCTCGCTGCCGTCGTAGCGGTAAGTCACGCCCTCGATGCGGATGCCGCGACGCAGCGATGGCGGCGGCTCCAGCCGGCCGGCGTGCTCGGCCGCGACCCGCACGGCGTAGTCGCGCAGCCACAGCAGCCGGCCGGCGTTGCGGGCCGTGCGAGCCAGACCCTGGAGGCCGCCGGTGACGACCTGGCTCACCCCTTGCAGGTTGCCGACGGAACTGGCCGCGACCACCAGCGCGCCCACCGGTACCTGACCAGCCAGCGCGTCGTGGCTCAACCAGGCCAGGACGCCGATGGCCGATCCGAAGAACAGCAGCGCATTGCCGCCTTCGAGCAGGCCGTAACGGCGTGCGACGGTCACCGACGGCGCTCGCCACGCGGCAACCGCGGATCGCACGTGGCGACGGATCTGCCCGGTGAGGCCGAAGACGGAGTTCGGCGCCTGGCCCAGCGGTGGTGGCCAGGTCGAGAAGATGGTTGCTCAACCGACTCGGTGCGCCGGCCGCGTCCTCGGCGGCGCGTTCCCACTTCAGCGTCAGGCGCACGGCCAGCATCCGTGGAATGCCCAGCAGCGCGAGCAGAAGCAGTCGCCAGTCCGCCGTGACGGCAACGATCAGCGTGGCGACACTGAACACGAGATTGTTCATGATGTTGAGAAGAGTGTTCAGCGCCTGGCCGAGCACGTTCTG
>Ga0164242_10008021_pt1 | contig 11486 bp, 6 predicted proteins | sample OricomgcompostMG_FD_108783 | JGI IMG/M metagenome (GOLD analysis project Ga0164242, IMG submission 108783) | Miracle-Growth compost microbial communities from Emeryville, California, USA - Original compost - Miracle growth compost (MG) ...
CGCGCCGCTGGACTGGACCTGGCCGGCGGTCAGCCTGCTGGTGCTGCAGCTGCTGGCGTCGCTGGCGTTGTTGCGCGCGCTGCACGTGATCCTGGGCTGGCGGCCGGTGCTGCTGATCCCGTTCACGTTCGCCTTGTTCACCCCGCTGGCGGTGCCCGGGTTCGCGTGGTGGGCGGCGGCGCTGAATTCGCTGCCGATGCTGGCGGCGCTGGCCTGGGTGTGCGGCGACGCGATCCTGCTGGTGCGCACCGGGAACCGGCGTTACGCGCTGACCGGGGTGCTGGTCTACCTCGGCGGGCTACTGTTCTTCGAGAAGGCCGCGGTGATCCCGTTCGTGGCGTTCGCGGTGGCGGCGCTGCTGCGTCATGTGGCGGGCGACGCCGGACCGGGATCCGCGCTGCGCACGGTGTGGCGGTCGGGCCGGCGACTGTGGGTGCCGTCGCTGGCGTTGACCGCCGCCTGGGTGGGGCTGTACCTGGCCGTGGTCAACCAGCGGCGGTGGAGTTCGGACGTGGTGATGACGGGCCGGCTGCTGGTGCGCTCAATCACGCACGGCATCGTGCCGGGGCTGGCCGGCGGGCCGTGGCACTGGGACCGCTGGGCGCCGGCCTCGCCGTGGGCCACGCCGCCGCCGCTGGTGATGGCGCTCGGCTGGCTGGCGCTGGCCGGCGTGCTGGCGGTGTCGCTGCTTCGCAAGCGGCGGATCGGGCCGGTGTGGCTGACCGCGGCCGGCTACGCGGTGGCCTGCCAGGTGCCGATCTATCTGATGCGGTCGTCCAAGCAGACCGCGCTGGAACTCGCCCAGACGCTGCGGTATCTGCCGGATCTCGTCGTCGTGCTGGCGCTGCTGGCCGCCGTCGCGCTCAGCGCCCCCAACCGGCCCGCCGGCCCGCGCTGGCTGGACGCCTCACCGAAACGCACGGTAGTCGCGTGCGGTTTGGCGGCGCTGTTTTTGGCCAGCAGCCTGTACTCGACGGCCACGTTCCTGACCAGCTGGCGCGACAACCCCGCCCAGCCCTATCTGCGCAACGCCCGGGCCGCGCTGGCGGCGGCCCATGCGGCCAGCGACGCGCCGCTGCTGGACCAGGAGGTCGACCCGCTGGTGCTGCAACGGGTGGCCGCGCCGGAAAACCTGGCCAGCCACCTGTTCGCGCTGCTCCGCGACAGGCCCGAATTCGATTCGGCGACAACGCAATTGCGAATGCTGGACAGCTCGGGGCGGCTGATCAGGGCGCGGGTGACCTGGGTGCGCACCATCACGCCGGGGCCGATGCCGCAGTGCGGGTATTTCGCGCAGCCGGACCGACCGGCCCGCCTGGTCCTGGACGGCCCGCTGCTGCCGGCCGACTGGACCGTCGAGCTGAACTACCTGGCCAACAGCGACGGATCGATGACGTTGTCGATGACGCAGGGCCCCCCGGTCAAGGTGCCGGTGCATCCGGGGCTCAACCGCGTCTTCGCCCGGCTGCCCGGCGCCGGGGACGCGATCACGGTGCGGGCCAACACCACCGCGCTGGCGCTGTGCCTCGCGTCGGGCCCGGTCGGGTTTCTGGCCCCGGCGTGAGCGCCTCGCCCGCCGCCGTCACGCTGGCGTGACGCTCGGCGCCGACGGTCACGCTGGCGTGACGCTCGGCGCCAGACAAACGGAGCCACCTAGGAGAATCGAACTCCTGACCTGCTCATTACGAGTGAGCCGCTCTACCGACTGAGCTAAGGTGGCGTGCCCGATGGGCGGCACGAGTCTACGGCAGAGGGGTCGCGTCACCCAAGTTGCTGGCCGATGGTGGCGACCATGGCGTCGACGGCGAACTTGGGCTTGACGTTGACGGCCAGCGCTTCGCGGCACTCCAGCACCGCCTCGATGCAGCGCAGCAGCCGCTCGGGCGGCGCGTGCGCGGCCAGCGCCGCGACCCGCTCGGCCATGTCCGGGTGGTTGGCCCGCACCGCCCCGGCTCCGGAGGAGGCCATCAGCGCGTCCCGGAAGTAGGTCGCCAGGTCGATCAGCGCCCGGTCCAGCGCATCCCGCGACGCGCGGGTCTGACGCGACTTCTGGCGCCGCTCAAGGTCTTTGATCGCCCCGGCCGCCCCGCGCATGGCGCCCGCGGTGCCCTTGCCGGTGCCGCCGGCGCCCAGCGCCGTGCGCAGCTCCTCGGTCTCGGCCTCGGCGCGCTCGGCGGTCAGCACCACCGCCTCCGCCTCGGCCGCGGCCACCAACTCTTCGGCCGCGGCGTAGGCCCGCGACGGCGTGGCCGCGTCGCGCACCAGGCCCAGCGCCCGCTCCCGGCGCTGCCGCGCCTCGGGGTCGGTGGCCAGCCGCCGCGCCCGGCCCACATGGCCGCCGCTGACCGACGCCGCCCAGTCCGCCGTCTCGGGGGTGAGGCCGTCGCTGTCGACCAGCACCCGGGCGATCGCCTCGGTCGACGGCGTCACCAGCGCGACGTGCCGGCACCGGGACCGCAGCGTGATCGCCACGTCCTCGGGGTCCACCGACGGCGCGCACAGCAGAAACACCGTCGACGGCGGCGGCTCCTCGACCACCTTCAGCAGCGCGTTGGCAGCCCCCTCGGTCAACCGGTCGGCGTCCTCGATCACCACGATCTGCCAATTCCCGGTGGCCGGGCGCCGCGCGGCGATCTGCACGATCGCGCGCATCTCGTCGACGCCGATCGACAGGCCCTCGGGAACCACCCGGCGCACGTCGGCGTGGGTGCCGGCCAGGGTCGTCGTGCAGGCATGGCAGCGGCCACAACCCGGTTCGCCGTCCGCGGTGCATTGCAGCGCGGCCGCGAAGCACAGCGCCGCCACCGAGCGTCCGGACCCCGGCGGGCCCGTGATCAGCCAGGCGTGTGTCATAGTCCCGGCGCCCGCGTCGCTGTGGCCCGCGTCACCGCGGGCGGCCCGGGCCGCGCCGAGCAGCTCGGCCTTCACCGCGTCCTGGCCTACCAGCCGCGTAAACACCCCGGACATCAGCGCCTAACCTACTGCGTCCGCCCGACAGATACCGATCGGCCACCATACCGCGACCATTCCGTTATCTTCGCCGCCGTCGCGGCCGCCGAAATGACCTGCCGAGAACGCAATTTAGTTTCCGGGACGTCGCCGCCGCCCGATACGGTGGGATCGTGACAACAGCGGCGGCACTACCGGGGCGGATCAGCGCATTCGCCCGCTGGGTGGTGCGCACACCGTGGCCGTTGTTCTGGCTGAGCATGATGCAGGCCGACATCATCGGCGCGCTGTTCGTGCTCGGCTTCCTGCGCTACGCCCTGCCGCCCGAAGACCGCATCCAGCTCCAGGACCTGCCGGTGGTGAACCTGGCAGTGTTCGCGACGTCGTTGGTGGTGCTGTTCCTCGCCGCCTCGGTGGTGAACCTGACGCTGCTGATGCCGGTGTTCCGGTGGCAGCGCCGGGACAACCTGCTGGCCGAATCCGACCCGGCCGCCACCGAACTCGCCCGCATCCGCGCGCTGCGCATGCCGTTCTACCGCACCGTCACCAGCATGGTGATCTGGTGCATCGGCGGCGTGGTGTTCATCATCGCCAGCTGGTCGGTGGCCCGGTTCGCCGCGCCGGTGGTGGCGGTGGCCACCGGGCTGGGCGCCGCGGCCACCGCGATCATCGGCTACCTGCAGTGCGAGCGGGTGCTGCGCCCGGTGGCCGTCGCCGCGCTGCGCAGCGGGGTGCCCGAGAACGTCAAGGCGCCCGGCGTCATCCTGCGCCAGATCCTGACCTGGATGCTGTCCACCGCGGTGCCGGTGCTGGCCATCGTGCTGGCGGTGGTGGCCGACAAGACCTCGCTGCTGCATGCCACGCCGGAGAAGCTGTTCACCCCCATCCTGCTGCTGGCGGTCGCGGCGCTGGGCATCGGGCTGGTCAGCACGCTGCTGGTGGCCATGTCGATCGCCGACCCGCTGCGCCAGCTGCGCTGGGCGCTCTCGGAGGTGCAGCGCGGAAACTACAACGCGCACATGCAGATCTACGACGCCAGCGAGCTGGGCCTGCTGCAGGCCGGCTTCAACGACATGGTCCGCGACCTGTCCGAGCGGCAGCGGCTGCGCGACCTGTTCGGCCGCTACGTCGGTGAGGATGTGGCCCGCCGCGCGCTGGAGCGCGGCACCGAGCTGGGCGGTCAGGAACGCGATGTCGCGGTGCTGTTCGTGGACCTGGTCGGCTCCACCCAGCTGGCCGCCACCCGCCCGCCCGCCGAGGTGGTGCACCTGCTCAACGAGTTCTTCCGGGTGGTGGTGGAAACCGTTGGCAAGCATGGGGGTTTCGTCAACAAGTTCCAGGGTGACGCCGCGCTGGCCATCTTCGGCGCGCCGATCGAGCATCCCGACTCCCCCGGCGGGGCGCTGGCCGCGGCGCGGGAGTTGCACGACGCGCTGCTGCCGGTGATCGGTTCGGCGGAGTTCGGCATCGGGGTGTCGGCCGGCCGCGCCATCGCCGGCCACATCGGCGCGCAGGCCCGGTTTGAGTACACCGTGATCGGCGACCCGGTCAACGAGGCCGCCCGGCTGACCGAGCTGGCCAAACTCGAGCCCGGCCACGTGCTGGCGTCGGCGATCGCAGTCAGCGGCGCGCTGGATTCGGAGGCGTTGTGCTGGGACGTCGGCGAGGTCGTCGAGCTGCGCGGCCGCACCGCACCCACCCAGTTGGCCCGACCGGTGAAGCTGGCCACCCCCGAAGAGGTTGCGCCGCAAGAGGTTTCCAGCGAGGTGAGCGGCTAACCGCGCTTGGCCGCCTTCTTGGCCGGGGCCTTGCGGCTGGTTTTCTTGGCGGTCCGCTTCGCCGGGCCGCGCGCCCTGCGGTCGGCCAACAGCTCGGCGGCGCGCTGGTCGGTGAGCGACATGACGTCGTCGCCCTTGCGCAGGCTCGCGTTCGTCTCGCCGTCGGTGACGTACGGCCCGAACCGGCCGTCCTTGATCACCATCGGCTTGCCGGTCGCCGGATCGGCGCCCAGCTCCCGCAGCGGCGGCGCGGCGGCGCCCTGCCGGCCGCGGCGTTTGGGCTCGGCGTAGATCTTCAGCGCTTCCTCGAGGGTGATGTCGAACAGCTGCTCCTCGGTGGCCAGCGAGCGAGAGTCGTTGCCGCGCTTCAGGTATGGACCGTAGCGGCCGTTCTGCGCGGTGATCTCCTCACCGGTCTCGGGGTCGACCCCCACCACCCGGGGCAGCGAGAGTAGGCGCAGCGCGTCCTCGAGGGTGACCGTCTGCAGGTCCATGGTGCGCAGCAGCGACGCGGTGCGCGGCTTGGGCCCGGTGGGCTTCTTGCCCTTCTTGGCGGGCGCGCCGCTGCCGTCGTCATCGTCGGGCGGCGGCTCGGGCAGCACCTCGGCCACATACGGCCCGTAACGGCCGTCCTTGGCGACGATCTCGTGGCCGGTCGCCGGATCCACCCCCAGCACCCGGCCCTCCTGCGGCGTGGCGAACAGCTGCTCGGCCACCTCGAGGGTGAGCTCGTCGGGGGTCAGCGAGTCGTTGAGGTTGGCCCGCTGCGGGGTGGGCTCGCCGTCGTCGCCGGTCACCATCCGCTCCAGGTAGGGCCCGTTCTTGCCCACCCGGACGTAGACGGGGCGGCCCTGCTCGTCGTCAAAGAGCTTGATGGAGTTGACTTCTCGGGCGTCGATGCCCTCCAGGTTGACGCCGACGAGTTTCTTCAGGCCGCCGGAGCGGGCGATCGAGTCGGCCACGCCGTGCTCGCCGCCGAAGTAGAAGTTGTTCAGCCAGTCGGTGCGCCGCTCCTGGCCCGAGGCGATCGCGTCCAGCTCGTCTTCCATCGCGGCGGTGAAGTCGTAGTCCACCAGCCGGCCGAAATGTTGCTCCAGCAAACCGGTGACGGCGAACGCGACCCAGGACGGCACCAGGGCGCTGCCCTTCTTGTGCACATAGCCGCGGTCCTGGATGGTCTTGATGATCGACGAGTAGGTCGACGGGCGGCCGATGCCCAGCTCCTCGAGCGCCTTGACCAACGACGCCTCGGTGTAGCGCGGCGGCGGGTTGGTGGCGTGGCCGTCGGGGGTGAGCTCGATGGCGTCCAGCCGCTGGCCCTGGGTCAGCTGCGGCAGCCGGCTCTCGGCGTCGTCGGCCTCGCCGCCGGCCAGCTCGTCGACGGTTTCCACGTAGGCCTTCAAAAAGCCCGGGAAGGTGATGGTGCGCCCGCTCGCGGAGAACACCACCTGCCGGTCCCCGGCCTGACCGCCGATCCGCAGGCTCAGCGTGGTACCGCGCGCGTCGGCCATCTGGGAGGCCACCGTGCGCTGCCAGATCAGCTCGTAGAGCCGGAACTCGTCGCCGTCGAGCTCGCGGCGCACCGCGTCCGGGGTGGCGAACGTCTCGCCGGCCGGACGGATCGCCTCGTGCGCCTCCTGCGCGTTCTTCACCTTGCGGGTGTACTGGCGCGGCGATGGCGAGACGTACTCCTCGCCGTAGAGCTGACGCGCCTGGGTGCGCGCGGCGTTGATGGCCGAGCCCGACAGCGTGGTCGAGTCGGTACGCATATAGGTGATGTAGCCGTTCTCGTAGAGCCGCTGGGCGATGCTCATGGTGCGCTCGGCGGAGAACCGCAGCTTGCGGCCGGCCTCCTGCTGCAGCGTCGACGTCATGAACGGCGCGTACGGCCGGCGGGTGTAGGGCTTTTCCTCCACCGAGGCCACCGACAGCTGGGCGCCCTGCAGCCCGGCGGCCAGCTCGGTCGCCTGGGGCTCGTCGAGCACGATCACCTCGTCGGCCTTGCGCAGCTGGCCCTGTGAGTCGAAGTCCCGCCCGGTCGCCACCCGCAGGCCGTCCACGCTGGTCAGCCGGGCCGCGAAGGTGGGCGGGGAGGCCTGGGGGTCGGACACGCTGGCGTCCAGCTGGGCCACGATGTCCCAGTAGGACGCGCTGCGGAACGCCATCCGGTCGCGCTCGCGCTGCACGATGATGCGGGTGGCCACCGACTGGACCCGGCCCGCCGACAGCTTGGGCGCGACCTTCTTCCACAGCACCGGGCTGACCTCGTAGCCGTAGAGCCGGTCCAGGATGCGCCGGGTCTCCTGCGCGTCGACCAGGTCGATGTCCAGGTCGCGCGGGTTCTCGGCGGCCTCCAGGATGGCCGGCTCGGTGATCTCGTGGAACACCATCCGCTTGACCGGAATGTTGGGTTTGAGGGTTTCCAGCAGGTGCCAGGCGATGGCCTCGCCCTCGCGGTCGCCGTCCGTGGCCAGGTAGAGCTCGTCGACGTCCTTGAGCAGGCCCTTGAGCTCGCTGACGGTGTGCTTCTTCTCCGGGCTGATGATGTACAGCGGCTCGAAGTCGGCGTCGACGTTCACGCCGAGCCGCGCCCACGGCTCCGACTTGTATTTCGCCGGCACGTCGGCCGCGGCCCGGGGCAGGTCGCGGATGTGCCCGCGCGACGACTCGACGATGTACCGCGAGCCCAGGTAGCTGGCCAGTTTGCGCGCCTTGGTGGGCGACTCGACGATCACGAGTCGCCGGCGGCTGCCGTTCCCGCCGCTGGTGTTTTCCTTCAGTTTCGGGTCAGCCAACTGCCCTTACGCTCCATCCCTGATTGGTCCCCCCTGCGAGACCACCTGCAGGAAGAATGACAGGTCGGCTACGAAAATTCCGGTGAAATTCACAGTACGCGACCGTTCCTTCGCCCTGCGGCACCTGACAATTTCGCACCCGGAGGCTCGCCTGCGCAAACCGGCGGGCCCGGCGGCGGGCCGGATCCGGGGTCCGTCCGCCCGCTACACGCGCGGCCAGTGCGCCGACGCCTCCGGGCTGTCGGGCGGCTCTCCCACGTTCTCTACCAGGCGTGACAGCCGGCGGCGGCCGCTGATCCGCAGCGCCGGCCGCCCGCCGCGGGTGCCGATCAGCGTGGGCGCGATGCCGACCCGCATCAACGCCGACGCCAGCGGCGAGTGGGTGTCGGGTGCGTGCGGATCCAGCGCCAGCACATAGTGCTCGCCCTCGGGGTTGCCGGCGGCCAGCGTCCAGGCCCGCAACTCGCGCGGCCCGGGCAGCCAGCGCGGCGGGACGGTCTTCACGGCGCCGCGCGTCCATTCGACGGCCAGCGGGCTCAGCGCGGGATCCACCGCGGTGCGCACCAGCGGGGTGTCCTCGTCGGTCCGGCCGATCTCGGCCACCAGGCCGGCCTCGGAGATCATGTCCGCCAGCGCCTCGGCGCGCCAGGTGTGGTCGACCACCACCGACAGCCGGGCGCCGTGGGGTTCCGGGGTCCCCACCATGACGATCTGCCCGGACGCCGCCAGCACCCCGGAGAGATCGGCGACCGCGGGGGGCACCGACTCCGCCGTGAAGAAGGAAAGCTGGCTCACGCCATCCGACAGTAGGCCAGGTCTGCCGTTCGCGTCTTGAGGCAATCGGCGTTGCGGGCGCGCCGACTCGGGCCGCGGGAGATCACCAGGGATGAAACCCCTGGAGAAAACTAGAGAAAAGAGGAAACCCCCCGGCCGGGCCCGCTGGGCGGGACTGCACGGGGGGTATCCGTTTCAGGTCTGCTCGCCTACAGGGAGCGGACTCCGGTGGCCTGGGGGCCCTTAGGGCTGTGGCCGATTTCGAACTCGACCTTCTGGTTCTCTTCAAGGGTGCGGAAGCCCGTTCCCTGGATCTCCGTGTAGTGGACAAACACGTCAGCGGAACCGTCTTCGGGAGCGATGAACCCGAAGCCCTTCTCCGCGTTGAACCACTTCACAGTTCCCTGTGGCATCTCTCGATCTTTCCTTTTCTTCTGGGTGCGGGGCATCGCCTTTCGATGCCCCGGGTCCTGGTACGACCGCCATACCTCGCTCAGTCGCCGGAACTTCACCCGACCGATTAACCTCGCAGGAACCGCGGCCGCAACGTCGATCCTGCGAAAGTTTGACACGAACACAGAAGCTGCGACCGCAAATAGTCAACCATGTTCATCGCGTCGGCGACAGACTTGCGTCGCCGGGCGGTTCCACGAGGGGCGAGATGGCGAGTTTCGGCAGTGAGCTGCTGGCCGCCGCGCTCGCCGGGACCACCGCCGACGAGCAGCCGCTGCGTCATGTGGCCGAGTTGCCGCCGCGCAGTGGCCGGCCGCACGACTGGCCGGCGTGGGCCGAGCCGGAGGTGGTCGGCGCGTTCGCCGCGCGCGGGATCAAATCACCCTGGTCGCATCAGTTCACGGCCGCCGACCTGGCCTGGTCGGGCCGTCACGTGGTGGTCAGCACCGGCACCGCGTCGGGCAAGTCGCTGGCCTATCAGCTTCCCGCGCTCAACGCGTTGGCCACCGACCCGCGGGCCCGGGTGCTCTACCTGTCGCCGACCAAGGCGCTCGGCCACGACCAGTTACGCGCCGCGCACGCGTTGACCGCGGCGATTCCGCGGCTGCGGGAACCCGGTTTCGCGGTCGCCCCCACCGCCTACGACGGCGACAGCCCCACCGAGGTGCGCCGCTTCGCGCGGGAGCGGTCCCGCTGGGTATTCTCCAACCCGGACATGATCCATCTGTCCACGCTGCGCAACCACGCCCGCTGGGCGGTGCTGTTGCGCGGCCTGCGCTTCGTGATCGTCGACGAATGTCATTACTACCGTGGGGTTTTCGGTTCCCATGTGGCGATGGTGCTACGCCGGCTGTTGCGGTTGTGCGCCCGGTACGCCAGCGCGCCGGCGGTGATCTTCGCCAGCGCGACAACGGATTCGCCCGGCGCGACGGCCGCCGAGTTGATCGGGCTGCCGGTGCGGGAGGTCACCGAAGACGGTTCCCCGCAGGGGGCGCGGACGGTGGCGTTGTGGGAGCCGGCGCTGCGGGCCGATCTGGTGGGCGAGAACGGTGCGCCGGTGCGCCGTTCCGCCGGTGGGGAGGCGGCGCGGGTGATGGCCGACCTGATCGCCGAGGGTGCGCAGACGCTGACATTCGTCCGGTCGCGCCGGGCGGCCGAGTTGACCGCGCTCGGCGCGCAGGCCCGGTTGGACGAGATCGCCCCGGAGTTGTCGGCGCAGGTGGCGTCCTATCGCGCCGGCTATCTCGCCGAGGACCGCACCGCCCTCGAGCGGGCGCTGGCCGAGGGCCGGCTGCGGGGCCTGGCCACCACCAACGCGCTGGAGTTGGGGGTCGACATCGCCGGGCTGGACGCGGTGGTGCTGGCCGGTTTCCCGGGCACGGTCGCCTCGTTCTGGCAGCAGGCCGGGCGGTCCGGGCGGCGCGGCCAGGGGGCGCTGGTGGTGCTGATCGCCCGGGACGATCCGCTGGACACCTACCTGGTGCACAACCCGGCCGCGCTGCTGGGCAAGCCGGTCGAGCGGGTGGTGATCGACCCGCGCAACCCCTACATTCTGGGTCCGCAATTGCTGTGTGCGGCAACGGAATTGCCGCTGCAGGAGGCGGAGGTGCGCGAGCTGGACGCCACCGAGGTGGCCGAGGGCCTGGTGGACGACGGGCTGCTGCGGCGGCGGAACGGGAAGTACTTCCCGGCGCCCGGCCTGCAGCCGCACGCCGCGGTGGACATCCGGGGAGCGGGCGGCCAGGTCGTCATCCTCGAGGCCGACACGGGCCGGTTGCTGGGCAGCGCCGGCGCCGGGCAGGCACCGGCGTCGGTCCATCCGGGCGCGGTCTACCTGCATCAGGGCGAGAGCTACGTCGTCGACTCGCTGGATCTGCAGGAGGGCATCGCGTTCGTGCACGCCGAGGATCCCGGGTATGCGACGTTCGCGCGGGAAATCACCGACATCGCCGTCACCGGCGCCGGGGAGCGGCTGGTCTTCGGGCCGGTCACCCTGGGCCTGGTGCCGGTGCGGGTCACCCACCGGGTGGTGGGCTACCTGCGCCGCCGCCTGTCCGGGGAGGTGATCGACTTCATCGAACTGGGCATGCCGGAGCACACGCTGGCCACCACCGCGGCGATGTACACCATCACCGAGGAAGCGTTGCGGGACAACGGCATTGACGGCCCGCGCATCCCCGGGTCGTTGCACGCGGCCGAGCACGCGGCGATCGGGTTGCTGCCGCTGGTGGCCAGCTGCGACCGCGGCGACATCGGCGGCTTGTCCACCGCGGCGGGACCCGAACCCGCCGGCCTGCCCAGCGTCTTCGTCTACGACGGTCACCCCGGTGGGGCCGGATTCGCCGAGCGGGGCTTTCGCCGGGCCAGCACCTGGCTGGGGGCGACGGCCGCCGCCATCGAGGCGTGCGAGTGCCCCCGGGGCTGCCCGTCGTGCGTGCAGTCGCCCAAGTGCGGCAACGGCAATGACCCGCTCGACAAGGCGGGCGCGGCGCGGGTGTTGCGATTGGTCCTCGCGGAGTTGGACGGAGGGCCGCGCTGAGCGCAGGGGCGGGCGACGAAATCCGCGGGCCGGTTCACCCGGGCCTGCCCCGGACCCGCCCGGTCACCGTAAAATCGTCCGCATGGCCCACGACTGGTTGCTCGTGGAGACGCTCGGGGGTGATCCCACCGTTGTGGCGCAGGGCCGTCAGCTCAAGAATCTCGTGCCGATCACCACGTTCCTGCGCCGCAGCCCCTA
>Ga0164242_10008022_pt1 | contig 11486 bp, 9 predicted proteins | sample OricomgcompostMG_FD_108783 | JGI IMG/M metagenome (GOLD analysis project Ga0164242, IMG submission 108783) | Miracle-Growth compost microbial communities from Emeryville, California, USA - Original compost - Miracle growth compost (MG) ...
CAGGGGACTGTCGGCACGGGGGACTGAGGTCCCTGGTGCCGCCGGGTTCCGAGCTGCGCACTGGGTGCATGGGAAGTCAGGGCGACCTCGACCGCACGCTGCGCGATCGCATCGTCAGCTCGATCGAGGAGCTCGCCGGCACGAGTACCGACGTCGGTGTCGCCGTCCATGACGGGGCGGTGACCGTGTGCGGCGAGGTGGACAGCCATCCGGCCAAGACAGCGCTGGTGGCCAGGGTGCTCGGGGTGGACGGCGTCGACTGCATGGTGGACCGGCTCTCGGTCGCGCAGCGGTGCGGGCAGCGCCCGGACGAGGACATCGCGCGCGACGTCGCGCGGGTGCTGCGTGACTCCGACCTCGTGCCGACGCACGCCGTGCGGGCGACGGTTCGCGACGGCGTCGTCACGCTGACCGGCTCGGTGTCGTGGGCGCACCAGCGCGACGACACCGCGCGCCTGGTCCGCCGCGTCGCCGGCGTGCGCGCGACCCAGAACTCGGTCCGCGTCGACCGCGGCCCGTCATCCCTGACACCGCTGCGGGCCGGTCCGATCACGAAGGGATGAAGACATGGAACGACACGAGTCACGGTGGTCGGTGACGATCTACATCGACGAGGCCGACGACGACACCACCGCACAGGCCCGGCTCGCAACGCGCGACCGCGAACTCGTCGGGACGGGCTCGGCCCGGCGGAATCCGGCCGATGCCGCCGTACCGGAGATCGGTGAGGAACTCGCCGTCGCGCGTGCGCTACGCGACCTTACCCACCAGTTGCTGGACGCGGCCATCGCCGACATCGAAGCGATCACCCACCGCCCGGCTCACGTCACTGCCGACTGACATACAGGGAGGCTGGCCATGTCAGGAGAATTGCACGCCCACGTCGGCGACTGGCTGGTCGTGAAGGCAGCGACCCTCTCACGGCCCGAGCGGCGCGGTGAGATCGTGGCGGTCGGCGAGGGTGGCGCACCTCCGTTCACCGTGCGATGGACGTCGGACGACCACGAGGCGATCGTGTTCCCCGGCCCGGACGCGCGGGTGCTCACGAGCGCCGAGCTGGCCGATCGCAGCCTGACTGGGACGATCAGGTTCGGCGATGTGGCCGGCCGTCGTCGGGGTTCGTAGCGTCCGCGCATGGAGGCGATCCACACCGCCGGGTTGACCAAGCACTACGGACGCACGGTTGCACTCGACTCGCTCGACCTGAGCGTCCGGCCCGGTGAGGTGTACGGCTTCCTCGGGCCGAACGGCGCAGGCAAGACGACGACCATCCGACTGTTGCTCGGCCTGCACCGTCCCACCGCGGGACGTGCCCGCATCTTCGGCATCGACGCATGGCGCGACCCGGTCCGGGCACACCGGCGCGTCGCCTACGTGGCGGGGGAGCCTGCGCTGTGGCCGGCGTTGACGGCGGGGGAGACGCTGGAATTCCTGGCCCAGCTGCACGGCGGGACGGACACCGCGTACCGGGCCACGTTGGTCGCGCGGTTCGAGCTGGACCTGCGAGGCAAGGTCCGTGCGCTGTCGAAGGGCAACCGGCAGAAGGTGCAGCTCATCGCGGCGCTAGCGACCCGTGCGGACGTCCTGTTGCTCGACGAGCCGACAAGCGGGCTGGATCCGCTCATGGAAGCGGTCTTCCGCGACTGTGCCCTGCAGGCCAAGCAACGGGGCCAGACGATCTTCCTGTCCTCGCACATCCTCAGCGAGGTCGAGGCGCTGTGCGACCGGGTCGGGATCCTGCAGGCGGGGCGTCTGATCGATCAGGGCACGCTGGCTGAGCTGCGGCACCTGCGCGCGCCGACGGTCGAACTCACCTTCTCCGGCTCCGTTCCGGACGTGCGGTGTCCACCGGGAGCGCGCGTCGTCGGCACCGCGGGAAACGTGCTGCGGCTGGAGGTCACCGGCAACCCGGCCGCCGCGATCGCCGCGTACGCCGACTGCCCGGTGACCGGCGTGGTCAGCCGCGAGCCCACCCTCGAAGAGATCTTCCTGCGCCACTACAGCGGGACCGGCCCGTCCGTCGTCACTCGCCCGGAGCGTGAGCGCCAACCGTCCCGGGGCGGCTGAGGTGCCGGTCGTCGGCCTGGCGCGCCAGGCGATGCGCCAGGCTCGCACTCGAACGATGGCGTTCGTCTACCTGTTCGCGCTCTACGCCTACGTCCAACCCGTCGGATACCGCGGCGCGTACCCGACCCAGACCGACCGGCACCGCTTCGCCACCGCCTTCGCCGGCAACACCGGGCTGCGGCTGCTCTACGGCCAGCCGCACGACGTGGTCGCGGTCGGTGGGTACACAGCCTGGCGGGTCGGGGGCGTGCTCGCGATCGCCGTCGGACTTTTCGGGGTGTTCGCGTCGGTGCGCGCCCTGCGGACCGAGGAGGACTCGGGTCGAACCGAACTCGTGCTGACCGGCACGGTGTCGCGCGCCTCGGTCGTCGCCGCCGCGCTTGCCGCGTCCGTCTCAGGGGTGGCGGCGCTGTGGCTCGCCGAGTTCGCCGGTTTCCTGCTCGGCGGCGTCCCGGCGGGCGGATCGGCCTATCTGGCGCTGGCGACGGCCGCGGTCGGCCTGGTGTTCGTCGGCGTGGGTGCGCTGGCCAGCCAACTCGCGTCGACGGGGCGCGGTGCGCTCGAAGTCGGCAGCTCGGCCTTCTGCTTGCTGCTCCTGCTGCGCATCCTGGCCGACACCGTGCCGGGGGCCGAATGGGTGCGGTGGCTGACGCCGCTCGGCTGGGCGGAGTTGCTGCGTCCCTTCGCGCACCCGCAGCCGTACGTGCTCGTCCTGCCCGCGGCGTTCGCCGCCGCGATGTGCATCGTCGCCGTCCGGGTCGCGGTCGGGCGTGACATCGGCGTCGGGCTCGTGTCCCGCGGGAACCGCGCCGATCCGCGGACGCGGCTGCTCAGCTCACCTGTCGCGCAGGCCCTGCGGGACCAGCGCGGGGCCCTGGCCAGCTGGATCGGAGCTGTTGCCGTCTTCAGCTTCCTGCTCGGGGTGATCGCGCACGGCATCTCGTCCAGCGACCTGCCGGCCCGCACCCGGAGGCAGCTGCTCAAGATCGGCGCCGGATCGGTGGAGACGCCGACCGGCTATCTCGCCTTCCTGTTCTTGTTCCTGGTCCTGGTGCTGTCGACGTTCGCGTGCTCCCGGATCGCGGACGCCGCTCGGGACGAGACCGAGCAACGGCTGCAGACCCTGCTCGCGCAGCCGGTCTCGCGTGTGGCATGGCTCGGTGGTCGGGCTGCGCTGGCCGCCATCAGCGTCGTCGCCTTGGCGCTGACCGCTGGAGTGGCGACGTGGGCGGGAGCGCGCACCGGCGGCGTCCACGTCGGCCTCGGGCAACTGCTCGAGGCTGCGCTCAACGCAGTTCCCGCAGCCGTGCTGTTCCTCGGGATCGTCACGCTCGCCTACGCCTTGACGTCGCGCGGGGGCGTCGCCCTCGGCTATGCAGCCGTGATCATCGCGTTCCTCTGGAACGTCGTGGGCTCGCTGTTCTCCCCGCCGCGGTGGGTCCTCGACCTGACCCCGTTCGCCCACGTGGGACTCGTCCCCACTCAGGCGGTTCGCGGAGTCGCCGTCGCGGTCATGATCGTGATCGGCGTCGTCGCTGCCGCGGTAGCTATCGGAGTGTTCCGTCATCGCGACGTGCTCTGACGTCGGGCACTGCCGGGCGTCGCCTGCGCGATCGTCGCTGCAGTATTGCCGGTATGGGGCCTGCCGCTTCTCAGCGAAGGTGCGCAGCTTGTGCTCAGTGAACTGGTCACCAATGCGGTCCGTCATGCGCCGGCCCGGACTCCTTCGAGCTCGAACTCACCCGCTTGAATTCCGGTGTACGGCTCGCGCTGGCTGATGGCTCGACCGTCAAGCCGGTGATCAATGACCTGGTCGACATCGATCCGGCGGGGCAGTCAGGACGTGGAATGTTGATCGTCCACGTCATCTCCGACCGCTGGGGCACCGAGGAGCACCACGGGGGTAAGCGCGTTTGGGCGGAATTGCAAGAGTGACGATGGCCACGCGACCGGTACAACTCGGATGCGCCTAGGCAGACTGAGCGGCGGTTCCGAGCAGCTGTCAGGCATTGCGGATCGCCGAGAGGAAACGGTCGGATTCACTGCGGAGCATCTCGGTCATCTGCGCAAGGCCGGCACCCCCGCCGTACTGGCCGACTTCATTGCCATCGACTGCCACGGCGACACCTTCGGTCAACGACCCCATCTCGCGCACGGTGTCTCCGATGCTTTCCATGACAGTGAAACTTTCGGTCGCCACCGACTGAACGGACTGGACGAGTTGGGTGATGTCACTCGTCGCGCGGCCGGTCTGATCTGCAAGCTCTTTGACCTCGCTCGCGACCACAGCGAATCCCTTACCGGCTTCACCGGCTCGCGCCGCTTCGATGGTCGCGTTGAGCGCCAGGAGCTTGGTCTGCGCCGCGACACGCGAAATCACCGTGACCACGTCCTCGATCTGTCGGGACTGCTCTTCGAGCGAGGCGACCGTCGACCGGGCCCGATCCGCTTCGTTGACCGCGCTACGCGCCGAAGAAGCCAAGCCCGCCGCGGATGCGGATAGCTCGGTCGCGGCCGCGGCGACCTGCTCCGCCACCGACATGACTGTTTCCTCGAAACTGCCGGCGAGAGCCTGACGTTCCGCGGCAGCTTCGCGCGTCTGCGCATCGCTGGCCCCCATGTCTTCGCGCGCCGAGTTGATCTGACGCGCAGCTGCGCCGAACGAACCTGGCATTCCGGCGACGAGGAACTGCCGATAGAAGCGGCCGTCGACAGCGGACTGAAGGGACGCGCTGGACTCGCGTATAAAGGCGTCGATCCGGTCGAACACCCGATTGAGTTCGTTTCGTGCCGCCTGGAGATTGGGCGCGGCGGCGGCGTCTCCGTCGAGACTCGCGAGACGAGCCTCGAGGTCACCGCTGGCCACTCGCGCGCAGGCGTTGCGCAGCCGCTCGACGAACTGCTCGTAGGCGGTGATTGTGACCTGAGCAGCCCTGTCTCTGCTGCGCTTCATGCTACGAGCTCCGATCCAGCCAGCGACCACACCCATTCGTCGTAGGTGCACCCGTCCTGCAGCAACTTCTCCTGCAACAGCGCCAATCCCGCAGAGGCAGCGTCGGCCGCGCGTGCGTGTCGTCGTTCCTCGGTACACATGAGCCGATAAAGCCGCTCGACCTCGCTTATCGCTCGTCGAGCGGGAACACGCCGGTTCGAGTGATAACCGACGACGGTGTCGGACGCGTCGTATGACGGAGTGACGTGCGCCAATACCCAATAGTGCGCGCCATCGCCGGCGAGGTTGCAGACGAACGCGAACAGTTCGTGCTGGCTCGCCAAGGTGTCCCAGAGCAATTTGAACACACCTCGCGGCATGTCGGGGTGCCTGATGATGCTGTGCGGCTCGCCGAGGACATCAGCCTCTTCGTAGGCCGACAGGCGCAGAAAGACATCGTTCGCGTACGTCAACCGACCCTTCAAATCCGTTTTCGTCACGATGATCTCGTCTGCTCCGAACGACCGCTCGATACCGGTCGGACGCACACCTGAAATACGCATTAGCCTCACCGACTTTCTCCCACTCGCTCATCCGAGCATCACCCCCGCTTATCGGCCAAGGGCCGGCGACCGACAGTCCTGCACGCCCGCATCGCGCCGGATGTCCGATACGCAAACAAGATTCGGGACTTTGGTCCTACACGCGCGGACCCGATCCGGGCCAGCCATCGAGCATGCACGGACCGACTCGTCGAAGGTCGGCGGTAGGGGGGTGGGGGGCGGGGGTCAGCACCTGCTCGGTCACAAGTCCGCCACACTCACGCTCGACCTCTACGAGAACCTGTTCGGGGACGGGAGAGGTCGCGGACGCACTCGACCGGGCAGCGAGGGGTCTCGGCCGGAGCTGGTTGTTGCCGATCCGTTGTCTATTGCCGAGGTCGTCGGTCTGGACGAGCGGCGTCGCCACGGAAAACGGGACTCGAAGCGGGTCCGGCAGGATTCGAACCTGCGACGCCCGGCTTAGGAGATCAAGACGACGAGTGACGACAACCGTTGACGGGGGTCGACGCCCCGCGATTCCGGAGCCTGTAGCCGTTGCCAGTTAGCGGTGAACTGCGGACGATTCCGTCCGTTCTGTTGCCAATCTGTTGCCTGCGCTTGAGACGCATGTATTGCCGAAGTGGGGCACGACTCGACTGGCGGACGTCTCGCACGCGTCGATCCGGGAGTGCGTCGCCGAGGTGGCGGAGACGCACTCGGCCTCGACGGCGGTCAAGGCGCACATCAGTCTTGTTCCATACAGCCCGCTCGGTCGCGGAGCGCTGACCGGCGCCATCACCTCGCGCGACGACCTGCCTCCCAACGACTGGCGCCGCACCGTGCCGCAATACGCCGAGGACACGTTCGACCGCAACCTGGCCACACTCCAGGTCATCCGCGAGATAGCCGAAGCACACGACGCAACGCCCGGGCAGGTCTCCCTGGCCTGGCTGCTCGCGAAAGCGCCCGACGTCGTGCCGATCCCCGGCACTCGCCGCATCGCCTACCTCGAGCAATTCGCAATCGGCAATCATCGAACTCAACGATGCAGAACTCGCGCGGCTCGACGACGTGACCGTCGTAGGCGACCGCGAAGACTTCTCTGTCGCGAACTGGACCTCAGGCGTGAGCCCTCGGCCAGGTCGGCGTGAATGAAATGCGGTCTAACTCAGGCGCGAGACGCATGCCGATGAGCAGTGTCAAGCAGGCGCGAAGCGGATGAGGAAGCTCGTTCCGGATGACTGGCGGCGCGAGCGGAGCGTAGCCGGCGAGTCAGCCATGTCGGTCAGTCAGGCGACGCTGGCCCGGTGGGGGAGAAGGTCGTCCCACATGTTGATCGGCACCACGCCGGTGGCGTCCCCTGTCTCACCCAGCAGGCGGCCCATCCGTTTGACTTGTCGCAGCACGATGAGGCGGTCGACGACCCGCACGTGCGGGAGCTTGGCGGCGATCGCGAGCTCCAGACGGTGGACCTCCTCGACGGTGCGCACCCAGGAGCACAGCGCGAGGCTGGGCCCGGCGGTCACGGTGGCCGTGAGTCGGGCGTTCCGGAAGCGACTGAGCGTCCGCGCGGTCTCCGTGAGCTTCTCGGCCGGAGCGTCCGCCCAGAGATAGACCTGAACAGGCCAGTCCACCGCGCGCGAGTTGACGTCGGTGCGCAGGATGACGGCGCCGGACTGGAGCAGGCGGGAGATATGGCGGCGCGCCGTGCTGACGCTGATTCCCGCGCGGTCGGCAAGGTCGGTGAACGAGGTGCGGCCGTCGATTGCGAGCTGGGTCAGCATCGTCTTGACCGGCTCGGTCAGCTGGAAGGGCTGCTCGCTGTCGGACTCGATCAGCTGCTGCCGGCGAACCTGCTCGAGTGTCGAGACCGCATCGGCATCGAGCACTCGTAACCGCCAGGCGGATCCCTCGCCGTAGATGCGGGTGGCGATGCGGGCACGGGAACTAAGGACGTGCTCGACCTGGTCCAGATGCTGCAGCAGGTAATGCGACATCGTTTGCAGGTCCATCGCCGCGACCGTGACGAGGATGTCCGCGCTGCCTGTGGTCAGCTCGACGGTGACAGCCAGGCTGTGCTTCGCGAGGGCGTTCGCAACATCGAGGCGGTGTTCGGGATGGCAGGTGATCTCGACATAGGCGAGGCCTTGTGCGTTGTTGACCGCCATGCCGGGAGCGGCCGTCACCCAGGCCGCGCCGGACTCCGCGATGCGGTTCCACCGTTTCTGCGCGGTGACCGCAGTCAGGCCGAGCACGTTCCCGACGGTCGCCCACGGGGCCCGAGGAGCCACCTGCAGCGCGTCGATCAGACGAAGGTCCCCGTGATCAAGCATTGACAGATTCCTCGATTCAGATGCTGATCAATGACAAAAACCGGCAAAGAAACGCGTCCGAAACACCTCGATCTTAGCGTCCAGAACCATCTTGCGACACAGTGTCGGCCACCGCGGTGGACCTACATGGGGGCGAACAAATGCTGAGCGAACGACTTCGCGACGACGCCGACGCGATGGCGGGTGACCTGGCTGAGCTGCGTCATCGTCTGCACCGCCGACCGGAGATTGGCCTGGATCTGCCGCGCACGCAGGAGACCATCCTCGCGGAACTGGACGGGCTCGGCCTCGAACTCACCACCGGGACAGCGCTGACATCGGTGGTCGGGGTGCTTCGCGGCGGAAGTTCGACTGCGGACAAGCCGGCTGTGCTGCTCCGCGCCGACATGGACGCACTTCCCGTCCAGGAGGAGTCCGGCGTCGAGTTCACCAGCGAGATCGACGGCGCCATGCACGCCTGCGGCCACGACCTGCACATGGCGATGCTCGTCGGTGCCGCGCGCTTGCTGTCGGCCCAGCGCGACTCCCTGCACGGCGATGTCGTGTTCATGTTCCAGCCCGGCGAGGAAGGGTTCGACGGCGCCGGTCGGATGTTGGACGAAGGCGTGCTGAACGCGGCCGGACCCCGCGTCCGCGCTGCCTACGGCATGCACGTGATGTCGGCGAAGTACCCCGTGCAGCGGTTCAGCAGCCGGGCCGGAACGCTCATGGCGGCCAGCGACTGGCTCAAGGTGACCGTCCGCGGCCGTGGAGGGCATGGTTCCGCGCCGCACCGCGCGCTCGACCCGATTGCGGCGACGGCGGCCATCGTCACGGCGCTGCACACCTTCGTGACCCGTCGCTTCGACATCTTCGACCCGGTCGTGCTGACCGTCGGCTCGATGCACGGCGGCACGAAGCGCAACATCATCCCGGACGAGGCGATGTTCGACGCGACGATCCGAACCTTCAGCCAGGCTGCACGTGACCGGATGAGGACGGAACTACCCGCGCTTTGTGTCGCGATCGGCGCGGCACACGGCGTCGAGGTCGACGCCGACTACCGCGAGGAATACCCGCTGACCGTCAACGACGACACCGAGCAGGCCTTCGCGGCGGGCGTCATCGCCGACGTCTTCGGCAGCACCGACATGCACGAAACGATGGCGTTCCCGGACGCCGGCGCCGAGGACTTCTCTCGTGTGCTGGCATCCGTGCCCGGTTGCTATCTCATGCTCGGCGCCGCGACCCAGGACGACCTTGCGGTCGCGCCGAACAATCACAGTCCGCGGGCGAGCTTCTCGGACTCGGTGCTGCCGATGGGAGCACGGCTGCACGCCGAACTGGCCGGGCGTGCGCTCGCACGTGAGGCAGTGGGTTCGTGAGTGGCATCCGGCGCACGGTGTTCCGGGACGGGCTCGTCTTCGACGGAACGGGCGCGGAGCCTGCGCGGGCGGACGTGGTCGTAGAAGGCGATCGCATCGTCGCGGTGGGTAACGACCTCGACGGTGACGTGTCGGTCGACCTGACCGGCCGGACGCTACTGCCCGGATTCTTCGACTGTCACGTGCACATGACCAGCGCCGGCGTGGACGTTGTCGATCGGATCAACCGTCCGTTCAGCTACCAGTTCTTCCAGGCTGCGAAGCACATGCGAGACACCCTCGCGGCAGGCGTCACGACTGCGCGCGACGCAGGCGGTTCGGACGCGGGTGTCCGGCAGGCACAGGCCGACGGTCTCACGCCTGGGCCGCGGCTGCTCATCAGCGTCAACATCATCGGACAGACCGGCGGGCACAGCGACGGCTGGCTGCCGTCGGGCGTCGAGGCGCCTATGGCGATCGAGCACCCCGGCCGCCCGGGCGGGATCGCCGACGGACCCGACGACATGCGGCGCGTGGTCCGTCGCATGCTGCGCGCCGGCGCCGACGTCATCAAGGTGTGCGCCACCGGTGGGGTGCTGTCCCCGGGCGACGATCCGAGGCACGCACAGCTCAGTCGGGTCGAGATCGAGACAGCCGTCGCCGAGGCCGCTGCCCTCGGTCGCCCGGTGATGGCGCACGCCCAGGGCACGACCGGGATCAAGAACGCGCTGGCCGCCGGCGTCCGGTCGATCGAGCACGGCATCTACCTCGACGACGAGACGACCGAGATGATGCTGACCACCGGCGCATGGCTCGTCCCGACGCTCGTCGCGCCGCTCGCGGTCATCGAGGCTGCCGAAGCCGGCGCACGACTCTCGCCCGATGTCGTGGCCAAGGCGCGTGACGTCGCCGAGCTGCACTCCGCAGCCGTCCGACGGGCCGCGGCAGCAGGCGTCAAGATCGCGATGGGTACGGACAGCGGGGTCGGACCGCACGGTCAGAACCTTCGCGAGCTCCAACTCATGGGCAACTGCGGGATGGCGCCCACCGCTGTCCTTCGTGCCGCAACCGGCAGTGCGGCCGAACTGTGCGGTGTGGCGGACGAGGTCGGCACGATCCGCCCCGGACTGCGCGCCGATCTCGTCGTCGTCGACTGCGACGTCAACGATCTGTCGAAGCTGTCGACGTCGGTCGAGCAGGTCTGGCAGTCAGGCCGACTCGTCCATCACGCCGAGAGCGGGGCTGCGGCATGAGCGACGTGTTGCTGACCAACGCCACCGTCATCACGCTCGACGACGCCGTTCCAGACGCGTCGGCCGTCCGCGTCAAGGACGGCCGCATCGCCTGGGTGGGCGCGATCGGCGACGTGGCCGATTGGCGTGGGCCAGGGGTGAAGGAGGTGGATCTCGGCGGCGCAACGGTCGTGCCGGGGTTCATCGACGCGCACCACCACCTGATGACCCTCGGTTTCTGGATGTCGCAGATCGACTGCGCTTTCCCAGTGCGCAGAACGATCGGCGACATCGTTGACGCGGTCCGGGAGCGTGCCCAGACCACACCGGCGGGGGAGTGGATCCGCGGCCGCGGCTACGACCACAACAAGTTGCTCGACAGCAGGCACCCCAGCCGAGCCGATCTGGACGCGGTCAGTCCGCACCATCCGGTGATGATCCGCAACGCGAGTGGCCACATGAGTGTCGTCAACTCGTTCGCACTCCGTCAGGCGGGCATCGACCGAACCACCGTCGCACCGTTCGGCGGCCACATCGCGGTGGATGCCGACGGAGAGCCCACCGGTCTGCTGCAGGAGAAGGCGCAGGACCTCCTCAACGTCCCGTTCCTGCCGACCGACCCGTCCGATCTCGCGTCCTATCTGAAGGTAGGTGGACAGGCCTATCTCGCCGCCGGCGTCACGAGCGGGCACGAGGCCGGCATCTTCGCCCCCGGAGAGTTCACCGTCCTGCAGGACGCGTGGGCCGACGGTTCGCTCGCCCTGCGGACCTACATGATGATCCGGACGCCGATGCTCGAGGCCCTCGAAGGTGTCGGCTTCCACACCGGCTTCGGTGACGACATGCTGCGTGTCGGCTCGATCAAGGTCATCTCGGACGGATCCCTCATCGGTCGTACCGCCGCTGTCTGTCAGCCGTTCGAGCATGCTGCAGAGGACGACCTCGGCCTGGCCATGTTCACCCAGGACGAACTGGACGACATCGTCTGGCGAGGGCACCGGGCGGGCTGGCAGATGGCGATCCACGCCATCGGCGAC
>Ga0164242_10008023_pt1 | contig 11483 bp, 11 predicted proteins | sample OricomgcompostMG_FD_108783 | JGI IMG/M metagenome (GOLD analysis project Ga0164242, IMG submission 108783) | Miracle-Growth compost microbial communities from Emeryville, California, USA - Original compost - Miracle growth compost (MG) ...
AGTATTTTGATAAGGGTACTATGGCTACGGTAGGACGCAATCGAGCGGTGGCCGATATAGGCCGACTGCATTTCCAGGGGTTTTTTGCCTGGATGGTGTGGATGTTTGTACACCTGTTGTCGCTGGCCGGGTTTAGCAACAAATTAATTGTTTTTTGTAGTTGGGCCATTAATTACATGAGTAAGGACAGCGATAACCGGCTGATAGTGCGCGGCTTTGATACAGAAAACATGAAGGTTGACGAAACGTCGAAGTGATTATCACGCTGAATTAAAATCCCAAGCTTCTAAGGATAATAACAAAAGTAGGGTGTAATCCTGCTCACCGTCGAAGGATAATGCGAGGCCTACCCACCATGGATTCGACAAGCTCACCATGACACCGCTGTTTAAAACGTATAAATAATTATCTTTTGGTAAAAACACAGACCGTATAATATAAACCCGATTGAGGGGAAAGCTTTTGCGGAGCAGGATGGTGCGCTGGTGCAAAACTTGGACAAAAAGCGGGGCTATCGGTACCGAAGCATTACTACCTTTTATTTCAAAAACCGGTTAACCTGTTATGGGGTAAAAGTTACGAACCTACCAGACTATTTCAAATGATAAGATGCAATGATCAAATAAGGTTCCACACCTTTATTCTTATTCTCATGTAACAAAAACAAACCAATGTTATGATATTAGCATGACCAACCGTTACGTTCTTTTTTACGTAATTGTATTTAATTATAAATAACTGATAACATGAGAAAACTGAGTTTATATTTATTGGCCGTTCTGGTTATGGGTTGCGCCAGCGCGCAGGATAAGCCCGGCGATCACGATTTTGTATCGGTACCTGCACCCAGGGCCGGCGAGGCAGTAGCTACCTGGGGCGGCGGTTGTTTTTGGGCTATGAGCGAGGCCATGTCTGAATTAAAAGGGGTAAATAAGGTGATAGCCGGGTACGCAGGCGGCAATACCAAAAACCCAACTTATGATGAAGTATGTACCCGCACTACCAACCACGCGGAAACGGTACAGGTTTATTATGATCCGAAAGTGATCAGCTACGCAAACCTTGTCAAAGCCTTTTTTAGCGCGCACGATCCAACTACGCTTAACAAACAAGGGCCTGATATAGGCACTGATTACCGTTCTATCGTGTTCTACCGCACTCCCGAGGAAAAAGCCGCTGTAGAAGCTGCTATTAAGGATGTGAACGATTCCAAGCATTATACTCACCCGGTAGTAACGCAGGTGGTTCCTTTCAAAGTGTTTTACGGTGCCGAAAGGTATCACCAGGGCTATTATAAGGCACATATAGATGATAACCCCTACGTAGCAGAAGTATCGCAGGCCAAAGTATTGAAAATGCGCGCCGCCATGAAAGCTTATCTGAAGCCGGAGTATCAGAAGTAAACCCCCTCCCGGCCTCCCCGAAGGGGAGGTGCTTAATCATGAAGCGATAAAATATTTAAAGGCATCTCCCCTTCGGGGAGGCCGGGAGGGGTGCCTACAACCTGTTAAACCAGCCCTTCCGCCAGAATACCACCACCTGTACTACGGCTATTAAAAACATACCTAAGAGCGCGTAAACGTAGGCGTGATGCCAGTATAGTTCGGGCATATTATCGGGGATGGTTTTGCCCTGGGTATCCGTGCGCGAGAAATTCATGCCGTAAATACCGGCAATAAAGGTGAGCGGTATAAATATCACCGATATAATGGTCAGTACTTTCATGATCTCGTTCATCCGGTTGCTTACCATCGAGAGGTACAGATCGATAACGCTCGAGGTAATTTCCTTGTAGCTCTCAATCAGGTCCATGATCTGGATACAGTGGTCATAAGCGTCGCGCAAAAATGTTTTTACCTCATCACTTATCAGCGGACTGTCCGTCCTTATCATGTCATTTACTTTATCCCGTTCGGGCCAGCTTACCCGGCGCATCACAATTAATGATCGTTTCAGATGCTGGGCCTCGTACATAATGCTTTTATCGGCTTTTATATATAAGCGGTCTTCAGTATTATCCAGTTGATCGCCTATGCAGGCCAGTATTTCAAAATACTGGTCTATAATCGTATCCGTCAGCGCATAGCACATATAGCCGGGGCCACCGGTACGGATGCTGCCTTTACCGCCTTTAAGCCGGCTTTTTACCGCCTCAAAGCGGTCGGTATTATCCTCCTCAAAGCTAATGATCAGGTTCTTTTTTATAATTGCAGAGAACTGATTATTAATAAGTTCACCGTCATCGATTAAAGTAATGATACGGCTTACTGCGAACACATAATCATCATATTCCTCAAACTTTGGCCGCTGATGGCAACTGGTGATATCCTCCAGCACCAATGGGTTAATATTCAAATGCTCGCCAATGCCTTCTATCAGTTTACGGTCGCCCAAGCCGTTTATTTGTACCCAATGGGTATGTTTATCGCATTTTTCAACCTGTTCCATAATACCGGCTATGTTGGTATTTTTTGAAACAACCAGTTCCTTTTGGTTATAAGAAAATATATTGATGTGTGGCTTAATGGCATCTTCGGCAATATGGATCATGCCAGGGCTATCGCCTACGTTGCCCATACGTTTTTTGGCCTTGTGCCTTACGGGGCGCTTATGTTTCGGATCCATGTTACAAATAATTGATGGTTTGGGGGCCCTGGCTAAACAGCAGGTCAACAATGCTCAGATTCTTTAAAAATCCTTTACGCTCTTCAAAAACCTGAAAGTAAGGTTTTTGTTCCAGTGCCGATTCTTTTTTAGCATTAAACGCCAGTCGGTAATCGTCCATATCGGGGTAGGAGGTTTCGTAGCTCTCAGTAAACTGCAGATCGATCTTGAGTTTTATCATACCAAGCAGTACACGCAGCAATTGCTCATTATAATCGAACAGGTAGGTTGTTTTATTTTCATAAAAGCGGGCCAGGTCATCTTCATAATACTCAAAATAAGCCGAGCGGCGGTAGCAGGCCTGCAGGCTCATCCAATGCAAACGCTGCCAGTTAAAATCGTAGCTTATTTTAACATCTTTTACGCTGGTATGCACCTTGGAGCCCTTAATAACGGGTACGGTGAGCGGCAGCAAACCATCGGGCGAATAGATATGCGCGCGGTTACGATAGGTTTGTTTAATAAAGTGTTCTTCCTTTTCAATCCGTACATTTTGTTTATGCTGATTTAAGCGCACAAAATATTCAACCGGCGGAAGATAAAACATTGGAAAAACAGCGCCTTTATCGATCATAAATTTTATGTTTGCAATTCAATACGGCGAAAATAATGATAATAAAAGGGCTTTCAAGAATAGGCGTATTCTTTTTATACCTTATCTCCCTGTTACCCTTCTGGTTACTGTATACCATCTCCGATATGGTATATATAGTATTGTATTATGTGCTGAATTACCGTAAGGCCGTAGTCCGCGAAAACCTGCTTAACTCCTTCCCCGAAAAAACAAGTATTGAAAGACGGCTCATAGAAAAAAAATACTACCGGTATCTTGGCGACCTGATCGTAGAATCAATCAAATCGCTCACCATCTCCAAAAAAGAGGTAATGCGGCGCATGTTGCCGGCCGATATACATACCGACCAGTTAGTGGCTGATTTTTTTGCACAGGGCCAAAGCATTTTGGGCGTAGCCGGGCATTACGGCAACTGGGAATGGGCCGCCCTAAGCTGCAGCATGATGACCGAAAAGGAAAGGATAATAGTATATAAACCATTGGCTAATAAAGTTTTTAATAGGTTATTTAATCAATCCCGGTCAAGGTTTGGAGCCGAAACAGTGGCCATGAAAGATATTTTTCGCAAACTGCTAAAAACACGCGACCAACGAAGCTTTACCATATTATTATCAGACCAAACGCCGGTGCAGGAATCGGTACAATATTTCACCCGGTTTTTGAACCAGCCTACCGCAGTTTTTTTAGGGGTGGAAAAATTGGCTAAGGCGCTCAATTCGGCAGTTGTATTTTGCGATATTAAATGTATTGAAAGAGGATATTATACTTATAACTTTATACCGCTTACAGCCGACCCTAAAAATACGGCCGAACACGAGATTACAAATATGCATGTTGCCCATCTGGAAAAAACAATAAGAGAAATACCGCAATACTGGTTATGGTCGCACCGAAGATGGAAATTTAAGCCGAAAAACATTAATGAATAATACCCCTAAAGTAGCGATCGTGATATTAAACTGGAACGGCCTCAAACACCTGAGCCAGTTCCTGCCGTCTATAATGGCCTCCGAATGGGCGAACCTGGATGTTGTAGTAGGCGATAATGCCTCATCGGACGGCTCGGTAGAATTCCTGAAAAACAGGTTTCCCGCCATCCGGATCATCCGGAACGATCAGAATTATGGTTTTACCGGCGGTTATAACCGCATATTGAAGCAGGTAGAGGCCGATTACTATATCCTGCTCAACTCCGATATTGAAGTTACCCCAAACTGGATAAAACCCGTTATTGATATAATGGAAAGCGACGCGCAGGTAGCCGCCGCTGCTCCAAAAATAAAAGCTTATCATCAGCCAACTCATTTTGAGCATGCCGGGGCCGCCGGCGGGTTTATTGATAGTTACGGGTATCCTTTTTGCCGTGGCCGTATATTTTACGAGGTAGAGGAAGATAAGGGGCAATACGATCAATCGGACGAGGTATTCTGGGCCACGGGAGCCGCCTTGTTTATTAAAAAGCAATGCTGGGATGAAGCCGGCGGTTTTGACGAACGATTTTTTGCGCATATGGAAGAAATTGACCTTTGCTGGCGGCTGAAGAACTTGGGCTATAAGATCATGTACTGCGCGCAATCGGTAGTTTACCATGTAGGCGGCGGCACGCTGGATAAGGAAAATCCTTTTAAAACTTATCTCAACTTCCGTAATAACCTGCTGCTACTGAAAAAGAATCTGTCATTTGGCCGTTCGGTATTTACTATCGGCATTCGTTTATGGTTAGACCTGTTGGCTATCTTCCGTTTTATGGGCGAGGGTAAACGTAAGGATGCCGGGGCCGTATGCCGCGCCCACCGTAATTTTTTCCGCACATTGTTTAAAGCAGATAGATCGGGCATAAAAGTTCCGAAAGCGCACCATTCAACCTTGAAAAGAATGTATAAGCACAACATTGTATGGGACTTTTTTATCAGGAAAAAAAGGGTATTCTCGGATTTGCGGAAAGAGGATTTTTATAAGTAAGGATGTCATAAAGCCAATTGTCATTTCGATCCGCTGGATAGCGGAACAGGATGACATAATTAAAGAAGGGTGTCATGGTGAGCTTGTCGAATCCATAGTGGGTAGGCCTCCGCTATGCTACCCATGACATGTTTTTAAAGTACAGACCGTACAACCTAAACCCGATTGGCGGGAAAGCTTTTGCGTGGGCGGGATTGCGCGCGGAAAGCAAAACTTGGATAAAAAGCGGGACTACGGGTACCGAAGCATTACTGCCGTTCATTTCCAAATAAATCTGCTTACTACGAGATTGCCATCCCGTATGTACGGGATTCCTCGGCAATGACATCCTCCTATGTCATTTCACCCTTACAGGCCCCCGGATTTTACTACTCAAGGTGACATCCTTCTATTTCATTTATCTTTAGAGGCCGCCGGGTTTTATAACTCAGGATGACATATCCGTTCCTCGTGGCGCGTATGATAACGGTGGAGTATATTACTCCCCAATATAATTTTCAATAGCCAGCCGGTATGAATCGAGCCCGAAGCCTGCTATTACACCTTTGCAATTACGCGCCAGCATGGAACTGTGCCTAAATTCCTCGCGTTTATAAACATTGGAGATATGCACCTCAATTACCGGGGTATTAATGCCCGCTATGGCATCGGCAATGGCTACCGAGGTATGCGTATAAGCGCCGGCGTTCATTACAATGCCATCAAAGCTAAATCCCACCTCGTGCAGTTTATTGATCAGTTCGCCCTCCACATTGCTTTGGTAGTAACTGATCTCGACAGACGGAAAACGCTGCTTCAGCTTTTCCAGGTACGAGTTAAAATCGCTGTCGCCATAAATAGACTTTTCTCTAACCCCCAGCAGGTTTAAGTTGGGGCCATTTATAATTTGTATCTTCATCACTTCAAACTTAAATAAAAAATCAATTGGATTGGCGGTCGGCAATAAAAGGTTTTAAATCGTACATGAAGCTGGAAAAATCACTTTCGGATAATTCCATACAGGCTTATAGCAGAGATATAGATAAACTATTGCAATTTGCTGAAATGCAAGATGTTGTATTAAAACCAGATACAATTGTATTAGATGACCTGCGCCGGTTTATTATGACATTGAACGAACTGGGTATGATCGCCTCCTCGCAGGCCCGTATCCTTTCAGGCGTCAAAGCGTTTTATAAATACCTGTTGATGGAGGAACTTGTAAGCACCGACCCATCCGAATTGCTGGAAGCGCCAAGATTGAGCCGGAAGCTCCCGGATGTATTGAATATCGATGATATTAACCGCCTGATAGGGGCGGTCGACCTATCTAAACCGGAAGGCCAGCGTAATAAAGCGATACTGGAAGTATTATATAGCTGCGGGCTGCGGGTATCGGAACTTACCGGGTTGAAAATATCCAATCTTCACCTGGATATTGATTTTATAAAAGTAACCGGCAAAGGCAATAAGGAGCGTTTAGTCCCCATTGGCAATGAAGCGAAAAAGGCTTTGCTGATATGGTTGCAGCAGGTAAGGGTGAACCTGCCCATAAAAAAAGGCGAGGAAGATTATGTTTTCCTGAACCGCAGAGGCGCCCATTTAACCCGCGAAATGGTATTTATTATTATCAAAAACTTAGCGGTAAGCGTCGGGTTGAAAAAGAAGATCAGTCCGCATACGTTCCGGCATTCCTTCGCCACGCATTTAATTGAGAACGGGGCCGACCTGCGTGCCGTACAGGAAATGCTGGGCCACGAAAGCATTACCACCACCGAAATTTATACCCATCTGGATAGGGAATACCTGCGCAGTACCATCATTGAGTTTCATCCGAGGAGTTGAATGGAATACTTCCTCAGGAATAATGTCATTTCGATGAGAGCGGGAGGGAATAGCGTGGGCGCGAAGAGAAATCTTATATAGTTAGTATAGATATGCCTATTATATAAGATTTCTCCTTACGGTCGAAATGACATAATTGGTTATATTATGTTTATTTCATAATATATTAATATATAACAATTTATGGTCAATTATAGTAAATTTACTTTAGCTGATTCCGTTTCAAAAACGGCATCGATCAATAGGTCCTTTTGCTTGTAAGCGGCAACGGCTAACTGATCGCAACGCTCATTTTCGGGATGACCGGCATGTCCCTTTACCCATACCAGTTTAATATGATGCACGCGGCTTACTTCGATATAACGCATCCAAAGGTCTTTGTTCTTTTTATCTTTGAAGCCTTTTTTCACCCAGCCTATCAGCCATTTTTTGTCAATGGCGTCAATCACATATTTGGAATCGGAATAGATAGTGACCTGCTGATTGGGGCTTTTTAACGCTTCCAGTCCTTTTATTACGGCCATTAGCTCCATGCGATTATTGGTAGTTTTACGATAACCGGCCGATAGTTCCTTATAATGCTGTCCGGCACGCAGTATAGCGCCATAGCCACCCGGACCAGGGTTCCCGCTCGAAGCGCCGTCGGTAAAAAGTTCAATAATCATATGCCCTGCAAGTATAGGAATAGTTCATGGTTCATGGATGATAGTTCATGGAAAATTCCATTTTGGCAAGCTAAGTTAGAAACAAAGCCTCTAAGGTAAAATGACAAAAGCGGGTGTCATCCAGCTCCGTCGAGGAATAAGTGTAGAGGCCTACCCGCCATGGATTCGACAAGCTCACCATGACATCCTTTTTAATTTGTCATGCTGGAACGCGGCGAAACATCCGTGAAATCTCTTAGTAAGCAGATTTATTTGGAAACGAACGGCAGTAATACTTCGGTATTGGTAGCCCCGCTTTTTGTTCAAGTTTTGCTTTCCGAGCGCCATCCTGCCCGCGCAAAAGCTTTCCCGCCAATCGGGTTTAGGTTGTACGGTTTGTACTTTAGTAACATGTCATGGGTACTTTGTCACCTGAGTGAAGCGAAGGGTTTGACGTTCGCAGGTCAACTTGTCCTGTTGAATAGCATGCACCGGATGCTTCACTCCGTTCGCATGACATAATTAAAGAAGGGTGTCATGGTGAGCTTGTCGAATCCATGGTGGGTAGGCCCCCGCACCATCCTTCGACGAGGCAGCATGACAAATTTTGTGTAATCTCCTGATCAAACCATCCCCATAACAAATCCAAACTATGAACTATGAACCAATCTTCTTCACCTTCAGCCTCAATGAATTACCAATAACCACCACATCCGAGAAAGCCATGGTAAAGGCGCCGATCATGGGGCTCAGGAAACCGAGGGCCGCTACCGGAATAGCGATGACGTTATAGGCAAATGCCCAGAACAGGTTTTGCTTAATGGTAAGCAGCGTATGTTTGCTTACCTGCAAAAAGGTGAGCAACGTATTCAGGTCGGTATTCAACAGTATTACCCTGGCCGATTGTATGGCGATATGGCTGGCATCGTTCATGGAGATACCTACGTCGGCCTGGGTAAGAGCAGGGGCGTCGTTAATGCCGTCGCCAAGCATAATGGTTTTGCCTTTTTGCTTAAAAACATCTATGATAGAAAGCTTTTCGTCAGGCAATTTTTCAGGATAAACCTCGGTAATACACAAAGTTTGCGCCACTTTGTTACAGCGTGCCGCTTTATCGCCGCTTAACAGCACGGGGGTAATGCCCATTTGCTTTAGCTTGGCTATTAAATTAGCAGCGCCGGGTTTAATATCATCCTGTATGGCAATTTGCGCCAGAAGTTGTTGATTTTTATATAAGGCTACGTTATATTCGCTATGCTCATCCGCTTTGGCGCTGCCTAAAAAGTAGTGGTTGCCCTCCACATCTTCGGCACGCATGCCCAAACCTTTTTCTTCACTAACTGATTTTAAAATAATCTTCTTCTGTGGCAGGCCCTTTAACTGCGCCACAAGCGATTTGGCGATAGGGTGACTGGAACGCTCCTCGATAGCGGTAATAATGCCGCGTACGGCTTCAATATCGGCATCGGGCGCTGTTTTAATAGCGCTTAGCGCGAATTTCCCGGTTGTAAGGGTGCCTGTTTTATCAAAAACAACATATTTGGTGTTGGCCACGGCTTCAATAGTATCGCCGCCTTTAATCAATACCCCGTTTTTGGCCGCACGGCCCAAGCCAACCATCACCGCGGTTGGGGTAGCCAGCCCCATAGCGCATGGACAGGAAATGACCAGCACCGCTATGGCATGCATCAACGAGTTTTGCAAGCCGCCGTTAAAGGCATAATAAGTAAGTATAAAAGTAGCCAGTGCCATTAGTATTACCGCCGGTACAAATACAGCGGCCACTTTATCGCCCAGTTTCTGGATAGGCGGCTTGGCGGCCTGCGCTTTTTTCATCAGGTCGATAATTTGCGACAGCACGCTGTGCGAACCCACTTTGGTAGCTATTATACGGATATTGCCGTGCTGCACAATGGTGCCGCCAATTACACTGTCATATTTCTGTTTTTCAACGGGTATGCTCTCGCCGGTAAGCATGGATTCATCAATGGAGGCGCTGCCTTCCAGTATATCGCCATCAACCGGAATCTGGTCGCCGGTGTTAACCAGCAGGATATCGCCCGATATTACTTCCTGCGCGCTTACAGTTTCAATTTCACCATTTATTAATCTGTTGGCTTTGGCCTGCTGATATTTAACCAGGTCCTTTACTGCAGATGTGGTTTGGGTTACCGAGCGTTTTTCAAATAAATTACCCAGCAATACCAGGGTGATGATAGTGGCGCAGGTTTCGTAAAACTGGTATTGTTCGCCCAGGTTTTGCAGGGTACCCACCAGGCTATAGATGAAAGCCGCTGTTGAGCCGATGAAGATCAGTACATCCATATTGGGTACGCCGCCTTTAATGGAGCTGATAGCGCTTTTGCCAAAGTGAGCGCAGCCTATTAAAAACACCGGCAGGCACAAACCTAATTGCACATAAGGGTTATGCAGCCAATGCCAGGGGAATACCATGTGCAGCAGGAGCGGGGCGGTAAACAAGGCGCAGAAAATGAGTTTATTTTCTACCTTATCATAAAACTTTTCCCGGTGCGTGGCCGGATTGTCTATTACCTTGTAACCAAGTCCTTCAATATCTTTAATGATACCCGGAATTACAGTTTCATCGCTGGTGGAAAATTTCACTTCCTCGCCGGCAAAATCAACCAGTATGTTGTTCAATCCTTTTTTTTCGAGCAAACGATGTACCGATATGGCACAGTTGTTACAGTGCATTCCGGTTACATTCAACTCTACCAACTGATCTGTCATACCACAAATTTACCTATTAATTTAGATGCGTTCTAAATAAAAAAGTAAGCTTTGTGTAATTTTAAAAAAGCGTTTGACATTAACCCCTATTTTTATACATTTGCACTCCCAACACGGTAGGTATAGCTCAGTTGGTTAGAGCACCAGATTGTGGTTCTGGGGGTCGTGGGTTCGAGCCCCATTACTTACCCAAAAGCCTCTCATGAAAATGGGAGGCTTTGTTGTTTCCTTATTAAACGGTAACACCAGCAAAGACTGAATAATAAATTGATCTACTATAATGGCATCTGTCATTTGCAGGGTTACAACGGCGGGTTCGGTTACGACAATACCCCGGGAGAAGGCAAACACATCAATTCCCTGGAAGTCCGTACCAATGAAGCGTACTGGTGTTGTACCATGCGCGGCGCCGAGGGGCTAGCAAGTGCGGTTAGCTTTTGGATGCTAAGGTTTGTAAAGAAAAGATTACCGGAAGCAAGTTTTATTTTAAACCGGCTATAACCCAAAAAGGCTGTCTTGAAAGTCGATTTTATTAAAAGATAGCCAAATAATACTTGCCTCAGTGCGCTCTGTGTTTCTGTCTTTGCGCCCTTGGTGGTTAATTTTTACCACAGAGAACACAGAGATTTTTCACAAAGGAACACGGAGTTGTTATAGTGCAAAATATAATTCGATATTATCCTTTTTGATTTACTTTTGAGACAGCCTCTTTGAGTGATTATTCAAAATATAACAATTGATTTCTATTAAAGTATTTTGAAATAATAGGTAACCTTACAATCTGGAGCGATTACTGCTTTTTTGGCACCTCATCCAAATAATTTGAATAATTGGAATAGGGTTCGTTAGCCCTGCTATTGGGTTTAAGATAAAGCATGCCTTTTATATTATCTAATATGATGTTAAAATGGTTTAGTATTTCGCTGCCAAACAGGGTGCCTCTGCGTGCGGGATTGGCCGGATCTGCGGCATTTGTTACAATATCCTTAAATTCCACACCGGCAATGGTAGCATCGAGCCTGATGATCTTTCGTCCGTCAGGCAAGGTCATTAAGGGCTGCAGC
>Ga0164242_10008024_pt1 | contig 11482 bp, 13 predicted proteins | sample OricomgcompostMG_FD_108783 | JGI IMG/M metagenome (GOLD analysis project Ga0164242, IMG submission 108783) | Miracle-Growth compost microbial communities from Emeryville, California, USA - Original compost - Miracle growth compost (MG) ...
AAAGAAGAAAATACCCACCTTTCCGTGAGTATCGCATGCACCTTGATAGAGGCACTCGAGATTTACACATGCGAAGCTCGAATTTACTACTCTGTTTAGAGTCGAGAGCAGCATCGACTTATATTCCACATATTAAAATATTTTAATCAATTGTCAATAAAAAAATAATTTTAGTAAAAATTTAATTATAAAAATTACTGTCATCATCTTTTAGTGACAAACATTATTAAAAAAGATTTTTATTTTCAATATGTTTTATGTCCATTTTTCGGTAATTTTTACCGCGTCACTGCGTACATGTTATGTACCGCAATGACACGATACATTTTAAATTTAACTAATAATTAGATTAAAACATATGGCCCAACAACAAATAATATTCCTATTGCCAAAATTATCCAAACTGTTTTAAAAGTATATTCGATTATTGTGGCTTTAATAAGCTCTTGCATTTTATCAAATATTCCTAGCTTAGTTTCAATAGCCATCAAGCGGATTTCCATGGATGATTTTAGATTATACATTTCGTCATACATCAATTGCCCCAATCCACTGATGCCACTATGCAAACTTGTTATCTGGTCTGCTACACGTTCAATTGATTGGCTTGCTATGATATTCATTTTACTTCTGTCACTTCATTTTACATCTGTAAAAGTTTTTTAATTAAAATCGCACAAAATATTTTAATTCTGCTAACTACTTATTCAATCTTTCTAAGATAAACATCATCTTTAAAGTTTATCTAATATTCGGTCAAGCCTTATTTCTATTTTCCTACAACGATCTTCAATAGCTTGAAAGCGCCCGCCTACTCGTATTGTCTTACCATCGACTTCCATTAGCACCGCAATATCTTTCCTGAAGTTCATCCAGACGCTTAATGACACGCTCAACCGCACTGTTGGTGATCATAATCTACCTATATCCGTTCGAGTAGATATGGAGTGTTGCCCTCTATATTTCCTAAAAAACTTCTGCGCATCCGCTTCGATTTTTTTATAAATCGGAAAGCCTGCTCGTTCTACCATATCCAACAGCATCCCAACACTGAACAAATCAATTTTGCCGTGCATTAAATTACTCACGCGTGGCTGCGTAACGCCTAAGCGTTGCGCAGCTTCTTTTTGGGTCAAACCTTCGTGCTGAATATAACGCATCAGCATGTTCATCAAATGCGAACGAAAATTAAGGCTCTTGGCTTCAACTTCATCAAAGCCAACGTCTTTAAAAATATTGCCGGAACCTTTTGCAAATTCATTACTTCTCATATTTCTCCCCTTGTCGATAACACAATAACGCTTTAATAGCGTACTTTACCTTTATCAATATCCTTTTGGGATGTTTCCTGTGTTTTCTTCACAAGCGCATGCAACACATAAATCGCTTCTTCAAATTTTGCCACATAAAATACGCGGTATTGTGTATCAGCTTTAACTCTTAATTCATAAGTTCCCATGCCTACAGTTGGCATATACTTAAAATCATTCGGTTGTAACGGCAACTCTTCGGCTACCATATCCAATAGTCGCGCAATACGCTGTTTTGCCTTTGCGGGAAACGCTTCAATATCCTTCCGAGTACTGGCGTGATACACAATGCCTTTCATAGTTAATTATATAATATTTGTATAAATATATTTAAGCTTCAGCATATAATTAAGACTCAAGACTTAGATCCTACCATCGTAATGGAACCTACTGGTGTAAAAGATACCTTTGGCCTCAAAGCAGTAGATAGATGGTCTACTACTGCCGCCGTTTTAAATATCCTATTACAAGGCGGCGCAATTGCTACAACATGGATGCAATCAGAAGCCCAGCAAAAAGATCCAAATAACACTAATGATTATAGCCTGTTGCTCACAGCCGCTGGGTTAACTGTAGCAACACGCACATTAGCCTCAATTGAGCAGCCTCTGAAAAGCAGAAATTTAGATGCTTATAAACAGTATATTGATGACTTACTAGAAGATTTGAAGAAAAGCTATCCGGATCAACCCCAGGGTATATATAAACCTTATTGCAATATAATGTAAGCTTTATACGAGCGTCCTATCATTAATCGGAAAAAATAACTATGTTTCAATTATTCAAAAAAGTTGAAAATCTTCTAACATCATATAATACACTATACGATGCAATAATAGAGGGTAATGTTCAAAAAGTAAGAAATCTTATTACTGATGATATTATAAATAAATTTTTATGGAAAACTTATAATCCATTATCTCTCGCCGTCTCAAAGCATCGACTTGCAGTTGTCATCTTCTTGCTTGAGAATGGAGCAGAATCCACTGAAAAACAACCAACATTAGCAGGAGAATTATCTATACTAGAAGCTTGTATTCAAGATGAAGAAGATTCAAGCCTTATAAAATTACTTACCTTATATGCAAAAAATTTTATACCAACAGAAGAAGCTTTGAAAAATCAAAAATTAAAATTAGATGGCTATCTGAATATAATTGATAATCATAAAAAAATCGCTAACTCCTGATTAACTTCAAATGTTAAACGCTTGGAAAAATATTGGTAATATTTGGTGGAACTGCTGGGAAAGCGAATCTGAAATAATTATTCAAAAGCATTATCATCAAAAATCTTTACAGGCATATACTGAGATTTTTAATAGATTACCCAAATCAACCAATTTAATAGGTGGTAATAATCCTAATTTTGCTAATCCAATACCTCTTTTACCTAAAGAGGATATACTCCACCATACTGCCAATCACCTTATACCAAAATAAGCACTGTGAAATATTTACCTTGTGTACCGCTGCGAAGGTAGTGACTGTTGTAGTTGTACTAATAATTGCATACATAGTTCAGGCACAATATCTGATGAATCAGGCACAAGCAGCATCTCTTTTAATTTATTTTTTAGATCAGGCATTTCGTTTAATACTTGCTCTAAATTAGATGGTTGGCCTGCTAATTCTTCCTTCAGATTAACCAAATCATTCAATCTACTATTTAATTCCGGTAAATCTTTTAGTGTAAGTGCAATTGACCACCTACTTAAATAATTTTTTAAAGATAAATACCTCAGTTCATTGACATTATCTAAAAACTCCATCTCAATATCTGGTCCAACATAATAATATGTGCCTATCTTGTTGCCTTTCTCGAAATATTTTTTTATATAAACTTTAATTAAAGCTTCTTTTGTAGTTGGGTCTAAATTATTTAAAACTTTATCGACATTGCCAGCTGTATGCGTTATGGAAACTGCGCTCAGGTAATAATTAAGCGCTGTTTTTCCATTGTTATCTTTTAAAGTAGGATCAGCGCCTGCTTGCAAAAGTAAAGAGATAATAACGTCATTTGCACTTTGAGCAGCCAAATGCAAAGCAGTTCTACTATTAAGTCCAGCTGCATTAATATCTTCCCTAACATTTTTAATTTGATTTATTAATGTTTCAACACGTCCTGTATCACTATCAGCTACAGCGATTCGTAGTTGTGCAGCTAGTTCTTGATTATTCATTGGATACATAATTTCACCTGACTAGATTAATAACTGATTGATTTAATCACCAAATTCTGGCGCGCCCGGAGAGATTCGAACTCCCGACCACCAAGTTCGTAGCCTGGTACTCTATCCAACTGAGCTACGGGCGCGTAGTGATGTGATATAAGGAAAGTGATTGTAAAAAAGAATTTGCACGATAGCAATCAATTATTTTTCACGCTTCCCAGTAAACATTTAACAATAATAAAAATGCTAAAGCCAAAAGCTTTTTTAAAACACGGTGTGCTTTAAAAATATAATCTGCTTTTAACTTTAACTTTTCATCTGGCGGAGAGAGAGGGATTCGAACCCTCGATGGAGCTTTTGACCCCATACTCCCTTAGCAGGGGAGCGCCTTCAGCCTCTCGGCCATCTCTCCAACACGAGGGTGGGGAGTATAGCATCTTGATTGGCACGAGAAAACAGGCTGAGGACGGAAATATTAGTTTCAGAATCCCTTTAATTATTGTTGTTCGTCCTCAACTTCTTCTTTGCCAACAACTTCGGCAGGCTGTTTGCCTTTTTCCTGCTGAATGCGTTGATAAATTTCTTCACGGTGTACAGAAACTTCTTTAGGTGCATTAATGCCAAGACGTACTTGATGGCCTTTAATTCCTAGTACGGTGATTGTAATATCGTCGCCGATAATCAGCGCTTCACTTACACGTCGGGTTAAAATAAGCATGGATAATTCTCCTTATATTCACGTTGCTCCATCCAAGACCAGCAGATCTAAAACCGTCTCAGCATTCAAGCAACAAACAAATAACTAAATATACCTTGTAGATCTGCATATACCTTATAGTGTAACGGGCAAACCTTAAGGAAATATTAAGAACCGAAAAAAAATTGGATTTTTTTATAATGTCTCAATACGTGTATTTAGTTCCCTTTTTATAGGAAAACCCCAGACTACCTGGACATTTCCCTATTAAATTCTTCTCCTAAGCCAAATGCAGTGTGTAAAGAACGAACGCCGAGTTCAAGATATTTTTCATCAATTACTACAGATATTTTAATTTCCGACGTAGAAATTAATTGAATATTAATACCTTCCCTACCTAAAGTGGTAAACATGGTGCTGGCTATCCCAGCGTGCGACCGCATGCCTACACCCACTAACGATAACTTAGCAATCTTGTTGTCGCCTAGCACTGCGCGTGCTTCTAACTCTTTGGCAACATCACTGAGCAATTCTAACGTTTTTTGATAATCATCTCTATGGACCGTGAAGGTAAAATCGATTATACCGTCCACTGCCACATTCTGAATGATCATGTCAATTTCAATGCCTGCACTACTCACAGGCTCCAGAATGCGAGCAGCTATACCCGGCTTATCGGGCACCCCCATGAGTGTCAACTTGGCTTCATCGCGATTAAAGGCAATTCCGGAAACTTTAGGTGCTTCCATCCCCACTTGTTCAAATGTAATCAATGTACCTGGCCCCTCTTGAAAACTGGATAATACACGTACTGGAACATTATATTTGCCGGCAAATTCTACCGAGCGTATTTGTAATACTTTTGCACCCAGGCTGGCGAGCTCCAGCATTTCTTCAAAAGTAATCATAGACAAACGGCGCGCCTCCGGCACGATGCGCGGGTCGGTGGTGTATACCCCATCAACGTCTGTATAGATCTGACATTCATCTGCCCCTAGCGCAGCCGCTAAAGCCACCGCCGTGGTATCTGAGCCGCCACGGCCCAAGGTGGTAATATCGCCATTAGCGGCGATACCTTGAAAGCCTGCAACAACTGGCACCAACCCTTGGGCAAGATCGGTTTTTAACGTCTCGGCTTCAATACCCATGATACGCGCTTTTTTATGCTGGCTGTCCGTGTTGATGCGCGCCTGCCCGCCCGTATAAGAACGCGCCTGACACCCCAAGGCTAATAGCGCCATCGACACCAGCGCCATGGAAACCTGTTCGCCAGTACTGATTAAAGTCGCATATTCTCTAGGATCTGGGTGTGAACTGAGTGTCTTTGCCAATGAAATCAAACGATCCGTTTCACCACTCATGGCAGAAACCACGACAACAACCTGATGCCCCTGTGCCTTGGTTTGTGCTACTTTCTGGGCGACATGCTGGATACGTTCTAAACTACCTACCGAAGTTCCGCCAAATTTTTGTACAATCAACGCCATTTATTTATGTTCCAGCAAAGCTAATTCAACCCCGAATAATAACAGCAAAACGCCCATTAGTTTAGTAATAAAATACTGAAAATGCGCGATTTTTGCCTTTACCTTGTTATGCGTGATAATGATTGCCAGTGAGGAAAACCAGATAAACGTAATAGCCGCCATTTCAACACCATATAAAGCCTGAATATACAGTGGTGTGGTGGGCTTAACCACCAGCGTAAATAAACCTAAGAAAAACAGCGTGGCTTTTGGATTTAATACATTACATAAAAATCCTCGTTTTAATGCTGTTGGCGCCTTGATCGGCGCTGTTTTACCAGTATGGATTTGCTGCGTATGTGGTGCTTTGGCGCGCAAACCCTGGATACCTAAATAAATAAAATAAGCAGCACCGCAATATTTAATAATACTAAATAACAATAATGATTTAGTAATAATAATAGCCAACCCCAGAATACAATAAGTCACATGCACAAAAATTCCTAAGGCAATGCCTAATGCGGTAAAAACAGCCGGTTTACGCGGCTGCGTCAACGCTGTTTTAACCACCATGGCAAAATCAGGGCCGGGGCTTATCACAGCAAGAAAATGTAAAGTGCCTATGATTAAGAAAGAAAATAAAATATCATCAGAAGCAAGATAATTTAACATAATATTATTTCTCATCGATTAACTTTAACAGCGATGCAAGTTTAACAATAGCAACTTAAAATTTCCTTAGCTTTTTAAATTATGAAAGAAATTATCATTGTAGGTGCAGGCATCTCAGGTATAGCCGCCGCCAGAGCATTACAAGATGCCGGCCATAAAGTTATTCTTTTAGAAGCCCGCAACCGTATTGGCGGACGTATTGATACGCGCAACTGGCAGGGTATGGCTATCGATTGTGGCGCTTCCTGGATTCACGGCGCAGACAACAATCCTATTACGGCGCTGGCCCGGCAATTTAAGGCTAACACCTGCATCACTGATTTTAACATGTTGATGCTATTTGCCCATCAACAAGAACTCATTGCTACTGATCAATTAACAGCTTACCGCGCTACATTTGAGCAAGCTATTGAACATGCCTGCGCATTTGCCAAACAACAAACGCAGGATTTATCACTTGCACAGGCAATCAAACAACAACCACCTGTTATAGACAATGAAGAATTATATAACTGGTATTTAATGCGTATTAGCTTATATAGCGGCGCTGACGCCGATCGAGTATCAGCCCGACACTGGGATCAGGAACAACCTTTTACCGGTGATCAATTATTTTTAATTAACGGTTATAAAACAATAATAGATGGATTGGCTACCGGGCTTAATATTCAATTGAATACAACGGTTAACACCATTAATTATCGAAATAAAAAAGTAGAAGTCAGCACAAATCAAGGCAATTTAACAGGCGATGCCGTGTTAATCACTGTACCATTAGGCGTTTTGCAAAAACAGATAATCCATTTTGATCCCGCCCTTCCTTTAATTAAACAACAGGCTATTCAACATTTAGGTATGGGATTATTTAATAAAATCATTTTAAAATTTCCTCATATTTTCTGGCCAAAGCAATATCAAATAGTGGGCCAAACCAGGCAAACGCATACACTGATTCAAGCATTTTTAAATCTGAGCTATTTAAATTCACAGCCGATGTTATTGGCTGCGATTGGCGGTGAAGCAGCGCGCCAGCTAGAACATTTTACTGACCAGCAACTTATTGAAAAAGCAATGTCTACACTAAGACATATGTTCGGCAACTCCATTCCCCTGCCAGAGGCACATCTTATTACCCGCTGGGGACAAGACCCTTGCAGCTATGGCTCATACTCCTACCTCCCGGTAGGCGCCAGTGGCGATGAATTTGCCCAATTGGCAGCCTCTATTGCGGATAAGGTATTCTTCGCCGGCGAAGCCACCCATCCCCACCATTTCGCTAGCGTCCATGGCGCCTATCTCTCAGGACTACGGGCGGCAGATCAGATACTTTATCTCAGCTAACCTGGCCATAAGCCAGCTAATTTTCCTACAGAAGCTTACCCATGGTAGTGGGCATTAATTACTTAACTCATTTTATTAACTGATAAACCGAAAAATTACCAATCTGTCCGGTATTCCGATAATTCTGCCAAAATTCAGCGAAGCGTTTATCCTGCAGAAAATAATTAAGATGATTATCAATTGGCAAACGCTTGATAATAAAATGATTAGACCAAAAATCAGCAGCACCATTACTGACCTGGTATTCATCATTTTGCACAAAGATATACGCAGGCTTTGTCAGTATTATCGCGCTAATTTCTGTCTGGCGGATAACATTGGCTATCTTAATCGCAAGCAGCTTTTGGGCTGGATTATGCGTAGCAGCAGCTAATTCATCCGCCGCAGTAATCAGCCATAATGAAGGACTATGCGCTGGCGTAACCGTCTGGCTATAGTCCAGCAACAAATAATTATGGATTTGATCATTAGTAAAAATATAAATAGTATTGCCACGCAAACTTTTTAGCAACTTAAATGCTGGTTGTTTAAATATCAAATTGGCATAAAAAAAACTGCCATCAATTGATTTACAGGCCACCATAACCGGCAATGCTATCAATACAGCAAAACTACTGGTTAAACCTAGTATTTTATAAAAATAACTATTTAATGCTTGTATTTGTAAAGGGTTATATTGCGGCAAAAACTCAGCGATTAATACGGCCAGCAGTAAACTGCCCACCATAAAAATAGGCAACAGATGATAGCTCCACAGTGTTTGCTGCGCCAGATAAAGCAATAAACAACCCAGCAAGCTGATTGATAATAAATCTATTAAAGACGTATAACGGGAATGCTTTCTTAATAAAACAGTCAGCAAAATTAATATCACTAAAAAATAAACTGCGGGATGCAACAGCAAAGTATGTAATGGAACACGGTACAACATATAATAAGTTGCCGAAGCCATTGGTATTATTTTAGTGATATATTGTGGCGTAAATAGTAGCAGTGAAAGTGCATATAGCGCGTAAATACTGATACAAGCCAGTGCTTCAGGCCTGCAGACAGCTTTTATATTTTTACTTGTTATCAATACATATAATTCAATACCAAACCAGATCGGCATAAAATAAGGTTTTTGGGCAAAACCAATGGCTGCTATTACACCGGCTATTAAACGTATTACTCTATTAACAGGCTGTTTTGCCAGCGTTAGCACTGTTATCAATAAATAAGGCATCGTTAACACAACTAACAGATATTCACGCTCACCAAAATTAAATGCCGGTAATAGGAAATAACTGAATGCCAAAGCGAATGACAGGCTATATAAAATCAATTTCGCTGTTTTAGCAAAAATTTTATTGATTAAATATAGGCAAAAAATATAGGAAGCAATAACTAATAAAAAAAGATAAATAGTAATACTTAAAATCAAATCTATATGGAATAAATGATGGATAATAACGGCTGGTAGATAAATATAAACACACATGGGTGGGTTTACTTCTACAAAATCCTGATAGTACTTACCACCCGCCAGCATTTTCTCGCCTACATGCAACAACCACAGAATATTACTATTAACAAAAGTACGTGTTTGCAGCCAGAGACAAAATCCTGTGGATAAAACCAGCAGAAATAGCTGAGGTTTTAAGTACTTCATTGGTTGGCAGACCTTGTAATCATTAAATTATAGGCTATATACTAATATATAGCTTGCTTAAAAAACATTTAAAAATCCTGGAGTTGAATATGCTAGCATTAAAATATCTGCAAAAATGCCAGCTGCGTGTTAATAGGGTTTTGGATAAAATATTACCTTCCACGGATAAAATCCCGCGCGAATTACATAAAGCAATGCGCTATGCAGTACTCAATGGCGGCAAACGTATCCGTTCTGCCCTGATTTACGCTACCGGTGAGGCTTTTCAGGCCAATAATAAAGTATTAGATAAAATCAGCGCCAGTGTAGAACTTATTCATGCTTTTTCATTAGTACATGATGATTTGCCCGCTATTGATAATGATGACCTCAGACGCGGCAAACCTTCCTGCCATAAAGCGTTTGGTGAAGCCACTGCTATCCTGGCCGGTGATTCTTTATTAACCCTCGCTTTTGAAGTTTTAACCGATCTAAACAAACATGCCATCTCGCCCAGCAATAGCTTAAAAATGATCAAGATATTAAGTCACTATGTAGGCTCCTGCGGTATGGCTGGCGGTGAAATGCTGGATGTTGCCAGTGTCGATCATGAAATCAGCCTAAGAAAATTAGCTTATATTTATAAATTAAAAACCAGCTATTTAATCTGTGCTTCGGTGATGCTAGGCGCCTTAGCGGCTAACTGTAATAAGAAGACCACTTTAGATAATCTGGAAAAATTTGGTATTTATATTGGTTTAGCCTTTCAGATTCATGATGATATCATTGGCATTGAAAGTGATGCTAAAACACTGGGTAAACCACAAAATTCAGATGCAATTAATCACAAGCCGACTTACCCTCAATTAGTGGGTTTAAAACGGGCAAAACAAATCGAGCATGCCTGCTTTAATAAAGCCTTACATTTTTTAAAAAATGTGCACTTGAAAAACCCTGAAAAATTAATAGCATTATGTCAGTTTGCTACAACCAGAGTTTCTTAAAACAGGAGATATATGTTACAGAATTTAAATTCCATTAATCATTCACTAACGCAGCATATTGAAGCTATTGCCATGCAGTTAGGAACAGGTATCATTTTGCCGGTAGCTTACGATACAGCCTGGTTAGCGCGTGTGCCTGATTTTCCCGATATTCAGCGCCCAGCTTTCCCGCAAGCGCTGGAATGGTTACGCCAACATCAATTGCCGGATGGTAGTTGGGGTACCATTAATCCTCGTAATGCTCATAGTAATACACTAAACACCCTGGCAGCTTTATTAGCGCTGGCACAATGGGAGGAACCTGCTGATAAATCACGTATCGAGCGCGGTATATATTCCCTTAAAGATTTAGCCATAGCATTAAGCTCAGAAACACATGAAACTATTGGCTTTGAGCTACTATTACCTGCATTGATGAGTGAATGTGTTATACGTGGCATTCATCTTCCGTTAGAAGTGAGGAAATATTATGAACCTTATGAAGCCATGAATGCAGAAAAGCGTAAACTTATCAGTAAACAACAAGAAAAATATGGCTATAGTCACGCTGCATCCTGGTGGTTCAGCCTTGAGATGTTGGGTGGCGATGTTATGATGGATAACAGCAAAAAACTTGATTTGCCGGATTCCATGCTGGCCGCTAATGGTTCAGTGGCATCTTCACCGGCAGCTACTGCTTATTTATTAGCAGCCGCACGTTATAGAGGCAAAGATGTACCTAAAGCGTTTGCTTATTTACAATCTCTTGCTAAACAAAACCATAATAAAGGAGCGATGCCTGATGTCGCGCCTATTGATGGCTTTGAACTCAGCTTTGGCCCTAATTATTTGATAGAAGCAGGTATCTCGCCGCAAACCCACTACTTACAACCAGCAATACAGCAGCTTTATAAAATCTGGCAGCAGTATGAAGAAGGCGGCGTAGGTTATTCAAGTTATTTTATTATTGATCCGGACGAATCTGCTAATGGTATGCGGGTACTACTGGCTGCAGGCTATAATAATATTAGCCCTAAAGTATTACTTGATTATTTTAATGGTACTTATATCGAAAATTTTAAAGGTGAGCGTTCGCCTTCTGTTAGCGCCAATCTCCATGTTGTCAGCGCATTGCGAATGTTACCGCCCACCCCTGAAATTAATCAGGTGATTACCTCAATTGTTAAATGGCTAAATCAAAAAGCACAAA
>Ga0164242_10008025_pt1 | contig 11479 bp, 8 predicted proteins | sample OricomgcompostMG_FD_108783 | JGI IMG/M metagenome (GOLD analysis project Ga0164242, IMG submission 108783) | Miracle-Growth compost microbial communities from Emeryville, California, USA - Original compost - Miracle growth compost (MG) ...
GCTAACGGAGTCTAGAACATTCACGGCGGAGCGAAGGGTACACCCGAAAGCTCCGTCTTGTTTTACAAGCTCCGGGGTGGTGAAAAAAATTAATCACACCGCGCCCCGGGGGCTGGTTGTTTCAGGAAGCTTGGCCATCTGCGAGTCCGGTAACTTGGAACATCTACCAAGTCGGAGAGCTCGTGGGCATGTCACCCTCCTCCACCCGCCCGTATTAACAAATAATTGGATTGGTGCAGTGACATGGAAACGCAGCTCTGTTGAGTGTACCCGTCCTTGCGAGCAAAAAAAAAACAAAAAAAAAACAGCCTACCTAGGTGGCTCGTCAAGCAGGCCCACATATGACTTGCGTGGCCCGATATACCACCATATAGAGGGCCAAAAGCGAAGTAGCGACCCCGAAAGCCCAATCAACAAAAGAAGTTCCGGTGGGCCGGTGCGAAGGCGTCGCGTCCTTCAGACTAGCCCGGCCTGCTAGATAGAGCTATCCCTTTGGTTGCCTCCTGCCCTCAAAAGAATAATGAAAACAAGGCCAGGAGGCACGCGTTGAGAATGAGGGGAAGACGTCGATGGCAAACGCGATTAAACGCGGTACTATACGGGGTCCTGCGAAGATGAGGAAGAGCCGAGTGAGGAGAGATGATAACTTCCGGAGGCACAGCATAGCCGGTCAACGGACTTAGATTGCACGGCAAATTCGGCTTACTCGAGAAGCGACCTGATGACCAAGTCCACTGGGCCCTGGTTCAGCATCTTTGGAAGCACTTTGCCGCTTTTTTTCGTATCTTGTGAGTCACAAATCGTTCCATCCTCTTCCGAGGTTTTCTCTCAAGGGTTTGGGGTTTCTCTCGAGGTCGGTGGCCTCTTAAAGCACGAGACTTTGGAGGTCGGTGCCGCCGACAACACGAGCCCGCTCGGGCACCACCAGTTCGCCGCGCGGGAGCAACGGCGGCCAGCAAAAAAACGAAAAGGAATGTTCCGGGTGGGTGGGTTGTTGGTGTGGCGGTGCAATCGCCGCTCTAAATTTATCTCTCCCTCTCGTTCGTTGATTCGATCGTCCGTGCCGTTTCGTTCGCCCTCGGCGCGGGTCATCGTATTCCAATGGATTCCGGGCTGACAGCTGACCTGACCAGCGTCCCTGCGCTCGTGTTTAATAAAAAGAACACACAAACAGGTGGTCACTTTTCCCGTCTTTGCTTTTCGACGGCGACGGGACTGGTCGAGTCATGAAACAAATGGAACGTTGCCAGCTTTCCTTTTTTTCCTCTCTCGCTTTCAAGCACCCAGTGGTCCAAAAGCCAACCGTTTGTTCGGTTGCCGCCCAATTAAACATCACGGCCTCCTGTTTCAACGGCCTGTACGGTTTAGCGGAGATGTTTCCCTTTGTTCGCTGTGCGCGCCAACAGATGGCGGTCCTGACCACTAGCCACTGACCAGCGACCACTGACCACCCCCTTTGCGCTCTCCGCAAGGGCCGCGAGCGCATCCACGGCATAAATAATGATGTTATGTGTGATATTATTTCGTCCGATTGGCTGCATCTCCCTCCTGTCCCCACAGACCCCCTATCTTCCAGGACTCGAGATCCACGCCAGGGGGGAAGGGGAGGAGGGGACAACCAGGGATTGCCAGGAGATCCAGCTTTGCTGGCCAAGCCAGCCCAGGAAGAGCTCGAGTTGCTTGGGCCTTGGCAGATGAAGCAGCCCCAATCTTAGCGCAGCCCCATCATTACAGGTTCCGCTATTCATATTCACTCAATCACCAGTTTACACACACCGAGTTATTGTCAGCCCCCAAGCCCTTGGCGAGGGCCGAACAGTGGCAGGTAACTTCACAGTAATTGGACGGATCGGCGCTCTTGTCTCGTTGTTCTGTTACAGGGGCAAACCAGAGCCCCCTTCAAAGGAACCGAAAACAGGGCCAGGCCTCTGTGGAGAAGGGAAGGTCGACCGACGGTGACCTTTGAAAACCATCTCTGGCCCGGCCCAACAGCTCGGCGGTCCAGTACTAGCCGAAACAGCGAGCTCGAAGCTAGATGCCACTACCGGATGTGGATGACTTGATGATGTCGTGTCACCGTTGACTAACCTGTCAGCCATCTCAGGTTGCACGGCATCATCATCCACATCCACATCCACATCCACATAATATACCCACCGGGTGTTGGTTCTCTTTGAATTTCCCTTTGATTCCTTCTTTGGGGGACGTTGGGTGCCGTCGCAGTGCGTGCCATTTCGAGGAGAAAAGGGAAAAAGGCTGCCCATTCCAATTCGTATTCCCGCCGCCTATTGGGCCAAGCCTCGTTTAGGGCTGTGGGAAATTTGGTCAAAATTGCTGTTGGCCATCGTTGGATCTGGGCAAAGTGGATGTTGACAGGGGTACTGCGTGTGCCGTCCTTTCCCATGCAGGGATCACCCTCTACGTAAACGGGGAGTGCAAGGGGGGCAGAGCAACGCCACAAAATTCACGACATGGGCAGGCGGCACCATCCATCCCTTTCCCAGCACGCGCCTCCCTCCCCCTCGTGTTGCTACTGCTACCATGACGGCAGCCTGGGTACGTTGCCTGGGGGGAGGGTTACGCTAGTGGGAGCACTCGTGAAAGCCGGGCTGGTTGGCAAGCATCACCAGCCTGGCCGGGGCTGGAGTAATAAAACCATGACTCTCCCAGCCCTCCTGTCAGCTTAGCTTCCCGTTCCTTCCCTCCACTTCATCGTTCTCATTCTTGTCTAATCGCCTTGTCCTCTCCTCCCCCACCCCCTTAGGGAAACAGCTTTCTTTGGATAGTTACCGCTCTTGGTTACTTCCTCACCCTCGTTTACAGCCTCTCTTGACTCACAAGCCCGACACTCGCTCCGTGCTGTGTGGTCTTTGGCCTGATCTTTCTTGCCCTTTCTCTAGCTTTGTAATAAGACAACAATACACGCCTTCCCCCCGAAACCATCCGCCCTTTCAGCCACTTATACACCCTGTTTATCTGCCAGCTCGAATAGCTTTCCTCGTCTCGAGTCCTCTCTGCCTGCAAAGCATACTTGTCGCTGATCGAAACATCTCTTGATATCGAAACACAAACCTCCATAACAACAATGTTTTCCAAGCTTTTCACTACCGCGGCCGTGGCGCTCGCCGCCTCGGGCCTCGTATCTGCCCAAACCCACTCTGACTGCAACCCGGTCAAGGGCGACAGTAAGTTGACAGCCTCTTCCTGCGCGGTGTTCTGGGCGGGTAATCATTGGGGATCCCAGTCGACTAACTCTCGCTGCCAGAATGCCCTGATGACAAGGCCCTTGCCGCCTCCACCGAGGTCGACTTCACCAAGGGCGCCAGCAACGTCTTCAAGCTCGCCGCCGGCACGACCCTGACCTACGGCGCCGATGGTGCCGTCTTCACAATTGCGAAGGAGGGCAACGCCCCCACCATCACCAGCAAGAATTATATCTTCTTCGGCAAGGTCGATGTCTGGTGCAAGGCTTCCTTCGGCACTGGAATCGTTACTAGCTTCGTTCTACAGTCCGACGACCTCGACGAGATCGACTGGGAGTGGCTGGGCGGCGACACTGCCCAGGTTCAGACCAACTACTTCAGCAAGGGTGATGACAGCACCTACGACCGCGGTGGATTCTCCCCCGTCTCCAACCCCCAGACCGAGTGGCACAAGTACACTATCGACTGGACCAACTCGTCCCTGACCTGGCTCATCGACGACAACGTTGTCCGTGTCCTGACCTACAACGATGCCAAGGGCGGTACCACCTACCCCCAGACCCCCATGCAGATCAAGCTCGGTACCTGGGTCGGCGGCAGCTCCACCGCTCAGCAGGGCACTATCGACTGGGCTGGCGGTCTCACCGACTTCAGCCAGGCTCCCTTCATCGGCTACTACAAGAAGCTCAACATTGTCAACTACAGCAACGGCCACAGCGGCGCTACCGCCTACGCCTACGGTGACAGCTCCGGCACCATGGGCAGCATCATTGTTAAGACTGACGGCTCTTCGGACGATGGCGACGACTCGTCTTCCTCCTCCAGCTCTTCGTCCCACTCTACCAAGTCTAGCACGAGCAAGTCGGCCTCCAAGACTAGCTCCTCTAGCGTCGCCCCGACCGCTTCGTCGAACGCCACTGCCACCGCCACGGAATCCGGCCCCACCGGCACCGGCGCCAGCCAGACCTCGTCGGGCCCTACCACCGCTCCCACGAACGCCGCTGGCAACCTTGCCCTCACCCTCGGCAACTCCGTGGCCATGGGTGCTGCCATGTTCCTGGCCTCGCTTCTTCTCTAAGTTTGCCGGCCTTTCGCCTAGATCTGCTCGTGGCATCCCTCTACGGATCGAAGTTCTGTCCCGCCTTTTCCGACACGGTTAATAACCAGGGCACGGCCGCCTGACTGCGCCCGATCTTGTACTGGAAATCCCTGTATCGCGATTAGGCACTGAATATCTTAACATATTTATTCTCGGGGGTTTTTTTTTGTTCCGCAATGGATGGGGGGCCGGCGTGGCTACGCATATCACGATGCCCCCGAGCTAGAATGGATGACATGGTGAGGAGTGCCCACATGGACGCTCCACGCCTGAGGGTTTTGGGGTTGTTTGCTGTCGGCGAGGATTGGGGGTTTTCTTTTCCGAGTGAATATATTTGGTGGTTAAGGAATGGCTGCGTTCCGTCTTGCTACGGCCTTTGATGATACCTTAGAAGCAGCATTGTTGAGTATAACCAGTGCCTTTGCGTAGGTACCTAATGACTAGGAACAGTTCCGTTTGACTTTTTTTCATTTTAATTAGTATGCAGGGCAACTCACATGTTCACCCACATATGTGCATGTTGCCTCCCTGCGATATGACGACTTTGACTAGCGAGCTCGTTGGCCGGCCGTGGCTGCGCCCGGTGGTCGCATATATTGCGGGGGAAACTTCCGGCTGCCTGGCCGTTGGAACCAACTTCGCTATATGACTGTCCCATTTCCCTATGTCTAAAGCTCGACCACCGTCAAACTCACTTCTTACCATATGGTCTTCTTCTACTTTCCGGAACTTGTCCGGGTCTAGTTTTCGTTTTGGTTTTGGCTCTTTCTTCCACCACACCAACCACCCATCCGTCACAATGGCAACGCACGCCTACAACGACATCGCCGCCTTCCACAGGGTGCTCCTCAAGAGCAAGCGCATCCTCGCCCTCTGCGGAGCCGGCCTATCAGCGGCCTCGGGCCTACCGACCTTCCGCGGCGCGGGCGGCCTGTGGAGGAACCACCAAGCCACTGACCTGGCCACGCCCGAGGCCTTCGAGGAGGACCCGGGCCTCGTCTGGCTCTTCTACGCCTACCGGCGACACATGGCCCTCAACGTGAAGCCCAACGCCGGCCACCGCGCCCTCGCCGCGCTCGCGGACAAGCGGGGCGCCGCCGACTTCCTGTGCATGACGCAGAACGTCGACGGGCTGGCCCAGCGGGCGGGCCACCCGCCCCTCAGCCTGCGGGCCGTCCACGGCTCGCTGTTCGACGTCAAGTGCTCCAACAAGCGCTGCGACTGGATCGAGCACGACAACTACGCCGACCCGTTCTGCCCGGCCCTCGCGGCCGCCGCCCAGGACGTCGAGCCCGGCGAGCCGTTCCCGCTGCTCGACCCGGCGCACGAGCTGGCGCGCATCCCGGCGTCCGAGCTGCCGCGGTGCCCCAAGTGCGAGACGGGCCTGCAGCGGCCGGGCGTGGTCTGGTTCGGCGAGCACCTGGACGAAGGGATGCTCCGGGGCATCGATCGCTGGATCGCCGAGGACGAGGTCGACATCGTGCTTGTCGTCGGCACGAGCGCCGTCGTCCAGCCGGCGGCGTCGTACGTCGCGCGCGCCGGGGGGCCCGGCACGTGCGTCGTGACGGTCAACATCGATGCGGAGCTGCCAGAGAACGTGGCGGAGTTGAACCCGTTGGATTTTGCGTTCGCGGGTGATGCGGCGGAGTTGCTGCCCAGGTTGCTGGAGCCAGTTATTGGGAAGATGAATGCTGATGGGACGTTTGGAGGGTAGGGTGGAGGACGCGCACTCCTGGGTTCGATGGGAGAAATATGGCCTTGATAGGGATGGCCGACTGTTACTCTCTATGTGTTTTCTATGACTTAAAACGGTCGGTATGGTAGCTAGAGCCAATTGTTCTGGCACTGAAGCTATAAACGAAGTCTACATCTTTCTCATACACCACCGACTATTTTGGTCCCATAATATATGTTCTCAATGTATAATATGATCGCCCAGCTTCCCGTGGATCCGCCGATTTCCCAATTATGCATTCTATATATGTGGTGCTCGTATTCTTCCAGTGCGACCCTCAGGCTAGGTCATCACTCTGCCAGTACGGCATTAACTAACGCAGTACAGTCAATCCTCTCTCATGGGGCCTCGTCCCTGTTGAGAAACACGATCCCTAGCACGCTGCACGACGCCAGAAGCAGCTTCGAACAAGCGGAGAAGACCGCGCCAAAGGAATCACCGTCCCCCGTGAATAGCAGTGACGTGACAACGAAAATGTTCAGGGGAATCCTCAAAATCGAGTAAACCTGAGCCCGGATCCCGTCGTCGACCAGCTTCCCCTTCAGATACCCCATGCACGGCCAGTACATCCCCACCGTCGCCTCGTAGAGGCAGAAGATCCAGAATGTCGACTGCTCCGACCCGGGACGGGCCGCGAGGAAGAGACAGAGGTTCGCGATGCAGATGATTGCGATCAGGAGGATCGAGTGCTTCACCAGCTGGCGCTGCATGATCATGTTGAAGGCTAGGGAGGAGGCGAGGATCGAGGCCATGAAACTCGCGAAGATGATGCCGTAGGGGAGCCCTCCGGTTGAGGTCTTGGCTGATTCTAGTGCCGGTGTCCAGAAGAAGACGAAGAGGTACATGGAGCCTTCGAAGGTGGTGCATGCCAGGCCGAGTGACATGACCTGGACATCAGTCAAAATCGTCCAAAGCTTACTCTTCTCCGAGCTTTTGATAGACTGCTTTTCTTTTCTTTTCTCTGGCTGCTTCGTCTCCTTTCCTCCAGCATCGCCATAGTTTTCAGCCTGAGCATGACCTGTAAGCATCGCTGTCATTTCTTTCTAAGGGAAGAGTCGTACGAACCCATTGCGACGAGATCACCCAGAAAGCGAGTCCAAGCAGCACAACGCTCCCAGCAAACGGCGACTTCCGCGTCCCAGTCGCCGAAACCAACCACTCGCTCACAACACCGCTAGTGATGCCCGCGATGCTGTTCAGCGTGCTCATGAGGCCAAACGTCCGCGAGATATCGCCGCCCTTCTTGTCCAGCGCTCGGTTGTGGAAGTCGGTCACCATCCAGCCCTCGAACACGCTGAACAGCAGACTCGTGCTGAGTCCGCCCAGCGCGCGGCCTAGAAACAGAAGCGGCACGCTGGGGACCATGGTTAGGAGGCACGAGGCCGAGTAGGCTATGCAGAAGAACTGGCAGGCTGCTTTGCGGCCGCGCCTGTCCGCTACGGAACCGGTGAAGTAGCCACTGGCTGCGCCGGCGAGGAAGCCGGTGGTGAAGAGAGCGGAGACGAGACTTGAACTGATGTTATGTTCGTCTCGGTATAGAGAGTATAGGAATGGTCCCTAGATTATACGGTCAATATCGCTTTGTAAATCAAGTAAATGCAGAATATACCTGCAGCCAATCCGCCCCCATGACTAGGGAATAAACCACCAGGAAGGGCCATTGTGATGCCTCGGGGTTTGCCGAACTGCTCTTCGCTGCCTTGCCGGCAGCCGGTTTCCTCTGCGCAAATGCCAATGCGGCACAGAGTCCGAGGAGGCCCGCGAGGTTGATCTGGTACATGTCCATCCTTTTTTCCAACTTAGCTAGTCTTCATATCAAAAAGCTCCAATATCAGTGGATCGTAGATAATTCGATGTAGTCTGCATCTCTACTTGTATATATTGTATCACTGACCAAACACCTGGCCTTTGCAATTAACCGGCTGGAAGTCGAGATTTCAGATGGGTTTAGGGCGCCGCCGTGTTTCAAATCCAAAGCGGGATTCCATCCCTCCCGATCAGGCACCGCAACAATGCCACCTCGAGTTGAACCCTCAATAATACCATAGAGTTAACCCCAACTACAGGTTACCGCGCGAACGTACATGGTTTTCCATTAGAGCAACGGCAAGCTATTTAATTGTCAATTGCCTAGCGAATCCATCCCCATTGTAGACTCTAGACTCGTCGAGGAGTCTCGCATGTGCTTTGAAGGATTGAAGCTGTATGGATGGTCCTTCCAGTCCCTTTTCAAAAGCCACTTATGTTTCTCTAACCCCGTTGGATTTGTCCAAAGTGATCCTCCAACGTCAACAAAGAATATTCAGTGCACACACCTTGACAGTAATCCCTGTAGTCGGGTTAGGGCCGATGCCGACAGGAGATCTGCAAATCCTCCCCAGAACCACCTGCCCGTTCAGGTCTCACAGCAGCGGGGTCGTCGATCATGACGGCGACCTGCAAGTGCGATGCTGCGTTTACTAACTTAAACATTCCAATACGGGCCGTGGAGCTGCGACGAGCTGCAGGCACAGCTCCCATTCCGGGAAATGAAGCGTGATCAAGTATCAATCCAGTAAAAGTACCCGTTTAGAGTTACCCGGTACGCATTTCGTTCCGGTCATCTCGCCGCGATATCATCCGGGACCCCCGCTCGTGTGATATGTGGGTTTGTATATCTGATATTATAACTTCCGGCCTCTCTTTCTCTGCAGACGACGACTAGCCATACACCAGCAAAGGCTGGATAGCCAGGTAACTGCACCCTTTTCTTGACACCATGGCTATAGCATCCCTCGTCCGTCTCGCTCCCGTGCCTCTCCTCCTCTCCTTTTCGGGCCTACTTACCCCCGTCATCGCTGCCTTCGATCCCCTCCACTTTGTAGACCCTCTGATCGGCTCAAGCAACGAAGGAAATGTCTTCCCCGGGGCGTCGCGTCCGTACGGCATGGCCAAGGCAGTGGCCGACGTGGACGGCCAGAACACGGGCGGCTTCGCCACCGACGGCAGCAACGTGACCGGCTTCAGCGCCGTGCACGACTCGGGGACCGGCGGCAACCCCAGCCTGGGCAACTTCCCGCTCTTCCCGCAGCTCTGCCGCGGCGACAGCCTCGACGAGTGCTCCTTCAGGATCGGCGACCGCAAGACCCCCTACGTCAACGAGTCGCTGGTCGCGCGGCCGGGCTACTTCTCGGTCGGGCTGCAGACCGGCGTCGTCGCCGAGATGGCGGTCGCGGATCGGACGGCCGTGATGAAGTTCAAGTTCCCGCCCAGCGGGTCGAGGCCCGGGGACGGTAATGTTACCCAGCACCCCCTGATCCTGCTTGACTTGACCGACCTATGGCAGAGCAGGCAGAACGCGTCGGTAAGTGTCGACGCGGACACGGGGAGGATGAAGGGTAACGGGACCTTTCTGCCCAGTTTCGGAGCTGGCTCTTATGTGATGCACTTCTGCGTCGACTTCTTCGGCGCCGACATCTTCGACTCGGGAGTGTGGGTCAATAACCGGGCCGGCACAGAGCCCAAGGAATTATTCATAACCCGAGGCTTCAACCTGTTCTACTCGGAAGGCGGTGCCTTTGCGAGGTTCAAACCCTTGGTCAATAGAACGGTCACGGCCCGGGTCGGAGTCAGTTTCATCAGCGCGGATCAAGCGTGCCGCAGCGCAGAGAAGGAGGTGCCCGATCCCGTCAACGGCTTCTTGGATCTTGTGGAGTCGTCCGCGGAGGCGTGGAGACAGAAACTCAGTCCGGTATCCGTGGTTCAGGGGGGTGCTAGCGATGATCTCCTGGTAAGCCTGTACAGCGGACTGTACCGCTCTATGATGTCGCCACAGAATTATACCGGTGAGAACCCGTACTGGGATAGTGGAATCCCATATTTCGACTCGTTCTATTGGTGAGTTGCCCCATACTACCTACCCATACACCCAAGTTAGATTATCGCAGGGTACCAACCGATTTTTAGCATATGGGACACTTTCAGAGTGCAGCACCCACTTCTGACCGTTATCGATCCTGAAGCTCAGGTCCAGATGCTGGCCTCCTTGCTCGACATATACAAGCATGAAGGCTGGCTCCCGGACTGCCGCATGTCCTTGTGCAAGGGCTGGACTCAGGGCGGGAGCAATGCCGACGTGGTCCTTGTAGATGCATACGTCAAGAATCTCACCACCAAGGTTGACTGGAATCTTGCCCTGGAGGCTATCATCAACGACGCAGAGAACGAGCCGCTGGAGTGGAGCTACGAGGGTCGAGGCGGGCTGCAGAGCTGGAAGAAGCTGGATTATATCCCGTACCTCGACTTCGACCCGGTTGGCTTTGGAACAAATTCCCGTAGTGTCTCCCGAACCTTGGAGTATTCCTACAACGACTTCTGTCTGGCAACACTCGGCAAGGGACTGGGGAAAGACGAAGTCTACAACAAGTATATCTCAAGGAGCACGAATTGGCAGAATCTCTGGAGGGCTGATCAGAAGTCGCTGATCAACGGGGTCGACACTGGCTTCGTTGGCTTCCCCCAGCCGAAGTATCTCAATGCCACCTGGGGTTACCAGGATCCTATCGCTTGCTCGTCTCTGGCCGACTTCTGCTCTCTGACCACGAACCCCAGCGAGACATTCGAGGCGAGTATCTGGCAGTATCAATTGTAAGTGGCCTAGCAACACCGCTGCAGATATGACGGGGTAATTCCAGGCGTTATCTTAAGGCGCAAACTGACCGCGTTGCAGCATCGTCCCACAGTCTATATCAACCCTGATCGGCCTCCTGGGTGGCGATGAGTCCTTCATCCGTCGTCTGGATTTCTTCCACACCTCAGGGTTGGCCGACATCTCCAACGAGCCGGTGTTCTTGACCGTCTACCTGTACCACTATGCGGGACGCCCCGGCCTCTCTACCAAGCGCATCCACGACTATGTCCCGTCCTCCTTCAACACTGGCACTGGTGGGCTCCCCGGCAACGACGACTCGGGAACCATGGGCAGCTTCCTCTTCTTCAGCATGATCGGCCTATTCCCCGTGGCAGGCCAGAACGTGTATCTCATCTCGACGCCCTTCTTCGAGGAGGTGAGCGTGACTAACCCGCAGACCGGGAAGACCGCCACGGTGAGGAACAAGGGGTTCGACCCGAGTTATAAGAATCTGTTTGTCCAATCGGCGACGCTGAACGGGAAGCCGTGGACGAAGAGCTGGATTACCCACGACTTCTTCACCGAAGGGGGGACTCTTGAGCTGGAGCTGGGTGGCGAGGAGTCGGATTGGGGCTCTAAGGTAGAGGACCGCCCGCCCAGTTGGACTTCGGGGACAACTCCTGGCTACTGAGTGCAGTCTACGGAGCCGTAGGTAGCTGAATATTTTTACCTAGACATCCAACCTCTTAATATGCCTAGGAACCTACCTACCTAGTTACCAGGTAGGTAGTCAATTAGCCAGTAGTTCTTGACTTGGGATTTGCACCCAGCAC
>Ga0164242_10008026_pt1 | contig 11478 bp, 10 predicted proteins | sample OricomgcompostMG_FD_108783 | JGI IMG/M metagenome (GOLD analysis project Ga0164242, IMG submission 108783) | Miracle-Growth compost microbial communities from Emeryville, California, USA - Original compost - Miracle growth compost (MG) ...
GTCGTGGTCGGTATCGTTGAAGATGTCGACGGTGGTCCTTTGGCCTTGCCTGAAGCGCAGCAGCGGGCCGGGAAAGCCACCGTTGTACAGCGTGGTCGAAACGAATTTCTCGTCCGACAATTCCAGCACGCCATGGCCAATGCGCAACACGTGATCGGCCGCACCGGCCGGCGTGGTCGTCGAGTCGGCGGCGGCGGGGTGCATCTGCGCGCCCAGCGCCCCGCTTCCGGGCAGCACGCCGGCGAGCGCGGTGAGGCTGGCGGATTTGAGGAAATTGCGGCGGTCCATTCACGGCTCCGGCGGCAGCGCAAATGGCCATGCTAAACGATCACCACCGGAGATCGCGAGGGCGCTGCCCTGATGGCGAAAACGAAAGCTGTAATTACGACACGGTCCGCGGCTTGCGGTGATAGCGCGTGCCGAGTATCACGTCCCAGAGTCCGGTGGTTACGCCGAAATTGGCGTCCGGGTGGTAGTGGTGGATGTTGTGGAAACCGGCCCATCGACGCATCATCGGGCTGTCGAAGCGATGCACGTGGATTACGACGTGGCTCAGCCCGTAGGCGGCATAGCCCGCCGCGATGGTGCCGGCCAGCAGCAGGGCGTAGCCGACCGGGATGGCCAGCGCGAACAGCGCGCCCAATGCGCACATGAAAAGCGGCGGCATGAAGAACGGCAGCGCGTCGTATCCGAGCGGGTCGTCGTGATGGTGGTCGTGACCCGACTTGAATGGGCCGGTGTTGCCATGGAACAGCCAGCGGTGCGCGGCGTATTCGATGAAGGTGAAGGCGAACAATCCGCACAGCGAGGTCAGCGCCGCCAGCGCCGGCTGCATGCGTCCGTACCAGATGCCGGCAGCGATCAGCAGCAGGCTGACCAGGCTGTCCGAAATCAATCCCGCGCGGAGGTTGAACAGGCTGGTGGACAGCCGCGCCAATGGCCGCGCAAGCCATTCCAGTGGCGCAGGCAGACGTTTCGGTGGCGTGCCCGATGCGTCGCGCTTGGCGGTAACCTGGTGGTTCGACACGGCCAGAGCCAGCTCCTGCGGGTAGGGGCGGCCGGCGCCTGCTCACCCGGCGCGCCGCGGCGCAAAGTATAGTGAGAAATCCGAGGGCGAGCATGAGGCGCACCGAGATGAAAACCGTTCGGAAATTCGCGGCCTTGACGCTGCTGCTGGTCGGTTTCGCCACGTTTCCCGCCTGGGCGCAGCAAACCGATTCGGAACGCGCCGACCTGGCGCGCTACCAGAAGTACGCAGAGGCGCCGGTGGACCATGTCCGCTACTTCCAGATCAATGGATTCCAGTATCTGGCCCCGGACAAGGTGGCGATCTGGTTCGGCGTCAACAAGCTGTACCTGCTCACGGTGCAGACGCCATGCACCAATCTCGCGTTCGCGAATGGCATCGGCCTGACTGCGAAAAACCAGATGCTGTATCGCAACTTCGACTTCGTCACGTTCGATCACCAGCGATGCAAGATCGTGAAGATCGAGCCGGTGAACGAGCTGAAGATGAAGCAGGATCGCGCGAAGGAAAAGCGGGAAGGCGCGTCGGCGTCCAGCGGCTAGTCGCCGGCGTCGCCGGGCGGAGGATCACCGAACAGGAATCGCTGCATCTCCGCGGTGAGGAACTTGCGCGTGTCCGGATCGAGCGGCGACAACCTGTTCTCGTTGATCAGCATGGTCTGGTAGCCAAGCCACTGCTGCCACGCTTCGCGGCCGATGTGTTCGTAGATGCGCTGGCCGAGTTCGCCCGGCCAGGGCGGGCGGTCGAGGCCTTCGGTTTGGCGCTGGAGTTTTTCGCAGAAGACGCTTCGGGCCATGACATCAATACCTTTCTCACGGGCGCAGGGACGCCGAGATCGGCAATCTCGGCGCGTGAATACCAACGGGTTGCGGCATCGTCTGCAATCGCACCGCGCGCGCGCACGCTGCGCCACTCGATCGGCGAAGCGTGCAATCTGAAATGCGTGAATACGTGCAGGATCCCGGGCAAGGCGACGGCGCCGCCGTGCCCGAGATCGGCGAGGCGCGAGGCAAGCTCCCGCGCAGCGCGTTCATCGGTGGCTTCCGGCAGACTCCACAATCCAGGCCAGACGCCTTGCGGCGGACGTCGCTGCAGCAACACGCGATCCCGCTCGTCGCGGAGCACGACGAACCAGGTGGACTTTTCCGGCAGTGCGCGCGCGGGGCGGGAGGCCGGGATCGCGGCCGTGGTTCCATCCCGGCGCGCGATGCAATCCTGCGCTTGCGGACAGGCATCGCATCGGGGGTTCGCACGCGTGCAGACCGTCGCCCCCAGGTCCATGATCGCCTGGGTGTAGTCCGCGATTCGCGCTTCCGGGGTGTGCGTTGCGGCGTGTGACCACAGCGCGTTTTCGACGATGCGTTCGCCGGGCCAGCCGCCGACGCCGTGATAACGGCTCAGCACCCGTTTGACGTTGCCGTCGAGGATCGCATGGCGCTGCCCGTGCGCCAGCGCCAGGATCGCGCCCGCGGTGGAACGCCCGATGCCGGGCAGGGCGGCCATCGATTCGAAATCATGCGGCAATTGGCCACCGTGCCGGGCGACGCATTGTCGTGCCGCCGCGTGCAGGTATCGCGCACGCCGGTAGTATCCGAGACCCGACCACAGCGCCAGCACGCGATCTTCCGACGCGGCCGCGAGCGTTCGGACGTCCGGCAGCGAATCCATGAATCGCTGGAAATAGGGGATGACCGTCGCGACCTGGGTTTGTTGCAGCATCACCTCGGAGATCCACACCCGATAAGGCGTGCGGGGGTGCTGCCACGGCAGGTCGTGGCGACCGTGCATGTCGTACCAGTGCAACAGGTGGCGCGCGAACTCGTCCATGCTTCAAGGTGCCGACGATGCGGACGGCGGCGCGGCCGAGGAGCCCGTGGCCGGCGCGAGATCCGGGCCGGCATCGATCGTGAGGCCCGTCGCCTTCAGCCAGCCGAGATCGAGTCGCCGCACCTCGGCCTTGCCCGTGAACGGCAGCGCCCCGGGTGACTGGCCCGGCTGCGCGGCCAGCACGCGTTTCCACCAGCGCCCGAACTCGGTGGGCTGCAAGCGCAGGTCGGCGTGTGCGTCATCGCCGTCCAGTTTCAGGGCAACCGTCAGCGGCCGATGCCCGCGTGCAGGCGAAACGTCCAGCGCAATCTCGTCGGTGACGGGTTCCGGAAGGGCGACGGGCTGGCGGGCGGCCGACCGGGGCGGGGCGGGCGCACTGGTCGAGGCGGCAGGCTGCGGCGCAAATGCCCGGTGGCGAAGCGTGCCGCGGAGTTGCATCGCGAGGTCTTCGCCGCCGCGCCAACTGCCGCCACCCTCGAGCTGCAGCGCAATGCCTTGCTGTTCGGCGAGCTGGAAGTTCAGCGCCTTGAGGTCGATCACGCCATCATGCGCCGCCGAGGGTACCGTGGTGAGCACGGCGGTGAAGCGATTGCCGGCCGCGCCGCGTGCCGCGGCTTCCAGCCGGAACACCTTCCCGGGCGCCAGCGCGCCCGTCTCGACGCTGAAGTCGAACAGCAACGGCGAGCCGTTGCGGGAAAGCGTGCCCTGGCTCATGTGCACGCCGGTGGTGATCGTGGGCAGGCGCGGCGGTCCGGCGGCGCGGCGCGGCAGGCGCGCGAGCAGCGATTCGAGTTCGCCGAGGTTCAAATGCGGAGCGGTGACGTCCACGCGTTCGATGGCCACCTCGCCGTGCAGCAGCGCTCGCCATGGCACCACGATGGTAGCGCCGGCCGCCTGCAGCACCGGTCTGCTGGAACCCGTGTTGGTCAGGCTGAAGCCCTTCAACTGTACGCCGGGCCGGGGAAACAGGGTGGGTTCGGCGGGCGCCTGCAGGCGCAGCCTCAGGCCGACCGCGGCAAGGTCGTTTTCCAGCAAGGCCGTGAAACGATCGGGTTGCAGGAGGTTGTGGACGTACACGGCCACGGCGATCGCCAGCGCAACCAATACCGCGACGATCGCCAATGCAATCCAGCGCAGGAGGTGCCGCGACGATGGCGCGGTGGCCGCCATGGTCAGCTGCCGACGGGCAGCAGTCCGTCGACGAATGCACGGGCATCGAACACGCGCAGGTCCTCCGCGCGTTCGCCCAGGCCGACGTAACGGATGGGCAGCGCGAACTCGCGCGCCAATGCGAACACCACGCCGCCCTTGGCGGTACCGTCCAGCTTGGTGACCGCGAGGCCGGTCACGCCGATGGCATTGATGAATTCGCGCACCTGGTTGATCGCGTTCTGGCCGGTGGTTCCGTCGATCACCATCAGTACTTCGTGCGGTGCCTCGGCGTCGAGCTTGCCGAGCACGCGCTTGACCTTGGCCAGTTCATCCATCAATCCGGATCGCGTGTGCAGGCGGCCGGCGGTGTCGGCGATCAGGATGTCATGCTTGTGCGCCACGGCCATCTGCAGCGCGTCGAATATCACGCTGGCCGAATCCGCCCCCTGCCCCTGAGAGCACACCGCCACGCCCAGCCGCGACCCCCATTCCTGCAACTGCGCGACGGCAGCGGCGCGAAACGTGTCGCCGGCGGCAAGCAGTACGCCGCGGTTTTCCTGCTGGAACCGCCGCGCCAGTTTGCCGATCGTGGTGGTCTTGCCGACGCCATTGACGCCCACCACCAGCAGCACGAAGGGCTTGCGCGTGCCGACTTCGAGTGGTTGCGCGACCGGCTGCAGCAGGTCGACGAGGCGCGTGCGCAGGGTTTCCCGCAATGCAAGCGCGTCGGCGAATTCGCGCTTGTGCATGCGCCGGCGCAGGTCGTCGATCAGCTCGCTGGTGGAAGCCACGCCGACGTCGGCGGAAAGCAGGGTGATTTCCAGCTCGTCCAGCAAATCGTCGGAGAGCACCGGATTGCGCGAGAACAGCGACGACAAGCCGCGGGCGAAGCCGCTGGACGAAAGCCGGTCGCGCCAACTGCGCCGCGACGGGGTCGACTGCGCCGGCGCGAGAAGGTCGTCGGGACCACTCGCGACGTTCGGCAATGCCGGTTTCGTCGGCGGTGGCTCGGGCACGTGCCGGGAAGGGGCACCCGGCTGTCCGGATGCTCCATCCTGCGCGCCGGGAGGTGCGTCGGGCGTTGGTGGCGGTTCGGGATGCGGCTTGCGGCCGGCCAGTTTGTTCCAGAGACTCGGCATCGGGTTCACGCTTGGGGATGCAGGTCGAAATGCTAACACCGGGTTGCTTTACCAATGCGATCATCCATGATCGCGGCGCAACAATCCCGCGTCCGGAAGGAATGGCGGTCGTCGATACCGGAACGGCCACCCATGGCCCGACCATTTTTCTTGCGATCATCCGTGATCGCGGCGCAACGATTCCTGCTGCCTCCTGAAGGCAGGGCGATCGCCAACTCCACAACGGGCTTCCTGCCCCGACTTTTCACGACAACGGCTTCGGACAGGTATGGGGAAACGACATCAAGGCACGATACCGCCGGGGCACGTCCGCATCATCGGCGGGCAACTGCGTGGATCGCGGTTGAGCGTGCCGACGTTGCCGGGCCTGCGTCCGACGCCGCAGCGGCTTCGCCAGACGCTGTTCGACTGGCTGGCGCCGGTGATCGACGGCGCCCGTGTGCTCGACGTGTTCGCCGGAACCGGTGCATTGGGCATCGAAGCCTTGTCGCGGGGTGCGCGGCGGGCGGTTTTTTTCGAGCAGGAGCGTGCGCAGGCGCAGGCGATCGAGGCGGATCTTGCGCGCCTGCACCAGGATGCCGCGACCGTGCGGCACGAGGACGCGCTGCGCGCATTGGCTGCACCCGCGGCGGAAGAATTCGACCTCGCTTTCGTGGATCCGCCCTTCGGCGCGGCGCTGTGGGCGCATGCGGCGATGCTGCTCGATCACAAGGGCTGGCTGGCCCCGGATGCGTGGGTGTACGTGGAATCGGGCGTCGAGGACGCGTGGGAGATTCCCGTGCACTGGCGCGTGCACCGGCAGCGCGATGCAGGCGCAGTGCGCGGTACCTTGTTTCGCGTCGGGCGGGATTGATGTGCGCGGCGCTGTCACGTCGACGCTGCAAGATGGCACAATGGGGCATGGGGACCCACAAGCCAACCCGATCCAACCCGCGCATCGCGGTGTATCCGGGCACCTTCGACCCGATCACCAACGGCCATGGCGATCTGGTCGCCCGCGCGGCGCCACTGTTTGACAAGGTCATCGTGGCGGTCGCGCGTTCCAGCGGCAAGACGCCGCGGTTCGAACTGGACGAACGGGTCGCACTTGCGCGCGCCGCGCTGGCCGACGTACCGAACGTCGAAGTGCGCGGCTTCGATACCCTGCTGGCAAGCTTCATGACCGAATGCGGCGCGGGCGTGATCCTGCGCGGATTGCGCGCGGTGTCCGATTTCGAGTATGAGTTCCAGCTTGCCAGCATGAACCGGCATCTGATTCCGCAAGCCGAGACGTTGTTCCTGACGCCGGCCGAGGAATGGAGTTTCATTTCTTCGTCGCTGGTGCGCGAAATCGCGAGCCTCGGCGGCGATGTTTCCAATTTTGTTCATCCGGCTGTCCAGAAGGCCTTGCGTCGACACCGACGCAAGCCGGGGGGGCGAGCTGGTTCCGCCGTTCCACGCAAGTCATCGAGGTGATCGCCATGCGCAAATTCCTTTTCATCGCCGCCATCGCGCTGCTGGGGACCGTAGGTCTCAGTGCCTGCAACGACAGTGGCGAAGGCCAGACGACGGTCGAGGCCAAGGCCACCAAGCCCACAGACTCCAACGACATCAAGGGCTGGCAGGCCTACCTGACCCAGATCGTGCAGGACAACCTGGGCAACATCACCAACACCCCGTACGTCTACTTCGTCCCGGACGTGCCGGTCCAGGTCGCGGCAGCCGGAGCCTCGGCGGGCGCGGCCGGCACGGCGGGCCAACCGGCCAGTGCTTCATCCGCGGAGGCGACCCTGGGCCGCGTCCAGGACCAGCTCAACACGGTGGTCGCCGCGACCGTGTTGCCGGGCAACATGGTGGCTGCGGGCGGCCCGAACTCGGCCACCACCGCCAAGGTGCTGGAGAACGCGTTCAGCCAGGCGTCACCGGGATCCTTCAAGGGCGTGGTGGTGCTGTTCATCGGTGACAAGGCGGACGAGGCCGCGGTGAAAGCCGCCGTCGACCCCAGCGGTGCGACGTTCAAGTTCGCGCAAATGTAAGGAAGCGGTTGCTTCGCGCGTGACCGATCGTGCTTCCACGACGTCCGGCCGACCGGCAACGCCGGTCGGCCATCCCTTGGCTCGTGGGGGTTGAAGAAGCGCGCGCCATGATGGCCAGGCCATGGATGACCAGGGAAAACGAAGCGCAGGCCGGTCGATCCGGGTTTCGGGTTGCTGTCATGCGATAATTGCGGTTTTGCGCCGCCAGGCGACGATGCCAGCGCCCCATGCAGCAGATCCGCAACTTTTCCATCATCGCCCATATCGACCACGGCAAGTCCACGCTGGCCGACCGGATCATCCAGATCTGCGGCGGCCTCACCGAGCGCGAAATGGAAGCGCAGGTGCTGGACGACAATCCGATCGAGCGCGAGCGCGGCATCACCATCAAGGCGCGTTCGGTGTCGCTGCCGTACACGGCGCGCGATGGCCAGGTCTATGAGCTGAACTTCATCGACACGCCCGGCCACGTGGACTTCAGCTACGAAGTGTCGCGTTCGCTGGCGGCGTGCGAGGGCGCGCTGCTGGTGGTGGACGCCGCGCAGGGCGTCGAGGCGCAGTCGGTCGCCAACTGCTACACCGCCGTCGAGATGGGCCTGGAAGTCGTGCCGGTCCTCAACAAGATCGACCTGCCTACCGCCGACATTCCGAAAGTGAAAGAGGAAATCGAGGCGGTGATCGGCATCCATGCCGACGACGCGGTCGCGATCAGCGCCAAGACCGGCGAGAACGTGTGTGACGTGCTGGAGGCGATCGTCGCCCGCATCCCGCCCCCGAAGCCGCGCGACACCGACAAGCTGCAGGCGCTGATCATCGATTCGTGGTTCGACAATTACCTCGGCGTGGTCATGCTCGTGCGGGTGATGCAGGGCGAGATCAAGCCGGGCGACAAGTTGCAGGTGATGTCCACCGGCCGCAGCCACCAGGTGGACAATGTCGGCGTGTTCACACCCAAGCGCAAGGAAACGGCCAGGCTCGGCGCCGGCGAAGTGGGTTGGGTGAATGCCTCGATCAAGGATGTGCACGGCGCGCCGGTCGGCGACACGCTGACGCTTGCGGGTGATCCGGCACCGAAGCCATTGCCCGGATTCCAGCACATGCAACCGCGGGTGTTCGCGGGGTTGTTCCCGGTGGCGTCCGACGATTTCCCGGCGCTGCGCGAAGCGCTGGACAAGCTGCGCCTCAATGACGCCGCGCTGTTCTTCGAACCGGAGTCATCGGAAGCGATGGGCTTCGGCTTCCGCTGCGGCTTCCTCGGCATGCTGCACATGGAAATCGTGCAGGAACGCCTGGAGCGCGAGTACGACCTCGACCTTGTCACCACTGCGCCGACCGTCGTGTACCAGGTGCTGCGCAGCGACGGCAGCGTGCAGGACCTCGACAATCCGGCCAAGCTGCCGCCGGCCAACGAGATCGGGGAAATCCGCGAGCCGATCATTGTCGCCGACATCCTGACGCCGCCGGAGCACGTCGGCAGCGTCATCACCCTGTGCGAGGAAAAGCGCGGCGTGCAGCGTTCGATCCAGTATCTGGCGAGCCAGGTGCGGATCAGTTACGAACTGCCGCTGGCCGAAGTGGTGCTGGATTTCTTCGATCGCCTGAAATCCGTCAGCCGCGGCTACGCGTCGATGGACTACCACTTCGATCGTTTCGAAGCGGGTCCGTTCGTGCGCGTGGACGTGCTGATCAACGGCGACCGGGTGGACGCGCTCAGCCTGATCGTGCATCGTGCGCAGGCCGACCGGCGCGGCCGCGACCTGGTCGAGCGAATGCGTGAACTGATTCCGCGGCAGATGTTCGACGTGGCGATCCAGGCCGCGGTCGGCGCGCAGATCATCGCGCGTTCCACGGTCAAGGCGCTGCGCAAGAACGTGCTCGCCAAATGCTACGGCGGCGACGTCAGCCGCAAGAGGAAGTTGCTCGAGAAGCAGAAGGAAGGCAAGAAGCGGATGAAGCAGGTCGGCCGCGTCGAGATTCCGCAGGAAGCGTTCCTGGCCGTGCTGCGGACGGACAAGTGAGTGAGGCCGGGAGTCGGGACTCGGGGCTCGAAAGCGCGGATCGGGTAGCTTGGGCTGAATGCAATGAAGCCCGAACCGGTATTTCTCCCGACATTGGGCTTCGACGATGAAGCCGGCTCAGCCCAACCTGCTGCGGGCGGGTGCTGGCGGGATGACGAAAGTCACTGGATTTCCGCATCAGCGGAAATGACGATGGCCACAGATGCAAAACCGCGCCTTGCGCGCGATCCAAGGATTACGCAGTGAAGAAAGACGCATTGGGGACCGTGGTGCTTGTGGCGATCGTCGCCATATGTCTCTACATCTGGTACAGGACTTCGGATTTCGCGCTGGCGCTGGTGCTGATCACGGCCGCGTTCTTCGCGATCTGGGCCATCGACCGCATTGCCTTCGCGCGCAGCCGGCGGGAGCGCGCCGCGGCGGATGGCCGCAAGCCGCACGAGCCCGTGCTGGTCGATTACGCGCGCTCGTTCTTCCCGGTGATCCTGGCGGTGCTGCTGTTCCGCACATTCCTGCTGGAACCGTTCCGGATCCCGTCGGGCTCGATGATGCCAACCCTCCTGGTCGGCGATTTCGTGTTGGTCAACAAGTTCGCGTACGGCCTGCGCTTGCCCGTGACCAATACCAAGATCCTCGACACCGGCGAACCCAGGCGCGGCGACATCGCGGTATTCCGGTACCCGCTGAATCCCAGGGAGGATTACATCAAGCGCATCGTTGGCTTGCCCGGCGACACCGTCAAGGTGGTTGGCGAGGATGTTTCCATCAATGGCAAACCGCTGCCACAGACCCTCGTCGGCGAATACCGCGGCACCGACAAGGTCAGCATCCAGATGGAGGAGAATCCCAACGTGTCGCCGGTGCAGCTCTACACGGAAGATCTGGACGGGGTTACGCATTCCACGCTGCACTTCCGGTACGTCGAGTCGTACAACTGCATCGGCTCCGGCGGCACCCTCACGGCTGATGGCGGCTGCGAATGGAAGGTGCCGCAGGGCCAGTACTTCGCGATGGGAGACAATCGCGACAACAGCGCCGACAGCCGCTTCTGGGGCTTCGTTCCGGAAAAGAACCTCGCCGGCAAGGCATTCTTCATCTGGTTCAGCCTCGCCGACTGGCACCGGATCGGTACGGTCCTGCAATAGTTTCCGTCGCCCCATGACCTTCGAGGGATGGACGCCGCGCGCAGCGCGTGCGCCAATGGACACACGCGTCGACGGGAGGGCCATCATGCAACGCGTCCGCAGGTTTTTCGCCGGTGGGTTGCTGGCGATCGTGGCAGTGTGCGCCGTCGTTCCGCAGGCGACGGCAAGACCGGTCGGCGGAAACGTGGTGGTGGATCTTCACCACATGGTTCCGATGCGCGATGGCGTGAAGCTGGCCGCGACGATCTGGCGCCCGGCGGGCCAGAAGAAGCCATTGCCCGTGGTGCTGGTACTGACGCCGTACATCTCCGACGAAACCCAGGAGCGCGCCGTCAAGTTTGCCGAAAACGGCTACGTCTACGTGAGCGTCGACGTGCGTGGACGCGGTACTTCGGAGGGCAAGTTCACGCCGCTCTACGGCAATGGCCCGGACGGCGCCGACCTGATCGAATGGCTGGCGAAACAGCCGTGGTGCGACGGACGCGTGGTGACGCGCGGTGGTTCGTATCGCGGCATGGACCAGTGGCAGATACTGGCGCAGCATCCGGCGCACCTTGCGGCGGCGGTGCCGACCGCAGCGGTGTATCCCGGCTGGGATTACCCGCAACCGAAAGGCATTTTCCTCAGTTATGCGGCGCAGTGGCTCGCGTTCACCAGCGGCAACACGGGACAGGACAACCTGTTCGGCGACCGGACGTACTGGCAGTCGCGTTTCGCGGACGTCTACGAACACCACCAGCCATTCTCCCGGCTCGCCGATCTCGCGGGCACCAATCGTGCCGCCTTCCTCGAGTGGCTGGATCATCCGGGCTACGACGCTTACTGGGCGGACTACAACCCGAAGCCGGACGATTACAAATCCATCGACATCCCCATCCTCACGATCACCGGCTACTTCGACGGCGACCAGCCCGGCGCGTTGCGCTATTACCGCGAGTTCATGGCGAACGCTTCGACCGACGCGAAACGGCACTTCTATCTGCTGATGGGTCCGTGGGATCACCCCGGCACGCGGCACCCAAGGGAGAAGCTCGGCGGCCTGGCCTTCGACAGGAAATCGGTGCTGGACATCGACCAACTCCACATCGATTTCTTCAACTGGGCCCTGAAGGGTGGCAAGCGCCCGGACATCCTGAGCCACCGCGTGAATTACTA
>Ga0164242_10008027_pt1 | contig 11477 bp, 11 predicted proteins | sample OricomgcompostMG_FD_108783 | JGI IMG/M metagenome (GOLD analysis project Ga0164242, IMG submission 108783) | Miracle-Growth compost microbial communities from Emeryville, California, USA - Original compost - Miracle growth compost (MG) ...
CGATAATAATAACGCCGATAAATACGCCACCAGATGCCGCGTAGATATTTCGATGATGTTTTGCCACGAGTACCTCCTCAAGTAAACTTTTGGTATATTTTAACAGATTCGGAGTACTTTACCTATAGCAGTATGGGGTACAATAGAGTTATGAAGCAAGCTAAGAATACTGTGAGTCGCAATACGTTTCTTATATCTTACAAACTGTTTTTCGCCCTACTCGGCTTCTCGTCCATCATTATTGAGATGGCTGTTACGATGGAGCGTGGGACGTTCAAGGCGGAGAATTTCTTTAGTTACTTTACGATTGAAACCAACATTCTAGTGGTGGTTATGTTGTTAATGAGCGCGGTGGCGATTGCTGCGGGTAAAAATGGCAAACTCGATCTATTTCGTAGTGCAACGACGGTGTATATTTTGGTGGTTGGGATTGGGTTTTCTGCCCTGCTATCGGGGCTTGAGGGCGTAAAATTAACTGCGGTGCCGTGGGATAATGTGGTGCTGCACTATATTATTCCTGTGGCGGTATTTGCAGACTTTATGACCGATCGCCCACGTCGCAAGCTGCCGTTTAAAAAGGCGCTTTTGTGGCTGCTCTTCCCTATTATTTATGCAACGTATGCATTGGTGCGCGGCGGCCTTACGGGCTGGTATCCGTATCCGTTCCTTAACCCTGATGTATCTGGTGCGGCCTCGGTCGTGACAACGATTATTGGGTTCTTTGCACTTGGGTTTGCGCTGGTGTGGGGCGTCGGCAAGCTGAGCGGTAGTCAAAAAGCTCGGTAGCTACTTTTCTTTGTCTTCTTTATCGCCAAGAACGACGCGTATGATTAACGCGAGGACGAATAACCCGAGTACGAAAAGCACTATCTTCATAGGCGTATTGTAGCAGACGGGCTATTGTTTGGCGCGGTTGATGTCGTCGAACTTTGCGGCCATTGTTGGATTGCCTTTGGTGAGGCGCTTGATGGTAAGATCTTGGGCTTTGTCGTTAGCGAGGCGAAGGTTGTTTTCGCTTGAAAGCAGTGCCTTTTTGGTCTTTTCGAGCTGCTGGATTGTTTTATCGATACCCTCAATTGCGTCAGAGAATTTGCGGCTTGCGAGGTCGTAATTACGCGCGAAACCTTCTTTGAACTTTTCCATGTTGTCTTCGAAATTGGTGATGTCGATATTTTGTGAGCGCACGAGCGCAAGCTCTTGCTTGTAGCGGAGCGAGTTCATCGCGGCGTTGCGCAGTAGTGTGATAATTGGGATGAAAAACTGTGGGCGCACCACGTACATCTTTTCGTACTGGTGGGATTTATCGACGATACCGCTGTTGTAGAGATCATTATCTGCCTCGAGTAGCGTGACGAGCACGGCGTATTCGCAGGATTTTTCGCGGCGGTCTTTATCGAGTTCTTTTAAGAAGCTTTCGTTGGTCTTTTTGGTGGCTGTTTCGTCGTTTTCGTTCTTCATTTCGAACATGATGCTGATGATTTCAGTACCCTGCTCGTCGAATTCACGGTAAATGTAGTCGCCTTTACTGCCGGTGCGCGCGTCGTTGTCTTTGCCGAATTCCGCGCGCTGGAATGCGGTAGCGCGGAGCTTTTCGAACTCGATTTCGCAGTGCTGCTCGAGTGTCTCCCCCACCATCTTGGTGCTGAGCTTGGCTTTCATGTCTTTGCGGAATTCGATTTCTTCATCTTTGATTTTGATGATGTCGTCTTTCGCTTTGAGGTCGGTAGCGAACTTTTCTTTCAGTGAACTTTCGAGCAATTGCTTTTCGGTGTCTTTGCTTTTTAGTTCGTTCACCAGTTGATCGCGCTCTTTTTCGACCTTTGCTACCGCCTCGGTAACGGCGAGTTGCTTTTCGGTTGTCGTGGCATTTAGCTGGGCGCGGAGTTCAGCTACTTCTGCCTCTTTTTTGGCGAGGTCGGCTTGGCTGGCGTTTTTCGCATTGGCTTCGGCGAGTTTTGCGGCCGTTTCTTTCTCGAGCTCGAGGGCTTTGATCTTGTCTTGCAGTGCTTGCTCTTTTAGCTGCGCCTGCAAGGCTAGCTCGCGCTCGAGTGTCGCCTTCTCTTTGTTGAGGGCGTCCTGGAACGCATCACGCTTAATAGAATTCACGACGCTCGTTACGGTTGAGGCGTCGATATCTGTCTCGTGAATAGATTTCAAATCGATGAGATCGCCCTTTTGGGCAGGTTCCTGCAGTACGAGCGTGTGCTCATCTTGAATAGATACTTTAACTTTCTTCATTACCTCTAGTGTAGCAACTAGTTGACGGTTACGGTACCCGTCATGTTCGGGTGGATCGAGCAATCGTAGTGGTAAATGCCAGGTTTGGTGAATGTGAAGCTGTAGCTATCGCCGTTATTGAGGTTGTCGCTGCTTGGGCCGGTTTTGCCGTCGGTTTCTGTCACGGTGTGGGCTGCTGAGTCGTTGTTGGTCCAGGTGACTTTAGTGCCAGCTTTAACGGAGATATTTACTGGGCTGAAGGCGAAGTTTTTGATACTTACCGTATCGGTCTCGACGGCATTGCTTGAGGAATTATCTGAAGAGTTATTCATATCCATTGAGTTCATGTTGCTATCTGTATTCTTCTGGTTCATGGCGAAGTACACACCTGCCCCACCAAGGATGATAACGGCAACGATTGCTATATAGATATACGTTTTTTTCATGGAAAACTCCTCTTTAGCTATACCTAGCATATACCATAAGTGTTATTATTAAAAATATGAAGGGCTTTGCCGATAAGAAGCAACTACCTGCGCTGATACTGAGCTTAGGTTTGGCCTTTGTCTTTTTGTATGCCGGTGTTTCGTCGCTAATGAATCCGCAGCTATGGATTGGTTATTTGCCGCAGTTTATGGGTAATTTTATTGCACTGGATATGGTGATAAAATTTATTGCTGTTTATGAGATTGTTTTGGGGCTATTGCTAGTGAGTGGTAAGTTCCGTAAAGTTGCCGCGGCGCTCAGCGCCCTGACGCTTGCGGGGATTATTGTATCGAGCTTGAATCAGTTTGTGATTACGTTCCGGGATGTTGGGTTGATGATGATGGCGGTGGCGTTGTTTTTTTGTGGATGAGGAGTAGGTGTGTTTACTGTGTATGTAATTAAGAAAGCGAGAAGATAAGAACAATGAAAAACAGCATTAAGGACTTTATTTATCTGGATGATGAGCGAGTACGCTCATATCTTGCTCAGCTAGACGGCAAGTTGGTAGAGAAAATAGAAGGTAAGACTGCTCATAAGGTTAAGGCTGATGGAGATGTTAAGGCTGATGGAATTACAAAACTTTTTCTTGATGCAAAGGCGGGTGCTGGCTACGCGTTTGAGAGGTCGAATTCTGAGACATCGACGCTTCACCATGCAGCATTTGAGTTGCTTGTATCGAAACTGCACAGAGAAAAACTTGTTAACGATAACGTGAGTGTTGCGAAGCCATTTTCCGATATTGAATGTCATCTGCGCCTTGTTGATTATTCGGTACTTGTGCAACAACTAAAGCATGTAGGTTTGCTAATGCCGTTGTTTGATAAGATATCAGGAAAAAAACCTGATCAGAGTAATAAAGCTACGGCAAAGCAGATGAAAGATATGGCCGAGGCGATAGAGCTTCTTTATGGTGATTCTAAAATATTGCAGCTTGTCAGCACAAGTGGAGATAGAGTGGTAGCGCAAGCCGCGCTCGATAGCGCATTATCAAGGCCGGTACAAAATCTATTCCAATCAAGTAGTAATAATATTTTGCCTGGAACTTGGCATGTCTTTTGCGTGTATGAAAAGCGAGTGCCAGTCATTGATCTGCCTACTGGTGATAATGAGATATCCCAAGCTCTCTCTGTGGTGGCAAAAGAAATTAAAAATCTTAGGTCAATAATCTCTGCTACGACAGAAGCGGAAAGCATTATTCCTGTCGCTATCTATCGAGAGCTCAAGTAGCTAAGGCTATGCGTATTGTTGCTTGATAAATTGAGAGACTTTATCGCTGCGTCCCTTGGCTAGCCTAAGAAGCTCATATTCAGAGAATAAGTATTGATCGCGATAATTGCTTTCTAGGTCGTCTTGTGTGAATTCATAGTTTTCATCATAGGTATCCAGTAGGCCCTTATAGATAACATCTAAAAACGACTGCTGATGCTCGATCACGATTTCCATTTTCTTGATGTACTCTTTTAGTTCACGTTCGAATTCAGTATTTGTTGTGCAGTGAAGCCGGCCCGTTGCATGTAGACGTCTGTTTCTCGTGTTAATGACTGACGATATATTTGCAATACTGCCGTCGTCAAATCCTACAAGCCGAAAGAAGCGAAATACAGTACGCTCCTTAACATAAGAGAACGAAAACGGGCTTGTCGGTTTGCTTAAAAAGTCCTTTTCTTCCCCGGGGAATCCAATCCAGCTATATTCAAACTCTTCTTGCTTTTCTTTGGCTATTCTTAGTAACTGTATATAAATAAACGCCATGTAGAGGAGGTGTAGGTGCGAGTAGGCACTGGAATATAATTCATTTTCTATGCACCCCATAACACTTTTGAGGTGATGGGCAATATAGTCATCGAGTAGTTCGACATTCGATTTATTCGGGAAAAATCTACCGAATGAATAGATATCCTCCATTGACAGTTTTACTCTCCCCAGATTTCGGCTATTCTAGATTTGATTTTTTGCTGGTAGATCTCAATGAGTTTTTTGTTGGCATTGATGAGTTGTTGTTCGGCTTCGAGTTCGGCGACAATTTCGCGTTGAGTTTCGAGTGGTGGAAGCTTTATCGTAATATCTTTAATTTGTTTTGCGGAAATATGTTTTACGGTTACTGCGTAAGTGCTTGATTCAATCTTTTTTAGCTCATCCTTAATTACTTCAAATGCGTAGGACGGAAGAAGGTCCTTAAAGTTTTGAAGCCTGCACACTCGTTGGTTTAAGAGCGCATCGCCGCCTTGCCATATGGTAGGATTAAATTCACCGTCCATGCCAATGAGCAGGTCGCCATTGTGCACTATGAATTTAGTATCGTAGTCACCAGAATAAAACGTCTTTGTCCTGCTTGGTTTTACGTCACGGATTCGAATGATTGGTATGCCTTTTTCGCTATTGTTGAATAGGTTTGATTTGAACGCGAAACCAGAAAGAACATCGAGATGATCGCCTAGTTGCGTCTCTTGCCAATCCGGGTTGATTTTGATGGCGGGCTTGTAAGTTTTGACGATGGCTCGGGCAGCATCGATGATTTTTTGGTAACCATCGAGTTCGGCGACAATTTCGCGCTGGATTTCGATTGGTAGGAGCGGAATTTCAAACTTTTGTAAGTCGCTTATATTCATTGAGACGTTCGCCGCCCCACTCATAAGCTTAGCCAATCTATCTTTAGCTGCATCTAATGTATAGAAGAGATAATCAGGATCGACTAGATTGGTATCTTTCGGCTTAATGAAAGCAAGTAGATTTGCTAGAGCGAACTCACCTTGAACTTTATGTATGCGTTTAATCTCTGCCTTCCCATGACCCAATGAGGATATAAGGGGTACGGCAACGCCTTCACCTGTAAAGTCATAATGGTCGGCTGTTTTTGGCTGTGCTGCGGTAAGAACGAGCTTGTATTTTCCAGGTAATGTCTTTGTACTTGATGACATTCCTTTGGTGATATTGGTAATATTATCTAGTGTTACAAATTCGATACTGTGGTCACGCTTGGCCTGCTTTCTATATGAAGACTGCTTTAGGTCGTAGGAGTTGGATGAGCGGACTTCTTGCTTTGGGGTGACAAAGCTAAGGGCACTCTGTTGTATGTCTATACCTTTTTGAAAATTTTCTATTAACCTAAGTGCTTCTGGCAAATCATTACTGTCGATCTTTCGAGCTGTCGCACCGAGGCTGACGCCTGTATGCTTGATGTCTATAAATAGAATGTCATCTCTTTGTTTTACTAATTCTTTATCAAGGAGCAGAATGCTTGTTTTAACGCCTGTGTAGGGCATAAAGACACCCGATGGAAGACTAATGACTGCATAAAGCGAAGACTCTACTAAGGTTTTCCGAAGTTCTCGGTATGCTTTGCCGCTCTGGAAAATAATACCCTCTGGCACAACAATACCTGCTCGCCCTGTAGGCTTGAGGTGACTAGCGATATAATCAACAAACAGTACTTCTGCACGATTGGCAACAATACCAAATTTATCGTGTGGTTTGATGCCGCCTTTTGGCGTCATAAACGGTGGGTTGGCGAGAATGACATCGTAGCGCCCGTTCCAGTAGTCCTCACTACTCAGGCTGTCGTGGTTTTTAATATCTGGAGTTGTGAAACCGTGCAGATACATGTTTACTTTAGCAGTGCGTACCATGGTTGGGTCAATGTCAAAACCATGGTAGTTTTTGTTCATTCGTTCTTTTTCATCAGCAGTTAAACGCGTTTCGCTTTCGTCTGGGAGGCCGGTAATATCGTCGACTCCGTCGTGATGATGTTTAACGTGATTAAATGCAGCAATCAAGAAGCCGGCCGTACCAACAGCTGGGTCGAGTACCGAATCTTTTTTAGTCGGATTCACTGCTTCGACAATAAATTTAATAATGTGGCGTGGGGTACGGAACTGCCCTACATCGCCCTGTGCGCCGGTAATTTGCAGCAGGTATTCATAGGCGTCGCCGATATCATCGCTAGTAGAGTGCTTGAAGTTATCGATTTCTTTTAGAAAAAGCGTTAGGACGCGAGGATCATTAAACGGCAAGTAGGCGTTTTGGTAGATGCCCTGAAACAGCTCAGGCAGACCAGGATTTTTGGCGAGGTTACTGAGTGCTTCGCGGTAGAGCGTCAAGCGCTCGTGTGCGCCGAGCGTCGGCGCCATAAGCTCGTGCCAGCCGTATTTTTCGTATTCACCGGTAAAATAAGTTCGTTTTCCGCCCGGTAGACTTGCGGCACGATCGTCGATGTCACTCATAAATTTGTAGATGAGCGCATAGGTGATCTGCTCGATCTGTCCTGCTGGTGACGGCACGGCGCCTACAAGGATATCGCGAAGGGTGTCGATTCGTTTTTTGAATTCAGGTAGCATATTTTAATTATCCTCTTAGCTTGGTAATGTCTACGTAATCTTGAATGTAAGTAATAAGTGGTTCAGCGACCCCCGCTTGGTGCAGCTGGATGTACTCCTCCAACGACAGCTGATTTGTATGGTCGAGATTGCCATATGTGCGGCTATCGATTGCCTTTTGTACGGCCGGTGATGATATGTAGGCGTCAAATAGCTGGTAGGCTAAATGGAATGTTGTATCATCGGTAAGCTTGTCGGTTAACTCTTTGGTAAGGACGGCGTCGTTGAATTTATCGTGGATAATCTCGGCTTTTGATTTTGGTTTCTCGATTTTGTCCATGACGATATCAAGAGCTTCGCCAAGAGTCAGTTTACGGTCAAGTCTGAAGAAACTGCGAATCTTCTCGAGGTTCATAAAGTGACTTGGCTTGTCGAAGACTTTGTTTTTTAGGTAGTCGAGTGCTTCGTCGCGATTATTGTCGTATAGTGTGGTAAACTTTTGGTCGTTTTGCAGCTCTTCTTTGAACTTGCGGAACATTTCACGGTCAATGCGCATACCTTGACTATCGATAACCGTTGTCGTTTGGTTGTTGAGCTTGTCGTTCTCGTTGATGTCAACATCCTTAGTGTAATGGCTGCCCCGTTCCCCAACGTCAGTGTCGGCGATCGTTGGTGGAGCGTAGGTAACCCCGGCACTCTCGATTTTCTTGGGGACTACGAGCGCTGCTTCGTAGTCATATTTTTCATCGAAATATTCGCAAACCGCAAAGAAATCTATTAGTTTGAAATTGTTCTTTGTCGCGGTGATGACATTCTCGTTGTTGCCGTAGTCTACATAGCGGAAAGTGTGAAGCCGTGTCCCGCGCCCTTTCATTTGGATGAAATCGCTCGGGCTAAAAACTGGGCGCATAAACGCTACGTTTAGTAGGTCACTACAGTCGTAGCCTGTCGTCATCATGCCGACGGTCACCACAACGCGCGTGCGCGAACTATCGTAATTATCGAGCCAGCTAGTTTTACCCCGAAGGTTATTGTTGCTGAATTTTGTAGTATACTCCTGCGCGTCTGTTACGTTGCTCGTAACTTGCACGGCAAAATCAGATTGATACTTGCCTGGCCACCGCTCCATTGCAAGGTTATTGAGGATGTTTGCAATCTTTGCGGCGTGATTTTGTGAGACTGCAAAAATGATCGACTTACCCATTTCGCCGCTAATAGGATCGTGGTCGGCATTGTCGAGAAATGTGCGAGCGAGTACCTCGTTGGTTTTTTCATTAAAGAAGTTACGCTCGAAATCGCGCGCACCAAAGACAGTGTCTACTTCTGTCTCTTCGTCGATTACTTTATGGACCCCATAGCCTTCTTCGCTGAGTAGTTTAGTAGTGATGTCTGTACGGGCGTCAATGACGATCGGGTTAACAAGATACGGCCCATCTGGGTCGTTAACGCCATCAAGTAGGCTGTAGCTAAATGTCGGCTGGCCGCTCTCGCATCCAAATGTAATGTAAGTATCGAGGAGCTGGCGGCGTTCAAAGTCTTTTTGCGTATTTTGCTCGTCGTCAGACAGGCCTTTTAGGTAGTCTTTTGGAGTGGCAGTGAGCCCCACGCGGTAGCCTATAAAATATTCAAATACTGCACGAGCATTGCCCCCGATGGAGCGGTGTGCTTCGTCGCTAATTACGAGCTCAAAATCAGTCGGCGAGAATAATTTCTTGTAGCGATCGTTGGTTTGAAGGCTTTGTACAGTGCTCACTACGATGTCTGCAGTACTCCAATCGTCCTTGTGCTCTTTGTACGTGTAGACAGTAAAGTCGGTGCCGAGCGTGTTCTCGAACGCCTCTTGCGCCTGCTTTTCAAGTTCAATTCGATCGACCAAAAAGAGTACACGCTTGGCGTTGCCGGTTTTGAGGAATAATTTAATAATCGCTGCGCAAGTGAGCGTTTTGCCGGTGCCGGTCGCCATTTCTAGTAGGTAGCGTTTTTTGCCTGCGCGAGCGGCACCCTGAATAGCGTGGATTGCACCTACTTGGTATTTGCGCATGATCTTTAGTTTATTGTCGCTAATGTATTTTGCCTGCGCTTCACTACCCTCAAGGTATTGAGGTGCTTTATCAAAATCGGGGATTTGCGAGTGTGCTATATAGGTATTATCAACTAATTCATCGGCCAGGGCCGTGGGGTTCGGCTGGTACTTCTTACTCTCCGTTAAAGACGCTTGAGTTGGGAGTTTAAGAATCGGTTCGGGATTACCTTCTAGCATGTCCCAGAGGTAGTGGACATTGCCGTTGCTGAGGATGACATAGCGTACATGTGTGCGATTTGCATAGTCGCGAGCTTGTTCTTTGCCGTCGAGTGGCGACTTCCCTTCTCGCTTTGCCTCGAGTACCGCAATCGGCTTTTGATTGTCGTCAAGTAGCAGGTAGTCAATGAATCCGCCTTGAGCCTCGGAAAAATCATCGCCGAGCTTAGTCGGGTCGAGTGATTTACCGGGGTTTAGGCGCGTCTCTACGTCAACGTTTGCGCGTCCGGTTGCGTCGTCGAGTAGGCGCCAGCCGGATTCTTCGAGCATTTTGTTGATTTTTAGTCGTGCCGCTGCTTCCTTTTTGCTCATATTCATCCGTATTATAGCAGATCGCTCTGAATACGAATGTGCACGACCTCTTGACTGTGGCTTGGTAGCTCCTTTAGTAAGTATAGAAACGCAAACTCTTCTTATTGGTTGCCGATAAATGGTATGAGAATGCTTGTTCGCTTTTTGTAAGCTTGGTATTTCGGGTCGCTTCCCCATCGCTTGTCGGCAGATTTTTCGAGGATTGGGATGCCGCTGATGAATAGTAGCAAGATGATAATGAATGCTGGGCTGACGAGGCCGATGATGGCTGGTAGTAATGGCAGGCTTGCGAGCGTGTAGAGGTATATGCCGACCCAGATGAGGATTTCACCGAAGTAGTTTGGGTGGCGCGAATAGTGCCAGATGCCAGTGTCGATCCATTTGTCTTTGTTGGTCGGGTTGTTGCTGAAGGCGAGTTTTTGGAAATCGGCAGTGGTTTCGCATAGTAGCCCAATTGCCCATATGGCTACGCCGAGGAGTACGAGCCAAGTATGCGTGGGTGTAGCATTGAATGCGAATACGCTTGGAATCATCATTACCCACACAGTAATGGCCTGTGCAAGCCAGAATTTACCAAACTTGGTAAAGCTTTCGCGCATGCCATCAAAGCGGGCGTCTTTGCCCTTTTTGATTACGCGGTAGAGTAAGAATCCACCCAGGCGAACTGCCCATACTACAACGAGCGCCATGAGTAGTGCGTGGTACCATTCCCCGCTCGAGGTAACAAATGACCAAATTGCGATGGTTGCGAATGTGGCGGCGTAAGAAATATCTGTGAGTTTATCTGACTTGCGCCAGAACGCAACGAGAAACATAGAAAGATTAATAGCGAGTGATACAACAAGCGCGACAGCGAGCTGGCTGACGATTGATGAACTATCCATATACTTAGTGTAGCATTAAGATATGGCGTTTAATCACTATGCAAAGATCAAACGGATACTCGAGCAAGAGCCGGGTGGTTGGTATATTCGGCGTATTGATGAGCTGACTGAGGCGAAGAATTTTAAGGGCGAAACGATTGCCTATGATCACTATTACCGCATTTATTCTGCCGACGGCCAGCCTATTAAATATTGTAAATTTCAGAAGATAGATAAGCTCGCGAGTGTGCTCGGGTGGGATGTTGTTGACCTGCCGATAATTAACTAGCGTATAATAAAAGCAGAAGCATCGTTAAGCGAAAGGAGGCAGTATGCCGTACGGATCAATTAACGAACTCCCCGAGAGCGTGAGGAATGTTCTACCTGAGCATGCGCTGAATGTATATAAAGAGGCATTTAACAGCGCGTATGACGAGTACGCAAAGCCGAGCGAGCGGCGTGGTGACGCTGACCGCGAAGAGACTGCCCATAAGGTAGCATGGGCGGCTGTGAAGAAAGCTGGCTATGAAAAATCTGAGGGTGGTGGATGGTTGAAGAGGTAAAAGAAAGAGCCGGTAACCCGGCTCTTTTATTTTGCTGCTACAAGTAGTTGAATTCTTGTACATGTGCTGACTCGATGTCTTTTGCGATATCAACACTCTGTAAGAATTCGGGCAAAACTACTGTTTTGCTTGGGTCGACAAATCCGTACTCGGCAACCTCAATCTCACCGTGCGTGGTGCTGGCGAGGTCGATTGTTTCGTAATCATCAACATTGGTGATGTGATAGAATAATTCGAGGTATTCGCGGCCATTCTCTTCGCGGTACTGCTGTATGTATAGTAGTTTGCCGATTTCTGGTGATACGCCTGTTTCCTCGATCATTTCACGGATGAGCCCAGCTTGTAGTGATTCGCTTGGGTCGAGCCCACCGCCTGGCGTGCACCAAAAGGCTGTTGTTCCCTCACCTCGCTTGAGCTTTTGCGC
>Ga0164242_10008028_pt1 | contig 11477 bp, 9 predicted proteins | sample OricomgcompostMG_FD_108783 | JGI IMG/M metagenome (GOLD analysis project Ga0164242, IMG submission 108783) | Miracle-Growth compost microbial communities from Emeryville, California, USA - Original compost - Miracle growth compost (MG) ...
CCAAGGTTGGTATCAATCCTTCTGATCTTATCTTATCCAATACCTGCTTCACCTTATCCGGCTGTTGCCGGGCCTTCTGTATAAGATTGGCTTTGCCAAATTCCACCAACATTCTCTCTGTACCCAACGATACGAGTGAACAGATAGTCTGTATTAAAACGGTTCCGCGCTTAACCTGTGGCGCCGGAATATCTTCTAAAATAGTTTCGCCAGTTTTAAAGGATTGGATGATTTGTTTCATAAGCTACATTTAGCTTTCAATATCTACTTAGAATCAACTGTTAAGAGTAGTCAGGAAAAATATTTATATAGATGTAGTTAGAAAATTAGGAAATTTGCTTTGTAATCACTAATTTCTCCAAAATAGATATATATTCTTTTGCCCTATCTTTTGCTGTACCGAAATCTTTCACCCTTAATTGACCATTTAGTACTAAATTATTTTGTAGATATATATCATTCGAAAGATTTACAATTTTGTCACCTATTTCCATTGGATCCAATGGATTAAAATAACAGGCTGCTTTTTGGCATATGTCATGTGCAAATGGTAAGTCTGAAGTCAATATTGGTGTATTCATCTTCATCGCTTCCAAATAGGATACAGTAAAACATTCTAATAGTGTAGGCATAAATAATGCATCAGCCATTTGATATAATGGCGGACATTCTTCAATCAATACTTTTCCGAGAAATAAAATATGTTTTTTATGGGTCTCTGTTAACAAGCCTAATTGATATTCGTCAATACTTAATATAAATATAAATTCAAATTCTGGATATTTTTCAACTAAATAATCAATTACTTGTGGAATTACTGTAAGATTCTTATGAGTATAGAAAGAACTGATTGTTAGAAGTTTGAAAGATGATGATGATATTTTCGATAAAGTTAATTTATATTTCCATTTCTCAGGACTATTAAAAATGCTATTATAAGTATTACTTACTGTAAATATTTTATTAGATGGGATGGAGAGCCTTTTTGCTAAGCGCTTTGAGACATCATCAGTCTCGGTTATAAAGTAGTCACAATGCTTCTTAAATGACTTCATCTTAACCTTCTCTTTAATAAATAAGATTATTTTTTCTTTAAAAGGTAGGTGATTAAAATAGGGAGACTCCTTATAAATAAATTGAGCTAAAGCATATCCACAAACATGAAGAACTGCTGGTTTCCAATAAGGAGGACCAAATAAGGTAAAGACAATATCTGGCTTAAACTGTTTTTCGATAGCCTTTATGGTATTTATAGCTCGGCGTCCCGTTATAATATTTGATGGTGAAGGTGATATTAAGTTTATAGAGAAATGAGTTGGGAGAACTGATGATATTTTTAATACTGATTTAAGGTTTTGGGAGATTAGAAAGCAATATTCGTGCTTTTCTATTTCCTTCAACTCCTCAAATAAAGAATGTGCTATTTGGAGGCCTCCTCCACCTTGTATAATAGAAAGATTAATAAGAATTTTCAAAATAACGGCATTAGAAGTTATCGGCTTATTGAATAAAAATTAATTGGTGGTTAGACTATGGAATATTTAATAGATCTAACAAATCCATCTATCATATATTTGAATTGCAGATTATTATCATAATAGTTAAACGCTGCTTGGGCCTTGGTGTTTCTCTCTTCAGAATTCAGTAAGATAGATTGAAGAACGTTGGTTAGAGTGTTAATACTTCCATCGTAAAGATAACTATTCTCATCACTACAATAGTCGATTTCGGGGCCATGATTAGCAATTCTACTGGTAACTACCGGAGTACCGTAAGAAAAGCTGTGTACTACGCCCAGCCCAACGTCCCTGGGAGAAACATATGCATAAGCTTTCGAGAAGTACATTTGAATACTACTTTCATCATATGCGCCTTCTAAAAACTGGACGTACGGACAAATATGTAGTTCTAGTGTGAGTTCTGATAATTTCTTTTTTATATCCATTCCATTCCCGACAATTAAGACCCTGCTTATTCTTTGTAAATCTTTCGGAAGCATAGAATAGGCTATAAGTAAATCATCTAGCTGTTTCCTGCCCTGCAGCCTCCCCAAATAAAGGAAATACTCTTTTTTCTCTTGGCTTATGGCCGCATTAGATATTAGAAGAGTGTTAATAGCAGTAAAGCATTTTTCTCTATTAGAATTAGTGCTATCTATAAAAAGAGCCTTCGCATTATCAGTATAAAATAATAATGCATTACATTTTTGAGCTAGATATTTTCGAATAGGAGTTGCAAATTTATTACCGCTCGACCTGCCAATACCATGCCCCCAAAATATGGTTTTTGCTCCCACCTGAAAAGGTAAAAGCATCAGGTTTATCCAGCTGATATCAAACATAATTATTAATACATCGAACCCTGCAGCTATTTTTACAAGACCTGGCGTTAAAAAAAAACGGTTAAGTTTATAAATCCTTCCTGGATATTTAATTATATCAAATCCGGGCGATTGGGGGGCGTCCCCCTGAAAGTAAACAACAGTAATATCATAAATCCTGTTTAATTCCTTAAATACCGGAACCCTGTATTGAGGAATCTTGTTTTGAATAATCAATATTTTGATTGATGGATGCATCTGCAAAAGATATTTATTTATTTCCAGAGAATTGGGCTGACTTGACTTGACTATTTTTAAGATTCCTAGACAAAACGCTCATTACTATCTCGTATCCATATAAAAGATTGAATCCGGGTGTAAGCTCCCCCTAAAACTAAGCCACGTCAATTAGAGGTTTTTAGTTTTTCAAATACTTTATCCACTAAACGACTCTCTTCAATTTTTGAATGATTTTCGTTCGCCGTTTGTGGATAAAGCGTCTGATCTATAGCCAATCGTTGGTAATACTGTTCCGCATATTTGACCGGGGAAAGATAGCCCAGCGATTGATGAGGCCTTTCGGTATTGTAATCCAATTGCCATTCCTGCGACATTAATCTGACCTCAGAGAGGCTGTGAAACAGATAAGCATTTAGCAGTCCCCTGCGCAGCGTTCCGTTTTTCCGCTCTACAAACGCATTCTGGGTTGGTTTTCCAGGCTGGATATAAATGAGCCGGACGCCATGATCCTCACTCCATTGCTGTAGCAGATGGCTGATGAATTCGGGCCCGTTGTCGGTCCGGATACAGGCCGGCTTACCTCTTTGTGCTACGATCCTTTCCAGGACCCGTACCACACGTCTGGCCGGCAAGGAGGTGTCTATCTCAATGGCCAGCGACTCCCGGTTAAAATCGTCAATAATATTCAGTACCCGGAACTTTCGGCCGCCTACCAGCGCATCGCTCATAAAATCAAGGCTCCAGACCTTATTGGGACCCTCCGGGATAGACAATGGCTCCCTGATCCGGGAGGGCAGCTGTCGTTTAGCCCTTCTGCGGACATTCAGCCCCATCTGTGTATAAACCCGGCAAACCCGTTTATGATTCCACATCATCCCTTTGTTCCTTAATCGATAATAAGATTGCCAAAACCCGATGTCAACATGCTTGTCCGTTAAGGCGGTCAACGCCTCCTGGACGGCTGTGTCATCTTTGGGAATGGCCTTGTACTCCCAGGTGCTCCTGGGAATGGATGCCACCTTACACGCCTTACGGACACTCAGCTTTTCCTGTTCAACCAGGTAACCCACTGCTTCCCGTTTCTCCGCAGGCGTTATAATTTTTTTTCGATCAGGTTTTTCATGGCCCGGTTCTCGATGCACAGCTCCGCATACATCTTCTTCAATTCAGCATGTTCTGACTCCAGGTCTCTCAGCCTCCGGATGTCGGAGGCTTCCATGCCGCCGTACTTCGACTTCCAATTGTAATAGGTAGCTTCGCTGATCCCCAGGTTCCGCGTTATATCCTTTACGGACATGCCGCCTTCTTGCTGTTTCAAGGCTGATACAATCTGACTTTCTGTAAACTGTTTCCGTTTCATAATACAAGTTTAAAGTTAACAATTCATTTCGTTGATAACTCTAATTCTTGTGGCCGGACTTCGGGGAAGCTTACACGGGATATGGGCAATTCTGGAATTAGAAAAATTATAGATCCTCTTATATACCATTACTCCATCTTCTATTAATCCCTTATTGTTGGCCGAAAGAATAAGCCAAACGGGTCGTTAAAATCTAGTGGAAGAATTAAGTCGAGTCCAGTAACCTTCTTACTGGGATGAGATGGATGCCAAAATATTAACCTTATAGGGAACTGAAACTATATTTAATTCCCTAAATTCCTCCTTAAGGAGTCAATAATGGAGGCATAGCTTTTAATAGTAGAAAAATGTATTTCCATGAAAGTATTTTTTCCCATCAACAATGGATAGAATGAATCTTTATTCTTTCTATCATACAACCCTCTATCATTATTCCATAAAATAAGTCCTGTAACAAATTTGCCGTCAACTGATGTGTTTAATATATACTCTATATCCTTTTTAAATTCGTCTAATGGTACTAGTTTACGATAAAATATAGAAGGACTTGAATAATACCTAATTCCCACAAAGGGAAGTACCTCCTTGCCCAATGATTTGGCTATTTTTAAAGCAACTTGAATGTTAGCTTCAAAATATTCTTTATTTCTATTGCTCGAAACTTCAGTATCAGCATATACGCTATAAGGAGAAGGGCAAATTAAATCACACTTCATTAATAAGGGATAAAGGTACTTATAATTGAAAGCAGAAGTCGGTTTCCAGAACCTAAAAGGAATGTTATAAATACCTATTTTTAATTTAGGCCGAACCTCTCTAATTGCTTCAACTACGGAGATATATCTTCCTATCTGATACGGATATTTATCCCGATTCTTTGAATATTCTTTTAACTGATTCAGAGCAACCCCTTCCCAGTCTATTATGCAAATACTTGAATCATTTCTATTGGAAAAATTTTTAATAACAAAACTTCTCACGGAATCTAAATTAGGGATACCGTCTCCATTTCTGTCTATATCCCAGTAACCAATCCTAAAGCATCTACCAATACTATTCAACCGCATATTCGTATCAAAGGAATTATCAGTTTTTCCGACATCAAGATATAATTTGATATTCTTTCCTTTTAGTTCAATATTCTGAGCTTTTAAGACCTGGAAAGTCAAAAAAGGTAATAAAAAAAAGAAGGATAACATTAATTTATTTTTATTAATTATTTCCATCTTCATAAATTATTAATACTTTGCTATTGCTCCATTCTGTTGAAAATAAAATTGAAACCACAAATGGGAATCATTATCAGCCGTTATCTGATGCAGATAAAAAATACCTAAAAAAGCTACAATCAGGCCAGCTAAAATATATTTATAGCGGACATTCTTCGCTTTAAATAAAAAGTATCCAAAATGAGCATACATGATCATTTGAAAGACATAAAAATATCTAAAAGGGCGAGTCAAGACAATAGAACCAACGGGGAACATATACAATGTTACAAGACCAATAAAAAATAAAGAATATATAATCCTGAATCTTTTTGACTTATAAAAATTCTTCAAATGCTTGCTAAAACATACGATTACGACATTAAGTGCTATTTTAAAGAAGTAAGCTAACCCTGTGCCATTAGAGGTTCCGGCCTCTACTTCAAGTCCCCTTCTAATATATCCTTCGTACTGATCTGAGCCAAGGAAGCTTACATAATGCTCTACTGTTGGAATCAAAGAAGGTAATATACGAGCAAAAATTTGTTGAATTACAAAGGCTCCACATAATATTATCAGTTGTATAGAAATGTTCTTAAAATAATCTTTCCCATTTCTAAGTATTGGATATAAAATGATCAATGTTATAGCACTATTATGAAAACCATAGGCTACTAAACACCACATCAAATATTTCCAAAATTGACGTTGTTCAATATACTTTAACGAAAAAATCCAAATACACATGGCTAATGACTGCCGAATCACATTCATCCAAAACATGAAATCATCATTCATGAACAAAAAGAAAACTAGCAAAGGGAATAAGAATCTTTCTTTTTTGAAAGCATAAAAAAAAAAGAAAACCTGGATAAAGGCTATCGTCCCGAAATAAATTATAAAATGGAAATCATAATCTTGAAAAAGGTGTGTAAAAGCATTAAAAAGAATTTCTCCTTTTCCCACATCGATATGCTTGATATATCCATATAGATATCCTACATAATCAAATCCCACATCATACCTCATTCCAAAAATAATGGCAAATAAAATTATTGGAAATAATGTTTCCACGCGTAAAAAGGAGCGGCCTTTAATGACAGAATACCCGGTATGGAAGTAATTTTTTATAGCAGTGATATATGCACATAAAAGCATTATTCCCATTAGGATTGTATATATTAGAATACTTTGAAAGGCCATTATTTATTTTTTAAATTTCTTTTCCACTGGTTAAATAGTACCATAGCAATATATAAATTTAACGAGAAATTCAGAAGTCTGATTTTCCCTTTACTCAATGGAATATCTCCGGTGTCAATTGTACTTTTTAAATGTTTTTTTACTTCCTTTCGTAAGTTCATACAGTTTTTAACGGTACAACAAAAATAAAAATTATTAAAAATAGCGGAAACCATACTGTAAATAGTATATGCCAAAATCGATTTTTGTTCTCTATTTAAAGAGGGATTCTCATCGATATAATCATTTAAGAACTTAAGATTATCCACCATTTTAGCTACTCTATCAAAAGTCCAGTTTCTTGAAGCACTGCCCTGTCTTTCATTTACCAAATAAAAATCCGTATCCGTAAATCGTATTTTTCGAGCATAAACATAACAAAGTGAGACAAAGATACCATCCTCCCCATTTCTTAAACCCTTCGGAAACTGTATTTTATTTTGTCGCAGAAAAGAGTGCTTGAAGAGGCCTCCCCACACACTCCCTTTTTTGTATGCTTTAGTTTTTATTAAGTCATAGCCACTAAACGATTTCTCCAAAAATGATCTATTGAATTTATATTTCTCCTCTGTCTTTTTTTGATGCTCAAATCTAAATGATCTGGCTATTAAAATCTCAGGTTGCTTACTTTCGGCTTCTTTCATTATAGCAAGCAGGGAATTCCTTACTAATTTATCATCCCCATCCACGAAACATATCCATTCTCCATGAGCCATTTCTAATCCCAAAGTCCTCGCTACACTGACACCGGCATTCTTTTGATGAAAAACTTTTACTCGTTTATCTTTTTCTGCATAAGTATCACAAATCACTCCTGAATTGTCCGTGCTTCCATCGTTAATTAATAACAACTCGAAGTCCGGAAAATTCTGGTTAAGAATGCTATCTATACAACTCGGAATATAGTCTTCCACATTATATATGGGAATAATGATGGAGAGTTGCATACTGCAATTATTTAGAAAGTTCCCGATACCGTTCTAAAAGATTAAACGGGGCAACTCTTAATAATCCCAATTGTATCTTTTCGACCTCTTGATACATAGGCATTGCTTCTGTCTGGTATTGTTGGAATAAGTTAAAGATTTCCTCAAAATTCAGTAATTTAGTTTGAGGAAATCTTATCGGTGTATAGGGATGTATTTTTACTGATGAGAAATAATCTAAAAACTTAACTCCATCACCACTTAATTTTTCTCCAAATTCTATGTGTAACGCCGGGACCTCGTATGCATGGGATACAATTAGACCATGAAGAGAACTCGAAAAGACATATTTACATGACTTTATTCGATCTATTGTTTTCTCAATATTCTTTTCACTAAGATCTATTATTAGAAAATCTTCATTTTCTCCGATAATTTCCACCATTTCTTTAAAATGATATATGTGTGGAATTACACCGATTTTATTTTTTCGTTCCAAAATAGGTTTATATACTATCGGAAGTAATAAAGCCGGATCACCGACCTGAACCGGAAGATCATATCTTAGTTCTTCAAGTTTTTTTATTGTTTCATATCCTCTAACTGCATAAAATTCAGCCCTATTTACACTAAGTTTCCTATCTATGATTCCAGCACCCCAAATTTTAGTGCTTTTTGAAAAGTTATTATGTAGAATACTACCGATCGAAACTATATAGTTGGAATGTATTTTACCTCTTAAATATTCAAATAAATAAATCACTCTATAATATCCTTTTATAATTCCTAAAAATAACAGCATTAACTCTTTTAAAAAAGAACTTTTGCCACTAAAAATCATTACTCTTTTAATAGACGTATCCGTTAATTTTTTTATAACATATGGCCCAAGTTCATCTCCAAAATTAAATTTTTCTTTAGATTTATACCAAAATAAATATGTTTTTTCCATTTTTTAATTTTAAATTATTTAATCCTAATTATCCTTAGAAAATAATGATTTGATCAGATTAAATTCTCGCCTATTTATACCTACAAATAGGATAACCATTCCCGAATACCCAAACGCAATGACAATTTTAACAAAGTCATTTGAGACAAAATTTCCAATATTAAAGAGATAAACTAGTGGCAATATAATAATACAAAGGACTATTACAACTCTAATAATAACCTCAATAAAAAAAATTTTTAGATTAAATGATAGAATTTTATATAAAAACCACAGTCGAAATAGCAAGGAAAGTATATTTATACTAATTATTGTATAAAATACCACCTCTGGTTTTTTTGTCAATTGCGACCAAAGGAATGAGATTGGTAAATTTAGAAACATCAAGGAACCTACGACGATCTGGTACCACTTAATCTTTCCTGTAGCCTGTGCGCCTGTCATTAAAGGCCTAGAAATACTTTCTATTAAAGTGCCGATTAAACCAAGTTGCACGAAAGACGTCGTATATAAGGGTGGAGTCTTAAGCCATAACTTTAGAATAAATTCTGTATTAAATAATATCGGGCAGAAAATAAAAAATAATAGAAAGAAAGAAAATTTTGAGCTTTGGAAGATTAGTTTATTGGTTCGCCTCAAATCATTTTGTGAATAAGCCTTTATAATCTGCGGATTTACGGCCTTTTGAAAATTAGCCACAAATAAGTTTACCGCCCCCTGCACTTGTAGCGTTAGGCCGTAAGCGGCATTGACTATAGTTCCAAAGAAAAGATTTAAAACAAGATTTAAACCCTGCCCTCTTGCAACAGTGGCTATATTTCCAAAAAGATTCCAACCGGAGTAACTAATTAGTTCCCGATAATAGGCCTTGTCATAATAATATTTATACTTGCTTTCTGCAAAATGTTTTCTGCAATAAACCTGATAAGTAAGCCTGATGATTAATAGTGATAAAAACACAAGCACGGCATAAGCTATTAACTTGTCTCCCCCATAGAATATTAATAAGAAAACAGCCCCCAAGCGCAAGCCGGCCTCTAAAATACTAATGTAAGCATATACATTCATTCTTTCATGGGAAATTATCAGTGCGTCATAAGGTACCTGAATAATTTCAATCAATGATGTTGCGACAGAAAACTGATAAACTACATTTGCTGCTAAAAGCCGCTTTGGCGGAAGTACCAGCTTATGATTGACGTACCACAGTCCAATGGTTTCGGCTAATAATAGTATCAAAATAGCGATTCCAAAATGAATAGTCAGTGTTGCGCTAAAAGTTCTTTGTAACCTGTTTTTGTCATTTTTTCCTAAATCATAAGCCATATATCGTTGGGTGGCAGAAGACATAGCCGAATTAAAAAATGCAAACATTGTGACAACCCCTCCAACAATAGAATACACTCCGTAATCTGAAGCCCCAAGTTGTTCAAGAACTATTCTGGAAGTGTAAAGCGTTACTCCCATAACTAAAAACATTCTTATGTAAAGAAAAATAGTGTTTTTTGCTATAATTTTGCTCGAACTCATGTTTTTATAGGCCTAATACAAGATTACTCCATATTGGAGGATAAGATTTAATGACTTAGGGGTGAGTCTTAACTTAGTTAAGATTTACGGATGTCGTGAAGGTATTGTAATCCCATTTTTTATAACCCATACTAACTTTTAATAATGAGTTATTGTTCCCGACTTGCACTCAGCAAAGAGTCAGTATCCTTTTACCATTCTCTATTTCTTCTTCTTAAACTATTTATGTGCCACCAAGAACACAGTAATATTTGCCTTTCGGCGACTTCTTTATAATCAGTGAGTTTAAATGCCTTGTATTTCTTGAAATTGAATGAGTTCAGCAATATAAATGGCCGGAGATTCGCATCGGTAATCGAGGTTAGATTTAAAAGCCGAGCCATGCTAACTATTTTAGGCGGGCGTCCTATTATATTTGGAATTGGAGGTTAGCGTTTTTGATCTTTTCGATACATCAAAAAGATTCGTAGTTGTTAATTTACCTTGTCTTTATAATGATTTGTACTGGTAGAAGCGATGGAGGCGATGATTTATTTTGCAAAGCGCTCCCCTTCCCCTGCTGCCATCCCTCTCCTATAGCCTTCCGTCCACCATATCTTTGTTCAGGAAAGCTTTGGTATCGAATATCACCGTATTATTTCCATTTCTCAAGGTTTGATAATTCAGGGATTTAAACTCATCATGGGAAACAGCGAGGATTATGGCATCGTAATGGTCGTTAATAGTATCTAAGAGGGACACCCCATATTCTTTACTTACCTCTGTCTTATCCGCATGGGGATCATATACATCTACTTGCATACCAAACTGCTCCAACTCATGATATATATCTGTTACCCTTGTATTACGAATATCCGGGCAATTTTCTTTGAATGTAATTCCTAGTATCAATGCTTTGGAATCTTTGATGGTATGTCCCTTCCGGATCATAAGCTTTACTACCTTATTCGCTACAAACATACCCATGCTGTCATTCACTTGCCGACCACTCAGGATTACCTGTGGGTGATAGCCCAGCAGTTCTGCTTTGTGGGCTAAATAATAGGGGTCCACTCCAATACAATGCCCTCCTACTAGGCCGGGTTGGTATTTCAGAAAATTCCATTTGCTGCCGGCTGCTTCTATCACATCGGTGGTATCAATGCCCATCCGGTCGAAGATCAGCGCCAGTTCATTTACAAAAGAAATATTCACATCGCGCTGGGCGTTTTCAATGGCCTTAGACGCCTCCGCCACTTTCAAATTGGGTGCTTTATGCGTTCCTGCCGTAATGATGCTACGATAGAGCTGATCCACCAACTCTGCTATTTCAGGCGTGGATCCGGAGGTCACTTTCTTTATTTTGGTGAGCGTATTTATTTTATCTCCTGGATTAATTCGTTCGGGCGAATAGCCACAGAAAAAGTCCACGTTGAACTTCAATCCTGAAGTCTTTTCCAATACCGGCACACAATCTTCCTCCGTGCAACCTGGATACACTGTGGATTCATAGATCACTATATTGTCTTTTTTCAATACGCTGCCGATCATTTCCGAGGCTTTCAGCAAAGGGGCCAGGCCCGGCGCTTTGAACTGGTCAATGGGGGTAGGTACGGTAACAATGTAAATATTATACTTCCGCAGGTCTTCCTTATCAGAAGAAAACCACAGTCCCATATGATCATTGCGACTGGCAGTGGCTTCTTTTAAGCCTTCAAGA
>Ga0164242_10008029_pt1 | contig 11476 bp, 13 predicted proteins | sample OricomgcompostMG_FD_108783 | JGI IMG/M metagenome (GOLD analysis project Ga0164242, IMG submission 108783) | Miracle-Growth compost microbial communities from Emeryville, California, USA - Original compost - Miracle growth compost (MG) ...
GACGACGGCGCGCACCTGCTCGCCGGGCAGCGTGTGCCGGACGAACACCACCCGGCCCTCGTGCCGCGCCACGCACGCGCCGCCCTGGGCGACCGCGCCGATCTCCAGCTCGAGCGTGTGTCCGAGCAGCGGACCGTTCATGTCCCTGGGCGCGAGCCGGCCGGCGCGTCCGGCCGGCGCACCGCCTCGCTGGAGTGCAGCTGCCACGGGACGCTGGTGACCATGACGCCGGGCTGGAACAGCAGCCGGCCCTTGATGCGCAGTGCGCGCTGGTTGTGCAGCAGCTGCTCCCACCAGTGCCCGACGACGTACTCCGGGATGAACACGTTGACGAGGTCGCGGGGACGATTCTCCCGCAGCTGCCGGATGTAGCCGATGAGCGGGCGGGCGACCTCGCGGTACGGCGACTCGAGCACGGTCAACGGCACCGGCAGGTCGTGCCGCTCCCACTCGGCCTGCAGGCGGCGGGTGTCCTCGTCCTCGATGTTGACGGTGAGCGCGGTCAGCGTGTCGGGGTGGGTGGCCTTGGCGAAGGCCAGCGCCCGCAGCGTCGGCTTGTGCACCTTCGACACCAGCACGATCGAGTGGTTGCGCGACGGCAGGACCAGGCCGGTGTCCTCGGTGGCGAGCTCCTCGGCCACCCGCGCGTAGTGCTTGTTGATGGCCCGCATGATCAGGTACAGGATCGGCATCGCGATCAGCACGAGGTAGGCGCCCTTGGTGAACTTCGTGATGATCACGATGACCAGCACGATGCCCGACAGGCTCGCGCCGAAGGCGTTGATGGCCCGCGAGGTGCGGATCCGCCGTCGCTCCATCGGGTCGCGTTCCGTGCGGATGGCCCGGTTCCAGTGCCGCACCATGCCGCTCTGCCCCAGGGTGAACGACGTGAACACGCCGATGATGTAGAGCTGGATCAGCCGGGTGACGTTGGCCTCGTAGATCCAGATGAGCGCGCCGGCGAAGACCGCCAGCATGAGGATGCCGTTGCTGTAGGCCAACCGGTCGCCGCGGTTGTTCAGCTGCGCCGGGAGGTTCTTGTCCCGCGCCAGGATCGAGCCGAGCAGCGGGAACCCGTTGAACGCGGTGTTGGCCGCCAGAACCAGGATCAGCGCGGTCGTGGCCTGGACGAAGAAGAACCCGACCGAGTGCGGCCCGCCCAGCACGGCGCTGGCGACCTGCGCGATGACGGTCTTCTGCTCGTGGGTATGGCAGTCGCCGACGAAGTTGCGGAAATGGCAGCTGTTGCTGGTCGGGTCGGTGACGTGCACCTTGCTGACCAGCGCCAGTGCGGTGAGCCCGACGAACATCGACACCGCGATCAGGCCCATCGCGACCAGCGTCCGCTGCGCGTTGCGCGCCTTCGGCGGCTTGAACGCGGGCACCCCGTTGGCGATCGCCTCGACGCCGGTCAGCGCCGTGCAGCCCGAGGAGAACGCGCGCAGCGTGAAGAACGTCAGCGCGAAGAAGCTCAGGCTGCCGTACCCGTGCTGGGTCTCCAGGTGGTACTTGGCGCTCTCGGCGACCGGCGTGTCGCCGATGATGATCCGGACCAGCCCGGTGCCGATCATGATGAACACGCCGGCGGTGAACAGGTAGGTGGGGGCGGCGAACGCCAGGCCGGCCTCCTTGAGGCCACGCAGGTTGACCGCGGCCAGCAGCACCAGGAACAGCAGTGCCAGCAGCACGCGGTGCGGGGCGGCCGACGGGATCGCGGAGATGATGTTGTCGACGCCGGAGGACACCGACACGGCCACCGTCATGACGTAGTCGACGAGCAGGGCGCTGGCCACCACCACACCCGCGGAGCGGCCGATGTTCTTCGACGCGACCTCGTAGTCGCCGCCGCCGGTCGGGTAGGCCCGGACGAGCTGCCGGTAGGACAGCACGACCGCCGCCATCAGCACGACCACCGCACCGGCCACCCACGGCGCGAGGTAGAGGTACGCGGCGCCACCGACGGTCAGCACGAGCATGATCTCCTGCGTCGCGTAGGCCACGCTGGACAGCGCGTCGGAGGCGAAGATCGGCAGTGCCAGGCGCTTGGGAAGGAGGGTGTGGCCGGCCCGCTCGGAGGACACCGGGCTGCCGATGATGAGCCGCTTCAGCACGCGGGGAAGGACCGCCACGCGCCGAACTGTACGGGGCCGGCGGGCCGCGGCTCACCGCCCCGGGCCGGGACCGGCTAGCGTCACGTTCCGTGCACATCGTCGTCATGGGCTGCGGCCGGGTAGGTGCCGCGCTCGCGCTGCAACTGGCCCCGCTCGACCACACGATCGCGGTCATCGACCAGGACCCCCTCGCCTTCCGCCGGCTCGGGGAGAGCTTCGCCGGCCGGACGGTGAAGGGCATCGGCTTCGACCGGGAGACGCTGATCGACGCCGGCATCGAGCAGGCCGGCGCGTTCGCGGCCGTCAGCAGCGGCGACAACTCGAACATCATCGCCGCCCGGGTGGCGCGGGAGACGTTCGGCGTCTCACGGGTCGTGGCCCGCATCTACGACCCGAAGCGGGCCGAGGTGTACGAGCGGCTCGGCATCCCCACCGTCGCCACCGTTCCGTGGACCGCGTCCCGGCTGATGAAGTCGGTGCTCGGCGAGACCACCGCGGAGGCCTGGCGCGACCCCTCCGGGCAGGTGGCCATGGTGGCGGTCAGCCCGGCCGAGACGTGGGTCGGTTCGCCACTGGCCGCGTTCGAGGCAGCCACCGGCGCCCGGGTGGCCATGCTGACCCGGTTCGGCTCGGGCCAGCTCCCGCTGCCGTCGACCGTCCTGCAGTCCGGCGACCATCTCTACGTGCTGGCCACCGACGAGCAGCGACCGGGCGTCAGCCGCATAGCCGCGGCCGGCCCGGCAGGAGGTCAGGAATGAGGGTCGCCATCGCCGGCGCGGGCGCCGTGGGCCGCTCGATCGCCCGCGAGCTCGTGAGCAAGCAGCACTCGGTGCTGCTCATCGACAAGGACCCGGCGAAGATCACGCCGGAGCGCATCCGCGGCGCCGAGTGGTTGCTCGGCGACGCGTGCGAGGTCGCGAACCTCGAGGAGGCGCGGCTGGAGGAGTGTGACGTCGTCGTCGGCGCCACCGGCGACGACAAGGCCAACCTGGTCGTGTCGCTGCTCGCCAAGACCGAGTTCGCCGTGCGCCGGGTGGTCGCGCGGATCAACCACCCGGCCAACGAGTGGCTGTTCACCGACGCGTGGGGCGTCGACGTCGCGGTGTCCACGCCGCGGGTGCTGGCCGCGCTGGTCGAGGAGGCGGTGGAGGTCGGCGACATCGTGCGGCTGTTCGGCCTGCGCGAGGGGTCGGCCAACCTCGTCGAGCTCACCCTGCCCGAGGACGCGCTGGTGGCCGGCCGGCCGGTGCGCAAGCTCGTGCTGCCCGCCGACACAAGCCTGGTCGCGATCCTGCGCGGCCGCCGGGTGATCGCGCCCTCGGCCGACGAGCCGCTCGAGTCCGGCGACGAGCTGCTGTTCGTCACCATGCCCGAGCACGAGGAGGCGCTACGCCGTGCCGTCCTTCCGATCCAGGCCGGAGACGTCCAGGCCGGAGACGTCCAGGCCTGACCGCTGGGACCCGCTCGGCAGCGCGTCGATGATCTGCCTGCGGGCCCGCCGCACGACCAGGAACACCAGGCCGACGGCGGCGATGAACAGCGGGTAGCCCATGACGATGCGCGCGACGCCGAGCCAGCCCTCGGCGTTGCGGTGGTAGAGGACCAGCTGCACCGACCCGCGCAGGAGGAACAGCACGGCGCCGGTCACGGTGGCCCACGTGTAGGCCACGAGCAGCGGCCGCCGGCGGTACCACGGCGGCGCGTCCTCCGGCGGGGTCGGCTCCAGGAACTCCCACAGCAGCCCCACCAGCGGCCGCCGGACGACGACGGACACCACGAACGGCACGGCGTAGGCGAAGCTCGTCCAGATGCCGAACAGGAAGTAGCCGCGTGCCTGCCCGGTGCGCGCCGCGATGAGCGCGGCGACCAGCACCCCGAACAGGCCGGACAGCGACTGCTGCACCGACTGCCTGCGGGCCAGCCGGTAGACCGTCAGCAACAGTGCCGAGCCGACCGCCGCGTAGATCGCCGGCCACAGTGAGGTGGTGATCGTGACGAGGACGAAGACGACGGTCGGGATCGCCGTGATCAGCGCGCCGGACCACCCGCCGATGCTCGCCAGCAGCTGCTGGCGCAGGGTCTCGCGCAGGTCGTCGGGCGACACCGACCGCGGGGTCATGCCGCCGGAGCGATGAGCTCGTACCAGGGGTTGTAGATCGCCCGGCGGCCCTCGTGCAGGCCGACCCGGCCGCGGACGACGATGCGCCGCCCGGGCTCGATACCGACGATGCGCCGGCGGCCCAGCCACACCAGCTCGATGGCGTCGGAGCCGTCGAACAGCTCCGCACACAGGGTCGGCAGCGTCTCGCCCGGCGTGTAGACGACGGCCCGCAGCCGGCCGACCAGCTCGACGCGGTTGCCCCGCTGGCAGTTGGACACGGCGGTGCACGACCGCTCGCTGACCTCGTCCTGCAGGTCGGCGGCGTCGAGCCGCGCGGCGCTGGCGGTCAGGCGGTGCATCAGGGACGGACGTTTACCCACAACGCCAGCGTAAGCGCATCGGTGCGCGGTGGTGTCAGGCCGTACCCGGCTCGGGCAGCTCGATGTCCTCGGGCAGCTTCAGCGGCACGGGCTCGCGCACCGGCAGCGGCTCCGTGCCGCGCACCACGACCACGCCGCGCAGGGCCTCCTCCAGCACTGCCGAGCGGGCCGGGTCGCGGGCCACCGGTCCGGCCAGCATCGCGCGCAGGAACCAGCGCGGGCCGTCGACACCGATGAACCGCACCGGCACGGTGCCGCGGCCGTCCTCGGCCGGGACCGAGCCGTGCAGCTCGGTGCCGAACGGGCCGTCGGCCTCGGTGGCGTTGGAGCGCTTCTGGGCGTTGAGCGACTCGGCGATCTCCGCGCGCACGTCGTCCCAGATGCCCTCGACCCGCGGTGCGGCGAACACGCCGAGCTGCATCGTGCCGTCGGCGAGGGCGAGGGTGGCGGCGATGACCTGCTGCGCCTCGTTGAGGTCGACGCGCAGGTCGTACTCGCCCTCGACCGGGATGCGCAGCGCCCCGAGGTCCACGCGGGCCACCTCGTCGTCGGGCGCGTCACGCTCGTCGTAGGGGCCGTCCGTCGGCGGGACCTCCTCGCGGATGCGCTGCTCCCACGGTGGGGTGGCGTCCACCTTCGAGCGTTCCGTGCGCTTCTGCCTGCGTCGTCCCGGCACTACGGTCGTCCTCCCTCGGGGGCGCCGCGAACGTCGGGCGCCTCGCGAACACGCACCTCGTCGAGCGGCCGCGCGTCGAGTATGGCGGCCCCGCCGGTGGAGCCGTGCCCCCCGGTCCCCCGCTGCGACCCGGGCAGCTCGGCGACCTCGACGAACCGGGCGTGCTCGACGCGTTGGACGACGAGCTGGGCGATCCGCTCACCTCGTCGCAGGTCGATGGGCAGGGCCGGGTCGAGGTTGACCACGATCACCTTGATCTCGCCGCGGTAGCCCGCGTCGATGGTGCCGGGCGCGTTGACCAGGCCCAGCCCGGCGCGGGCGGCGAGTCCGGAGCGCGGGTGCACGAACGCCGCGTGTCCGGGCGGCAGCGCGATCGCCAGACCGGTCGGCACGACGGCCCGCTCCCCCGGTTCCAGGTGCACGTCGACGGCCGTCACGATGTCGGCTCCGGCGTCACCGTCGACCGCGTAGGCCGGCAGCGGCAGCCCGGCGTCGAGGCGGCGGATCAGGACCTCGGGCCGTCCCGCGCCGACCTGTGACCCAGGTGCGCTCGGTGAGGGGTTCACGGCCGCTGAGGCTACCCTCGTCGCCGTGGACGACAGCACCGAGCGCCCCGCCGCTCCCGTTGCGTATCGGGAGACGCTGCGCACGCCGCTGTGGTGGTACCTGGTCGGCATCGGCGTCGCGGTGCTGCTCGCCGCGGAGTTCCACATCGGCGGGTTGCCGGTCACCGACTGGGTGCCCTACCTGGTGCTCGTCCCGGCCTCGGTCGTGTTCGTCTGGTGGCTCGGTCGCGGGCGGCTGGAGATCGCCGACGGCGAGATCCGCATCCGCGGCGCGCACCTGCCGCTGGAGCTGTGCTCCGGCGTGGTCGCGCTGGAGGCCACCACGCTGCGCCGCCTGGTCGGGCGCGAGGGCGATCCGCAGGCGTTCGTCGCGATCCGTCCCTGGATCGGCCCTGGTGTGCAGTTCTGGGTGGATGACGCCGATGACCCGACGCCGTACTGGGTCGTCAGCACGCGGCATCCGGAGCGCGTCGTGCAGCTGGTCCGCACCGGCGCCTGAGCCGGTCCGCGCCCGCACCGAGCGCATCGTTAGAGTCCGACCCATGACTGAGCACGGACGACGTTTCGACGGCCGGGTGGCCCTGGTTACCGGCGCCAGCCGCGGCATCGGCCTGAGCGTGGCGCAGCGGCTGCTCGCCGAGGGCGCACGCGTGGTGGTGACGGCGCGCAAGCCCGAAGGACTCGCCGACGCGCTGGCCGAGCTCGACGCCGGTGACCGCGTCGTCTCGGTGGCCGGCCGCGCCGACGACCCCGAGCACCAGCAGCAGGCCATCGACACGGCGGTCAGCACCTTCGGCCGGCTCGACGTGCTGGTGAACAACACCGGCATCAACCCGGCGTACGGCCGGCTGACCGAGGTCGGCGACGACGCCGCCCGCAAGATCATGGACGTCAACGTCCTGTCGGCGCTGCACTGGTCGCGCCGGGCGCTGGCGGCCGGCCTCGGGTCCGACGGCCGGGGCAGCATCGTCAACATGGCCTCGGTGGCCGGGCTGAGCCCGTCACCGGGCATCGCCTACTACGGCGTCAGCAAGGCCGCGCTGATCGGGCTGACCTTCCAGCTCGCGGCCGAGCTCGCACCCGACGTCCGGGTCAACGCGGTGGCCCCGGCCGTCGTGAAGACCCGCTTCGCCGAGGCGCTCTACGCCGACGACGAGCAGGCCGCGGCGGCGCAGTACCCGCTGCGGCGACTCGGCGCGCCGGAGGATGTCAGCGCCGCCGTGGCCTTTCTCGCCTCCGACGACGCGGCCTGGATCACCGGCCAGACCCTCGTCGTCGACGGCGGCGCCGGCCTCAACGCCGGCCTGGCCTGATCCTGCCTTCAGTGACGGCGCTGCCCCGGTGACGGTTCCGTCACCGGGGCAGAGGCTTGCTCGGTAGGTGCCGTGCTCCTTACGCGCAGTCGCGGCAGAGCAGCTGGCCGTTCTTCTCGCGGGCCAGGCGGCTGCGGTGGTGCACGAGGAAGCAGGACGAGCAGGTGAACTCGTCGCTCTGCTTCGGGAGCACGCGCACCGTGAGCTCCTCGCCGGACATGCTCGACAGATCGGCGCCAGGCAGTTCGAGTGACTCGGCGAGCTCGGTCTCGTCGACGTCGATCGACCCGGACTGAGCCTCTGCGCGCCGGGCCTTCAGTTCCTCGATCGAGTCCTCGTTGAGCTCGTCTACGTCGCCGCGGCGTGGGGCGTCGTAGTCAGTAGCCATTCGTCCGTCAACTCCTCTGTGGGGGTCCCCCACCTTGGTCCAGGTTGTTCTGGAGTGTTCGGTGTGTCGTGATGCGGTCCGTTGCCGGGCTCCACCCCGTCGGCGCTGCAACGTACGGAGTCCGGGTTTTGTGCCCGGCGCCCGCCCCAGGTCACAGGTCGGGTGGCAGAGCCAGCCGCGGAAAGGTACCGCGCGAACTTCTCGACGGCACGCAGGGGCGGCAAAACGCCGCGCGCGTCACCCGTCGGTACGATGCGTCAGCTGTGGCACACCGGCCGGTGGACGCCACGACGAGCACCCATCCGAGGAGGCCCGCACCGCATGACGAGCACCATGACCCGGCGGCCGTTGCCGGCCCTCGTGGCGCTCGTGGCGCTGCTGATCCTGACCGCCATCGTGTGGTGGCGGGTCGTCAACCGCGACGACAGCTCGGGCTCCGGTACCAAGGCGACACCCTCTCCGACACCCACCTGCACCTCCGGTGGCGCGACGAGCCCGGGCGCGCCGGTGACGACCAAGCCGAGCGAAGTCACCGTGCAGGTGCTGAACTCCACCAGTCGCAGCGGCATCGCCGCCAAGGCCCGCCAGGCGCTCCTCAAGGCCGGCTTCCGCAGCCCGCACATCGCCACCAACGACTCGCCGAGCGTCAGCATCCGGCAGTCCGCCCAGATCCGCTTCGGGCCGAGCGGCAAGCGTGGCGCACAGCTACTGCAGTACTACTTCCCGGGCTCGGTGCTCAAGCAGGTCAGCTCGACGACCGCCACCGTCGTGGTCTCGCTCGGCGACGCCTACCAGAGCGTCGCGTCGAGCGCCACCGTCCAGGCAGCGCTCGACAAGACGCGCTCGGCCGCCAGCTCGTCGGCCTCGGCGAACGCCTCCACCCCTGCCGGCTGCTGACGACCTACCCGGCCAGCACCGCGTCGGCGTCCAACTCCGTCAGCAGCCCGAACAGGTCGGTGGCCAGCTCCGGCGCGGCCGCCGCGTAGCACTCGCCCGCCGCCGGTCGGCCGCGCAGACCGGAGGCCACGCAACCGGCCTCGGTGGCCACGAGCCCGCCGGCCGCGTAGTCCCACGGGTTCAGGCCCACCTCGAAGTAGCCGTCCAGCCGGCCGGCGGCGAGGAAGCACAGGTCGAGGGCGGCCGCCCCGAGCCGCCGGACGTCGGCCACGCGGGCGAGCACCTGCGCCGCCACCTGTGCCTGGCGCGTGCGGACCGCGCGGTCGTAGCCGAAGCCCGTGCCCACGACCGCGCGGTCCAGCGGCACCGCGCGGCGGGCGCCGAGTCGCTCGTCGCCGAGGTAGGCGCCCCCGCCGAGGCGGGCGTGGAACAGCTCGCCGCTGGCCGGGTTGCAGACGGCGCCGGCGACCACCGTGCCGTCCAGCTCAGCGGCCACGGACACCGCGTACTGCGGGATCCCGAGCACGAAGTTCACCGTGCCGTCGATCGGGTCGAGCACCCACCGCACGCCGCTGCTGCCTGTGCGGCTGGCGCCCTCCTCCCCGAGGACGGCGTCGTCGGGCCGGCGCTGCGCCAGGCGGGTGGTCAGCCACTGCTCGCTGGCGCGGTCCACCTGGGTGACGAGGTCGGTGGCGGTGCTCTTCGTCGCGACCGCGACGCCGCCGGCCCGGTCGGTCCGGACGAGGGCGGCGGCGCCGAGTGCCAGCTCGACGGCGAGGTCTTCGAGTTCTATACGGATGTCCACCTGTCCATCGCACCATGGTCTGGTCGGCACCTATAGGGTCAGATCACCGATCGGGTCGGAGCACCGGCTAGGTCGGAGCACCGGCTAGGGAGTGAGCACGAGCATGGCGGCGGCAGCGAAGCAGCCTTCGAAGGCCTCGGGGCAGGCGTTCGGCATCGACATCGGCGGCACCGGCATCAAGGGCGCGATCGTCGACGTCGCCACCGGCGAGCTGGTCACCGAACGCACCCGCATCCCCACGCCGCACCCCGCCACGCCCGACGCGGTCGCGACGGTCGTAGCGCAGCTCGTCGAGGACGCGAAGTGGACGGGCGAGATCGGTGCCACCTTCCCCGCGATCATCCAGCACGGCGTCGCCCACTCGGCCGCGAACGTCGACCCGAGCTGGATCGGCACCGACGTCGACCGCTGCTTCACCGACGCGGTCGGGCGCGGCAGCGAGGTCACCGTCCTCAACGACGCCGACGCTGCCGGCATCGCCGAGGACCGCTTCGGCGCCGCGAAAGGCATCGACGGCGTCGTCATCCTGCTGACGTTCGGCACCGGCATCGGCAGCGCGCTGCTCATGGACGGCGTGCTCGTGCCCAACACCGAGCTCGGGCATCTCGAGCTCGACGGGCACGACGCCGAGAGCCGCGCGGCCGCCTCCGTCCGCGACGAGCACGGCATGTCGTACAAGAAGTGGGCACACCGGGTGAACCGGTACATGCAGCACGTGGAAAGCCTGTTCACGCCCGACCTGTTCGTCGTCGGTGGCGGCGTCAGCAAGAACGCCGACAAGTGGGTGCCGCTGCTGGAGCTCAACACGAAGGTAGTGCCGGCCCAACTGCTCAACGACGCGGGCATCGTCGGCGCGGCGATCGCCGCCGCCGAGCGTCTCGGCGAGTAGTCGTTGGTCCCGACCCAGCGCGCCCGCGTGCGCGTTGGCGACGCCGCAGTACAATTGACTCCGGGAACTGCGCACGTACTGGACTCGAAACTGAGCCGACCAACAGACGGCCTGCGAACCCCCATCGCCAGCTCCACCGTCAGGTGGAGGACATCCGCGCACGGGTCATCGCCCGCGCACCATCCTGGTGAAAGGTCATCAGTGGCTTCCAGCAAGGACTCCGAGGAAGACAAGCCCCGCGCCGCCAAGTTGGTGTCGGCCGCGGCCAGCGCCACCAAGCGCACCGCCACCGCAACCATCGCCCCTGAGGCCGCCGCTCCGGCGACGCCCGAGGAGCAGCCGGCCCCCGCCGCCGCGAAGAAGGCTCCCGCCAAGCGCGCCGCGAAGAAGGCGGCCGCGAAGGGCGCCCCTGCCGAGGCACCCGCCGCGGGCGCGGAGGAGAACGCCGCCGAGGGCGACGAGGAGTCCAGCGAGTTCACCTGGGACGACGAGGAGGAGTCCGAGCTCCTCGCCAAGGCGCGCAAGGAAGCGGAGATGACCGCCTCCGCCGACTCCGTCCGCGCCTACCTCAAGCAGATCGGCAAAGTCGCGCTGCTCAACGCCGAGGAGGAGGTCGACCTCGCCAAGCGCATCGAGGCAGGGCTCTACTCCGCCGAGCGGCTGCGCCAGGCCGAGGAGGCGAACGAGAAGCTCGCCACCCAGATGCGCCGCGACCTGCGCTGGATCGTCCGCGACGGCGAGCGCGCCAAGAACCACCTGCTCGAGGCCAACCTGCGCCTGGTCGTGTCGCTGGCCAAGCGCTACACCGGCCGCGGCATGGCGTTCCTGGACCTCATCCAGGAGGGCAACCTCGGCCTGATCCGCGCGGTCGAGAAGTTCGACTACACCAAGGGCTACAAGTTCTCCACCTACGCCACCTGGTGGATCCGCCAGGCCATCACCCGCGCCATGGCCGACCAGGCCCGCACCATCCGCATCCCGGTGCACATGGTCGAGGTCATCAACAAGCTGGGCCGCATCCAGCGCGAGCTGCTGCAGGACCTCGGCCGCGAGCCCACGCCCGAGGAGCTCGCCAAGGAAATGGACATCACGCCGGACAAGGTGCTGGAGATCCAGCAGTACGCGCGCGAGCCCATCTCCCTGGACCAGACCATCGGCGACGAGGGCGATAGCCAGCTCGGTGACTTCATCGAGGACTCCGAGGCGATCATCGCCGTCGACGCGGTGTCGTTCACGCTGCTGCAGGACCAGCTGCAGTCGGTGCTGCAGACGCTGTCCGAGCGCGAGGCGGGCGTGGTCAAGCTGCGCTTCGGCCTCACCGACGGCCAGCCACGCACCCTCGACGAGATC
>Ga0164242_10008030_pt1 | contig 11474 bp, 10 predicted proteins | sample OricomgcompostMG_FD_108783 | JGI IMG/M metagenome (GOLD analysis project Ga0164242, IMG submission 108783) | Miracle-Growth compost microbial communities from Emeryville, California, USA - Original compost - Miracle growth compost (MG) ...
GAGGGTATGACAATAGCATCGCCATCTCGTACCACGCTCGCTGTGGGTGAGCTGAGTGACCGTAGGGAATCCATCGTTTTCTCAGCGGAGTACTCCTGGAAGAAACCGACGATAATGTTGAGTAGGATCACGGCGGTGATCACACCGCCCTCGATATAAGACTTGATACCATAGGAGACAGCCATGGCGAGGATGAGAACCTACTTGAAGTCAGCATCTCCTCTAGAGTGCATTTCCGCCCAGTAGAAGTTCAAAGGGCTCCTTCTAATTAAATTCTCTCTGCAGAAAACATAGTTCCTTGAGGAAGTTGTGTTATCGCTTACCATGGTCATGGCGTTCGCGATCTGGGCGATAATGATCCTGAGGGGTTGCACCCCTTCGGCCTCGCCAAGGTCGTTTGGCCCGTACTTTTCAAGTCGGGCCTTGGCTTCAGTAGCCGACAAACCGTCAACGGTATCGGCACTGAGTTCTTGCGCGACATGTTGGTAAGTCAAGGCGTGGGCTGGTCGGGACAACGAGCTGTTGGATTGACCCGAAATATGCACTTCAGGGGCCTTGCCCTTGGTACTGGACTTGTCCATGATGAAAAAGAGAGGTATGTGTGCAATATATCTTGGGGTAGTAAGGCATATAAGCGCGTATGTTTAGGTGAGAAGGGTGGATATTTTGCGGCTCGAGGCAGAGACGAGAAAGTTGATAAGCCAGAGGGGACACACTTGGCGCCGTGAGGGGGTCGGGTATTTGACCATGGCCGGTTATCGAGAGTGTCGGGTCTGCCTTGATACATTCAAAGGCGCGAATGTTACCGTATAAGGGTTTCCTACAAAAGGGGTATCGCCCTCGGAAGCAAAACAAAAGCCTCAAGCTTGGCATGTCTTGGGTTAACTCTAGAACTTCAAAGCTCAGCAGGAAAGGGATGAGCTGGTTTCTTCCAGTTCGCTTCTTCTGGTAGTCGTGATCGACCAGTGTTTGGGATGGGTGCGTCATGGAGGTCCGGGATAGCTGTGTTTCTGGAGGAACCAAGATATTCACTGGTGACCGGAAGTATAAGCTTCGAGATCGTCCTTAGAATGCTATTTCCGGAGCTGTTCAGAATACGAGACTGCCAAGCGACGGCAAAGGTACCTACCACATCGCCGACTAGGGCTTTAGCCCAGATATTCCACTACATGTTGCCGGGGGTACCGCTTATCTGTCATGGCATCTAGGTCCAAGCCGCGAGCTGTTAAGCTATTCGGAAGCTTTTCAGGCCGCAGAAATTGCCGGTCGGACGGTCGCGTATACGAGTCCCACAACCATAGGCACTGGTCCGTCCCTATACTGGTCATGTTAACGAGGGCCATCACAATCTCTCTCTCCGTGATCAAGTTGAAAATTGTGGCTATGTTGAAGGCTTGGCGGGTAGATCAAAGAGCCCGGGCATATACTTGGACGGGGAAAAGTCATCGTTCTCGGCGTTTTCGCCCTGCGTTTTAGGCGTCAGTTGCGTTCCCTGAACGGGACTGGCCTTGGTGATCGTAATAGGCATTGAAAATCAACTTTTGGCCAATTGAGGGCCTACGATAAGGAGAGGAAGAGATCGACCAGCGTCTTGACCGGAAAACGCTGAAACAGCAATACGCAATATCCGGCCAAGCCCCAACATTACTGGCGCTTGGCGGCTGGCAATCGCAGAGCCAAGCGTCTGGAGACCTTAAAAGGGGGAATACCAAGCCAATCTTGCGGCTCACGCCAATTACAGCCTCGCATCTCTACAAGCATTCCGACGTCAAAACGTCCAACGAGAGAGCCAAGGCTGCCTCTCTCTTGGCGGCACCCAGGGCTTGCCGCCGAGCATGATCTCCATTATTGAACGGCAGTCGAACCGCCTTGGAATTGCAATGGGTGGCTATGGGATTCTCTTCCCACACCAGACATGCTGTTTCGCCCTAAACCGACGTGTATCAGGACTTCTTTGTCACCAACAGCAAATAGGTGAAATTCCGAAATCCGCGATTGCTTGGCGCTTCCTATGATGTTTGCTCTATTCATAGATGGCGTCAAGCGCAAGCGGTTGTTTGGGATGAGGCCCATGTTGTCTCTCCGGGGCCAGCGACCTTCGGCTGGGGGGAGGTGAACTCGAGCCGGCCTCATTTATCTTAACCCCCTCGGGCTCTCTATTTCGGCAGTTTACTGCCCTATAGACAGAGGTAGAGACAGGAATTCCCTCTCGTGTTCATTTATCATTCCGTCGTCGCTCTCCTTGATTCCGTTCTTGGCATTCTTCCTAACCTTGCTGGCCAAGGTAACGCCTGGCGCTGTCTCCTCCTCTATCGACGTATTTCTTGCTTCTTCTTCCTCCTTTTCCTTTCCTCAAGCACGCTCTCTCTAAATTAGCAACCGGGCTCCGAGGGATCGTCGTCATGCCTTCTCTAGACGTCAGCGAGCTGAACATTGTGCTCTCCATCCTTGGTGAGCATGCCTTGGTCGGAGCAGCAAGCCAGCTCCAGATTTCTGACATCTCGTAGGAGCGTTTACCATCATATATGGGTTGATATCCATCAAGATCAAGAGATCATGGTACCTTGGTGAAGCGCGTAGGTTACCAAGTCCTTACTTACCCCCTGTTCCTTCGTCACGCGCTAATCTATCACTTCTTTCTTCAAGTTCCCGCTGTTGCCATAGGCATCCTCCTCGGTCCCATAGCCTCGAAGTTTATCGACTCGGATAGATGGGGTTCGGGCCTCGGCGAAACCCAGCGTAACCCAATTACTCTCGTGCGTGGGCATCCCATTTTACCCATGGTAGAGTTACCCACTGCACGATCAGTTGCTAACACGGTTTGTGGTGGTCGGAAAATTAGGGCATAATGAGGGTAATGATCGGTGTGCAACTGGTCATTGCAGGCTTCCAACTTCCAGCCAAGTATCAGCTCAAGAGATGGAAGGAGATGCTCATGTGCTTGATCCCTATCATGACCCTCATGTGGCTGGCCACGACTGCCTGCATGCTTGCCACGGTACCAAAAATCACCCTCCTAGCTGCGCTTGTAATTGGTTCTTGCGTCACCTGCACGGATCCAATCCTTTCCCAGGCCATTGCGAAAGGCCCATTTGCAGACAAGTACGTCGCCCGCGATCTTCGGGAGATTATCAGCTCCGAGGCCGGTGCCAATGACGGGTTTGGGTTTCCCTTCCTCATGTTAGCAGTCTATCTCATCCGCCACGCCGATATCACCGGAGTGGGTCTAGCCTCTTCGGAAGCGACCACGTCGGAAGGCGCTGGAGTATTTGGTGAGACTGCGTTTGGTGTGGCGTTCCGTGCTGCGGGGGCACTCGTTGCCCGCGAGGAAGAAGTCGGCAGGCTTGGTGGTGGCGTCTGGGTAGCGCTTCGGGAGTGGCTGCTAGAGACTTGGCTATACATTGTGCTGCTCTCCGTCGTCTACGGCGTGGTCGTCGGGTATGGGGGCATGCTCGCTATTCGCTATGCCCTGCGGAAGAAGTGGGTGGACGAGGAGAGCTATTTGCTTTTCCCAACTGCAATGGGTGTGAGTACCCCCACATCGTACCACCGCATATTCCCCCCTCACGTTTTTCCTTTGCTAACCTTACATGAAGCTCTTCCTCGTGGGTAGCTGTGGCGCCATCGGAACGGACGACCTTCTCGCTTGCTTCGTGGCTGGAAATGCCCTCAACTGGGACGGCCAATACCTCGAGGAGACTGAGAAACGTCATGACGAGGTGAACTCATGCGTAGACGTGCTGTTGAACTTCGGCGGCTTCATGTTCATCGGCACGATCATCCCGTGGGACAAATTCAATGACCCGGACGGCACTGGTCTGACCTATGGGCGCCTAATTGGCCTCGGTTTCCTGATCCTCCTGTTCCGCCGCATCCCGGCCATTCTCATCACGTACAAGTTGATGCCAGGCGTCTGCAAGAACTACAAGGAGGCGCTGTTCATGGGTTATTTCGGCCCCATCGGCGCCGGAGCGGTCTTCTACCTCGAGCACACGCGCCATCTATTCCCTGAACTCGGCGAGGGAGATGCCGAAGAGACGAATCTCATGGCCGCCATCGGCCCAGTCGTGTACTTCCTCGTCCTCTTCTCCATAGTCGTCCACGGCCTCTCGATCCCGGCCCTCGACGTTATCTACCGCGTCATGAAGGTTCCGATCATCACCGAAGACGCCGTCGAGATCCGGCGTAAGAGTATCCACATCACAGCACCCATCAACGCCTTCGAGGCAGACAAGGAGACTTTCATCGCCTACAACCGCTTCAGCCGTCCCGTCTTTGACCCCGCCGACCTGCCGGTTGTGCGAGACAACAACTCCATCGGTGCTCGTTACGGGCCCCGCCGCCCTGAGCGCCCAGAAACTAAGTGGCCTGAGTCTGATAGGGACTCGATTGACGACGAGAAGATGAGAGATGCGTCGCGAGGTCGCCGTGTCGCGTACGCCCGGTAACAAATTGAGCCACTGTCCGTCTCGGGTCACTATAGGGTGGCGCAACAAGTGAGTGGAGAGAGTGATAGGTTTGTGGCGTTGGTGAATCTGAAGCTGGCCCTTGGTAAAGGGATGAAGGGGTTACTGTGAAGATGCCGTGGGCTCGTGTAGAAAGAATTCCCTGCCATGCAGATTTCAATCATTATATCATCTCCTTGTAATATATTACACATTTCGATAGAATATTAACTACAGTCGCTCGTTTGCATCTCAGTAATGGAGGGGCTCATGGACTCGATTCCCGGCTGAGTCGGCACGTACCGACAACTCGCCGAGGCTGGGGCATAAAGTCGCGGCATATCTCGCCGAGTTAGGTTGGTAAGCAGTAGAGATACGAAGGCAACTTTTAGTGCCCAGAAATGAAATCAACATTGCAATCTCCTAAGAAACTGCTAATGGTCAGATATAGCAAGTCGGATTATCCCGGGTTGGCAGGCGGCGATTAACTCATACATTTATGACTAACAATTAGGTAGACTGCTACCTACCTACCTACCAAACTTAGTTGGCGTTAAATTGTACTTAACGGCGCATTGTTTGTTAGTCGTCCAAGCCCTTCCCGTGGCCCGATTGATTGAAGAGACTTGTTCTCTGGAAAATATATAAACAAGGGAATTTCTCGATTCCTACTTAACAATACTGCCTACGGAATTAGTAGGCATGAGCTTTCACGGGTATAGGTCTTTTGCACCGCTCGTGCCATTGGATCAATGAACCCCTAAAAGGCAAACACCGGAGGGCTCAGATGACCTTGGCAATAACAGTAGCAATACTCCCACTGGTGACCACGACGCAGAAGATGGCGATGGCGACCGGGCAGTACTAGCGACTGGGTCTGGCCTGATAGCGCCGGTCATGGCAACAGTATGGCAGTTGCGTCCGCGATTTTGATGGAGAGAATGTGTCGACTGGATGTTGGAAATGCATCGCTCACGTGCCATGTCACGCGAGGCAACCACGTGGATTTATCCAATATCTTTGGTAAATTTAGCCGAACCGCATCGGCGAATAGCAAGAATTGCCAACTCAACACTAACGACACATCAAATTCGCCTGGGTTGCTCTGTCGTTCCATCGTAATAGCTACTACCGACGCCGCCTTCATAGAATAGCTAGAGTGCGCTAGAAGGTATGGCCGCGCCCACGTCCATGTCCACTCCCACACCCGCGTCCACGCCGAGGCTTCTGCCTCCGCCCGAGGACCGGCTGTATGCTACGTTCCAGGACCTCCACGAGGACCTCAAGGCCTGGGGTCGCGCCCAGGGCTTCGCGATGGTCATCGACTCGTCGTGCAACCGTGACTCCTCCGGCCTCTATCGTCGGTACAACCTGTCCTGCAGCAAGGGGGGCAAAGGGTACACGAAGAAGGGCACCGGGCAGCGCCAGGGCAACTCGCACAAGATCGGGTGCCAGATGCGTGTCAAGTGCATGCAGAACCGTGCGTGGCCCTGGAACGACCGCTGGCACATTATGGTGCTTGAGGGCTCGCACAACCACGGACCCTTCACAGGAGCGCCAGACGAGGACGTGCCGCCCCAGTTCCGCAAGCTCGAGCCGGACGGCATCCGCTGGCTGCTGATCATGCACCGGGAGGCCAAGTGTACCTTGCGCCAGCTGACGATCGGCCTCCGCGTCTCCTTCGGCGACAAGTATCAGTACGTCAAGAAGTCGGACGTCAGCAACATGCTGGCCAAGGTCAAGAGGGGCGAGGAGAAAGAGCTTGCCAACCGGCCCCCGGGGGCCCCTCCCCTCGCGCCGGGGGCCATGAGTGCCTTTACTGCAGCGGTCCTCAACCCGGTTGTCACCCCGCAGCGCTCAGGGGGGGTACCGTTTGAGTTGGTCCAGCCGCCTCACCAACAAGCCCTTCCGCAGCCGCACGTCCAACCGCAGCCCGGGCAATATTTCCCCAATCACCAACCTCAGTACCCCCAGGCCCAGGCCCAACAACCCCCGCCTCAACATGGCGGCCAGCCTCAGGGCCATCAACTTCAGAATAACCAACACCCACAGGCCCCGGCCCAGCAACCCCTACCCCAAGTTGGCCAGCCCCAACATCCCCCACCCCAGAATACTCAACATCCGCAGGCCCAGTCGCAGCAGCAAGGACAGCCCCAGCCAATTCAGCGCTGGCAGGCTCCAAGGACTTCGGCAAACTACGCCCCGCCACAGTCGATGTACCAGCCCACCATAGCACAGCCGCATGCCCAAGCCCCAGCAGCCGGGGCCCAGAACCAGCCGCCTGCACCTATGTATCAGGCCCCCGGAGGGCATTCCCAGGCTCCGTCGCAAATGCCGGCGCAGGCTACCCGACCGTCGCCAGCGACACCGATGACGACTGCTCCTCCCCCGGCAGCCGGTCAACCCCTAATGAGATTTAGCCCAGTATCTGATGATTCGGAGGACGGAGGGGATAACGACGATGAGTCGGAATCGGAAGAGGAGTGAGGTGCGACATGGTTTGGAGGGCTTGGGCTTGATATTTCGTCGCTGTTCCCGGCGTTGCTACCCGGATGTGCATTCCAAAAGCCGCCTTGGAACGGGTTTGTTTCATGCTTGGTTACGGAGGCCGTCTTGTCGCCGGTTGGGTAATGTCTTTGGCTTGCCATTTTGTCTATCCGGTTACAAGGCTAGAGGAAAGTTTGGGACTTTTGCACTTAATTGTGTCTTTGGATAGAGCACAAGTTTTCACACCCAACTTCCCAGTACCCGTAACTTGGGCACTTAACTTGGATGCGGGACAGCTTTACGGGGCCGTTTGGTCCTGCTTTACTTTTAGCCCCCAGAATTTCCGCGCGATGGATCGTCGCCTAAGGAGCTTCCATTCCGCGTTTTATTCTCTGCCGGGGGCTGGACCCTTTTAATAGTAGAGACAGTGTTGCTTAATTAAGTAAAGGGCATCGAGACCAAGATTTAAGCACACGTACCATGTGCATAACAACGTCCTATTATGTGGCCTTCAACACAATATTCCAGTCCTCTAAATGTCTCAAATACAATCAAATTCGCATCCCGCTCAATGCCTACATGACTACCGTGAGATCAATTTACTCTATAAAGAGAGCAGGAAACCCAGGGTGGCGGTACCAGCCACCAGCCACGGTGCCGACCCGGCAAGGGGCCGTAACGCCGAAGAGGAGGGCGTTCCAGACCCGGCGCCGTTAAGATCATCCAGCCCGCTCTTACCGGCGGCAATCTCGCGGATACTGCTTGGACCCGGGTTGAAATTTGCCTGTGCAAGGCCGACTTCTTCGGCATCCTGGTCGAAGACGAAGTAGGCGTTGGATAAGAAGGCGCCGCCCAGGATGTAGAGCAGGCCTCCAGCCTCAATTAGCTCTTCGGGGACGTTGTTGACGAGGAACAGGCATGTGCCATCTGGGATGATGCTTGGATCGAGACCAAGGCTCTTGAGGATGTAGTCTGGTGGGGACATGACCAGGGATTTCATTGGGACGGTGATGTCGACCCCTTTGAATCCGAAGCTGAGAACCTGGGGATTATCTGCGAGGCTGCAGGGACTGAAAGCAAAATCGTTGCCGCCGAGGGTGAATGTTTGCGTGATGTTGAACGCATTATAGATGTCTTGTGTGATACTAGGCGGCAGTTTAATGTCGAAGTTGCCAGTGTCGAGCAGCACCCTGGCCGGGAGTCCAGTAGTCGATGAGATGCTTGCATTCCCATTCTTTATAGAGACCGTGTTAAGATTGACGGCGAGACGATCATAACCCCCGTTGCTTTGTTCCACAGGCAAAGTTATGAGATCTCCACTGTACAAAGAAGTATCCACTCCTCCAAACAAGATAGATCCGGTAGGAGAGCCTGTCTGGTTGAGATAGATACTAACCGAGGCGGAGTTTGTCAGGCCGGCCTTGGCGATTGTCTGTAAGGTGGTATCCGGATTTGGTATGTTGGGTGTTCCATCAACGTAGCCGCTGAAACCGAATCCCCATATGTTCTGGACACTAGTGGACGAGTTACCGCTTCCGATAGACCATTGAGGTACCTTATTTTCCCCAAACGTGATGTCGTCCTGGAACCAAGAACCATTTAAACCGAATACCTCGTATTGGACTTGCATTTCGTCATTCACCCATTTCGCAGATGTCGAAGCAGAAGGATCGTAAGTTCTATAGACATCGCAGCTGCCAGTAGCACAAAGGTCACTCTCTGGGGAGTTGATGATGAGATCGCTGCTACCGGTATCTACAACCACCATGACCTCCTGGGGCGGGGTTCCGATGGTGATGTTGACAGTATAGTAGAAGCCACTCTGTCGTCTGTTAGATAAAACAGCTACCGCAAGCTTTCATGGCAAGACATACAAAGGGATTGGCAAGCTGGGATGCGAACGGAGAGACATCTCGGCGGTTCACTCCGTAACCAAACACGCGAGGTTCCCGCGTCGGTGGTGCGAGGGTCAGAGCATTCGCAGATGCGAGGAGTATGCTGAGTTCAGCAAGACGGGTGGTGGCGGCCTTCATGATTACTTGGCTGGTGGGGGATGTACAGCAGGCGACGGTGTGTGTTGAAGAAATAAAGAAGGGACGAAGAACAAAAAGCAGGATGAGGAGAGAGGAGCGGCATTGGTGTTGTATAATACTCCGTCCATCATCCTGGATCTAGCCAACTCAACATCCACCACATTCCGGCATCTGCTCCCCAGGAGACGACGAACACTGAGCAGCTATCCGTTTTCTGTGCTCCGTCACAGGGATAGGATTAGAGTTGCGGGTAACGAGCGGAAAGCGCTGACATCAGATCGGAATCCTTCCTTTCAGGCAACTGTTTGGTGCACCTCTTTTACCTGCCACGCCCCCACCGTATCCGTTCAGTTGGGTTCTCGCTTCGCCCAAGGTTGCTGCTCCCTACCGAAAACAGCCCAAGCGTCATGTTTGATGAGACCGACAACTGTATTCCATACACAGCCTCGCGGCCGCTGTTCTGACAGAATGGAATTGGGGCGGAAGGATCAATTTCATCATCCTCGCAGCCAAATGCACGCAGCGCACAAGAGAAGCTTGACCGTGTTAGTGGCAGCTTGATTGGCCATAGCATCCCCAGACGAGAAAACAAGACATGACCCACCCATTAGCCGCTCTATATCCGCCGTCCTCAATTCTCAGCCGCACTTACACCAGCCCTATGTGCACCTGCAATTTGGTGGAGACCAACATCTTTGATCCTTCGTCCAATATCAAACCCCTTAATTCCATCGAAGTTCAAGTTTAGGCAACCTTCAATCGTTGGCAGTTGCAGTTCCCTGAGGGTGATATATTTTAGCACGGGCATTTCAATCCGAGACGCTTCTGTATCCAACAAGGCGGCGATACATGGAAACAAGGGCATGTGTCCCTTACCATAGCTCGACCTCGAAGGATCTATCCAACGCATAGCTCTCTGGGTGGGTCTGGTGGTGCCCAATTCTCAAAGGTAGACTTTTATTGCCCTAGGAGAGGCGTACAAGAGTAAATTGCCTTCATTCGCCGAACGACTACTGCCGACGTCGAACGCCGTACTGGCTAGATTGTGCCGGATACCAGCGGGCATTGTGTGACTTCACTACCTCCCTGGGTACTTAGTATAGTGTAGGTGCCAGAAACTTAGCAAACGCAAGAGGCTACTGTTACATTGGGGCCCTCCCTTTAATAATTTGAACAAGATGTTGCTTGTAGGAGGTGTTGGGCCATGCTATCCCTAACGCCGTTTATATATACGACTAATTACATACACATTATATGGGAGAAGGCCGCTTAGGCAGGTCTCGCATTAGTCTGGAGGCGGCGGGTGAGACGGAGGCGTATTTTGGGCCGAGGGCACTACCGGACCAAAAACAGCGCATGCACAGGGAGCTAAAAAGGGGCGAGCAATCGTGGCGATTGTCAGGCCGCAGTAAAAATGTGGGTGCTCCATGCCCATAACAACAAAAATAAAACAAAGCGTTGTATCAAATCAGAAAGTCTTGCCGGGGGAGCCAAAAAAGGTCCAGGAAAGGAACGAGACAAGGAGTCTTTGATATGAACCCGAACTACTTCCGGTGACGACGCGCCCAGATTGCTCAATGATTGGAGGGTAGAGACGGAGCTAGTCTGCAACGAAGCAATGTTTAAGATCGCCGCTGGCTCGTGAAACCCCTTTCGGCAAGTCTATGGGCAGGTATGCCGCTGCCGAATAGAACATCGCGAAATCCTATTAGTTTGTAGCCGCGGTTAGGAGACGTTTACCAACCAGGAAATCCTATGCCTTACGCACCAGTTTCTGACCGAGTTCACTCGGCGCCACTCTGTTTTCCACATCATGGGGTAGACTCTATCTGGCTCGGTATCATTATGGGACCGGTTTGTTGTGCTCATCACATCTTTTTACCTGCTCTCTCTAGCAGAGGGCTCACGTAAAAATGGAATAGCAGTGGTACAGTCTTTACTCCATGGGGATAATGGCCAAGACAACGTGGCCGAACTATTATACTCTATTATGACCGGACGATTGTTAAAAGTGCTGTGCAGGATTAAATTGTAGTAAAGAAAATTTCCATACGGACAGAAAGAGAATGGCAGATAAGAATAGCTTTAATTTACTTTATTATAGATCATAGTCCTCCTCCGGTTGGGGCGGTGTCACCGGCCGCTCGGTTCCTAGCGGGTTCTGGTCTTGGACATCCAGACTATGAAGTGACTTGAACGCTGCGCTATCCCTTGTTGTTGGTTCAACCGCCTGGAGTATACGTTGTTGCTTCCTGAGATTGTATCTTGGCTGCTCTGTTGATAGTTCTGCGTACCATGTCCGCTCTACAAGGCGAGTGGTTAGCAATGAGCACGTAAACGAATACAGATTCTTTTCAGACAGATTCGGGTGAGGCCGTCTTACCTTCGGGCGTGGCTTGCATAGCCCTCCTCAGGTTCTCTTTCACATATGTCGCATCCTGGACGAAATCTTTGAGGATAGACCGTGCTGTGGCATCGTCGAGCAACGAAATGAAATCGATAGTCGGCC
>Ga0164242_10008031_pt1 | contig 11474 bp, 6 predicted proteins | sample OricomgcompostMG_FD_108783 | JGI IMG/M metagenome (GOLD analysis project Ga0164242, IMG submission 108783) | Miracle-Growth compost microbial communities from Emeryville, California, USA - Original compost - Miracle growth compost (MG) ...
CATACAAACACCACGCTTCCAGAGAAGATCCAGGAAGCATCCCGATTCAGTCCCAACGATTTCGGGGCTCCCATATCGTTCCTCTAAACACCAGTGAGTCCACGTAACCACACCCAGTACCAACAGATCACATACCAAACAACTTAGTACCCATGGAAGCTGAAAAGAGCCCTCCATATCCTCGACACTCAGGTCCCATTAAACAGGATTTAATATTAACAAAATTTGTTTCACTGATTTCGAGATTCGATCGATGTGAGCCCGAGTCTAGCCAAAGGCACTAATACTCATTATACAGTTCTTTCCCACTAAACTCCTTCGCTTACAAAGGCATCCCGTCGTGACTAAGCTAGTACTGGAGTAGGGATACTTTTCGTGGTGTCGAGAGCGGAGGTTATCGAACTGAATGCGATCTGTGTAAGTGCAGGACTGAATTGGTGTTTTGAGTAGTTGGAAGGCGCGAAAGCATCGCGGCTAAGACTTCGCAATGCTAGTACCAAATTACACCTTTGGGTGCCCGCTCGTCGTTTAATCAATTAGGAGATAAGATAACTAATGCCCCTGTGTTGTGGGTCTCCTCCGCAAAATGCCTCGAGGGTAGAACAGTGCCGGTATCCAAATACAGGGGTAACTATCTACTTACTAATTAAGGAACAGGGGATTGTAGTTGTGCAATTACCTGGAACTCTAATCCCTAAGTCGACTTAGCGTCTTGATTGTCTTAACGTCCCACGGTATTGGTGAGGAAATGCGCGCATCTGCCGAAGCGGGGAATCGGGGAATGATTTGCTCATGTCATGTCAATATCCGTTCGGGCCATTATCCATCTCTCTTTCTCGTGCGATTCTTGCCTTCATGTAACAAGAAAAAAATAAATTTCATAACTCGTTGTTGCTGTTACCTATTATAGAACCCCCTGCTAGCCTTCCTTTCCCTCTACTTCTCACTTCTACGTTCTCTGGATAATGCAACAGCCTCGATGGCCAAACTCGGCCAAAGCTGCCGTGAGCTTCACGATGGACAACCTGGGTGAGGCGCAGGATGTCAACAAAGGCCTGTGGCCTTCAGATGAGCCCGTCGGGAACCACTACTCGGTCCGGGAGAAGCTCCCCCGCATGCTAGACATGCTGGATGAGCACGGGATCAAGGCTACCTATTTCGCTGAGTCATGGAGCCTCGAAGTGTACGGAGATGCGGTTGAAGAGATGACACGCCGCGGGCACGAGGTCGCGTGGCACGGATACCAGCACGAGCCGTGGGCCGCATTATCTGCACAGGAAGAAGAGGTCAACTTCCGGAAGAGTTTCGAGGCTGCTGCTAGGGCCGGTGTCAGCTACAAGGGATTCCGCCCGCCCGGTGGGTCAATTAACGAGCGGACATACGGGCTCCTGCGGCAGAATGGAGTCGAATACGTGTCTCCGCTAGGGAACCTCGGCATTGAGAAGGGAATCGTCATACTGCCGTTTGAGTGGAGAGGTGTCGACGCATTCTACTATATGGAAAAGTTCGGCGCCATTAGGGAAGCTCACGGGGAGCAGACGGGGGTACTATCGCCGAACGCCTTTCGTGATTTCCTACTGTCGAAAATCCAGGAGGCCATCGCGACCGGTGGCTACGTTTCAGTTCTATTCCATCCCTTCCTCCAGACTAGTGAAGAAAAGTTTTCGGTCATGGGCGAGATATTGCACCGGATTGGGGGCGACCCGGACATATGGTGTGCGCCTTGCGATCAAGTTAGTCGGTGGGTAGCCGAGCACGCAAGTGCTTTTACAACAGATCGTGTATAGAGTTTCCCGGGCTCGGGGAGCCAGCTATCATACTAGCTTTAGACCTTCACAGACCATAGGAGTCAGTATTGGCCCTGGACCTCTACAAGATTTCCAGGACGTTCTATGGCACTGTTCCCAGAAGTCAAAGTGCCTAAACTTCCAATGAGGGGTTCCCGTGGTCGGCGTACCGCGAGCCGATTTCGGCGTTGACCGAGGCATGGCCACTCGGGTCATGAGGATTAGTTTCTTAGACAATGTTCGTTATGAATTGCAACTTGTCTTCTGGGAATGCTCTAGGAGACCAAACTCGTTTCTCCATACGGCGACGATCTTTCTGTGCTATCTCCTCGCCGCTCCAATACGCCCCCGTCAGAGTTTCGAGGCATCCAAACTAGGGTTCCTCCGAGGGCTTAATACTACCCCTAAGGGAAATGAGAACTGGCTGACGACTGGGCCCGACAATACCACTGGTACCTAAACCGTAATCTGTCCAAGTACTAGCGGCATAGCTAATCAAGACGAATCTAATTGGCAGCATTTGAATTTTCAGAGCTATTGGCAAAATGAAGCATGACTTCCCTTAAATCCCATTCCCAGCCATCGGGGGGTTGAGGCGGTTGTCAACCGGAGTACTCATCTGGGTAGAGAGGCCGGGTGACCTGGGATTGTGCGTCACCGACTACTGATGTGAGGGGTACGAGATCGTAAGCCCAGCTGCCGGCCTTTACTAGATGTCAAGTAGGCCAAGCACCTACCCCCCCCAGAGTCCCTGTTAGGTCCTATTTGTAGGCTGAGTCATGGTAGTCACTTGGGCCTGGAAATTATCGATCTTGTCTGGCCAGGATTTTCTATTTTCTCAAGTATAAAGGAGTGTCATGTAAGTAGAATACAAGAGTCTCACCCGCGACGTTCGTTCTCAACCTCCTCGTATCATCCGCCCACCCGTCGCTCACGATTTCTCCCCTCTATCTTCCGGGTCTGTTGAAGCAATCTAGGTCCAGCACTCGTTGCTGCCGGGCCCGGGCTGGCATTGGACACGACCACCGTTGCAAGAATAGCACCCATAGCCGGAGGCGCACTGGCACTGGCCGATAACGCAGTCCGAGTGAGGGGGCCAGTTCTCGCCGCAGCGGGCCTCAAGGCCGCGGGAGACGAATGCGTTCTGTGTGATGCATAGTTAGCACGGATGCAAGGCGGGTTATGGTACCTGTGAGTCACAAGACAGATGAGAAAATGGAGGCAGGCTTAAAGCTTACTGTGGCTTGTCCAACGTAGGAGTATTCACCCTCGACAGTAGTCTCAACGACAGGAGTGTTATCAGAGGGAAGTGCGGAGACGCCGATGATGGCGGTGAGGAGGAGAGAAATAGTAGTGAAGGCCTTCATCTTTGCGATATGTCTTTGAGTGCGTGGGATAGATGTGCTTGGTGTTTGAGGGTGCGATGTTGATGACGATAAAATATCTTCTCTGGAGGGCCGATGGCCATTATTTATATAATCTTTATCCTGCCAAGTTAGGATGCCAGCGTGTCTTGCTACGCGGATGATTACCGAATAATCCTCCATCAAGCGGTATGTCCCCGTTCATGAATTCCGCCGAACGGTCACCGGGAAGAACCAACCATCGTCAATTGCCCCAGTTGTCCTGAGAAATGGCTGGACCACGAACGACTGCTGACAGCCCCAAGGATCCCATCTAAGAAAGTTCTATCACGCCTCCGCGTGGTCGTTCAAGGCAGACCGCGGAGCTACCGGGGCCTCTCTGGGCAAATTGCACGACGATCTATCCTCGTTCTCGCGTCCTCGAGTAAGAGTGGATCGAGTGGAGGTTGCCTATTCTGGCCCTTTCTATTCAGGGGATGAGGGGGTTTCTTCTGCGGCCTGAGGTGGTAATAGCTCTTGACCACTGCGTCATCCAACGAAATTATGGGGCTGAGGTGATCCTTCCTTGCGATCGTCAAGGCCTTCGGCACTCGGCCCAATAGCTTCGATCGACGCGCACTGCCGATCTCCACTCCCGGCAGAGGCTTCAAGCTTACTGCTTTAATCGAATCCTTCGTACTATACCTTGTCGTTGAATGAACACCGGGCAAGCATTCGGCAATACTGTACCACGATCTAAGCAGGGAACATGGCGATCTAGACGTCTCGACCGCTACCCGTCTAGTGCTAGATCTTCATGTCAGCTTTGAGGCTATGTACATCGTGCAAGCTCCTAGTATGGATAGCAAAATGTCTCATGGTAGCAGTCGGGGCGACTCGTGGAAGCGTTTAGAAATGCCTCCGGCCGAACCGACCGACACCAAGATCTTTCCTCATCACCGAGGGGAAGAACCAGTAATTGAAACACTTCCCTGATACCATCAGACGGCATTGTCAGCATGCAGATTGACGATGTGCATGTGAAGAATCACTTTTCTCCTATCACTCCAACAGTAATTTGTTGTCAGCTTATGCTAGGAAGAACACCCAACAGTCGGGGTTTGCAATTTTAATGGAGGTCGGGAACAGTGCTCGATTCAAACTGTCATTCCAGAGCCGATGTCGTGGCTAATCGTGCGATGAGCCTGGCCAGTTGGCCGGCAGGATAAAAGGGGTAATGCATCGTTGCGCGTCGACGTTGAAGGGGGGAAAGGGTTTGATTCGCACCACGCACACTCGGAAGTTTGAGCTTAGTGTTGAGTGTGATATCAAGATAGATAAGTGACTAGATTGGCGAAAAGGAGGGCCCATCTTCTCGTCCAGGAGCACCCCAGGGTACCTCTCACCACTCAGTCCTCACACAATCCGAACAACCTGCTTCTTGTAGCACCTAGCGCCGGGGCTACCTCAATCCGAGGACGAACCGCAGTCCTAGAAGTTTCCATCGGGGTTACACTCGGGTGTCGCCGGTAACTCTCTTCTTGGTAATGGCCTAGCTCCATCGTAGGCTCAGACACAGCTTTCCGCATGTGTGGAGCTGCTTTCCGAGGTTGTCACACCGACAGCCATTGTGTAAGCATTTTCGCATATGAAAGTCGCTCAGAAGGTCACCTATTGCCTCGAGACCTAACTTAATCCCACCGCCGCGACTTAGGGGAGCTGCTGCGTCTCCAATGACGTTACGGCGATAACGGCAACAAGGAGGGCAATGGGGCCGAGGCAGCGCATGATGTGAGATTTATAAAGGTTTTATATGGGGGTTGTGGGCCTGTGCGGAGCGAGCCCAGGCTAGCATCTACAGGATCCATGGTATCATTCTAGCCAAGACAAAGATGGGTGTGACATGCTGGGAGTTTATGAAACCGTCGTTAGCGGTTATTGAAGGCGTTAGCTAGTCGAAAGGCTTTCCTTTCCTCCAGGGGAACGTTGTCTCCATTTCAAACTCCAGAATTCCAATTCTACATATAGAGCGCGCGTTTGATAACAATCAGCAGCTTCACAACGGAAAATCCAAAGCACGTCTTACGTGCAGTTTCCGTCGACAGGACCATAGAGATGTTTGCGAGCTTTGAGGTACTGTCCATGTGATAACCGGTCAAGTGCCTGACTTCTTGTTGGGATTATATTGCTGTGTAGCAAACAGCGGTGGTATTGGTGGCAGCTCTGCTGTCCAAGGCGGCCGATCCCAAGATTGTGTTCAGATTGGGACTCTGGGTACTCCGTGCCTCGGGCATATCACCCTAATGGAGATAGTTCCAATGACAGAAAGAACGACAACATATATTTCTACCTTCACGCGTGATTGCGGAAATATTGACGAAACGACCTGGCAGTGCCCCTTCTCGTCCTGCCGCAACCAATCCAACGTGAAGGAGTACTGTTAATGTCCATGCTGGTAGACGGCATGGCGGAAATGGTATTTGGTTGGTTGCTGTTCCCAAGTAATAGTGATCCCATATCGTGTCAACTCGCACTTAGATCCAACAGGCCTACAGGATTAACTCCCCAATGGAGACAGAGACCACCACCTTGTTTGCGGGAGATAACCAAGAAGACTTCCCAAACTAGGCAGTAAGTCTACACTCTACAGATGTCGTCTCGCTGAAGCCCAATCCCGGAAACGTTTGAGGCGGTGGCCGTGCTGTCCACCCCTGCACTCGTCATGGATTAACGAAACCGAATGCCATCACCTTGACTAGGCCGTTTTGCCATGCATATGACTCTCGCAATCAACGACAGATCTGCACTCTGAACCATAGATTAGCACTAACCTGCTCGAGAGGGAGTTGTGTCCTACCCCCGGGGACACTCGCTGGTTCAGCAGGCACACGAATACGTTTATGCATCTAATTACTAGTTAAACGAGGTATGTTAATTAATCACACTCTTCAAGGGAAAGTAATTATCGATCTCCAATAACATTAATCGCTCCCAGATGATGCGTTGCGCTCCGAGGACATCTCTGTTTTCTTCCTCTCGTCTCTGGTGCGTGAGTCTAATTCCAGGTCTCGGCCAAGTATCTCTTCGACGCTCGCCGTCTCCATATGGTCTGAAAATGCAAAAGCGAACGTGCTAGTCTGGCGTCTCGCGCTAGAACGGGGTTGCCTAATGCTATTATTGCCATATTTCATACCGGTATTGCCTGTGCTTTCTTTTGCCGTGAGCAGGCCGAAGCGGAATAGGAGACGGTGGAAGAGAGACTTGAGACATGGGATGCAGGCTGCGATAATGGCGAGCTGCTCTTCCACGCTAGCCCATAGCGCGATGGCTAGACCTTGGCTAAGCGGGCTTGTGTTGCCGCCTTTACCAACGCCTTGTACGGTGATAGCCTTTGCGATGGATGCCGCAGTTGCGACAAGGCCTAAGCTCAGTAGTACTCCGATAACGATTCTGTCACGAACTGGTCGTTTCATGCCTCGTAGGAAACTGAGGGGGATAAGAGCGTAGATCACATCCGTGACAATAACAATGACTGACGTGACAGTCAAGCTTATGCGGAATGCCTGGTCGCTCCAGCATCGTTTCTCCGTGATCAGGGGGTTCCAGAGTCCGGTCAGTGGTACACATCGCGTCGTGTGCATGACGGTCAGATACATGGCCGTGACTATTTGTACTGCGATGATGCCGTAAAGAAATTTCTTCCAGCCACTGGTTCGCTGAAGCCGAAGCAACATGACAGCAATGCTGGTTTTGAGTAACGCCAAGGCCCAAGTTGATAGCAGCTCCGACACTACGCTGAGGGGTGCAGTGGAAAGGAGGGTCGCGATTGACATAAAAGGTGCACCAGTTATCGATGGGCGGGTCGCGACCAGCATTACAATCCAATTGGCGACCGTGAGAGCCTGGGAAATAAAGTCAGTACTTGTAGTCCGTTCGTCACCACTGCCTCCGGGGATGGGGCTGCTAACAAAGGCAAAGATGAGGAGCCAATCATCCACGCCGAGTCGATGAGTCGGATTGAACCGCGTATAGATTCGTGCTGCAACGAGGGATACAGACAGCAGTACCAATATGGAGACGAGGCCAGCATACACTCGGGAATAGTAGACTGCCTCTGCGTTGATTGGGAGCAACACGGGAGGATCCATAGTGATGGTAGCGTTGGCATCCAGTGGTTGTTCCAGACTGGTGTACCACGAAAATCGATCTTAATTGAGGATCCCACCGTGGAAGGTGGGTGAAGGATGTGTGCAGTATTTCATCCAGTCCGCCTTACCAGCGCATGGCCAGACTAGGCTGATGGGAAGGGTGAGACTATCCTCCGGTCAAAGCACACCGCTTGCCTCAAACGGGGAAGGTTGCGGGGTGTATCAGTGCGACAAACATTCAGACTTGTTCTTGGACCCCTAAGCTAGGATTATTCGAGCGAGGCGCACGGCCTCTATTGCCACATAGTAAATTGGCTGAAACATGGGGCTGGATTGTGCGTATTGCCCGGGGAACTGATAGGGGGTGAGTACTTGATTAAGGGGGGGTCGCTTTTTTGTCCCCCTTGAGGACAATTTCCTTTGCCGACTAGTACGGAGTAGTTCAACCATTATTCACACACACTTTGTTAACGAGGTTAGTACACCAGCGCCACGCACCTAGCTACAGCGATTGAGATGGCCGCGCCAGTGTCCTGCACTGGGCTACTGCAAGTGAAGAAGTCTTATCTCATGACGACATGCACGCCGAACCTAAGGAGGTTGAAGGAGAACGGCGTGAAAACCAAAAGGCATTCTACGCGAGGACCACGTACAAACAAGAGAAGATTCCAGGGTGCCCAAGGATAACTGTGGTAGGGCATCATCAAGGCTTCGAAGTCGGCACGGCTGAGGTCATCCCAGACCTTTCGAGGAGGCTGAAGATCATTGACCGCAGCGATGCTCCAGAGCTAGCAAGGTAGGTACTGATGATAACTAGGGTCGAGAATAATACCGCTTCTAGATCTAGATAGGGTTTTCTAAGTCTAACAAGGAGAACGCCCCTCATAGCCCCCAAGCAGCGCCAACCACGGGACTCGAACCCTCGGATTTGAGCCGTTTCCACCGGCCGACGAAACCGACGACTAATGAGACTCCCGTCGCGCAGAGCGAAACAACAAGAGCATTCTTAATACCTGATGTGTACGCCAGCAGGATACCAGGGACCTGGTTAGCCGGGAAGACCGAGCGGAGTTGCGTTGCACCAGTCGCGATAACAGCAACGGGATCGACATTCGGGGCCGTAAATGGTAACTTGTTTATCAAGCTGTTGACGAAGACGGACTGCGCTGCTGTGATAAAGGAGGTGCCTCCCATGTTCATAAAAACTGCAACAAGCGTAAGTTTTGTGCGGGTGGGATCTAACAAGGGAGGCTTCTATGGTATTACATAAAATGATGGCTGTCACAGAGGAGATGTCCTCCGCGGCTACGCTGCTCTGGCTGACGATGATGGGGATCTGGAATGCCAACCCCCAGCCAATGCCACCCACGACCTGGAACCCGATCCACTTCCCGGTACTCGTGTCGAGGTCGAAGGTGTAGAGGAACCCAGCTCCCATAATGGCAATCGCGGTACCCACGACCTTGGCGGGGGTAGCTAGACCGGTAGAGCCGATGAAGATACCCGACAAAATCATAGACAGGGTGATGGCGATAATTAGCGGGAGGATATATACCCCTGACATTATTGGACTGGCGTTATGGATACTCTGGAAGTAGATCGGCAAGAAGTAAATGACGAGGTAGTACGAGCCTGAGAAAAAGTAAGTGTAAATAGAACTCACGCAATCGGCCGGTGCCTCAGGAGTCGGGGAGCAAGCATAGCGCGATCGCTCTGGAAGGCTTCCCAGAAGATGAAGGCAGTCAAGATAGTCGCGCAGCTGACAAGCAGACTGATGAGGGTACTGCTGTTCCACCGCTCAGACTGCCCACCAAATTCAAGAGCCATGATGAAGGCGACGAGGAAACCCATCACCATGATAACACCGAGAGGGTCCATCTGAAGCAGCTTTGCCTTCCAGCTCGCCCTGACAGGCTTAGCACCGTCAGGGGTACGGAAGAAGAGAAGGATTACGACAGCCGATGCACCCCCGAGAGGCAGGTTAACGTAGAAACACCAGCGCCACGACACCTTGCCTGCAAAGACGCCGCCGAGAAGAGGTCCAACCACGAACGCGATACCGTATGAGATGCCCACGAAGCCGGTGAATGCTGGTCGCTTCTTAGGCTCGGCAACAAATGCGATTATGGTGTAGGCTCCGGTGCCGAGCCCCGATGCACCTAGGCCATTGAAGGCGCGGCCGACGATAAGGACGGTCGAGTTCGGTGCGAGGGCGCAGATTAGACTACCAATCTCAAATACGGCGATAGCAAGTAGGAAGGTGACTTTGAGAGGGAAGTATTTGTATGCTTTGCCCCAGGACGATTGGAAGCCACCGTTGGTCATGAAAAAGGCCGAGCCATACCACGAGACCTTGTCGAGGCCGCCAAACTCGTCGGTGATTTTGGGGATGGCGGTGGCGACTATGGTCTGCGAACGCGTGAGTATATTGTCGATCTGACGTGAGAAGCCGATAGACTTCCCAGCCAAGGATCCGACGTACCATATCGAGGGAGGCAAGGAAGATGCTGAGCATGAGGGCGAGAACGATAACATAGAGGCCAAACCCTTGTGGATACTGAGTCGCGTCCGCCGGGGTGCTTGCCGTGGCATTGTGGCTGTTTTGAGGTTCTTTTTCGGCAATAGCTTTGTCATTTTTAAGGGTTACACGGTTTGCCGTGGCGTCCCTGTCGTCGTCCACTATTGATCGCGCATCTGTCGAGACGGCGGTGGAACTATCGCTAGTCACTACCTCGCGCTTCTCCTGCCCAAGGGATTGTTCCGTCATGCCGCTCCACACCGACGCAGTGCCTGATTCATTACTTCATCTTTCGTCGAGGCAGGTCAGTGCTAGGATGCCCACCACTTATACATTTCTCCTCCGCTTCTCGCTCTTTCGTCCGACAACCAGACTCGATCAACATCACCGATGAGCGCGGATGATTCATCGCCGCTAGTTGCCGCTAGTGATCGCTACCGAGGAATGGTTTGTAGGTTAGCCAATGAACGACTCGTATATGCGCCCCTGTCGATCTTCCTGAGGGCCAACCATTATCAGCATGGTAGGGTCCACTGGGCCTAAGTAACAGCGACTCAAATATTAGAGACCGGTTGGATTGAGAGGAATTTAGCACAGCAATATATCTATCCTTCTCCGAAACAAGTCTCCCCACGCTGGGCACCGGCAAGAGGGCCGTATAGTTATCCGTTACCGAACCCGCACCATGTCCTAGATGGTGACGCGGTCTCCTGATTCCCCTGTTCTCGTTGGCAATACGTTTCTGGGTAGCAGTCGTTCCGATTACGCCAAGCGGCGACCATCCAAGAGAGCCCGCGCGCTTTTTTAGATAAACCAACTTCATTCTAACAATTTGGACACCATGCGCTGGTGTACCCGATGAGGTCGTTTAGAAGCGAAATCAAGCTGTTCGGAGGAGGCTGCTATTTCCCAGTGTCCATTCGCCCAATTCAAAAAGGAAAAGGAGAGGAAGCGGGCTTGATATATAGCCAGCGTACCTCTACTAGCAAAACCTCTAGTAATGCTGGCGATCGTCATCATGGCCTTGTTCACAGCCCCGTTCGCAATATTTCTGAAAATAGACAGAAGTGGCTGGAGTCAGCAAAGTGAAAGGAAGAGTGCCTACCGGAAGGCCAAGCTAATTACAGCCATTGTTGAACATCTTGAGATTGGTAAAGGGAGTTGACTAACCTATCATCATCATCATCATCATCATCATCATCATCATCATCATCATCATCATCAAGTTAAGCCATACTTGAGTCTCGGGTTTAATAGGAGTCAAGTCCCTGAAATTTCACGGACAACACCACACAAAACAATAATAGCATTCAGGAAGGACAGCCTGGGGGCTTCCCCCGAGCGGTTCGGTTACCAAAGTTTTACTCATCAAGAAAGGGGTTCCTATGGAAGCTTAAGTATAGAACTATGGGACCTACAGGCGGTACCTGTCCAAGTAGTCCGTGCTCTAGAGTATCCAGATATCCCAGCGGCTCAGCTTGTACCTTCGAGTCATTAGTTATCTTTACGCTTCGTTGCGCAATCGCTGTTTCACTTCTACGTCTGAAATCTAGCATGGTGGGGTTTAAATCCTGGTATTTTACAATCCGAAGCATTATCCGCTAATAATGGGCTGTGGTTACAAATTTATAATCTGCTTGAGACTTGTGCGGCAAATATTCCTACACATATCCTTCAC
>Ga0164242_10008032_pt1 | contig 11471 bp, 9 predicted proteins | sample OricomgcompostMG_FD_108783 | JGI IMG/M metagenome (GOLD analysis project Ga0164242, IMG submission 108783) | Miracle-Growth compost microbial communities from Emeryville, California, USA - Original compost - Miracle growth compost (MG) ...
ACCCTGCGAGTTCGTCGCATCGTCAGCCGGCAGGACCGGCGCTCGGGCGGCGTGAACGTGATCCATGAACTCGAGCCGCCGGCGTCCGGTGGTTCGGCGGAAGGGTTGTCGACGGGTGTTCTGCACGCGCTGTGGTCAGCAAAACCAACCGGATGCACGGTTCTGTGCCCGGTGCGGGACGGCTTTGCTGCGCCCGGGGGAGCCGGTCGCAGACAACGCCGATGCCAGCGCGACCTCGACGCTGAATCTGGCCGGCTTGGGCGGCGGTGATGTGACGGAGAACGAGGGGACGGATGCGTCAGCGGTCCTGGACCCGGCCGCCGAGGCTGCACAGGGGCTGCCTCCCGGCACCGCGCTGCTGGTCGTGCGTCGCGGTCCCAACGCTGGCAGCCGGTTTCTGCTCGACGCGCCCGTCACCGCGGCCGGTCGGCACCCGGACAGCGACATCTTCCTCGATGACGTGACCGTCTCTCGCCGGCACGCCGAGTTTCGCCGCGAAGGCGGGGTGTTCGCGGTGCGCGACGTCGGAAGCCTCAACGGCACGTATGTGAACCGAGAACGCATCGATGTGGCCGAACTGGTGGGTGGGGACGAGGTCCAAGTCGGCAAGTTCCGGCTGGTGTTCCTGCTCGGCCCGTCCATTTCCGGCGCTTCCACAGCTACGGCGTCGAGCGACGACGCGTCATGACCGCCGCGTCCGCCGCCAGCGCATATCCGCACCCGGGCGGTCCGGCTACGGCCGGCCCGGCGGTCCTGGACGGGGCCGGCTCCACAGCACGGGCCGGACGCGCCGACACGACGCCGGGGCGGGCTTTCATGACCATCGGCCAGGTGCTGGCAACGCTGCGGACCGACTTCCCGGACGTGACGATCTCGAAGATCCGTTTCCTGGAGGCCGAGGGGCTGATCCAGCCGGAGCGGACCGCATCCGGATACCGCAAGTTCAGTCGTGAGGATGTCGGCCGGCTCGGCTACGTACTGGCTGCACAGCGTGACCACTATCTGCCGCTGCGGGTAATCAAGGAGAACCTTGCGGCGATGGACCGCGGGCTGGAGCCGGCGAACTCAGCCGGCGCGACCCCGCGGGTTCCGCGCGTCTTGACTCAGGTGGACGGCCTGCCGGGTCCTGATGCGTTCGTGCCCGACGCCGTGGAACTGCGGCTGTCGCGGGACGAATTGCTCGCCGCCGCCGCGCTGGAAGAGGCCACGCTCGCGACGCTCGAGCAATTCGGGCTCGTGGTGTCGCGCTCTGGTGGCTACTTCGACGGTACGGCGCTGGTGGTCGCCAAGACGGTTGCGGCGCTGGCTCGGTTCGGCATCGAGCCACGTCATCTGCGTTCGTTCAAGACCGCGGCCGACCGCGAAGTTGGGCTGGTCGAGCAGGTGGTCAGCCCGCTGGTCCGCCAGCGCGACCCCGAAGCCCGGTCCCGGGCGGAGGAGGCGGCCCGGGAGCTTGCATCTCTGTCGGTCACCCTCCATGCGGCGCTGGTCAAGGCCGGACTCCAGCCGGCACTTCATCGCTGAGACCGCGCTGCTTGGTGGTCGAACGAAGTTCCGCTGCCACAAGGCATCGCGACGCCGACCGGGATGCGGGTAGGCTGCAACCGTGCGCGAGGTCAACGTCGTCGGGGTCCGGGTCGAGCTCCCGGCGAGTCAGCCGATCGTCTTGCTGAAAGAACACGAAGGCGAGCGGTATTTGCCGATCTGGATCGGGGCCGTCGAAGCCACCGCGATCGCATTCGCCCAACAGGGGGTGACGACGGCGCGTCCGATGACGCATGACCTGTTCCGTGATGTCCTCGGTGCGATCGACCGACCGCTGCGACAGGTCCAGATCGTCGACGTCCAGGACGGGATCTATTACGCCAACCTGATCTTTGACGGCGGGGTGGAGGTGTCCGCCCGGCCGTCAGATGCGATCGCGCTCGCCATGCGTACTGGCACCCAGGTTGTGTGTGCGGAGTCGGTGTTGGATGTGGCCGGCATCATCGTGCCGGACGAGCAGGAGAACGAGGTCGAGAAGTTCCGCGAGTTCCTGGACAACATCTCGCCCGATGACTTCGACACCGGCTCCTAGGAGTCGCGCCGCCATAACCCTCAACCTAAGGTCAAAGGTGAGGACACGCCGAGCTGTGTCGTTGTCGGGGCAGGTCGGTGCGCCTACGGTGGGCGTCGTGGATCGGCAACCGGTAGGCGTACTCGAGCCGGGCCTATCGCGCGGTGGCGACTCGCCAGATATCCGCTCCGAGGCCCCGCAGCGCGGGAGGACCCATGGTTGACAGTGGTGAGTCGCCGGTGGAGCCCCGCCCGGGTGTGCCCCGGCAGGCCGTGCTCTTCGGGGAGGAGCAGCCGGAACTACCACCCGACGACGTGGGCTACCGCGGGACCGTCGCATGCTCGGCCGCCGGCATCACCTACCGGCAGCTCGATTACTGGGCTCGCACCGGGTTGGTGGCCCCGACGGTGCGCGGTGCGCACGGCTCAGGCAGCCAGCGGCTGTACTCCTTCCGTGACGTGCTGGTGCTCAAAGTGGTCAAGCGGCTGCTGGATACCGGGGTCTCGCTGCACAACATCCGGGTCGCGGTGGAGATGTTGCGGGCCCGCGGTGTCGGTGACCTGGCCCAGATCACCTTGTTATCCGATGGCGCCACCGTGTACGAGTGCACCTCGCAGGACGAGATCATCGATCTGCTGGCCGGCGGGCAGGCCGTTTTCGGGATCGCCGTCGGCCGGGTGGTCCGCGAGATGGAGGGCGAGCTGGCGCAACTGCCCAGTGAGCGCGCGGACGGGGCGGCGATGATCGGTGCCGACGAACTGGCAGCGCGCAGGCAGCGGCGTACCAGCGCCTGATCGCCTGATGTCGGACGCACCACTAGGCTGAGGGGCGACCGAAGACCCCGTACGGGAGAGTCCATCGTGGCGTCGGTCGCGAATCCCTGTCGGATCGCTTCGTCCGCAGTTCGCGATCGTGCGTTACGGGGCGCCGAAGGAGCAAGCCTCCCCCGAATCTCTCAGGCGAACGAACCGTCGGGCGAGGCGACTCTGGAAAGCGGGGGCCGAGCCGGTCGGCGCGGTCACCCCACCGATGGTGAAAGTCCCGCCGGTTCGCCTGCGGTGGCGAAGCTCTCAGGTGCAGCGACAGAGGGGAGCCGGAGCGTCGTCATGCGCCGGCTCGACCGTGTTTTCCACCCTCAAACCTGACGAGGTGCACGTGAGCAGCACTGCCATTGGAGCCGATACGCCGACACCGCACGTCGCCGCGGGCCGTTCCCGGTCGGACATCGAAGCCGAAGCCGAAGCCGTCGTCGGCGCGTTCGCGCAGCGGCACATCGGGATCAGCGCCGATGACCGTGACCGGATGCTTGCGGTGGTTGGTTACCCGGACATCGCTGCGTTGATCACTGACGCCGTGCCGGCCGGCATCCGCGCCGGCGGGCTCCCGGTGATTCCGCCACCGGCGGATGAGGCGGAGGTCGCCGCGACGCTGCGCGCGTTGGCGGACCGCAATGCGGTCCTCACCTCGATGATCGGTCTGGGTTACTACGGCACGTACACCCCACCGGTGGTTCGACGGAACGTACTCGAGGCCCCGGCGTGGTACACGGCCTACACCCCCTACCAGCCTGAGATCAGCCAGGGGCGGCTGGAAGCGCTCCTCAACTTCCAGACCGTGATCACCGATCTGACCGGGCTGGCCACCGCGGGGGCGAGCCTGCTCGATGAGGCAACCGCGGCGGCGGAGGCGATGGCCCTCGCCCGGCGGCAGAGCCGGGCGCCGCAGGACGCAGTGTTCGTGGTGGATGCCGACACCCACCCGCAGACGCTCGCTGTGCTCGGTACCCGAGCGGAGCCGCTCGGGCTCCCACTCGTCGTCCAGGACCTGACCGAGCCGCTACCGGACCGGCCGATCTTCGGCATCCTGATGTCCTACCCCGGCAGCAGCGGCCGGATCCGTGACCACCGGGACGTGCTGCAGACCGCGCACGAGCGGGGCGCGATCACCGTGATGGCCTGCGACCTCCTCGCGCTCACGGTGCTGGTGCCGCCGGGTGAACTAGGTGCCGACGTGGCGATAGGTTCCGCGCAGCGTTTCGGAGTACCGCTCGGCTTCGGTGGACCGCACGCCGGCTGGCTGGCTGTCCGCGCCGGTCTCGAACGTGGTCTGCCCGGCCGACTGGTGGGAGTCAGCGTCGATGCCGACGGTGCCAGCGCGTACCGGTTGGCGCTGCAGACCCGTGAGCAGCACATCCGACGCGAGAAGGCGACCAGCAACATCTGCACCGCCCAGGTGCTGCTCGCCGTGATGGCCAGCATGTTCGCGGTCTGGCACGGGCCGGAGGGGCTGGTCGAGATCGCCCGCCGTACCCACCGACACGCGTCGGGGCTTGCCGCGAGCTTGCGTGCCGCCGGCGTCACGGTCGTCGCAGACGCGTTCTTCGACACCGTGCGAGCGCGGGTTCCCGGACGAGCCGCACAGGTCGTCGCGGCGGCAGAATCGGCTGGGGTCAACCTACGCCTGGTCGACGCGGACCATGTCGGGATCGCGTGCGATGAGACCACCACGGCCAGAGATGTTGCCGCCGTGCTCGGCGCGTTCGGCGCGCCGATGCGTTCCAGCGCCGATACGGACCCGGAGGCGGACGCGTTGCCGGCCGCCTTGCTACGCCGCAGTGCCTTCCTGGAACACCCGGTGTTTCACCTGTACCGGAGCGAGACCGCGATGTTGCGGTACCTGCGCCAACTCGCGGATCGGGACTTCGCACTGGACCGTGGGATGATCCCGCTCGGCTCATGCACCATGAAGTTGAACGCGACGACGGAGATGGAACCGGTCAGCCTGCCCGGATTCGCTGACGTGCATCCGTTCGCGCCCGTGCACCAGACCGGTGGCTACCGGGAGTTGATCGCGGACTTGGAGCGGTGGCTCGCGGCGATCACGGGGTACGACGCAGTCAGCCTGCAGCCGAATGCCGGTTCGCAAGGGGAGTTCGCGGGTCTGCTTGCGATCCGCGCCTGGCATCGTGGTCACGGTGAGGGACAGCGGGATGTCTGTCTCATCCCGTCCAGCGCGCACGGCACCAACGCCGCCAGTGCCGTGATGGCCGGGATGCGGGTGATCGTGGTCGGTTGTGACGACAACGGCAACGTCGACTTGGACGACCTCCGAGCGAAGCTGGCTGAACACGGGGAGCGCCTCGCCGCGCTGATGATCACCTACCCGAGCACCCACGGCGTGTACGAGACAGCGATCCGAGAGATCTGCGCGGCCACGCATGACGCCGGCGGGCAGGTGTACCTGGACGGCGCGAACCTCAATGCCCTGGTCGGGCTCGCCGAGCCGGGCCGGTTCGGCGCGGACGTCAGCCACCTCAACCTGCACAAGACCTTCTGCATCCCGCACGGCGGGGGCGGGCCCGGCGTCGGGCCGGTCGCGGTCCGGGCCCATCTCGCGCCGTACCTCCCTGGACATCCGCTGGTGAGCCCGCACGACGGACTTGCGATCGGCGCTGACGGGGTGGGCGCAGTCTCGGCCGCCCCGTTCGGAAGTGCGGGAATCCTGCCCATCCCCTGGGCGTACATCCGGCTGATGGGTCCGGCCGGGCTCAAGGCGGCGACGGAAGCGGCGATCCTCGCGGCCAACTATGTGGCGGCCCGGCTCGCGCCGCACTACCCGGTGCTCTACACCGGTCACAACGGTCGGGTCGCGCACGAGTGCATCCTCGACCTGCGCCCGATCACCAAGGCATCCGGCATCACCGTGGATGACGTGGCGAAGCGGTTGATGGATTACGGCTTTCACGCTCCCACGATGAGCTTTCCGGTGACCGGAACCCTGATGATCGAACCGACGGAGAGCGAGAGCCTGGTCGAGCTCGACCGGTTCTGCTCGGCGATGATCGCGATCCGGGACGAGATCCGGCAGGTCGAGGAAGGCGCTTGGGACCGCGGGGACAACCCACTGGTACAGGCGCCGCACACCGCACAGGCCGTCGTCGGGGACTGGCACCACCCGTACTCGCGTGAGCGTGCGGTGTTTCCGGTACCGGGACAGGCAGCAACCAAGTACTGGCCTCCGGTGCGGCGCATCGACGGTGCCTACGGCGACCGGAACTTGGTCTGCTCGTGTCCGCCCGTGACGGCATACTCCGACGGCACGGGCTGATGGGGTCAGGCCGCGTGCGTCCCCCGCGGCAGCGAGCGTCCTTGTGGGGCGACCGCGTGACCGTTCGGAAGGATCTCGCCGGTGTCGTCGAAGCAGACGATGCCGTTGCACAGCAGCCACCAGCCTTGTTCAGGGTGGCTGGCCACAACCGCGGCCGCCGCGTGATCGGGACTGGTGGCCGGTGGGCATGGGGGCTGGTGGGTACAGCCACCGGGCCACCAGTGCCAGACGTCGTCCACACGAGGGCGGGACGCGCCGTCGATGGCGCCGCCGCTCGAAGGCCCTGCGCAGGCGGTTGCGTTGCGGTGGTCGAGCATGCTGCCATTGTCGGTCTGTCCGGACCTGGGCTGTATGGGCAGTTATGACGACTGTGGATGGGCCAGGCGGACGCACTGCACCGGTGGACATCTGGACCGGATCGTCCGGCCCGGACGGCTCCGGAATGGCTGGTCTACGCGAGTTGGAGCGCGTGCTGAGTGACGCCGGCCTTGAGCTGGGACGGCGTGGCGCCGGTTCCACCGGCCGCTTGGCTGGCGCGCTGTTGCTCGTGGGGGGAGAGCATCGTGGTGGACTGTTGGCTCCCGTCGGCGATGGATCCTCGGCCCCGACGCCGGCGCCGTCGATCCCGCAGCTTGCCGCTGCCTTCCTTGCCGCCGCCGATCCACAGCCGGCCGCCCCGGAACCCTCGCACCGGGGCGGCGGCGCACGCCGGGTGGGGGACTGGGTGCCGAGTTGGACCGATCGCGAGCATCGGACCGCGATCGAACAGGTACGGACGGCCATCGCGCGGGGAGACGTCTACCAGGCAAACGTGGTGGGCCACCGTCATCTGGATATCTATAGCAATGAACCTATTTCAGGTTTTGTCGATAAAGCCCTGAGATCGCTGTTTGGTCGACGTGGCGGGACCTTGGTCCATCCGGCTCAAGGATGGTCGGTGCATTGCGCGTCGCCCGAATCGGTGCTGGAGGTGGGGACCGACCGGGTGGTCCGCAGCCGCCCGATCAAAGGCACCGATCGCGATGCGGCCAGACTGCGGACATCGGGGAAGGACCGGGCTGAGCACGTGATGATCGTGGACCTGGTCCGCAACGACCTCGCCCGTATCGCGCGCAGCGGGACGGTCACCGTCGAGGAGTTGTACGGGCTGCGGCGGTGGGCGGACCTGTGGCAGGCGGAGTCGACCGTCCGGGCCGAACTGGGGTCCGACGTAGGGCTCGCGGACCTGTTGGGTTCGGTCCTGCCAGCGGGCTCGGTGACCGGTGCGCCGAAGCAGGCAGCAGTGGATCTGCTGGCCCGACTTGAACCGGTCGGCAGGGGACCGGCGATGGGAGCCTTGGGATACTTGCGGGCGGATGGAAGTCTCACCCTGAGCTTGACCATACGTACGGTCGCGGTTGAACAGTCCAGCTCCTTCGCACGGATGCACCTGTGGGCAGGGGGTGGAATTACCTGGGGGAGTGACCCGGGTGCCGAGGTCGCGGAGGCGCACTCCAAGGCGGCGCCGCTACTCGCGGCGCTCGATGCAGCGTTCCCGGTGGCCACGCGAGCTTGAGGACACGACGGCGGGTGCGAGGCGTCGGTGGTTTAGGTCCGTCCGTCGCGCTCTTGTGCCTCGGCCAGCACGCGCGTGTACGGCAGCCATTCGGCCAGCATGCCGGGGAAGCCGGCCGCGTTCACCGCATCGATGACAGCCGGGTCATCGTCGACGACGACGGTGATAGTCCGCTGCCGCGCCAGCGTGCGCAGCATCTCGACTTTGAACAGCCGCGCCGCCCGGTGGTCACGGTCCGGACGCATGTAGACCGTTCCTGCCGGCAACCGGTGCCGGTCAAGCCAGGCTTCGGTCAGGGCTCGGGTGCGTTCGGGCCGGCCGGTGAGATAGGCGAGATCGTGGCCCTGCGCGTAGGTACGTGCCAGCTCGATCCCGGGTGCCAGCGGCGGGTCGTCCGTCGCCGCGGCGAAGAATGCCTCCCATGCCTTCGGGCGGGTGGCGAGGTGGTGGAGCCGTGCGCTGACGTCGGCGAGTACGCCGTCGATATCGAACACGGCCAGTACGCGACGGCCGGGAACTGCGGCTGAGCTTGTCGGTGCCGCCATCCGCTACGGCCGGACGGCGAGCAGGTCGATCACGAAGATCAACGTCTTGCCGCTGAGCTGATGCCCACCGCCAGCGGGGCCATAGCCGAGGTGCGGGGGGATCACCAGCCGCCGCCTGCCACCGACGCGCATGCCCGGGATGCCGTCCTGCCAGCCTTGGATCAATCCGCGCAACGGAAACTCGATCGACTCGCCTCGGTCCCACGATGCGTCGAACTGCTCACCCGTCTCGAACTCGACCCCGACGTAGTGCACTTCGACGGTCGCCCCGGTGGCTGCCACCGGGCCCTCACCGACCTCGATATCGGTGAGCTCCAAGGCCGCCGGTGGTTCGCCACCCGGGAAGTCGATCTCCGGCTTGGTCTTCTGAGATGCCATGGTCCATCGAACACCATTCATCACCTCCTGCGGGCGACCACGCTGAGTCACCGGTCTTGGACGGCACGGTCCGCCACCGACGGGGCGCCGGTACCGTGCCTGCATGCCAACACGCGTCGTCGTACTCGGGGCCGGATTCGGGGGACTAGAGCTGTGCACGCGGCTTGCCGGCGAGTTGGGCGACGACGTCCAGATCACGCTCATCGACAAGAGCGACTCCTTCGTCTTCGGCTTCTCCAAGCTCGACGTCATGTTCGGTCGGCAGGTGCTCGAGGATGCCCGGCTCTACTACCGTGACCTTGCCGCCCCGGGGGTCGACTTCCGTCGGGAGACGGTGCGTTCGATCGATCCGGTAACGCGGACCGTGGCGACGGATGACAACCGCTACACCGCGGACATCCTGGTGGTGGCGCTCGGGGCGGACCTCGATCTGGCCGCCACGCCGGGCCTCGCCGAGGGTGGCCACGAGTTCTACACGCCTGCCGGTGCGGAACGGCTGCGGGACGTACTGGACGAGTTCGAGTCCGGCCACATCGTCGTCGGGGTCCTCGGGCCGTTCTTCAAGTGCCCACCGGCGCCGAACGAGGCGGCGTTGATGCTGCACGACTACCTGTGCGCCCGTGGCATCCGCGATCAGGTGACCATCCACCTGGTGACGTCCATGCCAGCTCCGATCCCGATCTCGCACGAAACGTCGGACGCCATCGTCGCGATGCTGGTCGAGCGAGGGATCGATCACCGGCCGGCGTCGAAGGTGACGCGCCTCGATCCGGCTGCGCGGACCTTGCACCTTGCCGACGGCGGCACCGTCCGGTGCGACCTGCTGCTGGGTATCCCGGTCCATTGCGCACCGGCAGTCGCCGTCGAATCCGGTCTGACAGATGACGGTTGGATTGCGGTAGACCCGGCGACCTTCGCCACCCGCTTTCCGGACGTCTATGCGATCGGAGACGTCACCAGCGCGCCGGTTCCACGGGCGGGTTCCATCGCCGAGGGCGAGGCTGCGACGCTGGCGGACGTGCTGGTGGCCCGGCTGCGCGGCGGGGCACCGCCCCCGCCGTACCAGGGAAACGCGATCTGCTACATCGAAGCCGGTGGCGATCGCGTGGCCCGCGTCGACGTCAACTTTCTCTCCGGTGCGGCACCGACGGCGGCGTTCCACCCACCTTCGGAGCGCTATGCGGCGGAGAAGCGGTCGTTCGCCGCGACCCGGCGGGCGCGCTGGTTCGGCAAGGAGTAGGCCGGCGTCAGCATCCGAGGGTGGCGGAGGTCTCGGCCGACGTCAGGAACTCGTGAGGACGACGAGTTGCTGGGTCGCTCGGGTCATCGCGACGTAGCGGTCGACCGCTCCTTCGATGCCCTGACCAGACACTGCCGCGTCGGCGCCGAATAGCCCAGCGTCGACGAGAATGACGAGGTCGAACTCAAGCCCTTTCGACAGCTCCGGGGTCAGCGAGCGGACGCGAGGCGTTGGTCCGAAGGATGGATTGCCGATGACGCAGGCAATCCCTTCGGCATGCGCGTCGAGCCAGGTGTCGAGGAGCGAGCTCAGGTCCGACGTCGATCCGTGCACGACCGGGATGCCGCTGTTACGGATGGAGGTCGGCACGTTGGCGTCCGGGAGCGCGACCCGGATGACCGGCTCGGCTTCGGCCATGACCTCCCCCGGCGTCCGGTAGTTGATGCTGAGCGAGGCCAGGTTGACCCGGTCGAGCCCGATCCGCGCGAGCCGTCCGGGCCACGACTCCGTGAACCCGTGCCTGGCCTGGGCGCGGTCCCCGACGATGGTGAAGCTCCGGGACGGGCAGCGAAGTAGCAACATTTGCCACTCTGCGTCGGTCAGCTCTTGGGCCTCGTCCACGACGATGTGCGCGAACGGGCCGGCGAGCAGGTCCGGGGCGGCGGAGGGCAGACCGGACTCATCGACCAGGGCATCCTGGAAGTCCTCGCCGCGCAACATCGTCACCAGTCCGGTGCCGTACTCGTCGTCGGCGACCTCGATCAGGTCATCGACGACGCGCGCCATCTGCGCGCGTCGGGCGGCGACGGTGGCTTCGTGCCGACGCTTGCGTCGTGGCGCCTCGGGGTCGCCCAGTCGTTGCCGTGCTGCGTCCAGGAGCGGCAGGTCGCACGTTGTCCAGGCGTGGGCATCCATGCGCTGCAGCGCCTGAACCTCGTCGGAACGCAGCCACGGAGCGCACCGGCGCAGGTAGGCGGGTACCGACCACAGGTCGCCGACCAGGTCAGCCGCTTCGAGCAGCGGCCATGCGCTGCTGAAGGCCGTGAGCAGATCCCGGTTCTGCAACAGCGACTCTCGGAGCAGGTCCGGCGAGAGGTCCTCATCGTCGTGTTTGCCGGTCAGGATCGAGAGCAGCTGCTCCCAGACCGCGTCCCGTGCCTCGTTGTGCGGCATACCGGGGTCCGCGGCCTCGAACGCCTCGGCCCAGTCGTCGGCGCTCAGCCGGATGTCGGCCCCGTGGGTCGTGACCGTCATCGGTTTGGTGGGCGGCTCCTCGTAGAACCGGACCGCCGCCTCGATCGCCGTCGCCAGGTCCGCGGAGGACTTCAGCCGGGCCACTTTCGGATCGGTCTCGATCGCTGCTGTGGCTCCCTCGGCGACGAGGTCGCGCAGGGTGCAGGTCTGGACACCCTCCTCTCCGAGGCTCGGGAGCACATCGGCGACGTAGGCCAGGTAGGGCTGGTGCGGACCGACGAACAGCACACCGCCCCGGTGGTGACTGACGCGAGGGTCGGAGTAGAGCAGGTACGCGGCGCGGTGCAGGGCGACAACGGTCTTGCCCGTCCCCGGACCTCCGTCGACGACGAGTGC
>Ga0164242_10008033_pt1 | contig 11471 bp, 8 predicted proteins | sample OricomgcompostMG_FD_108783 | JGI IMG/M metagenome (GOLD analysis project Ga0164242, IMG submission 108783) | Miracle-Growth compost microbial communities from Emeryville, California, USA - Original compost - Miracle growth compost (MG) ...
CTTCGAAGAAGATGGCGGAAACAGGGACCGCCATTCTATCCACCGGGAGCCTTTCATTACACGTTATATTTTTAGCCAGGACCATAAGGTAATTAGCAGACAATTCCTGATTACGGGCATCATCTGGGCCACTATTGGGGGATTCTTTTCAGTGGTTTTTAGGTTGCAACTGGGTTTTCCCAATACGGCTTTTCCCTGGATGGAAACTTTATTCGGGCATTGGGCGCCCGGTGGTCACCTGAGTGCTGAGTTTTATTATTCTTTGGTTACCATGCATGGTACCATTATGATTTTTTTCGTTTTGACAGCCGGCGTGAGCGGTACCTTTGCCAATTTGCTGATTCCATTGCAACTTGGTGCGCGCGATATGGCTTCGCCTTTTGTTAATATGCTTTCTTATTGGTTTTTCTTTTTAGCTAGCATAATTATGTTTTCATCTATGTTTGTTTCAACCGGACCATTTTCTGGAGGCTGGTCCGCTTATGCTCCGTTAAGTGCCCTCAAACAAGCTATGCCAGGATCTGGGGCCGGGGCAGATTTCTGGATCACTGCCATGATGATCTTCATCATTTCACAGATGTTGGCCGCTATTAATTATATCTCTACGATCCTGAATATGCGCACACGAGGAATGAGTATGTCCAGGATGCCGTTGACGATCTGGGGACTTTTGACCACTGCCATATTAGGGTTGCTATCGTTTCCGGTATTGCTTTCGGGATTGATTCTACTGATGTTTGATCGCCATCTGGGAACAAGCTTCTACTTGTCAGACATCGTAATCAAAGGACAGATACTACCAAATGAAGGAGGAAGTCCCCTGTTATATCAGCACTTGTTTTGGTTTTTGGGGCATCCTGAGGTATATATAACTATCTTACCGGGTATGGGGATCGTCTCAGAACTTATATCCACTCACGGCAAACGACCTATTTTTGGATATCGGGGTATGGTGGTTGCGCTGTTTGCTATTATGATTCTTTCTTTCATGGTATGGGCACATCATATGTTCGTAAGTGGCATGAACCCCATCCTTGGGTCGGGCTTTGTACTGTTAACCTTGCTGATTGCGGTACCTTCAGCAGTGAAGGTCTTCAACTGGATCGCTACGATCTGGAAGGCAAATATCAACTTTACAGTACCTTTACTATGGGCCATTGGATTTGTAAGTACTTTTATTTCAGGAGGGCTGACTGGGATCTGGATGGGCAATTCAGCGATTGATTTCCATATACACGACACCTATTTTATCATAGCCCATTTTCATCTGGTGATGGGAGTCTCGGCTATGTTTGGAATGTTTGCCGGTGTCTATCACTGGTTCCCCAAGATGTTCGGCAGGAAGATGAATCGGACGTTGGGATATCTGCATTTCTGGTTAACCCTGACCGGAGCTTACCTGATCTTCTGGCCCATGCATTATGAAGGGCTTGCCGGCATGCCCCGAAGATATTATGATTACGCTGCGTGGAGTACTTTCAGTCCTTTCGAGAATTTAAATACCTTTATTACTGTCGCAGCAATTTTGGTTTTTCTAAGTCAATTTTTCTTTTTGTTTAATTTTTTCTATAGCATTTTCCGAGGCCAGAAGTTGCGGGACCCCAACCCCTGGAAATCCAATACACTTGAGTGGACCACTCCTATTTTGCCTGGCCATGGGAATTGGCCAGGTGACATACCAGTAGTGTTCCGTTGGCCATATGACTATAGCAAAGGCGACCATTTATTTATTCCACAGAATATACCCTTGTCACCTGAAGAGGAGCGGCAGTATGAAGAAGCGGAGGCCAAGGATAAGCCTATAGCGTAAAATATCATTTTTCTAGTTGAGGTACTTGTTGTTGACTAAATTCCACAGCATGAGGAATGTTTTCTGGGTGACCGGATGGGGAATGGGGTAAACTGCCGGAAACCAGACTTTTTCTGCCAAAAAGCCTATCTGGCATATTTTTCGGAAGGATGTACCTTGTCCAAAGCATGTCTCATGAAAATACCCACTACCCATCGAGATGCCAATATATGGTATGCTTATTTCAATATACCTCCAAAAGTGAAAGGTACCGTCCGGAAAAAAAGCAAGGTATTTTGGCCCCGAAATGCGATCAATTATGACTCCAGCCCCGCAGAAGAACCTGGTACAGCCCTCATCCGGGAGCATTTACTGCCTATTCTTAGTGACATGCGCCAGGAAGAAAAGCGTCATCTGGAGACGCTTTCCCGGGTGAAATTATTGATCACCGCACCGGATTTGGAACAATTGCTGGCCCGTAACCTGGCATCAGTGCATCATTTCATTACAGAAATGGAAAAGGTTGTCAGATTGACTCGTTAGGATTGCTGCCTCCTGGTACCTGTTACATCGTAGTTCCATAAAGAGAACGGCATGAATTCTGCAATTTTTTAGCTTAAAATCCTATGGCACTCCAGCAGTATAAGAACAAACGTTCCTTTAGGGGTACTCCCGAGCCAACCGGTGGGCATCCGGAAGATTCGCAGTTGCATTTTGTCATTCAAAAACATGATGCTTCGCATTTGCATTATGATTTTCGATTAGAAATGGGAGGAGTGCTGAAAAGTTGGGCGATTCCTAAAGGACCTTCTACCGACCCCGCTGTCAAGCGACTGGCAATGATGGTAGAAGATCATCCATATGATTACAAGGATTTTGAAGGGATCATTCCCGAAGGAAATTATGGTGCCGGGACTGTGATGGTCTGGGATAAGGGAACTTATGGCCCCCTCGATGGAGAAAAAAGCAAGAAAGCCCAGGAAAAATCCTTGTTAAAACAATTGAAAGCAGGATCACTGAAATTTTCCCTAGATGGAGCGAAGCTAAAAGGTGAATACGCATTGGTGCGTACTAAAGGCATGGGCGATCATTCCTGGCTTCTTATCAAGCATAAAGATCAATACGCCAAAACAATAGACATTACAAAAAAAGACAAATCAGTACTTTCAGGTAAGACATTAGCCGGCATCCAGAGAACCTCCACAGGGGGGTATGGAAAAAAGGCAGCTTCTCCAGATGCGACTAGTTCAAGGAAAAATAAAAAAAAGGCTTCTGTTCCCCAAAAAGCCGCTTCTGGCACCTTGGTGAAACCCGTTAAGAGAAGAAAACGTACAGGGAATGATCTGGACCAGCGCTTGGTCACGGTGATAAAAAAAGCTCCGAAAGCACGATTTCCATCCGATATTACGCCCATGCTCGCTACGCTTGTAGATAAGCCATTTAAGGAGGATGGATGGCTCTATGAGATCAAATGGGATGGATACCGGGCACTCGCCTTTATGAATAAAGGAGGAATTGAATTGAAGTCCCGCAACAACAAATCTTTCAATGAAAAATTTTATCCGGTTTATCAGGCCTTACAACACTGGAATATTGCTGCAGTGCTAGACGGAGAAATCGTAGTAGTAAATGAAAAGGGTGTTTCTGATTTCGGTGCTTTGCAGAACTGGAGAAGTGAAGCCGATGGAGATCTCCGCTACTATGTGTTTGATATTATTTGGTACAATGGGCAGGATCTCAAGACCATTCCTTTAGTGGAGCGGCGGGCTGTTCTGAGCAATATTGTTCCTTCTGATGATTCTACTATTCAGTTAAGCGATGCATTTCAAGTTCCTGCAGCTGAATTTCTGGATGCCGTTCGAAAAATAGGATTAGAAGGAATCATGGCAAAAAGGGAAATGAGCATATATACGCCCGGAACGCGTACCAAAGATTGGCTGAAGATAAAAGCCGGGAAACGCCAAGAAGTAGTAATCGGAGGTTACACCCTTAACACAGGCTCGAGTAAGCCGTTCAGTTCCCTGCTTGTTGGCGTGTTTGATAAGGGGCATTTTGTCTATACCGGAAAGGTGGGTACCGGCTTTAACCTGAAAACCCAAAAAGAAATGCTGGAGCGTTTTCAGGCGCTGGTAATCAAACAATCGCCCTTCACCGCTCCTCCGGATGTCAATAAAGCCAGTAGGTTTCGGCCTGATCCGCCGCATGCCGCTGCTGTCTGGCTAAAGCCTACATTGGTATGCGAGGTTAGTTATACGGAGATCACCCGGGACGGTGTCATGCGGCATCCATCTTTCAAAGGTATGCGGGAGGATAAGGATGCTGCGGCGGTCGAACTGGAAAGGGAAACAACGGTGAATGAGGTGATTCGAAAAAAGACGACCAATGCCCATTCTCCTGGAGATGGCGCCCGGGTAAAAACTACTAAAACTGATAAGCCGATGGAAAGCAAGAATACTTATACAAAGCCACCCGCGCAAGGTGGCCGGAAAACCCTGCTGAATCCATCGGGGGAAACGCAGGTCCGTAAAGTAGAAGGTCATGAAATGAAGTTTACCCATCTTAGTAAGGTCTTTTGGCCTAACGAAAAGGTCACCAAGCGAGATTTGATTAATTATTATTATCAGATTGCGCCAATCATATTGCCATATCTGAAGGATCGCCCACAGTCTCTGAATCGATTCCCTAACGGTATCAAAGGGAAGAGTTTTTATCAGAAGGACGTCACGGGTAAAGTACCCGAGTGGCTAAATACCTTTTTGTATCATAGTGAAGGAGAGGATGCGGATAAACATTTTCTGGTGGCAAAGGATCTGGCTTCGTTGTTATATATGGCGTCCATGGGATGCATTGAGATCAATCCATGGAGCAGTACGATAAGAAAGCCCGATAACCCTACCTGGTGCATCATTGATCTTGATCCAGGAAAAAATCCTTTTGACGAGGTAATTGAGGCCGCCAACGTGACCCATGAGGTATTGGAAGAGATGAAAGTACCTTCCTATCCGAAAACAAGTGGATCCACCGGGATGCATATTTATATTCCCTTAGGGGGAAAATATTCCTATGAGCAATCTAAAGAATTCGCGCGGGTAGTGGTTACCCTGGTGCATGAACAAATTCCGGCATATACTACCTTGGAACGGACCCTTTCCAATCGTAAAGGCAAAATGTACCTGGACTTTCTCCAAAACAGGCCCCAAGCTACCATTGCCGCTCCTTACTCTCTAAGACCCAAGCCTGGTGCCACTGTCTCTATGCCTCTTGCCTGGGATGAGGTAAAATCCGGGTTAAAAACACAAGATTTTACGATCTTTAATACACTGGAAAGACTTCAATCCCGGGGAGATCTTTTTAAATCTGTATTGGGAAAGGGCATTAATCTGGGAAAGATTATCCGGGATTATCAAAAGTCATGAATATGCAACAATTAAGTTTTTTTCCGGAAGAAGAAGGATTATTATTTCCTTCAGATACACTGCAATACTTTCCATCTTTTCTGGAAGGGAAAGCCAGTTTAAAACTCATGGATTTATTACAAACCACCGTGCCGTGGCGCCAGCAGACGCTTACTATCCATGGAAAGATCGTTCAAACTCCCCGGTTAACGGCATGGTACGGGGACCCGAAGAGTCATTACCAATTTTCGGGGACCAGACTTCATCCCTTGCCCTGGACCAAGCCCTTGTTGACGCTAAAGCAAGAAGTATCTTCCTTGGTTCAAGCTCCTTTTAACAGTGTCTTGTTGAACTATTATCGTGATGGGAGGGATTCGGTGGCTTGGCACAGTGATGACGAACGAGAACTAGGTGAATATCCGCTCATTGCTTCCGTAAGCCTTGGCCAGGAAAGAAGGTTCGAATTCCGGAAGAAAGAAGATCACGGTCAGCGCTATTCTCTTACCTTGGCGAATGGCTCACTTTTGATCATGAAGGGTGCGCTTCAAAAAGACTGGCAGCATCGTATACCGAAGTCTACTACAGCCATGATCCCTCGTATCAACCTTACTTTCAGGAACATAGAATAATCTGATGCTGAAGGAGGTGCAAAGGTTTTTTCTTAAAATAAGAACCGGTTAAAAATGCCGGCCTCTTGGTCTTTGGTTTTTCGCAGAAACGGCACTTAGAGCACGGCCCTCAAAGAGATATCTTTCTTTAAGATGAAAGCGCGGCATGATATCTATATTATACATTGGCTCTTGTTTATGAATGGGTATCCCCGTTCGCGGTCTAGAGGCAATGAATCAGCTTTCTCCGACTTCAGGATGGTGACTGTCTTCTATCGTAACCGTATTGTGTGAAATCACTTTTCTGCGCATTAGTTTCCCGGGGCTGAAAGAAATGACCTCAGCTGCCGATAAGATAAAGGCAAATACGGAAGAAATCATCAATAAATATCCTCCCAGCACTACTAAGCTCATAGAACTTGTCCAGGCCCCAAGTGCTTCAGAGAGAATTGCTAACCAGAGAAATAGAAGGAATAGGATGCGGAGGGATCCCGCTTTAAAGGATGATATCCAGACATAGCAAAAAAACACTGTCCAGCATACGGCAAACCATCCTAAAAATCCTGCAGCGGGTTGAAGTGTCATCTCAGGTGTCTGGGCGGCCGGAGGAACACTGGCAGCAAAAGGTCCCCAATGGCCCGTTCTGAAACTAACAAAAATAAGACCCATGCTGACACACAGAAAAAGACCAGCCAGCCCAAGGAAAACGATTGTATCCAGGCTGCGGCCGTATAAAAGAGACAGAATGCCGATAATTGCGAGCATGATACCCCCCAGTCCGTAGAGAAATCCTATTTCAAAGCCAGCGCCGGCACCAAAGGTCCAGCCGGTAAAGAGTAGTCCGATCATCCAGAACAGGATTGCAGTGCAAGCATATCCCAGTGTAGTGGTTGGAATGGTTCGGTCGTTTTTGACCAGTGCTTGATCGCTTTCGGTGATGGTTTTTTGTATCATGGTATCCTCCTAGTATTTTTTTTGACAAACATGGTGTAGGTGAGGGAAGCGAAAATGTCTTATCTAATTTTGTGAGTTATGAGACGCGCCCGTTTCATGAAAGGTCCTTTCATGGAATCCTTCCGTGATTTCTTCAATCATTTTCCGGTTAAAAGCTTCCAGATCTTTTGGAGACCTGCTTGTAACCATTCCCTGATCAGTGACTACTTCTTTGTCTATCCAATTGGCACCAGCATTGATTAAGTCTGTCCGGATGGAATGAAAAGAAGTCATAGAACGATCTTGTAACATGCCGGTTTCGATGAGCAGTTGGGGCCCATGGCAAATAGCCGCAACTGGTTTTCCAGACTTCATAAACGATTTTGCAAAATCGACGCACGTCCGATTACGCCGCATCAGGTCCGGATTGATTACTCCTCCGGGAATCATCAATGCATCGTAGTCATCCGGCGAGGCTTCCGTAACAGGGACGTCCACTGCCAGTTCAATACTCCAATTACCGTCCCTCCAGCCTTTTACCTTGCCAGATGAGGAAGGGGAGACAATGTCTACAGATGCGCCTTCCTTTTCCAGGGCGGCTTTGGGACTGGTTAATTCTACTTCTTCGAATCCGTTTTCTGTAAGGATTGCGATTTTTTTTCCTGCTAAATTGTTCATAATATTAAATTTTAAGCGTGAATAACAAGCCGTTTTTGTTCATTGGCCTTACTTGAGGATGCTCGCGCCGCCTTCTTCCCTTTAAATCCTTTCAGGCCTTCGGTGAGCGCTGTAATTGCTGATAGGAGAGAACAGATCAAAAAGGTTATGCCACCGAGCCATGTCAGGTCAGACCACGTCATCCATTCTCCGACGGCCGAGCAGAGGCAACCTAATGCAAAAAACATCAACAACAGACTCTTGCAAACTGGTTCCGAGCGTATAGAAAATAGCCACAGTACGGAGAAAAAACTCGTCCAAGCCAAAGCAAACCAGTGGAAATCAGTTTGAAGTGCCTTCATATTGTTTTGTCCAACGAGGTGGCCAAGGTAGAGGCATATTAATACTCCAGCCATTCCCAAGAGACTGAATGCATCGATTATTTTACCATATCCTGCGAGAACAAGTAATCCCATGCTGGCGATCAATGCAGCAAACAATAAAAATAATGTCCCGGAGTAGATGATCGAGCTTGTCCCGGGGATCGCCCAGCCCGTTACCATACTCCCGAGGATAAGCCATACCACAGCGATTAATCCGTAGCCAGTACAATTCGCTGCCAAACCTATCTGTCTTCTTTCTAGTCTCTTATGTTTCATGTTGGCGTCGCGGCATTTCTTGGGATTAGTTAATCCTCGGGTTTAATGAAAATCAGTATGTTTTTCATGAACTTAAACGATCTTTATTTTAAAATCGCTTCCTTCCCATGCTCCTTCTTTCTTCCAGTAGAAGGTGAAAATCAGGATTTTGCCTGCAGATTCTACTATGGGAAGATCCAGATAATATATTCCGAGGCCTGAATCTTCTGAAACACTATCATGCGTCACGAGCCACTCATCGAGCGTCCAATGGAGTGAAAAAGATTTGATTGCCTCTATTCTTAAATGATGATCATGATGTACGCTTGTCAATGGATGGTCTTTTCGCCATATCTCCATCAGGGATACTACCTTTTCTTCCACATACCGGACCCGCGAATGCTCCGGCATATCGAACACTTTTTTGTTTTTCAGCGAGCTAATTAGCTTGATGTATTCTGCGTGTGCCCATACCAGCGGCATAGCAGAACCCGAATGCTTTCCTGGAAACAAGTCTTTTTCCGGAATTGGCTCCCCATCCCAGATCTGCTCGGGGAATAGTCCGTTATTGGAAAAATCTTCCATTGTTTTGGTAAGCTTTCGGGCTTCCTCCAGATGACCTGCCGCAATTTCATAATGTGCCCGTTCTCCAGTTAGCAGCGGCCAAGGCCGGCCAATTCCGGTGCCATTATATGGTGTCCCATCTTCATGTTCTCCATAACCGTCCATTGTATACCGGCGCCAGCAAGGTCCAAACGGTGTATTGACTTTGAGTGTACGGTCGATGACTTTCACGGTATTGAGTACCCTGGGGTCATCAGCGGCACGTAAGCCAAAGCGGACCAATGCCAATGCGTCGGGGCTTACCATCTGCTGGGCGGGTATTTGACATGATTCGTCAGGGCGATTTTTTACCTGAATGAAGGTTTCTTTCATTTCGGAGGTCGGTACGCCGTCGTGATTCAAGCGGATATAATATCCCTCTACACCGGATTCCTCGGCCAGGGAAGAGCCGGTAACATAGAACCAGTCTTCCAGGTGTGTATTCCAGCAATCGGCTGTTTCTCTGCAATAAGTTGCTATTTCAGGAGCGTCATTTCTTTCAGCAAAATCTGCACCTGCCAGCAGTGCGGCTATTTCGGTGGCCACTGTAAAAATGGATAGACCTCCATCTCTTTCCCAGCGGTCCTGTTCCGTATAGGGGCCATTCTCGACAAGATAGGAAAGCGCCTGCCTGACCGTAATCCAATATCTATTGACCTTTTCCGGCTTAAGTGTTCCATGGTGACGGAATAAGTCGATAAGCAGGATAGGAAGGGCTGTTTGATCCATCTGAATACCTTTCCAATGTGGCTTACCTTGCAGCCACATATTCTGTACCCAGTGGCCATCTTCTTCTTGTGTGGTCATGAGATAAGTAAGAATTCTAAGCATGTCTTCCCGTGCATGAAGAGCAAGGAACCCGCCAGAGCTTTCCACCAGATCTCTCGGCCATACCATATGGTAACCTCCCGTATCTTCGTCGCCCTTGGCTTCTCCCCAGGGAATGGACATGCTTGCAATGATGGCGCCCGGCACGCGATTGGCCTCATGCATGCGAAGAACAGCTGCGCTGGTACGGAACAGTTTTCCAGAGGGATTATTACCTGCTTTTGAGTAGGAGAGCTTCTTTTGCCAGTTCCGCCACTCTCCGAGATAATCTTTGCGGATGTCCTCATATCCTGCCAGCAGGCTTCCTCTAGCCGAATATGCCGCTTCGTATGAATTGTGGCCGAATCCTAGCGCCAGAATGAAGCGTCCTCCTGTTCTTTGAAGATCAATCTCGGCTGTCAGGGCGATGTTTCCTTTTTCTGCTTTCAAGTATTCCCACGCCATTTTACCGTGGCTATGGATATCCTGCCAGCCATCGGAAGTGCCGACGAATCCTGCAGACCTTTTTAGCCAAGGTATAGAGCATGCCAAGGCCAGTGCCCGGTTTTTATTTTCGGCAAAGAGCATCGGGACGCCTTTATAGTGATCGATCCATCCGGTATTGTCAGCGCCCTGATTTCCCAGATGAGGCGCCAATAGAATATAAAGCCGATAAGTCGCCATTTGGCCTTTTAGCGGTCTGAACCTTATTTTCTGTAAAACGGTGTTACGGATTGGGTCGCTAATAATTTCTTTATCAATTCGGAAGAGGTTTTTTTTACATACATTGATCACTGAGAATGCCGGAACACCTGCAGAAATCATTTTGATAGTATGTATGGTGTCGGTCTTTTCTTCTGAGAAGAATCCGGCTTCATCCGTGACAATCAACCCCATATCTTTGATACTGGCTTCGTCTTCCCAAGGATAATAAACTTCGTTGAGAATACCATGACTGATAGTAAAGCTGACATCGGAGGTTGCTTTCATGGCTTTTCCTATGCCGGATTTGGCACTAGAGGACCATCTTGGCGTGGTGCCAGGGTTGCCTGGAGCATGCTGAAATTTCTTCACAAGTGATATTAAGAATTGAATAAAGTACAGATGGTTTAAAAATGGGTAAAAGGTAAAGGACGACCCCGGTGCTTTGCTGCACCGTACCCGTCCTTACCTCTCACTCCTGTATGCTTATGCATAGGGGATAATCATATTCACTTCTCAATCATCCTCAGGAATTCTCCTCTCCGCTTGCAGCAACATTTATATTTGATTCCGCAATATCGGTGAGCTTTTGGTCTGCTGCCTTTTCCTCTTCAAGTGTTTGTACCATCACTTCGGCAACTTCAGGTAACCCCAGTGTCTTTGCCAACGTGATTAGTCCTCCATAAGTAGCGATCTCATAATGCTCGGCTTTTTGACCTGCGAGAATGAGGCCTACATCCCGGGTCATCGTATCTTTCTTGGTGTCCGAGATGATGTCCTCCGCCTCCGCAATGATGCCAGCCATCGCCTCACATTTTTTCGTGACGGCTTTTTCTCCGAGCATGTCAAAGATCTCTTCTAACCGAGTGACATGTCCTTCTGTCTCCTGAAGGTGTCCAGCGAATGCCTGAGCCAGTTCATCGGTCGTCGCCTTTTCCTGCATTTTTGGGAGCGCCTTTGTGAGGTGTTTTTCCGCCCAATAAATATCTTTCAGGGAATCCACGAATAATTCCATTAACAAGGAATCCTCCATACCGCTTGCTGCGCCGGCTGATTTTGATGTTGACATACTTTAAGGTTTTTAAGATGAATAAAGATGATTTTAATAAATAATAGGCAAAAGATTGTGCCAAACTTCCGGATCGTGAGTGGTAAGGAGTTAGTGATATTTTGCGTCATATACTTACCTCATTTTGGGGAAAACATTTCTCAAAGATTGCCGGCAATATTCGATATGAGGAGATCATCATTATTTTTTAAGGTGCAATCGAGTGCACTCTGTTGATCTAACACAGTGATTTTCTTAGTCAGAATAACCGCTGTATGAATCAATGGTATA
>Ga0164242_10008034_pt1 | contig 11469 bp, 9 predicted proteins | sample OricomgcompostMG_FD_108783 | JGI IMG/M metagenome (GOLD analysis project Ga0164242, IMG submission 108783) | Miracle-Growth compost microbial communities from Emeryville, California, USA - Original compost - Miracle growth compost (MG) ...
AAGCGAACCACTCATGATGGTTTGAGTAAATGTTCAAGTCATTTTAGTCTTATATAATCCGAGTGCTGGAATTGGTAGACAGTCTTAATTTAAGCTTAAGTGGCGCAAGCCGTAAACGTTCGACTCGTTTCTCGGGTATATTAGGGGTTATAGTTTAACTGGTAAAACGGCGATTTTGCATATCGTTATTTCAGGATCGAGTCCTGATAACTCCAATAATATTATTAGTTTTTAATAAAAAATTATTATTTCTTTTTTAATTAATAATAAGATATATTTTTCATTATTAGCTTGAGAAGCTCAATTGGTAGAGCGAATCATTGAAGCTGATTAGGTTGTAAGTTCAAGTCTTATCTCGAGCAAAGTATAGTTACATGGGTATGCTGAAATTGGTAACCAGGTTCCGCTTAGGACGGAATAGTTTTTTACTTTACAAGTTCAAGTCTTGTTACCCATAGTTATAATTTTTTTATGTTGTCGACTAATCGGTAAGTCATAAATTTTTGGTATTTACTATTGGGTGTTCGAGTCGCCCCAACATAAAATAAACTATAGTGTGTATTTTCATATATACTATATAATAGTAGATATACTTGTATATACTACTATTAGCCAGGATAGTTCAATGGTAGAACAATAATTTCATGAATTAAGAATAGGAGTTCGATTCTCTTTCTTGGCTTTTTTACATTTTCCTATAGATAACAATAAAAAAATCAAAACTATTGTTCAAAATACTAAGTATATTAGTGCATTTAATAAGTGAGGATATATATTTGAAAGAAGTGAGTTACTTCAAAATACAAATTAAGATAAGTTAATAACTTATCTTAAAATTTTATAAAAAGTACACGAAAAATACATAAGTCGTACAGGTACTCATAGTTTAAAATGAAATGGTTAATTTGTCAGACAAATAGCTAAATATATAATGAGATTTAATAATTTTTAAATTAAATTAATAATTATTAATTTAGTGATAGGTGGGTATAGTTCAATGGTAGAACGGCTGTATGTGGCATAGTATATCCTAGTTCGAATCTAGGTATCCTCCCTAATTAACAAAATAATATAATTAAATTGTTATTCATATAAAACAAATTCATATTTTAATATTAATTATATATAAGTATATATATTAGTATTATACAGCCAATTGTTTATAAATAAATTTATGTAAGTAAATTTATTTTAGAAAAATTATACTATATATAGTATAATAGCAGCATAATGTATATACATTATATGTATATATACATATGTGTATATATTATTCAAAATGAAGAATTAATTTTACTATTTTTTGTCCGCCGGATATTATAGTGAAATTCCACAAATTTCTCATCAGGTTATACAAAGAAGAGATTTTGCATCTTCAGCTGCTTTAAATTCTTTAAGTATAACAAAAGAGGAAACAGGATCTGTATTTACATTTAAACAACCAACTGAATGACAAGAAAGATGATTTTTATCATCTAATGCTAAAGATATTGGTACTCTATATTTAATGTTTGCATTATTTTCAGGGTTAATAGGAACAGCATTTTCAGTACTTATAAGATTAGAGCTTTCAGGACCAGGAGTACAATATATTTCAGATAACCAATTATATAATAGTATAATAACAGCTCATGCTATAATGATGATTTTCTTTATGGTTATGCCTGCTTTAATAGGTGGTTTTGGTAATTTCTTATTACCATTATTAGTAGGTGGTCCAGATATGGCGTTTCCAAGATTAAATAATATAAGTTTCTGATTATTAGTGCCTAGTTTATTCTTATTTATATTCTCAGCAACAATAGAGAATGGAGCAGGTACAGGATGAACATTATACCCACCATTATCAGGTATACAATCTCACAGTGGACCAAGTGTTGATTTAGCAATCTTTGGTTTACACTTGAGTGGTATAAGTAGTATGTTAGGTGCTATGAATTTCATAACAACAATATTAAATATGAGAAGTCCAGGTATACGTTTACACAAATTAGCTTTATTTGGATGAGCTGTAGTTATTACAGCTGTATTATTATTATTATCATTACCGGTATTAGCGGGTGGTATTACTATGATATTAACTGATAGAAACTTTAATACTTCATTCTTTGAAGTAGCTGGTGGAGGTGATCCTATCTTATTCCAACACTTATTCTGATTCTTCGGACACCCTGAAGTTTATATTTTAATTATACCAGGATTTGGTATAATTAGTACAGTTATAGCTGCAGGATCTGGAAAAAATGTATTCGGTTATTTAGGTATGGTTTATGCTATGTTATCTATTGGTGTATTAGGTTTCATAGTTTGAAGTCACCACATGTATACAGTTGGTTTAGATGTTGATACTAGAGCTTACTTTACAGCTGCTACTTTAATTATTGCAGTACCTACAGGTATTAAAATATTCAGTTGATTAGCTACATGTTATGGTGGATCTTTACACTTAACACCTCCTATGTTATTTGCTTTAGGATTTGTTGTGTTATTCACTATAGGTGGTTTAAGTGGAGTTGTTTTAGCTAACGCTTCACTTGATGTTGCATTCCATGATACTTACTATGTTGTTGCTCACTTCCACTATGTATTATCTATGGGTGCTGTATTTGCACTATTTAGTGGTTGATACTTCTGAATACCTAAAATATTAGGTTTAAGTTACGATCAATTTGCAGCTAAAGTTCATTTCTGAATTTTATTTGTTGGTGTAAATTTAACATTCTTCCCACAGCACTTCTTAGGTTTACAAGGTATGCCTAGAAGAATAAGTGATTATCCTGATGCTTTCTATGGTTGAAATTTAATAAGTAGTATAGGTTCTATCGTTAGTGTTGTAGCTACATGATACTTCTTAACTATTATTTACAAACAATTAACAGAAGGTAAAGCTGTATCAAGATATCCTTGATTAACTCCACAGTTATTCAGTGATACATTCCAAGTTTACTTTACTAGAAATAATAGTTCATTAGAGTGATGTTTAACTAGTCCACCAAAACCACACGCTTTTGCTAGTTTACCTATACAATCTTAATTAATCTTAGGATTTAATAGAATATACATATATATATATATATATGTCGTTATATATAAAATAAAATATCTACAATATAGGTATAAAAATATATATTATTATTATTATTAATATATATACATATTATATATATTCTCTGCCATATAGATAAATATGGCGATTTATGTTTGGAAAAAATTTTTTTGTTTGCATTGTTCTGTAAAAAGATAAATAATAATTTAAAATGTTACAAGCCGCAAAAATAATAGGAACAGGTTTAGCTACTACAGGTTTAATAGGAGCAGGAGTAGGAATAGGTGTTGTATTTGGAGCACTTATACTAGGTGTTGCAAGAAATCCATCATTAAGAGGACAATTGTTTTCTTATGCTATATTAGGTTTTGCCTTTGCTGAAGCAACAGGTTTATTTGCTTTAATGATGGCTTTCTTGTTATTATATGTAGCTTAAATAACTACATATATTTAATATATAGTCTTTTGACTATTACATATTTCTCCTGTGTAATTTTTCATATAAAAATGAAGACAAGTTTTTTATAAATATATAAATGTTTATTATGATGTAAATCTAACTATTTTTAGTGTGTTTTCTAAAATTTTAAATAATAAATAAGTTTAAATAAATATTTCTTTTTTTTTAATTAAATATAAATAAATTACCAATGACAACGACAACTTTTTTTTTTTTATTAATACCAGTATTAGGAATAATATTGTTATTAGTAACAATAATATTAGCACCACATAATCAATATAGTGAAAAAGATAGTGCTTTTGAATGTGGTTTTCATTCTTTTTTAGGTCAAAATAGAACACAATTTAGTATATCTTTCTTTATATTTGGTTTATTGTTTTTATTATTTGACTTAGAAATTTTATTAGTATATCCTTACGTAGTAAGTGCATATACTAACGGTATTTACGGTTTATTAGTAATGTTAGTATTCTTCCTAGTGTTAACTTTAGGATTTGCTTTTGAGTTAGGAAAAAATGCTTTAAAAATAGAAAGTAGACAAGTATATAGTTTTAATAATAAATCTTGAAAAGGATATTCATTAATATATAATTAAATAGTATGATGATAAAAATGATGATGAAGATAGATTTTTTTTTTATTACAAGACGAATAATAATTTTATATTATTATAGAAATATACATTTAAATCCAAGTTATTGATATAAATTACTATATCTTTATAGATTTATTTTAGGTTTTTTAATTGTATATACTATAATTAAAGATAATCCTATGTATATTTATGGGTTATTGTATGAATTAAATATAAATTATTTTAATGATTTATTTTTTGATTCACTACATGTAAATATGGTTCCTGGTGGACGAGGTAATCCTTTTGGGGAAGGGTCATCAAGAAATGTGCCAATGGGTGCAAATCATAACTGACCCTCAGGTCCATCAGGGCCTTCAGGACCATCTGGACCTGAGGGAAATAATCCTCTAGGTGTAGAATCTAGCATTGAGAATGAAAACTCTAGAAATAGAGGTTATGAATTCAAAATGAAATATAGACGTAAACCTGATGAGCATACTCCAGCTTATCGTTACTATGATCACGTTAAGCGTAGATGGGTTCACCCTGAAGTTTATCATTTAGTGGATCCAACTGTAATGGCTTCAAAGACTATGCGTATTTATGATGAGGGAGGTATAAGATGAACATATATGTGTTCAAATTATGATGAGAATAAACGTTATTGTGTTATAACTTATCCTGATGGTACAAAAGCTTATATTTATGATAAGCCTACTGTTATGAAACATATAGAGTTTCATAAAAGACATATAGCTATGAATTACCAAGTAGATCCTCCTATTAGTTATGGACATTATTATAAGGAGCATTTTGATGGGTTCAGAAAAGATAAAATAAGAAGAGAATTCTTCGAGGGTGATTTTTCAACTAAAGAACCAAAGAAAAAAGAATTATTTATAGATTAATAACATATATTATGCTTTATGTGTTCAACATGAAGTATTACTATTTATTAAATTATAATAATTTATATTTTTTAACTTATACTAATTTAGATCTATTAGTATAAGTGATACGAGAATATTAAAATATTCTTGACTTTAAATTATATGTATATAATTATATATATATTAGGTATAAGTAATACTACATATAGGTAGTAACTTTAAAAAAAACATTAAATGAGAAAAATCTAATAACAAAAACTGAAAAAAAAAAATGAATTTAAATTATAATTTTTTAAATTTACAATTGGATGCTCCAACACCATGAGGTTTATTTTTCCAAGATAGTGCTTCACCACAAATGGAAGGTATAGAGGAATTACATAATAACATTATGTTCTATTTAGCTATTATCTTATTTACTGTAACATGAATGATGGCAAATATTATAAGAAATTTTGCAGCTAAAAGATCACCTATAGCTCATAAATATATGAATCACGGTACTTTAATAGAGTTAATTTGAACTATTACACCTGCATTTATATTAATATTAATAGCATTCCCATCTTTTAAATTATTATATTTAATGGATGAAGTAATGGACCCGTCATTAGTTGTTTACGCAGAAGGTCATCAATGATATTGAAGTTACCAATACCCAGATTTCACTAATGAAGATGATGAGTTTATAGAATTTGATTCATATATAGTACCAGAAAGTGATTTAGAAGAAGGTCAATTTAGAATGTTAGAAGTAGATAATAGAGTTATTATACCTGAGTTAACACACACAAGATTTGTAATATCAGCTGCTGATGTTATACATTCTTATGCTTGCCCTTCATTAGGTATTAAAGCTGATGCATACCCAGGTAGATTAAATCAAGCTTCTGTTTACGTAAATCGTCCAGGAACATTCTTTGGACAATGTTCAGAAATTTGTGGTATACTACACAGTTCTATGCCTATTGCTATACAATCTGTTTCAATAAGAGATTTCTTATTATGATTAAGAGACCAAATGGAAGGATAAATAAAAAATTTTTTTTATTTAACTAAATTTTATTAGTTAAATAAACGTGTTAATTTAATGGTAGAATAGCGTGCTACGGACACGTATATATAAGTTCAAGTCTTATACACGTTTATAAAAAAGTAAACATATAAATAAGGTATACTAGTATTTAGTATTTACCTTATAGAATGTTAGTTATATAGTAATGTATGATGAATTCATTAATAATTAAAAATATTAATATAGCAAGAGTAAGTTTTTTAAATTAATATAAAATAACTAACATCTGTAGGATAGATAAATCAAATTAAATTAAATTAAATTAATGACATTTTCAATATTTTTGTTTTTAATAGGGATATTAGGGTTTGTTCTTAATAGAAAAAACATTATACTAATGTTAATATCAATAGAAATAATGTTATTATCAATAACATTTTTAATATTAATAAGTTCACTTAGTTTTGATGATATTCTTGGGCAAACATTTTCCGTATATATTTTAACAATAGCGGGTGCTGAATCTGCGATAGGTTTAGGAATTTTAATTGCATATTATAGATTAAGAGGTAGTATATCAATAGAATATAAATAATGTATTTAACATTGATAATTTTACCTTTATTAGGTTCAATAGTTTCAGGTTTCTTTGGTAGAAAAGTTGGAGTAAGTGGAGCACATATAATAACATGTGCTTCAGTAGTAACTACAACAATTTTAGCTATTATAGCTTTTTTTGAAGTAGGGTTTAATAACATACCTGTAACAATAAATGTTGCAAGATGAGTAGATGTAGAATCGCTATATGTATTATGAAACTTTAGATTTGATTCATTAACAGTTTCTATGTTAATACCAGTACTAATAGTATCTAGTTTAGTACATATATATTCTATAAGTTATATGAGCCATGATCCACACAATCAAAGATTCTTTAGTTATTTAAGTTTATTCACATTTATGATGATTATACTTGTTACTGGTAATAACTACTTAATAATGTTTGTAGGTTGAGAAGGTGTAGGTGTTTGTTCATATTTACTAGTAAATTTCTGATTTACTAGAATAGCTGCAAACCAAAGCTCTTTATCAGCTTTATTAACAAATAGAGTAGGTGATTGTTTATTAACTGTAGGTATGTTTGCTATTTTATGATCTTTTGGTAATATAGATTATAGTACAGTATTTGCATTAGCACCTTACTATAATGAAAATATTATAACTTTAATAGGTATTTGCTTATTAATAGGTGCAACAGCTAAAAGTTCACAAGTAGGTTTACACATTTGATTACCTCAAGCTATGGAAGGTCCTACACCTGTATCTGCCTTAATACACGCAGCTACTATGGTTACAGCTGGAGTTTATTTATTAATGAGATCATCACCATTAATAGAATATAGTTCAACTGTGTTAGTATTATGTCTATGATTAGGTGCTATAACAACAGTATTTAGTTCTTTAATAGGATTATTCCAACAAGATATTAAAAAAGTTATTGCTTATTCTACTATGAGTCAATTAGGTATGATGGTAATAGCTATAGGTTTATCAAGTTATAATTTAGCATTATTCCACTTAGTAAATCACGCTTTCTATAAAGCATTATTATTCTTAGGTGCTGGTTCAGTAATACACGCTGTAGCTGATAATCAAGATTTTAGAAAATATGGTGGTTTAAGAGAATTCTTACCATTAACATATTCAGTTATGTTAATAGCTTCATTAAGTTTAGTAGCTGTACCTTTCATGACAGGATTCTACTCTAAAGATTTTATTCTTGAATCTTCTTATGGTCAATTCTATCTATCAGGTACTATAGTTTACTTTGTAGCTACTATAGGTGCAATGTTTACTACATTATATTCAGCTAAAGTATTATATTTAACATTCTTAGCTAATCCTAATGGTCCATTATCTAGTTACAAAATTGCACATGAAGGTGATTTATTCTTAACTATACCATTAATAATCTTATCTATTTTTTCTATATTCTTTGGTTATATTACTAAAGATATTTTTATAGGTTTAGGTACAGGTTTCTTTGTAGATAATAGTTTATTTATTCATCCTAACCATGAAATTATGTTAGATACTGAATTTGCAGTACCAACATTCTTTAAATTATTACCTTTTGTATTCACAGTATCATTAAGTATAGTATCAGTATTATTATCTGAATTCTTACCAAAATTACTTATAAACTTTAAATACTCAAAATTAGGTTATAATATTTTTAGTTTCTTCAACCAAAGATTCTATATAGAATTATTCTATAATAAATATATAGTTGAAGGAGTATTAAATTTAGGTGGTCAAACAACTAAGAGTCTTGATAAAGGTTCTGTAGAATTATTAGGTCCATACGGTTTAGAAAAAGGATTATTATCTTTAAGTAATAATTTAGGAAAATTAAGTACTGGAGTTGTAACTAGTTATGCATTATATATCTTATTGGGATTAATATCTTATATAACATTATTATACTTTTCATATTTTGATAATGGTTTAATAATATTAGTAATATTTGCATTATTTGTATTATTAAATAAAGATTTATCATATACTAAATAATATTATTATAATATTATTTGTTTGTTTAATTTAAATTTATCTTTTTATTGAATATGCTTTTATCTTCAATATTCTGTTTATTATTATCTAATGCTTTGACATTTAGACGTGATACAGCTATTCTTTATTCAAGAGTAGGAATAATTATTTTATTTTATTGTATCTTTTTATCTTATAATAATTTATTTATAACATATTTAGATAATGGTATTGGGTTATTTGGAGGTTTATTTTATACATCTTCTATAACACAAACATTTCATATATTAATATTTATTATAAGTTTATTAATATTGAATATGACAGGATTTTATCCTAGAAAATTAATATCAAATGATTACATGAGTTTTAACAAATTATTATTTACTAGATTACAATTTGTTAAAAATACGGCTGTATCTAATATAATATTAAAAAAAGGAGAACAATATACTATAATAGAATATACATTAATGTTATTATTTATAATAACAGGTAGTATTTTATTAATATCAAGTAGTGATTTAGTATCTATTTTTTTATCTATAGAATTACAAAGTTACGGTTTATATTTATTATGTTCTATGTATAGAAATTCAGAATCAGCAACTTCAGCAGGTTTAACTTATTTCTTATTAGGTGGATTATCATCTTGTTTTATTTTATTAGGTATTGCTTTAATATATGCTAACTTAGGTATTACATCTTTAGATAGTTTCTATGTTATAAATAATTTAGCAGGTATATTAAATGAACAAGAAGTAACTAGATATATACCTTATTGCTTATTATTAATATCTGTAGGTTTCTTATTTAAAATATCAGCAGCACCATTCCATTTTTGATCTCCTGATGTTTATGATGGTATACCTACTATAGTTACAACTTTTGTAGCTATAATAGCAAAAATATCTATTTTAACTTTATTATTACAATTAGTTCATTATACTAACAGTATATATATTACATCTGAATATACTTGAACTACAAGTTTATTAATAAGTTCATTATTATCTTTAATAATAGGTACTGTATTAGGATTAACTCAATTTAGAATTAAAAGATTATTTGCTTATAGTACAATATCTCATTTAGGTTTCATGTTATTAGCTTTAGCTATAAATAGTGTTGAATCTATACAATCATTTATTTTCTATTTAATTCAATATAGTTTATCTAATTTAAATGCCTTTATATTATTAGTAACTATAGGTTATAGTTTATATGCTTATAATGATAATAATATAAACCATAATAACTTAATAGATAAAAATAATTCTCCTATACAACTTATAAGTCAACTTAAAGGTTACTTCCATATTAACAGTATGTTAGCTTTAAGTTTAGCTATTACTCTATTCTCATTTGCAGGTATTCCTCCTTTAATGGGATTCTTTGCAAAACAGATGGTATTCTCTGCTGCTTTACAAGAAGGATTTATTTTTCTTACATTAATAGGAGTTTTAACTAGTGTAATAAGTGCAGTTTATTATTTATTTATAGTTAAAACTATGTTCTTTGATGGTTATTCATATACATACTTTAATGGTTTAAAAGATTTAAGAATACCAGCTCTTGTATTGAAAAAAAATAAAATTGTTAACAAAATTTATTTTGATAATAAATTTGCTATTTCTAGTTCTTTATCTATAACTATTTCTATATTAACTTTAATAATTCTTTTATTTATGTTTATGCCTAATGAATTATTACATATGTCTAATTTATTAGCACTAATGATATTTTAACCCGGAGATATTAAAAATGAGTGAAATTATTAAATATGTTATTATAACTATAGATGGACTTTATAATATAACAGTTGAGTGTGGTATAAGTATAGGTTATTGAGTAGCATATTGTATTTTTATAAAGATTATTATCTGAGTAATTAATTTAATAATAAATAATAAAAATAGACTAAAAATATTATTATTATATATAATATTTAGTTTTACCATATTTATATCTATTATGTTAATTAATAGTACTACTGTTGGAGAAGATGATATTTTATATATTATAACACAAAATCCATTAGATAATCATATAACACATTTTGATTATATGTCGAATAAGATATGAGACATACATGATATAATATATTCAGATTATATATGAAATGAAAATAATATATCAAACTATTCAAATAATGTTGTATATATGTCAGGTAATGTAGGTTGAGAACTTTATTTAGCTAATTCTGAACCAGAACCTATTAATTTTAATGATCCTGTAAATAATATATTTAGAAGTAATATACCTGGATTACAAAATCAAACAATCAATAAACAAGATTTATATACTACTTTTAAAAATACTATAGAAACTAATTCTATGGCAAATTGGAATAAACTTGATAAAACAAAATATACAAGACTAGATGTATTGAGTGTAGTAAATTTTGAACACTTGTATACAAGTATATATAAAATAAAATTAGCAAATTATCACTTAGATCTTAAATGATGGAATTTATGTTATTTATATGGTATTACACATCATGAAGATGTACCGTTTAATATAAATGATATAAAAAATTATACACCTGAATCTTTTTATAATCATTTGAAAAATAATGAGAATACCTTAAGTAATTTTTGAAAACGGGAATTAAATAGATATAGTGATAAACAAGATGTATTTTATTCTTATATGCGTATAATTCATTTTGTTATAAATAAAAGAATGTAATAAATTATATAACAACATATATAATATATATAAGTTCAATAATAAATATTATATTAATTAAATATAATATAGCTAAATCATTAATGATATAAATTATTAATATATTATGTGGTAAGGTTGAAAGGGGTATATTAATATATATATGAGTTTATAGATAATCATATATATAAATATTTTAATATATATATATAGATCTAGAGTAATATAAAAATGTAAAAAAAAAATCAATAT
>Ga0164242_10008035_pt1 | contig 11466 bp, 12 predicted proteins | sample OricomgcompostMG_FD_108783 | JGI IMG/M metagenome (GOLD analysis project Ga0164242, IMG submission 108783) | Miracle-Growth compost microbial communities from Emeryville, California, USA - Original compost - Miracle growth compost (MG) ...
CCGCCGGTGCGTGTCGACGAGGGTGACGCCGAGAGCGCCCGGGCGCGGGAGGTGCTCGACCGGTTGGGACTCGCCTGACCTGCGCCGCTTCGGGCGGGCAACCGCTCAGAAGACGGAGCGGAGCTTGACCATGTCCGTGATGCTCGCGTCCACCTTCACCCGACCGCCGGCCCAGGCCGACGACAGGCGCAGCGAGCCGTCCACCAGGGCGATCAGGTCGTCGCTGGTCATCGTCAGCCTGACCTTGGCGCGGTCGTTCTTCGCCCGTTCGACGTCGACGAGGCGGCCCTCCTTGATGCGGGCCGAGTACACGACGTCGAGATCGCGGAGCCGACAGCTCAGCGTGCGGTCGAGGCTGCGCGCGCGACCGCCCTGAACCGCCTGATCGAGCCGCGCGGCCAGACGTTCGAACGCGGCCTCACACTCCTCGACCGTCGCCATGGCACCCCTTCGACCTCGCCGCCTGCTCGGCGCCGTCGTGCGCGGAGCTCGTCCCCGTGGCGGGGAGCCCGACGCTACCTGAGCCCGGTACCCGGTAGCGTCGGCCGGGTCGTCGACCGTGACGACCGGCCGACCACGACGCCCGAGGAGCCCCGCGTGCACAGCACCGAACCGCCCGCCGCCGGCCCGACTCCGGGCCAGCCGACACCCGGGCAGACCACCGAGCAGGCCACCGAGCAAACCACGGTCCGCGCGCTGGCCGAGCTCGACCAGACCCCGCTCGCCGGCCACCCCGACATCTACCAGCGCATCCACGCCGACCTGCAGGGCGCGCTCGCCGACATCGATGACGCCTGAGCGGACCGGCCAGTGCCGCGGCTGACCCGCCTGGACGCCGAGCTCGTCCGCCGCAAGCTCGCCCGCTCCCGGGACCACGCGGTGGAGCTGATCGCCGCGGGCCGGGTCGAGGTGCGCGGCGTCGTCGCTGCCAAGCCCGCCACCGGGGTGGGCAACGACGTCTCGATCCGGGTGACCGGCGAGGAGGCCGACCCCGGCTACGTCTCGCGCGGGGCGCACAAGCTCGCCGGCGCGCTGGCGGCGTTCGCCGGGGTCACGGTCGCCGGCCGGCGCTGCCTCGACGCGGGCGCCTCGACCGGCGGGTTCACCGATGTCCTGCTGCGCTCCGGCGCGCGCGAGGTCGAGGCGGTGGACGTCGGCTACGGCCAGCTCGCCTGGTCGCTGCAGACCGACGCACGGGTGCGCGTGCACGACCGCACCAATGTCCGCGGCCTGACGCCTGACGACATCGGCGGGCAGGTCGAGCTGACGGTGGCCGACCTCTCCTTCATCAGCCTGCCGCTCGTGCTGCCCGCACTCACTACCTGCACCCGCGACGACGGCGACGTGCTGCCGATGGTCAAGCCGCAGTTCGAGGTCGGCAAGGACCGGCTCGGCGCCGGCGGCGTGGTGCGCGACCCCGCCCTGCGCGCCGAAGCCGTTCTCGGCGTCGCCCGGCACGCCGCCGCGCTCGGCTGGCCCGCCCACGGTGTGGTGCGCAGCCCACTGCCCGGGCCGGCCGGCAACGTGGAATTCTTCCTGTGGCTCCGGCGTGGCCCCGACGGCGCGCTGGACGAGGACGAGATCGTGGACATCGCGACGACCAGGGAGGAGGCCGACCGGTGAGTAGTGGGTCGGGGAGGGCCGTGCTGCTGGTCGTGCACACGTCCCGCCGCCAGATCGTCGCCCGGGCCGGCCAGGTCGCCCGCCACCTGCGCGACGCCGGCATCGCGGTGCGGATGCTCGCCGAGGAGGCGGTGCACTGCTCGGTCGACCCCGTCGAGGTCGTCGCCGCGTCGGACGCCGCCGCAGGCTGCGAGGCCGTGTTCGCCCTGGGCGGTGACGGCACCTTCCTGCGCGCGGCCGAGCTCGCCCGCCCCGCCGGGGTGCCGATGCTCGGGGTCAACCTGGGCCACGTCGGCTTCCTGGCCGGGGCCGACCCGCAGTCCATCGACCAGGCCGTCGCGCTCGTGGTCCGGGGTGAGTACACCGTCGAGGAGCGGGTCACCGTCGACGCCGAGGTGATCATCGACGGCGCCGTCACCGAGCGGGCCTGGGCCCTGAACGAGGCCTCCCTGGAACGCACCAACCGCGAGCGCATGCTCGAGATCGCCGTCGCGGTCGACGAGCGCCCACTGCTGCGCTTCGGCTGCGACGGCCTGCTGTGCTCCACCCCGACCGGCTCGACGGCCTACGCCTTCTCCGCCGGCGGGCCGATCATCTGGCCGGACGTCGACGCCCTGCTGATCGTGCCCAACGCGGCGCACGCGCTGTTCGCCCGGCCGATCATCGTGGCGCCGACTTCGGTCGTGGACGTCGACCTGGTCAGCGTCGAACACGACGCGGTGCTCAGCTGCGACGGCCGCAGCTCCTACGCCGTGCCCGCCGGCGCGCGGGTGCGCATGCGGCGGGGCGCGCTGCCCGTGCGGATCATCCGGCTCGGCGGCACCACGTTCACCGAGCGGCTGGTCACCAAGTTCCAGCTGCCCGTGCGCAGCCTGCGCGAGGCGTCGGCGCCGATCGAGGACGACTGAGGTGCTCGACGAGCTGCGCATCCGCGGCCTCGGCGTGATCGACGAGGCCGTCCTCCCGCTCGGCCCGGGCCTGACCGTCGTCACCGGCGAGACCGGCGCCGGCAAGACGATGGTCGTCACCAGCCTGCTGCTGCTCTTCGGTGGGCGGGCCGACCCCGCCCGCGTCCGCGGCGGCGCCGACCAGGCCAGCGTCGAGGGTCGCGTGCTGCTGCCCGCGGGGTCGCCGGCCGCCGGCCGGGTGGCGGCCGCGGGCGGTGAGCTGGACGACGGTGATCTGCTGCTGCGCCGGGTGGTGAGCGCGGCGGGCAGGTCCCGCGCCTACGTCGGCGGCACGGCGGCGCCGGCGGCCGTGCTCGGCGACCTCGCCGAGCACCTGCTGATCGTGCACGGCCAGGCCGACCAGCTGCGGCTGGTGCGGCCGGGGGCGCAGCGCGCCGCGCTCGACCGGTACGCCGGTGTCGACACCGCACCGCTCGCCGAGGCGTACGCGGTGTGGCGGGCGGCGGTGTCGGCGTACGACGAGCGCACCGGCCGGGCTGCGGAGCTGCGCCGCGAGACTGACCTGCTCACCCACGGCATCGCCGAGATCGAGGCCGTCGACCCGCAGCCGGGGGAGGCTGACGAGCTGACCCGGCTGGCCGCCCGGCTCGCCCACGCCGACGCCCTCACCCTGGCCGCGCGCACCGCCCACGACACGCTGCTCGGCGTCGCCGACGACCCCGTGCCCGAGGCGGCCGACGTCTCGACCCTGCTCGGCGCCGCCGCGCGGGCCCTCACCCAGCAGCAGGGCGAGGACCCGGAGCTCGACGCCCTCGCGGCCCGGCTCGGCGAGCTGGCGAGCCTCACCGGCGACCTCGGTGCCGAGTTCGGCGCGTACGCCGACCAGCTCGACGCCGACCCGGAGCGGCTGGCCCGGCTGGAGGAGCGCCGGGCGGCGCTGACCGGCCTGGTGCGCAAGTACTGCGACGAGCCCGAGCCGTCCGTCGATGGCGTGCTGCGCTGGGCCGAGGCCGCCCGCGACCGGTTGGCGTCGATCGACGTCAGCGACGCGGCGATCGACGCGCTGCGGGCCGAGCGCGACGCCGCCGCGGGCCGGCTGGCGGCCGTCGCGTCGGCGGTGTCGGCGGCCCGGCACACCGCCGCCGCGCAGCTGGCCGAGGCGGTGACGGCGGAGCTCGCCGGCCTGGCCATGTCCGACGCGCGGGTGGACGTCGTCGTCGAACCCCGCCCGCCGGCGTCCGGCACCCCGCTGACGATCGACGGCGCGCAGATCGGCGTCACCGCCGACGGCATCGACGAGGTGACGTTCCTGCTGCGCCCGCACCCCGGCTCGCCGGCACTGCCGCTGACGCGCGGGGCCTCCGGCGGCGAGCTGTCGCGGGTCATGCTCGCCCTGGAGGTGTGCCTGATCGCGGCGGGAGAGGCCGACACCGGCGCCACCCTGGTGTTCGACGAGGTGGACGCCGGCGTCGGCGGGCGGGCCGCGGTGGAGGTCGGCCGGCGACTGGCCCGGCTGGCCCGCGGCCGGCAGGTGCTCGTCGTCACCCACCTGGCCCAGGTGGCCGCGTTCGCGGACCGGCACGTGGTCGTCGACAAGCCGGCCGCCGGGGCACAGCGGGCGGTCACGGCCAGCGACGTCCACCCGGTCGACGGCGACGACCGGCTGGCCGAGCTCGCGCGGATGCTCTCCGGCTCCGACACGCCCACCGCGCGCGAGCACGCCGCTGAGCTGCTCGCCGAGTCCGCCACTCCTGTGACTGGTGTGGCAGATGTTGTCTGAAGAGATCCACGGGGCCCGCGTGGCGAAACCCGGCGCGCACCGGATCCGGTGGCACCATGCCAGGCATGAAGCTCGCCACGCTGCGCCGCCGCGGGGACCTGCTACCCGGGGTCAGCGGCGTCGCCCGCCTCGACCGCGCGACTGACCGGCTCGCCGGGCGGCTCAACCACGGCGACGTCGCGATCATCGACCACGTCGACCTGGACAAGATGACCGCCGAGGCGCTCGCGGCCGCGAAGCCGGTCGCGGTCGTCAACGCCCAGCCCAGCGTGTCCGGCCGTTACCCGAACCTCGGCCCCGAGCTGCTGATCCAAGCGGGCATCCTGCTCATCGACAACGTCGGCGCCGAGGTGTTCGCCGCGGTCAAGGAGGGCATGAAGGTCCGGATCCACGGCGACACGGTCTACCTCGGCGAGGACGAGGTGGTCGTCGGCACCCGCCAGGACCCGGCCAGCATCGACGCGCTGATGACCGAGTCGCGGGCCGGGCTCGCCGCCCAGCTCGAGGCGTTCGCCATGAACACGGCTGAGTTCATGACCCGCGAACGCGGCCTGCTGATCGATGGCGACGGCATCCCGGACGTCCGCACCACGTTCACCGGCCGGCACGCCGTCATCGTCGTCCGCGGCCACGACCACCAGAAGGACCTGAAGTCGCTGCGGCACTACATCCGCGAGTACCACCCGGTGCTCGTCGGCGTCGACGGCGGAGCCGACGTGCTCGTCGAGGCAGGGTACAAGCCGGACCTCATCGTCGGCGACCTCAACTCGGTGTCCGACAACGCCATCACCTGCGGCGCCGAGGTCGTGGTGCACGCCCACCCCGACGGCCGCGCGCCGGGCCTGGCGCGTGCACAGGACCTCAACGTCGACGCCCGGACGTTCCCCACGTCGGCCACCGGCGAGGACGCCGCCATGCTGATCGCCGACCACAACGGCGCCGACCTCATCGTCTCGGTCGGCAGCCACGCCACGCTGACCGAGTTCCTCGACCGGGGCCGCACCGGCATGGCGTCCTCGTTCCTCACCCGGCTGCGCCTCGGCGCCAAGCTCGTCGACGCGCACAGCATGTCCCGGCTGTACCGCACCCGCATCTCGGCGCTGACCGTGCTGCTGGTCGTCATCGCGGCACTCGTCGCGGTGGTGGCGGCCCTGTCCGTCGCGGCGGACTCCGGCCACACGTATCTCGACTCGTTGCAGGACGGGTGGGACCGCATCTCCAACTGGGTACAGGACGCCTTCTCGTGATCTCCTTCCGCTACCACATCGTCTCGATCGTCGCGGTCTTCCTCGCCCTCGCGCTCGGCATCGTCATCGGCACCACGGCGCTGTCCGGGCCGATCACCCGCGACCTGCGCAAGCAGGTCAACGACGGCAAGAAGCAGCGCGACAGCCTCGCCGGCCAGGTCAAGGTGCTGCAGGGCCAGGTGGACGACGCCGGTGACTTCGCCTCCACCTACGGGCAGAAGCTCGTCGCCGGCGCGCTGACCAACCAGCGGGTCATCGAGATCGTGCTGCCCGGCGTGACCAGCGCCATGCGCAGCGGCCTCGAGCGCGAGCTCGGCGCGGCCGGCGCGACGGTCACCGGCAAGGTCGTCATCGGCAAGGACTACCTGGACTCCAGCCGCTCCAGCGGCATCGTCTCGCTGGCCACCGGCCCGTCGCACCCGCAGTCGTGGACTTCGCCGACGACCAGCGACGCCGGGAAGATCGGTGGTTCGCTGCTGGCTTGGGTGTTGCTCGGCAAGGGCACCACCAACGACCTCACCAGCGTCCTGAGCGGCTTCGCCGAGCTGCACATGCTGACCCAGGACGGCAGCACCTTCACGCCGTCGACCAACGTCGTGGTGCTCGGCGCCGGGTCGCCGACCGGCAACTACGCGGGCTCCGCGCAGGAGTCACTCGTCGAGGGCCTCGCGCAGACGAAGGGCAAGGTGCTCGTGGCCGGCGACGCCAAGTCCGCCGGCGACAACGGCGTCATCGGCCTGGTGCGCAACTCCGGCGTACACAGCCAGGCGGCCACCGTCGACAACGCCGACAGCGCCTTCGGGCAGGTGTCCGCCGTCCTGGCGCTGGCCGGGGTCATCAAGGGCGACGTCGGGCAGTACGGTACGCGCGACGGCGCCGAGGCGCTGTTCCCCCAGCCCACGAGCTGACGGACGCCCATGGACATCCCCGCCCCGCCGAGCGCGGTCGTCGTGGTCGCGGCCGCCGCCCCGTTCGCGCCGACGAGCTACGCCCGCACCCGGCTGCTGCGCCAGCTGCACGCCAGCGGCCTGCTCACCGACGACGAGCTGCGGCGCACCGCCACGTGCCCGGCTGAGCCCGGCGCGCCGCACGCGACTGGTTCGCGGTGTCGCTGAGGGCTGTTATCGTGAACTTCCGTGGATCGAGCGGGCCTGAGCAGTCAAAGCACCCCGGTTACGCGGCACCTCTTCGTCACAGGAGGGGTGGCCTCCTCCCTCGGCAAGGGCCTCACCGCCTCCAGCCTCGGCTCGCTGCTGAAGGCGCGCGGGCTGCGGGTGACGATGCAGAAGCTGGACCCGTACCTCAACGTCGACCCGGGCACGATGAACCCGTTCCAGCACGGCGAGGTGTTCGTCACCGAGGACGGCGCCGAGACTGACCTCGACATCGGCCACTACGAGCGTTTCCTGGACACCGACCTCGTCGGCTCCGCCAACGTCACCACCGGCCAGGTGTACTCCAGCGTCATCGCCAAGGAGCGGCGCGGTGAGTACCTCGGCGACACCGTCCAGGTGATCCCGCACATCACCAACGAGATCAAGGACCGCATCCGCGCGATGGCCGCGCCCGGGCCCGACGGGCTGGCGCCGCACCTCGTCATCACCGAGATCGGCGGCACCGTCGGCGACATCGAGTCGCTGCCGTTCCTGGAGGCCGCGCGCCAGGTGCGCCACGAGGTCGGCCGCGACAACTGCTTCTACCTGCACGTGTCGCTGGTGCCCTACCTCGCCCCGTCCGGCGAGCTGAAGACCAAGCCCACCCAGCACTCGGTGGCCGCACTGCGCAGCATCGGCATCGCGCCCGACGCCGTGGTGTGCCGCTCGGACCGCGAGCTGCCGGACAGCGTCAAGAAGAAGATCGCGCTGATGTGCGACGTCGAGGTCGAGGCCGTCGTGGCCGCCGTCGACGCGCCGAGCATCTACGAGATCCCGCGTGTGCTGCACGCCGAGGGCCTCGACGCCTACGTCGTCCGCCGTCTCGGCCTGCCGTTCCGCGACGTCGACTGGACGGTCTGGGGTGACCTGCTCGACCGCGTGCACCACCCGAAGGCCGACGTCACCGTGGGCCTGGTCGGCAAGTACGTCGACCTGCCGGACGCCTACCTGTCCGTCGTCGAGGCGCTGCGCGCCGGTGGCTTCGCCCACCGCGCGAAGGTCGCCATCAAGTGGGTGCCGTCGGACTCCTGCGAGACGCCCGCCGGCGCGGCCGCGGCGCTGGCCGGGCTCGACGGCATCGTCATCCCCGGCGGCTTCGGCATCCGCGGCATCGAGGGCAAGGTCGGCGCGCTGACCTACACCCGCGAACGCGGCATCCCGACCCTCGGCCTGTGCCTCGGCCTGCAGTGCATGGTCATCGAGGCCGCCCGCAACCTCGCCGGCATCCCCGGCGCCAACTCCGCCGAGTTCGCCCCGGACGCCCCCGACCCGGTCATCGCCACCATGGCCAGCCAGGTCGCGATCGTCTCCGGCGAGGCCGATATGGGCGGCACCATGCGCCTGGGCGCCTACCCGGCCACCCTGGTGCCCGGATCGGTGGTCGCCCGCGCCTACGAGAGCACGTCGGTGTCCGAGCGGCACCGGCACCGCTACGAGGTCAACAACGCCTACCGCGAGCGGCTGGAGGCGGCCGGGCTAGTGGTGTCCGGCGAGTCGCCCGACGGCCGGCTCGTCGAGTTCGTCGAGCTGCCGGCGGACGTCCACCCGTTCTACACCGCCACCCAGGCCCACCCGGAGCTGAAGTCGCGGCCCACCCGTTCGCACCCGCTGTTCAAGGCGTTCGTCGGCGCCGCGCTGGCGTACAACGCCGCCGAGCGGCTGCCCGTCGAGATCCCGGACGGCGAGGTCGTCTCGCCCGGGCCGGCCGACGGCGACGAGCTCTCGCGGGTCAGTGCGTGACGGTCGGTCGAGACGGGAAGCAGACGGACATGGGTGAGCAGGACACGTACGACGTCGTCGCCTCCGAGACGCCGTACCAGGGCAGGTTCATCTCCCTCGTCGTCGACGACGTGCGGATGAGCGACGGCTCGGTGGCCCGGCGCGAGTACATCAAGCACCCGGGCGCGGTGGTGATCGTGGCGCTCGACGACGAGGGCCACGTGGTGCTCGTCAACCAGTACCGGCACCCGGTGCGGGCGCGGGTGGACGAGCTACCGGCCGGGTTACTGGACGTGCCCGGGGAGTCGGCGCTCGACGCCGCGAAACGGGAGCTGGAGGAGGAGACCCGGCTGGCCGCCGACGAGTGGAACGTGCTGGTCGACCTGCACAGCTCGCCCGGCTGCTCCAGCGAGGCCGCCCGGGTGTTCCTGGCCCGCGGGCTGACCGCGATCGAGACCGACTTCGAGCCCGAGGCCGAGGAGCTGACGCTCACTGTCACGCGCGAGCCGCTGGCCGAGGCCGTCCGCCGCGTCCTCGCCGGCAGCGTCACCAACTCCGCCGCCGTCGCCGGCATCCTCGCCGCCGTCCACGGCCGGGCCACCGGCTGGCGCGACCTGCGGCCCGCGGACGCCCCCTGGCCCGCGCGGCCGAGGATCTGAGCATGACCGTCGCCGCGCGCCGCCTCGAGCCGGCGTCGGTGGTGCGCGCCTACCTCGACCATCTCGCCGTCGAGCGCGGCGTCGCGGCGAACACCCTGCAGGCCTACCGGCGCGACGTGGGCCGCTACCTCGACTACCTCGCCGCGCGCGGCGTCACCTCGATCACCGGCGTCGACGCGGTGACGGTCGGCGGCTTCCTCGCCTACCTGCGCGAGGGCGACGAGGAGCACCCGGCGCTGTCGGCCAGCTCGGCCGCCCGGGCGGTGGTCGCGGTGCGCGGCCTGCACGCGTTCGCGCTGCGGGAGGGGCTCGTCGAGGTCGACGTCTCCCGCGAGGTCCGGCCCGCGGCCCCGCCCCGGCGGCTGCCGAAGGCCATCTCCGTCGAGGACGTCGAACGGCTGCTCGACGCCGCCGGCTACGCCCGCACCGCGCTGGCCGTGCGCGACCGCGCGCTGCTCGAGGTGCTCTACGGCACGGGCGCGCGCATCTCCGAGGCAGTCGGCCTCGACGTCGACGACCTTGACCTGGTCGAGAACGTCGTGCTGCTCACCGGCAAGGGCGGCAAGCAGCGGCGGGTGCCGGTGGGCCGGTTCGCCGCCGAGGCGCTGTCGGCCTACCTCGTCCAGGCGCGGCCCGGGCTGGTGGCGGCCGGTCACGGCTCGCCGAAGCTGTTCCTCAACTCCCGGGGCGGCCCGCTGTCGCGGCAGTCGGCCTGGATGGTGCTGCGCACCGCCGCCGAGCGGGCCGGGCTGGCCGCCGGGATCTCGCCGCACACGCTGCGGCACTCGTTCGCGACCCACCTGCTCGACGGCGGGGCGAACGAGCGCGACGTGCAGGAACTGCTCGGCCACGCCTCGATCACCACCACCCAGATCTACACGCTCGTCACCGTCGACAAGCTGCGCGAGGTCTACGCCGGCAGCCACCCGCGGGCGCGCGGATGACCCGGCTTTCCGGGCCGGCTGGGGTAGCCTCGGCATCCGGCGCGAAACCGGCGTCCGTCGGTTGGCAAGGAGGGCAGATCGCTCGATGAGCACTCCGTCCGACCCGGCGCGAAGCGGCGACAGCGACGCCCTGTTCACCGTCGAGAACACCAAGAACGCCGACCCCGCGCGGGCCCGGCAGAAGGCTCCGCTGCCCGACCCGCCGCCGCTCGAACGCCACGGCCCCGCGCGCATCGTCGCCCTGTGCAACCAGAAGGGCGGCGTCGGCAAGACGACGTCCACCATCAACCTCGGCGCGGCGCTGGCCGAGGTGGGCCGCCGCGTGCTGCTCGTCGACTTCGACCCACAGGGGGCGCTGTCGGTCGGCCTCGGGGTGCAGCCGCACCAGCTCGACCTCACCAGCTACAACCTGCTGATGGAGCGCTCGGTGGGCGTCGACGACGTCATCATGAAGACGTCGGTGCCCGGCGTCGACCTGCTGCCCAGCAACATCGACCTGTCCGCCGCGGAGATCCAACTCGTCACCGAGGTGGCGCGGGAGCAGGCACTCGCCCGCGAGCTGCGGCCGGTGCTCGACACCTACGACTACGTGCTCATCGACTGCCAGCCCTCGCTGGGGCTGCTGACCGTCAACGCGCTGACGGCGGCGCACGGCGTCATCATCCCGCTGGAGTGCGAGTTCTTCAGCCTGCGCGGGGTGGCGCTGCTCATCGACACCATCGAGAAGGTGCAGCAGCGGCTCAACCCCGACCTCAAGCTCGACGGCATCCTCGCCACGATGTACGACGGCCGCACCCTGCACGGCCGCGAGGTCTTCTCCCGGGTCGTCGAGGCGTTCGGCGACACCGTGTTCAACACCGTCATCACCCGCACCGTCCGGTTCCCGGAGACCACCGTGGCCGGCGAGCCCATCACCTCCTGGGCCTCGTCGTCGACCGGCGCGAAGGCGTACCGCAACCTCGCCCGCGAGGTGATAGCAAGGTCATGAGCGCAGCGAAGGACCCGGCGGCACTACGTGCTTTGCCGGGCGAGCGCAGCGAGGCCGAGTCATGACGGACAACGCCACCGGGCTCGACGCGGAGGCGGTCGAGGAGGCGCTGGAGGACTCCGTCGCGATCGACGAACTCGCCGGCGAGGGCGGCACCACCGACCTCGACCCGACGAAGTTCACCGTGCGGCTGGACAACTTCGAGGGCCCGTTCGACCTGCTGCTGAACCTGATCGCCAAGCGGCAGCTCGACGTCACCGAGGTCGCGCTCTCCCAGGTCACCGACGAGTTCATCGCCTACCTGGCGGGCATGGACGACTGGGATCTCGGGCAGGCGACCGAGTTCCTCGTCGTGGCCGCGACACTGCTCGACCTCAAGGCCGCCCGCCTGCTGCCGTCGGCGGAGGTGGAGGACGAGGAGGATCTCGCCCTGCTCGAGGCGCG
>Ga0164242_10008036_pt1 | contig 11464 bp, 7 predicted proteins | sample OricomgcompostMG_FD_108783 | JGI IMG/M metagenome (GOLD analysis project Ga0164242, IMG submission 108783) | Miracle-Growth compost microbial communities from Emeryville, California, USA - Original compost - Miracle growth compost (MG) ...
CACCTGTCTCCTGAGGCGGTCGCCCACGTGGACACCCAGGTGGCGGAGTTCGTGAACAAGATGTCCCGCGCCGCCATCGACCGTCTGGTGGATGAGGCGGTGGCGCGGTTCATGCCCGACCTCGCGAAGCAACAACGCGACCAGGCCGCCGACCAGCGACACCTCACGATCGACCACAGCCAGGTGTCCTTCGAGGGCACCTCCCGCATCGAGGGGGAACTGGATTTGGCCGATGCGATCGACCTGGACGCTGCGATCGGCCACATCGCCGACGAGCTCAAGGACCTGGGCAGCGACCTCCCGCTGGGTCCCCGCCGTGCCCTGGCCGCGGGTGAGTTGGCCCGGCGGCAGTTCGCCTTCGCCTACGACTGGGACCCCAACACCCCCGAGGCCATCACCCCGGCCACGGTGGAGGACAAGACCAGAACCGACACCAAGGCCGACACCAAGGTCGGCACCGCGGCCGGCACCGAGGCCGGCACCGCGGCTGCGGTGGTTGAGGAGCGAGCGCAGCGAGCGTCTCGAAACCAGCGACCGAACCGCGAAGTGGTGCTCTACGCCCACCTCTCCGCCGACGCCATCAACACCCTGCAGCCGATGAGTTCACTGACCTCCACCAGCTCCATGACCCCCATGGGTCCCTTAGGCACCTTGGGCGCAACCAGTTCCCACAACACGACTGACCCCGCCAACCCAACGACCCCGACCGGTCCAACAGACCTGATCGACGGCAACGCGATCGTGCGGGTCGAAGGCCACGGCAGCGGAGCAACCGGGCACCTGATCACCCTGGACACCCTGCGCGACTGGCTGAAGGTCGACGGTCACACCAAGGTCACCATCCGCCCCGTGCTGGACCTCAACGCACGGTTGGTCTCCGCGGGCAGGTTCGCTTCTGATCTGCAACGCGAACAACTGCACCTGCGCGACCAGACTTGTGTGGCACCGCACTGCACCCGACCCGCCCGACGCGCCGATGCCGACCACATTGACCCCTGGGTCGAACCGGGGACAGCACCCGACAGGGCTGGTCCGCCCGGCACGACCGGACCGCCCGGTGAGGGTGATCCGGAGCTGCAGACGACCTCGGACAATCTCGGTTCCCTGTGTCGTCATCATCACCGGGCCAAAACCCTGACCGGCTGGACGTACGAGCAGCTCTTCCCGGGTGTCTTCTTCTGGGAGAGCCCGCATGGCCTGCGCTTCCTGACCTTCCAGGGCCAGACCATCGACCTCAACGACTGAGATCGGCGCTGCCCACGACAGGCTCTCCTGTTGTGGTGTCCTGGCCGTGCACCAGATGAACGGCCAGCGAACCGCAGTGGGAGCAGCCGTCAGGCCGGTGACGGCGTCGATCGCACCATTCAACCCAACACGACCAATTGCTGCGTCGCGCGGGTCATCGCCACATAGCGGTCCACCGCACCCTCGATGCCGTCCCCGAAGGAGTCTGGGTCGACGAGGACGACGAGGTCGAACTCGAGTCCCTTCGCCTCGGTCGGCGAGAGCGACTGCACACGTGGGCGGGGCGTGAACGAGGGATCGCCGATGACGCACGCGGTTCCCTCGGCATGTGCCGAGAGCCATTCGTCGAGGATGGCGGCGAGGTCCGTCGTACCGGCATGGCGCACGCGGCCGCCGGTACGGATCGACGTGGGCACATTGGCGTCCGGCAGTGCCGCACGGATCACCGGGGCGGCCTCCTCCATCACCTCGGCCGGGGTGCGGTAGTTGACGGTCAGCGAGCGCATCGTGATCTCGCGGGCGCCGACGCGTTCCAGGCGTTCGGTCCACGACTCGGCGAAGCCGTGGCGGGCCTGGGCGCGGTCGCCGACGAGGGTCAGGCTCCGCGAGGGGCAGCGGCGCAGCACCATCTGCCACTGGGCATCGGTCAGCTCTTGCGCCTCGTCCACGACGACGTGGGCGAAGGGGCCGGCAAGCAGGTCGGGATCGCCGGTCGGTACGACGGCGGGGTCGTCCATCGCGCCCTGCAGATCGACACCGCGCAGCATCGACATCAGCTTCATCTCCGAGTCGTCGTCGGCGATCAGGTGCTCGACCACCTTGTCGCGTTCCTGACGCTCGACAGCTTGGGTCATCTCCCGTCTGCGGCGCTGGGCAGCGAAGGACGGATCGCCGAGGCGCTGCCGCGCCGCATCGAGGAGAGGGAGATCGGAATCGGTCCAGGCGCGGGGTTCGCTCCGCTGCAGCAGGCGTACCTCGGCCGCGTCGAGGTGGGGAGCGCAGAGCCGCAGATAGGCCGGCACCTCCCACAGGTCGCCGACGAGGTCCGTGGCCTCGATGAGCGGCCAGGCATCGTTGAGCGTCCCGTTGAGCTCCCCATTGCGCAGCAAGGAGGCGCAGAGCTGCTCCGGAGCCGCGTCGCCGCCGTCGTACTTGTCGAGGAGGATCTCGACAAGTGCCTCGCGGATCTCCTCGCGTGCCTCGTTGTGCGGTGTGCCCGGGTCGGGCGCCGCCCACGCCTCGGCCCAGTCCGAGCCACTCAGCCGGAGCTCGCCCCACGGGGTGTCGACGACCAGCGCCTGCGTCGGCACGTCCTCGTGGAAGGCGACCGCGGGCTCGATCGCCGCCACCATCTCGACCGTCGACTTGAGACGGGCCACCTCCGGATCGTTCTCCTGAGCAGCAGTGACACCCTCTGGTACGAGATCGCGCAGGGTGCAGGTCTGTACGCCCTCCTCGCCCAGGCTCGGCAGTACGTCGGCGACATAGTTCAGGTAGGGCTGGTGCGGCCCGACGAAGAGCACGCCGCCACGGTGCGGGCCGAGCCGCGGATCGGCATGGAGCAGGTACGCCGCCCGATGCAGCGCCACGACCGTCTTGCCCGTCCCGGGCCCACCGTCGATGACCAGTGCACCGCGGGAGTCCGCCCGGATGATCGCGTCCTGGTCGGCCTGGATCGTGCCGAGGACATCGCGCATCCGCGGCGACCTGCTTGCCGCGAGACCGGCGATGAAGGCCGAGTCCTCGTCGAGCGCGAGCGAGTCGTCGATGCCGCCGGAGAGCGCCTCGTCCCAGTAGTCGGTGATCACCCCACCGGTCCAGCGATAGCGCCGCCGGCTCGAGAGTCCCATCGGGTGCGCGGGGGTCGCGGCGAAGAAGGGCTCGGCTGCGGGGGAGCGCCAGTCGACCAGGAGTTGGCGTCCCTCACGTGAGGTCAGGCCGAGGCGGCCGACGTACAGCGGCTCGCCGCCGTCACCGGGGACCACCCGCCCCAGGCACAGGTCGAGGCTGAAACGTCGCAGGGTCCGTAGCCGGGCGCTGAGCCGGTGAACCTCCAGGTCGCGATCCATCGCCGCCTGGCCGTGCCGGGCGCCGGCGCGACGCTCCGCATCGAGTCGTTCGGTCAGGTCCTCGACAGCCTCGCCGAGGCTGCGTGCGATCGCCGCGAAGTGCAATTCGTCGGCGGCGATGCGGCGCTGGTCGGACTTGTGGATGAGTGTCTCGGGCAGCTGGAAGGCAGGCATCGTTCTCCGGTCAGAGGTGAAGGGAAGAGGGATTCTCGCCCGCCCCCGGGGCCTTGCGGCAAGCCCCCCACTGCGCTATACCTTGGAAATGGAGGGGCTGGTGCCTCTCCTTCTTCATGTGCTCCTGATGCCGGTCTCAGGCATCCGTAAGGCACCGTCGCATACCATGTCTGAGTCCGACCCCGGCCGGGGTGCGCCCGTTAGTCCCCGGGGTTCATCGATGTCCGATCACGTCTCGCCGCCCAGCGGTGATTCGGCGACCTCGGATCAGCTCCCGGAGACGTCGCCACGCGCGGGTGGCAGGCGCAAGCGTCACCGCCGTCGCCGCCGTACCCGTCGGAAGATCCTGATCTCCCTCGCGGTGGTGCTGATGCTCGTCGTGGGTGCCGGGGCCTACGGCTACTACCGGCTCGCCGGCAGCATCAAGACCTTCGACAGTGCGGGCATCTCCAAACATCGCCCCAAGGACATCCCCGGCACCGACATCCTGCTGATCGGCTCCGACACCCGGAGCGGCAAGAACAGCAAGCTCGGCGGCGGCGGGGACTCCATCGGCCGCTCGGACACGACGATCCTGGTGCACGTCTACCCGGGTGCGAAGTCCGCGGTCGCGGTCTCGATCCCGCGTGACTCGCTGGTCACCATCCCGCCGTGCCGGCTGCCCAATGGCACCTGGACCTCGACGCAGGCCAATGCGATGTTCAACTCCGCCTTCACCGTCGGACTCACGGCCAAGGGCAATCCGGCCTGCACGGTCAACACCGTCGAGAAGATGACCGGCCTGCGCATCGACCACACCGTGGTGGTCAACTTCGAGGGCTTCGCCGCGATGTCCAAGGCGATCGGCGGCGTACCGGTCTGCCTGCCCAAGGACATCTACCAGGGCGACCTCGACCCCAACCTGCACGCCCAGGGCAAGCTGATCTTCACCGCCGGCCGTCAGCTGGTCTCCGGCGCCAAGGCCCTTGACTACGTGCGCTTCCGCCACGGCCTGGGCGACAACTCCGACATCGGTCGGATGAAGCGGCAACAGGCGTTCATGTCGAGCCTGATCATGTCGATCAAGGACAAGGGCCTCACCGCGAGTCACATCCTCCCGCTGGTCAAGTCGGCCACCTCGTCGATGACCTTCGACTCGAGTCTGTCGAGCCCGACCAGCCTCTACTCCTTCGCCCGCCAGCTCGAGGGGCTGGACCCGAAGAAGATCGACTTCCTCACGGTGCCGTGGCGGTACGACGGCGCCCGCATCGCGATCGTCCAGCCCGACGCCGATGAGTTGTGGGCAGCCCTGCGCGCCGACCGTCCCTTGGTCGAGAAGAAGAAGACCGAGGCGGTCACCGCGGCCGACACGACCACCGGCACGCAGAAGACGACCAAGCCGAAGGCGAAGACGAAGAAGCTGCCGACGAGCATCACCGACAACATCCGCAAGGCCACCACCAACCTGTGCAGCGACCTCAGCTACGGGTGAGTCCGATTGCGCGAGCGCGGCTGCGCTCCGGAGGTAGCTCGTCCTGAAGGCCGTGGCGGCTTCCGCTCCGCCGCGCTGCCGCGCCGCAGTCGATGCCGTCTCGGGGTGCGGTTGTTCGGGCGGCTTCCGGCCAAAAAATGAGACGACCCGCTCCTGTCGGTGACCTGTGTCACAGTGCGGCTCATGGTGACAGGTAAGAGCTGGGCACGATGGGTCAAGGCGGCGCTGGCGGCAAGCGCCCTCACGGCGATGGTGGCGCTTCCGGCAGGAGGTGCGGGCGCGACCGCGATCCCGACGCCACCGGCTCCGACCTCACCGACCGCGCCCTGTGACGCAATCAGCCCGATCGCGATCCCGTGCGTGGCTCTCAACAAGGTCACCGACGCGGTCGACGCGGAGTGCCGCCGCGTGGGAGTGCCCGATGCCCTGTGCATCCTGCCGCTGGCCCACAAGGTCACCCAGGCCGCGCGCAATGCCTACCTCCAGTCGTGGGTGCACCGCACCGCGCAGTTCCAGTACGACCTGGGCAACCAGGTGCCGCTGCGCGATGCGCAGTGGATCGGCACCCACAACTCCTTCAACAGCCTCAGTGACGTCGGCGCCCTGCTCAACACGCTGACGCTCTCCCATGCCGACTCCAACCAGCAGCTCTCCCTGGCCCAGCAGCTCGACATCGACGTCCGCGCCCTCGAGCTCGACCTGCACTACGTGCCGCGCCTGGAACTGCTCGGCGGCAAGGCAGTCACGGTGTGCCACGGCCAGGGTGATGTCGGCTGTACGACGGAGCCGACGCTGGCCACTGTCCTCCCCGAGATCGCGTCGTGGCTCAACGCTCCCGGTCACGGCGACCAGGTGATCATGCTCTATCTCGAGGACCAGCTGAAGGGCAATGCCGCGGCCTATTCCTCGACGATCGCCACACTCGACAAGGTGTTGCGTCGTCCCGACGGCAGCAGCCTGATCTACCGACCCAATCCCACCCAACATGCCTCGAACGGGTGCACGCCATTGCCGCTCGACGCCACTCGCGCCGGCATCCGGGCCTCGGGCGCCCAGGTCGTCATCGTGGGCTCGTGTGCGCCGGGGCTGTCCGCCGATGTCTTCGACTGGAACTCCACCCATGTCGAGAGCGGCTCCACCTCCGGCTACCAGCCCTACCCGGCGTGCGATGCGACCTACAACGCATCGGTCTACTCCTCGAAGATGGTGCGCTACTTCGAGGACTCCACCCTGGTCAGCACACTGCTCAACCCGACCCGCCCGCCGGCCGACCCGGAGGCACTGACACCGCTCAAGGTGCAGTCGATGACCAATTGCGGGGTCAATCTCTTCGGCTTCGACCAGTTGCTGCCCGAGGACGGTCGCATTCAGGGGACCCTGTGGAGCTGGGCCCCCGACCAGCCGGTCGCCGGAGCCGGCAACTGCACCCTGCAGGGCGCCGACAGCCGTTGGGTGGCGGCATCCTGCGCGGCCACGCACCCGGCGGCCTGCCAGGCATCCGATGGCAGCTGGTCGGTGACCCCCACCGCGGTCACCTTCGACGATGCGGAGGCGGCGTGCGCAGCACAGGGGGCCAGCTTCGGGTTGCCACGGACCGGCGACGAGAACTCTGCGCTGCACGTGCTCAGCGACCCGGTCGGCGGTGCCTGGATCAACTACCGACTGACCTGACGATCTCGTCGACTGCTTCGCGGGCACGTTCGGCATCGGCTGTGACCAGCCCGATGCGGGTACGCCGGTCGAGTACGTCATCGACGTCGAGTGCGCCCTCGTGGGTGACTGCGTAGGCGATCTCGGCGCGGGTGACGTCGATCCCGGGTGCAATCGCGGTGCTCGGATCCGGGATGGCGGCGGCCTCGAGGACCTCGGCAGCAAGGCCGCCGTACCGGCGGACCAGCATCGGCGGAAGACCGTCGGTGCCGCGGCTGTCGGGGAGTGCGGGGGCGCCCACCAGCGGCACGGTTCGAGTACGGCAGGCACCGGCACGAAGCCCGGAGAGCCGCACCGCGCGGTCCAGGGCGTCCTGCGCCATCTGGCGATAGGTGGTGAGCTTGCCGCCCACGATGCTCACCACGCCGTCGGGCCCGACGATGACGGCGTGCTTGCGGGAGACATCCGCAGTGGATCCGTCGTCCCCGCGTCCGTCGGCACTGTGTAGCAGCGGGCGCAGTCCCGAGTAGCTGCCCAGCACGTCGGCGCGGGTGAGCGGCCGGGCGAGGGCACGGTTGACCGTGTCGAGCAGGAAGTCGACCTCGTGCTCGGCGGCCACCGGCACGTCGGGGATCGGGCCCGGAGCCTCCTCGTCGGTGAGGCCGAGATAGACCCGGTCGAGCTGCTCGGGCATGGCGAAGACGAAGCGGTTGGAGGACCCCTCGACCGGCACCGTGATCGAGGCGGTCGGATTGCCCAGGGCCGCTGCCGGAAGCACCAGGTGGGTGCCTCGCGAGGGACGCAGCCGCACGGACGGATCGACCTCGCCGGCCCACACGCCGGCCGCCGAGATCACCGCGCGGGCGCGCACGGTCGTCGTGGTCCCGGTGAGTACGTCGGTGAGCTCGGCGCCGGTGCCGGTGACCCGGTCGGCGCGCATCCGGGTGAGCACGAGGGCGCCATGATCGGCAGCGGTGCGGGCGATGGCGACGACCAGCCGGGCGTCGTCGATGAGCTGTCCGTCGTGGGCCAGGATGCCGCCACGGAGTCCGTCGGGGCGGAGCGCCCCACCGCGACGGAGAGCGGTCGCGGTGTCGATGCGCCGGGCGCGGGGCAGCAGCTCGGCAGGAGTGCCGGCGCTGCGCCGCAAGAGGTCACCGGCCATGAAGCCGCCGCGCATGAATGCGGCCTGGGGTCCGCTGATCTCGCGGTGCAGCGGTAGGACGGTGGCCAGCGGCCGGACCAGGTGCGGCGCGGTGACCGTCATCAGCAGGTGACGTTCGCGGGCGCTCTCGCGGGCGACCCCGATGTTGCCGGAGGCGATGTAGCGCAAGCCGCCGTGCACCAGCTTGGAGCTCCACCGGCTGGTGCCGAAGGCGAGATCGCGAGACTCGACCAGGGCCACCCGGAGTCCGCGCGTCGCCGCGTCGAGGGCGACTCCGGCGCCGGTGACGCCACCGCCGATCACGAGGACGTCCAGGGTCTCTGCGGCCAGGTCGTCGAGCTCGCGCCGGCGACGCTCGGCGTTGAGGACGGATCCGCTCACTGCAGGTATCCCCTGATGGCGTGCCCCAGCTCCCGCGCCCATGCCCGGTCGTCGAGGAACTCGGCGATCATTGCCCGTGACTGCACTGCGGACTGGACGATCAGCATCACCATCGCGGTGAGCTCGTCGGCCTGACCCCGGCGTACCCCGCCGGCTGCCTGGCCGTCCTCGATCGCCGTGCGCAGGCGGTTGAAGACGAGGCGCTGGCTGGTGCCGAAGCGGTCGACGATGTAGTGCGCCACGAGTGCCGAGTCGGCCGTCTGGGTGGGATGAAGGGTGGGGGCCAGCAGCTCGTGCCGGCTGATCTCGTCGGCGATCTGCACGATCCGTGCGACCAGGTCGTCGAGGGTGGTGAAGTCGAAGGAGTGCGCGTCGAGGATGACGCCGATCTCGCGCTCCCACAGCGCCCGGAAGAGGGCGTCGCCGTCGGTGAAATAGCGATAGACGGTCGGCCGGCTCACGCCCGCGTGCCGGGCCAGCTCGGCAATGGCCGGCTGCCGGTGCATGGCGCGGCTGTAGTGCGCGGCGGCGTCCAGGATGCGCTCGCGGGTCGGGTTGACCGACCGAACGTTACGACTTGACATGATATGTAAAACTGTAACATGCCCGATGAGCACATGGCCCAAGCACAACGAGGGATGCCGCAACCGCCCATGGCCTGGGATGCCTGGGGCGACCCGGAGAAGGCCACCAAGCTGAGCCCCGACATGCTCGGGCTGGTCACCGCGATGCTCGGCGTCACCACGCCGGCCGAGCCCGTCGCTCGCGAGCAGGTGCGGCTGCGTCCGTCCGCGTTGGCCGCCGACGATGTGGCGGCGCTCTCCGCCGTGGTGGGGGAGGACTCGGTCAGCACCAGCGACGCCGATCGGTTGCTCCGCGCCGGTGGCAAGTCCACGCTCGACCTGCTCCGGCGCAGGCAGGTGGAGGAGCAGGACGCCCCCGATGGCATCGTCGTGCCCGCCACGGACGACCAGGTGGTCGGCGTACTCGCGGTGTGCGCCGAGCGCGGCATCGCGGTCGTCCCCTTCGGCGGCGGCACCTCGGTGGTCGGCGGGCTCGACCCGATCCGGGGGAGTTTCCGGGCGGCGATCTCCCTCGACCTGGCCCGTTTCGACCGGCTCGAGGAGCTCGACGCCGTGGACCAGGTCGCCCAGCTCGGTGCCGGTCTCACCGGCCCGGCTGCCGAAGCACTGCTTGCCGCCGATGGTTACGAGCTCGGTCACTACCCGCAGAGCTTCCGCTACGCCACCATCGGCGGCTTCGCCGCGACCCGGTCCTCCGGACAGGACTCCGCCGGCTACGGCCGCTTCGACGACATGGTCGTCGGCTTGCGGGTGGTCACCCCGCGGGGCGTGATGCTGCTCGGTCGCCCGGGTCCCAAGGACGCCGCTGGTCCCGATCTGCGGCAGCTCTTCCTCGGCTCCGAGGGCACCTTCGGGGTGATCACCTCGGTACGCCTCCGGGTGCATCGCACACCGGAGACCAGGCTCCACGAGGCCTGGCAGTTCCCCGACTTCGCCACCGGTGCCGCTGCGCTGCGCGCGGTCCAGCAGCGGGGGACCGGTCCGACCGTCATGCGGCTCTCCGACGAGACCGAGACCTCGCTCAACCTGGCCACCGTCTCCGATGCCGCCGGCGGCGACAACCTCACCGGCTGCCTGGCCATCACCGTCTTCGAGGGCGAACCCGAGCTGGCCGCCGCCCGGCAGGCCGCGACCGCTCGCGTCCTCACCGAGCTCGGCGGCACCTCGCTCGGCTCAGAACGTGCCGAGCGGTGGGCCGAGCACCGCTTCGACGGCCCCTACCTGCGCGATCCACTGCTCGCCGCCGGCGCCCTGGTCGAGACCCTCGAGACCGTCACCTCCTGGTCCAACCTGGAGAGCCTCAAGGCCGCGGTGACCGAACGGGTGACCGCGAAATTCGCCGAGTACGACTCCCCGGCCATCGTGCTCTGCCACATCTCGCACGTGTACGCCGCCGGCGCCTCGCTCTACTTCACCATCGCCGGTGCGCAGCGGGGCGAGGGGACCGACGCGGTGATCGCGCAGTGGAGCGACATCAAGGCGGCGGTCAACGACGTACTCGTGTCCTCCGGTGGCTCGATCACCCACCACCACGCCGTCGGGGCCGACCACCGGCCGTGGATGGAGGCACAGATCGGCGAGCTCGGCGCCGAGGTACTGCGGGCAGTGAAGTCGACCCTCGATCCTGCCGGGATCCTCAACCCGGGCAAGCTGATCCCATGAACCGGGTCGCGCTGCTGACCAATCCCGCAGCAGGACATGGCCGAGCGCTGCAAAGCGCCGCGGCCGCTCGAGCGCGCTTCGCCGAACAGGGTGTGGAGGTCGACGAACTCGTTCCCGGCTCCGTGGAGGAGGGCCGGGAGCTTGCCGAGCGGGCGGTGGGGGACGGCGTCGACGCGCTGGTGGTCGTCGGCGGCGACGGCATGGTCCACCTGGCCCTGCCGGCGCTTGCCGGGTCGGGCACACCACTGGGCGTGATCCCGGCAGGCACCGGCAATGACCAGGCTCGCGAATACGGCTGGCCGCGCAAGGACCCGGCAGCCGCGGTCGACCTGATCGTCGCGGGCAACACCCGAGCGGTCGACATCGGCGTGATCGAGACCGCCGACGGCCGTCGTACCCTCTTCGGGTCCGTGGTCGCGGCCGGCTTCGACTCCCTGGTCAGCGATCGCACCAACCGGATGACCTGGCCCCACGGTCGTGCCCGCTACAACCTCGCGATCCTGGCCGAATTCGTCAATCTGCGGCCACTGCCGATGCGGGTCACCTTCGAGGGCAGTTCCGACGAGGCGGTCGAGGAGGATCTGCTCCTCGTCGCGGTCGGCAACACCGCGACGTACGGCGGCGGCATGCGGATCTGTCCCGACGCCGATCCGGGCGACGGGCTCCTCGACATCACCATCGCGCGTGCGGCCTCGCGCCGTCGTACCCTCCAGCAGCTGCCCAGCGTCTACCGCGGCACCCACGTCAACCGGCCCGAGGTCAGCACCCATCGCGCACCGTCCGTGGTCATCGAGGCCGAGGGGATCAACGCCTATGCCGACGGGGAGTACGTCGGCCCGCTCCGTGCCCGGGTCGGCCTGATGCCCCGAGCGCTGACGGTGCTGGTGCCTGCGCCACACTGAGTTCTGCGTCACACGAGGTCCGGGGCTTGGGATCACCCAGGCGGGTGTTCTCAGTCGCCTCTAAGCTTCCCCAAACTTCGTATGCCACCACGCTGACAGCTCACGCTGAAGGAGCGCACGGAATGCAGATCGGTGTAGTCAAGGAGGCCCAGCCCGGGGAG
>Ga0164242_10008037_pt1 | contig 11464 bp, 14 predicted proteins | sample OricomgcompostMG_FD_108783 | JGI IMG/M metagenome (GOLD analysis project Ga0164242, IMG submission 108783) | Miracle-Growth compost microbial communities from Emeryville, California, USA - Original compost - Miracle growth compost (MG) ...
CCGACAGAGAACCAACTGTTTTATGTATTCCAGGCCCTTGATGACCAAATCCGGGCCCGTATAAACAGGCCAATTTACCCTATAATGCTGAGATAGTCAACTGAGATCCTCGCTGTTACCCGTCTGATGCCGTGAGACAGTTCTGGAGTTTGTCCGCCGACGATAGACGTCACGTTGTTGAGTGTGAACCCAAAGATTGCGTCGTTCGGGGTAATGAGTCAGTCCAGTCTGCGAGGCTCGCTAGGCCGTTGAAATGGAGCCGCGGTGGGATTTAAGGATCACTAGCCGAAGTTCCTTCATGGGCTAAAGGCAGCAGCGACAATTGTCATAAGCAACGAGGATAGCATTATGACGATACTATCAAATTAATTGTCCGTTGGGGCTTATTCAACTAGATTATAACTAGCTTGCCCGACTACTTCTCTTGGGAGGTTGACATTTGCTTCTTAGAAATAACTCTTGAAACCGTGATACTTAACCTCGAAGTATTCCAACATATGGTACAAGACACAACTAGACGCAAACAGCTTCGTTTAGTTGAGGCACATAAAAAATTAAGGTCGACGCAGCATTAGTGCTTGATCCCGAGCGGTTGGTCTAAGGCGTTGATGACGAGGCCATGATGATATCTTTGTCATATCTTAATTCAACCCGAGACGGATGTCGGAAGGGTAGCTGTGTAATTATTCGAAGAGGTAGGGTAGGCTATAACCTAACATTAGTTAGGCTGCCGTTAAGGGCCAGGTAGTGGCTCATGATTCGGGGGGTGTCTTAGCCGGCCATGATATCCGATGACAACTTACATGGTAATTCCGCTGCGGGATAATCCGCCAATGATCGCTGCTATTTTAACGTCTCTATGGTAGCGGGTGTAAACAATTACTCTCAGGTTAGTTTCAAGAGCCGTAAAGTATGTGTTACGTACCGCTCCAGCTTATATTGTTGGTTTCTTTTATTGGGGGTAGAATGCTGTAGTTGGGGAATTTCGTTGGTACTGTGCTGTAGCCATAAGTGTTACGTTTATCTCGTTGATATCTCAACCTTTATTTGGACGTTACTGGTGAGACTAAGTGGGAGCCGGCTCCTCGTGGACCTCTTCAACCGCTTCGGCGTATGACACCGCGACGCACAGATCCCCGCACAGAATGCGCCGCAAGGGTTCGTTGCTGCCTGCGTTTGAGAAGAAGGTTAATTTCTCTGGTTGGTAGCAAAGCCGAACATAGACTTAGACAAAGCAGAATCTAGGGGAGAATGAATAATCTAGTGGCATTAGAAATCGGGCTAGTTATGTTACACCCACGTCTTATAAATATGACTGACTGCTCCTTTTCTCGACGAAAGATTGTATCTTCACGACGCGTACCTGACCGCACCCATTACTTCACCTCTAAGCTAGGTATATCGAGGACTGACTTTCTGTCAATTACGCTCACGATATTGTCTCGGTCCATCGTCAACCTTATGGCCCAAGGAACCGAAGATTCTTTGTGCTCTGAGAAAACACTGGCAGCGGAATGGCAGTACGAGGATAACGGGCAAATGGCCATATGTTGATCTTTAGAGATAATGGATAAGCTGTGAGGTCGCGTCGAGTCTCCTTTAGAAGTTTATTTTTTATTCTCTAAATAGATCTGATATCCTTCCCTAGGCTTGTTGTGATGACTTGTGTCCGTCACTACAAGGCGGAAGAAAATGCGTGCAATAATCTGCTTTAAAAAGCACGCCATGCCGAACTCAGGACACCACTCCTTTGGCCCTCTAAGCGTGCAACTTATGACGTCTCAAACGCTTTTCAAACTCTCAGGGTTCTCTGTGAAATTTGCAAGAAAGGTTCCAAAATCTAGGGAGATTAGAAATGAACCTCGACATAAGGGATGTTACACAATATCAGACCATAGCTTGGCGAGGAAACCTTCATCGACGTCTTTAGAGGGCAATGAAGACTGTGGAATCAACAATTTGAGCTCGCATATCTTGGGGTTTTGATAGCCTCGTCGAAGTAGGACGCCGAAGCCTCGCGCCCAGGCCGTGACGTTGATGCTAGCTCGTGGTTCAGGGCGCTGCGCCTCAGTTCAGGCGCCATTTTATGTCCCGTGCCTCATGCATCAGGCTAAACACAAGGCAGGCACATGCTAAGAACGCAGCCAAGAACCTAGTCTGTTTAAACCATTAGTAACTCATCACTCCAATTCGATTGTGTCTACGGTGGTGAGTATTCCACGTGTGCGAGAACATTTAGGAGGAAAAGAGGGGGGTCGTCTTACCGGGAGGCTTCGACGTCGTATCGTAAACAACCCTCGCAACGCCGTTGACTTCGTTGATAACCCGCCTACTGATGGCCTTGAGGAGACTCCACGAAAATTCGTACGGCTCGGCGCTCATCATGTCCAAGCTGGTCACAGCTCTCAGAATGCAGATATACCTATAAACCCTGGAATCTCCCTGCACACCCACGGCTACGGCACAAACCTCAGTCAGCAAAAGTCCCATGTGGGGGTTTCTTACGTATAGAACTACGTTAAGACTAACTATGTCGGATAGCGGGAACTCCATGGAAACGATTGGATGGCGTTCTCAGTTTATATCCTATACTCTCTGTAAGGGATTCTTTGAGTCAGAGAAGGCCTAAATAGACATATTACAGGGCTACATTTAAAGGAATGTAGATATGAATATATTCCGGAGCACGACCTAAACCACCGAGATAAAACTAACCCCCTACGTGTGAAAAGAAATGTTTCTGTGAGGGTTGTACAGAGGAATCGACCTCTAGCCTGTCCCTCGGGTGTTCCGAGCTTACATTTGGCTTTCATGTATAACCTACCTAGGTAGGTATCCTGCGACAAGTACATTTTCGTTGCGCAGTGTACCATGCCGTCAAGTGCAGTGTGATCCGAGCGCTGACAACGCGGGGACTTGTTTTGTCCGATGGATGAACCTTATCGAAGGTGGCTCTGATCCGCTTGGTCGGAGTTAGGAGCGAAAACCGTTCCATCAGCTTCGGTTGACATCGCTAGCACATATTTGAAGTTTGGCCGAACCCCTTGCAAGTGGCCCTGCATGCCTTGCTAGGCAATCCAATCTTCTCACTTATCAAGACACTATTACACACCTTCCTTTATCCCTATGATAAAGCAGGCAACTATCTCCGAATCACTTCTTACGTCGGACACACGTTCTATAGTGTGGGTCATTCAGGGCCTGGGACGTTAAGCATGGCAGTGATGTCACCACATTCCCAGGTTGCCCGGGATCCCATTCAGTGCGATCGACACCGACCAAATTCATCCACACAGGCACCCGGGAACTCCATGCGGATATAATACTTTGTTCGTTTCCAGTGGGTTGGCCTTCTCCAACCCGCCGTCACCCAGGGACTTTATACACCCGAATGTTTGAAAACCGGTCACCAAGCTTTCGGGCTGAGCCAGCTGTAGCGATTAAGTCCTACTTGAACTAATTAATGCGGTGATCCCGACTATAATAAGAAGTCAAATCCGAACCCCTGGTCCCACAACGGAGACCTTTCTTAATCTTCCAAACATTATTTGGCCTTTTTGGACTTCTTTTTTGGACTGATCCAATACTCCATGCCAACTGGCCAATAGACTCTATTTAGAGGCCCTCCCATAGCAACCTCTTCAGGAGCTATCATATCTTCCCCCGAAAGTGCCTTTTCTGCACCCTCGTCCTCATGCCTGTCACTGTCAGCGGCATCTCCGCCGTCCTTCCTCTTCCTCTTCTTCGGCACCTTCCTGGACGGTTTGTGATCGTCCTCCCTCTCGTGGGGTATCATGTCGTTAATCTTCTCGAACCCAGGAAGTTTGAAGGTGCGCATCAAGTCGAACACGGCCTGCTCGTTGTCCTTGGCCAGAACCAATAGGTCCACGCCTGGTGGGCAGGGGGGCAAGGTGGCGACGCGATTGGCGTGCTTGCGGCGTTCGCGAGGGGTTACGGCACCCGGCCTTGCCTCGCTATAATGCATCTCCTGTGTGATGCGATTGCATGCCCACGTAGCAGCAATGCGGTCTGCTAGTGCTGGCGCGCTTATGTCTAGGGTGCCCTCGCGGACGCTGCGGGAATCGAAGATGATGTTATGATGGTGGTAATCCAGAACTAGCGGGATGGACAGCTCTTCGCAGATGGGGAGGAGGTCGTGCACGCTCCAGGAGACATCGTCGTTCTCAAGTACCAAGCGGGCTCTGATAGCCGGTAAGAGCCGGGTCGTGTAGTTGTGCCGGAAGCGACCTAGCGTTGCGAACTTATCACCGAAGGTACCTCCCATGTAGAGGATTACGACGGCATCGCGGTCTTGTTGGGGCGGGAGCTTGAGTAAGGAGAGCATCTCGCTGTGGTATTCGAGATCGCGGATAGAGGCGGCGATGACCTCCTCGCGGGGGGAGCCGAGCTGAGTGTGCTGCCAGGAGATGTTAACACAGAAAGATTCCTATCCTGAGAGACTAGAGCAAGAGGCGAAACAAACATGGCTCGGATGAGTGGTCACTCGATGGCCGAGCTCCGCTATCACCTTTCCTGCTTCGGCGAGGGCACCGGAAGCGAATGGCTCAAGCCTGTATCCATGTATTGCATGACTGGCAAAAGGGCACATGCCAGAACTAAGCTGCATGAACTTGATGCCGTATTTGTCGTTCCACCGAACCATTTTGACAATGTCACGGACGTTTGCCAAGCTAATCTCCTGTACAAACATCTCTCCCAGGGAGACATCTGGTTTCTTGCTTCGGTCTGGCCGATTCGTTCTTTGGTTTTCCGGCTTAGAAGGATCCCGGAGGGGATGGCGGTGATCGATGATTGAAGCAAGTCGGCACGTCCGAGAGCTGAAGATGGGTGAATTAGCCGAGCGTAGGTACGTATTCAGACAAGCCTATTCAGAATTTAACAGATGAGCGCCGGGGCGGTACTGGGGGAGAAACTTGGAGAACCAGGCCGGAAAGAACTCACGTATCCTAGGCGGCCCTTCCAGGGGATTGGTAGATAACCGCTATTCACCGGAGGCGGCCGGGCCGCGGCCAGATCACGAATGGTGTCATAACCATCTTGTAGGGCTTCGTTCCCGGTGGTCTCTTCGCCGCTTTCCTTCAAATCATTATCCCTTCCCATGCTGAATTTACTCATTTCTCGGACTAGGGGAAAGCTGCCAGTGTTCGTTGAGGTATTTTCCCATGAGTCCGAATTCGTCGACTTTTTTGTTTGTTTAGGGCTGTCTCCGTCCAGTTTGGACGAACCGGCTTTGCTGAGGATGTGGCTCTCTTCAAGTTGGAGCCTCTGGCGTTTTGTCTCGGTGCGGAGATCGTGGTCCATCTGTCTCAAGCGGTCGATGGTCGTCTCATTGATGGATTCTGCGGCTTCATCATTTTCTTGATCGCGTGTGCGGTTCTTCGCTATGCGATTCGACCTGCGAACCGCTGGGTTGCTGTTGTCACTAGAATCGGGGGCCCCCTCACCCGAGGAGACCCTGGCATCGGTGTTCTGCTTGCGAGGCATAATACGTGAAGGCTGGGTTGAGAGTTTGACGCAATGCAATCGCACAACAGTTGGGAGGTTGTGATCCAATATAATGATGTGGTAGTGGCAGAAAAGATGAGGGCTTTCGAATATGATCGATAGGATATGGCAAGAGCATGTAGAATATAAAGATGGAGGATTATATATATACTAAGGGAGAAAAGGAGGGGAAGGCGATGGAGGCGCGGGAAGCGAAAGACAAGACGAGACAAGTTCGTTTTCATGTCTCGTCTACAAATTACAGGTGGAGGGTCTATCTAGCTAAAGGACCTTCTTCACCTGGGAAGGGTTTGGTGGTGTGCTACTAAGTTGCTTGTAAACCTTCAGGACTGTCGTTTTAATACCGCTGTTCGGTATTTGGTTCCACCTCTTCTCCTAGGTGGCATTGCTTGTGTGGACTGAATCTATCACGACGCCACCTCGAGCGGCAATATAAAATAAACTTACATGTGGTACACGGCTCACTAACTTATCTTTCTCAACTCTTAACACCACGTCGGGGCTAATCTTGGAGAATTGTTAGTAGGAGCTGGAAGCTGTTAGCATACAAAGTTAGCTTGCAAGGATTCTTTTTTATTTCCGCTTGCACCCCGCCGGATCGGTGTGCTCTTTCGGCGCTCCTCCAATGCCCATGAGGCCTAGCGTTTCACTGGACCTCGGGTTGCATATCGAGTTTTACCCTTTCGGCAAGAGATTTTCTCATCGCGATGGCGCTAAGCCTGGCGGCGAGTTCAGACGTAGCTTGCACGTGGCGGGAGGGAGACGATCTCTGATGTTGTCGCCAGTAGTGTTGGCGCGCGCGTATGATAATCTCGGCGTTTAACTAACACCCCTGGCCGGAGGGCATCACGCATGTGCATGCAGGATGCTGGGTAAGTCCCTTAAGTTTGCCTGGTGGATTCGGTACTTCTCGCTTAATTGACCCCGGCAAAAAGTGAATGCTAGAGATTTTAGCGTCTTTTCATCACCTAACTGTACGTAGGACTACGTAGGGGGCGAGTATTTTTCGAACAAACACCCAATCAAAATCGGCAGCTGATGCGTATGGTGACACCATTAAAGGCGGTTGAGCAGTTTCCCCGATGCCGCGCGGACACACACCGACTTTGTTAGAGGTTCCTGGCTGTTCCTGTCATAACGGCGGGAACCCCACATCAAGACCCACTACTAAACCCCGAGCGCGGGTACCACAACGCTTTCCTTCCTCCGTTCCCCTGTCGCCACGATCTCGACCTTTCGCATGGAGCCTATCGAAGAGAACCTTTCCGCCAGAAGACCCGGCCCGCCTATTCCAGTCATGCCTTTGGGCTCGAAATCTGTCGAGGAACATCTCGCGCCTACGCTTGCACCTACACCTACCGCCGCGAGGACCGGCTCGTCCGGTGCTGCCACCACCGCCCGGAATGCGCCCGATCTATCCAAACGGAAGAGAGGCCCGGGATTCGTCACCACCAATGCCTGTACAGAATGTCGCACGAAACGCGCAAAAGTGAGCGAGTCCTGAAGGCGTGCTTGCACGGAACTTGCCCACCCCCAAGACCTGTCTTTGCCATCTTACCTACCTCTATCGCGAGATTTTGTTTGCTGTCCTAGGCTGATCTATTACCGCAGTGTGACGGTCAAAGGCCCTGTACTAGATGCAGAACTGGAAAGAAAGACGCCAAGTGTGTCTATGAGACTCCTGTCCGCCAGTCTAAGGAGACCCTACGTCATGAGATCGAGCAGCTGAAGCGCCAGGAGGGCAACAGTGACTCTGTTTTCGCTGCCCTCGCCCAGCCAGAGCTGAAGGAAGAAGTTTTGACCCGTCTCAGACATGGCCAGAGTATCGAGAGCATATCTAGGTGGTTGGCTAAAACCCCGCCTTCAGAAGCAAATGCGTTTCCAACCCCGAGCAGCATCGTTGACAAGCCGAGAGGTCCTTCTGATGCGACCATCCTCCTGAACCCTAGTGCGACTTCTCATGAACCTACGGACCCTGAACTGGGCACCCTCAACCCTATGTCCGGTCATTCCAAGAGCACCAGCCAGGACTTCTCCCAGAACAGCCCATGTGGAAGAGGCCCTTTCTCCTCCCGGGGTAACTGCAACTCTGATACCAGGAACTGGAGCCCAGATACTGTGCAGGGTGGATGTCAATCCAAGGTTGGGTCCCGGCTTGAAAGCTATAGCCTGTCCGACTATCAACACAGCCCTGCTCAGCAGGACGAATTACCTACGCCAAATATGCTAGGAATGAAGCTTTCTCCTAGGGTATGGACGAATATTACTCAAGATTCTAACCTTATCCAACATCTTCTATCACTATATTTTTGCTGGGAATACCCAATTTTTGCCTCGCTTAGCAAGGAACACTTTCTCATGGACTTTCGGGATGGGCATGACAGATTTTGCTCTGAAATTCTTATTAACGCCCTACTTTCCCTCGGATGCCGTTTCTCCAACAGGCTAGATGCATACGAGAATCCAAACGACCCTTGCTCAGCTGGCGATCAATTTTTCAGGGAGAGCAAGAGGCTTCTCCTCCAGGAGAGTAATAGTCACAAGCTGACTACCATCCAGGCTCTAGGAATTATGTCGATCAGAGAGGCTAGCTGTGGACGAGGCTCAGGTAGCTGGTATTATGCTGGTCAGAGCATACATCTAGCGATTGAGATGGGCCTACACCAGGCCAGTGATGATACTGGCGATGAAGAAGAGATTGCTGTTAGGGTGGCTACCTTCTGGGGCTGCTTTGCTCTAGACCAGTGAGTTGGCACCAACTATTCTTGTAGGTTGACTTTGCTAATGGAAGCTGCAGGGTATGGTCGCTGGCAATAGGCTCCCTTCCGCAGGGCTCCTACTTCCCCAATCTCCCACCTAAGCCTGTGATAATCAGTGATGAAGAGGCAACATTATGGGTTCCTTATACCGATGATGGTAAGCTAGTAATTGAGCTTTCCTATTTTCCTAGCCAAAGTGCAGCTAGTAGAGGAAACTAATATATATATCTTTTCTTAGGCCATCTATTGCAAAGCTCAGGCAAGCAACTGTCAAATGTCCAATCAGTTTTCCAGTGCTCCTGCGAGCTTAGCAAGATTATCCATCAGAGCTTGTATATTTTCCATTCTCCTGGCCAGCCACTCACCAGTCAAAGCTTGCTCGAAATCTATACGCTATACCTGAACTGGTACGACAATGTGCCCGAGACCTTACGGCTAGGCAATAACTACACACCAGCTGTTCTCTTTACGCAGTAAGCATTACCTACAATTCTCACTTGAATCATATCACCTGCTTAATCTACTTACCCAACTAACGAATCTGCTAACATACTGTCGTGTACAGTATGTACTATCATTTCGCCATTTTGCTACTCTTCCAACCCCTTATCAGGCTCCGCATTGTAGGCTCGAGCGTATCACCACGCAACATGTGCTTACAAGCTGCCAACACTATCCAGGGCCTATTGCGCTCATACTCACAGCTCTATACGCTGAGGCGCACGCCGTCGTTTATACCATACTTTGCCCTAATGTCGACTACAACACACCTTGCTATCGGTGCATTGTCTTTACTGACGCCACAAGCCAGCGTGCCGAACGAGCCGAGTCAGGGCGGGCAGCAAGAGTTGCAGCAGGTACCGGCTTCGGGGAAGATTGACCTGCATGTGACACAGGCTATCAGGCAGGGGATTGCCGACTTGACAGAGATGGCACCGTGCCACCAATTTGCGGAGCAAGCTCTGAACATCCTGTTGCATCTCTCAAAGCAATGGAACGTCGACCTCGAAGTTAGGAACTGGCAGAAAGAAGGCGCCGGAGATGACCCAAGGACAGTTTCGGGAACGCAAACAGGCGACCCCAGCTTCTTCTCCCCTAACGTAAATGAGCAGGTCGGCTCTTGGTGTACGGCGGTCGGAGCCGGGCCGCAGCTCGAAGTGCGAGCGAAGGCCACGGTACCAACGCTGCAAATGATGAATGCACTGGAAAATCCTCTATTTTGGCCGTTCTTGAGGCATGGGGGGCCATCGGTCCCGAGCGGACCGTTGCCGGCGGATTCAGGATTCGAGCTACTGTGATAGTGGCCTTGTCCAGGGATAGGAAGTCGCGCGGCAAGTTATGCGGCATACAGCCGGGTATCAGCGAGGGAATCGACGCGGCTGGTTTATGAGTATCGGTTCTACTGCTTCTGCGCATTTTTTACCGTTGCGTATTTAGGAGAGAAACAAACATAGCCAGGACAAGGGGAGTGGGTAGCAGTGAAGCCAACATGTCGGTGTACAAGGAAACCCAATGCGGCGTCATTCGTCCGGCCCTCTATATAGCCCCTCGTGGGAGGCGGTAAGTAGCTCCGGCAACAGTAACGGCGCTGTTTCTCTACGTCCAAGGACCGCCCTATCGTCGTATATTAGCGAGTTGTTAGCCAAGGGGGATTGTCGACCCAAGTCGGCGATTGAACTGACCCCAAAGAAAAAAAGGATTTACTAGTAAAATACTTGTGCAGAATAGGAGAATTATAAACGCGTCTTCGACCACAGTGTCGCGGCCTAGCTCCAGTCTCCCGTGAATATTTACGAAGCCGGGCATGCAGAATTGATTATAAGCTCCCGGGTAGGTTGCAACTCCCGGGTAAGTTATCTCTCGGTTAGGTTATAGGCCGAATGCTAAATGCCAGTCACCGATATGGAACAGGCGGGAGAGCCGAAAGCCTCGTCTGCGTTCTTCTGTATCCGTCTGACCCCAAAGCACAGGTTCAATCACGGCAACGAGGATGACAATCCCAGCATGGGTGAAGTAGAGGAAAAATCACTTCATCGCATCGAGGTGGAGATATGCCCCGTACGTTGTCTCGGGACTTGTGTCCAGGTGGTTGGCGATGCAGAGGAACAACGAACCCGTCGCGATTGAGAGTCTAATATTGCTGCAGACAAGTAGAGACATAATGAGTTCGCGTCTGCGACGGATCTAGCGCATTGTGGACGACGAAACCTGGCGTCCCCCTAGGGGAAGCCGAGTTGCCTCCGCAGACTCTCAGCGTGCGGGCTTGTGACCTGTCTCATACCAGTGCTTGACTTGGCCACGAGGAAGTCCTACACGGAATTCAAGTGTTTGAAAGGAACTCGCTAGACTTAGTACTGCGTTACGGCAAATAGTAATGGTTCCTCCAACTAGAGTGTGAGCTAGGGATATGTATCTCCAAGTAAATCTATTAAAACCCCTTTAAATGCACACGGTTCTAGGTCATTCTCCCACGGATGGCGTTTTAGTCTCTCCTTATTCCTCCGGCAGTCTTCTTTGCTTTCTGTAGCCTCTCAATAACAACGGCTGGGATCAGGGTGGCAATGGTCAAGATTGCAGCCAGCAACGGGAACATCCAAAACTGAGTCGCGGTAACAAACCTTTGCGGTTGTTGGGATTGGTCGAAGCTTACAGTATCAATGAGGTTGGAGCTAAAGATAGTCTGGTAAAAGTATATGAGCAAATCGATAATTGCCATGTCTCGCGGAGGTGGTGTCAACTCACGGCGACTAGGCTGGCAGGTAGGTAGAGCATTGCAACGAGGGTTAAGATTTTGGTAAATCTGGCATCACTCTGCGCTTGCTCGCTGATTATCCGAAGAGACTCGCTCTCATGCTTTGCAGAGATCCCTAGGTCCGTCAGAATTTTGAGCATATCCCGTCTCGTGTGGCTGCTCCTGATGGATTCCTCCTCGTTCCGGAAACCCAGAATTTGCATCAACTGTGACGGTTAACTGGGGCACACATAAAGTGAGATCGGTTGCAAAAGTCCCTTTGGCAGCATGGGGAGTTGGTGCTTACCAACTGTGATGTCCTTTCGCACTGTTTACGAGCAAGATCAATTGCCCTGGCGTGCATGTCGAACCGACGGATACAAAGCCTTAGCTTCTGGCAAGATGCTTCGCGGACCTCGACGGCTGCTTCCAGACCGTTACAATACTC
>Ga0164242_10008038_pt1 | contig 11463 bp, 13 predicted proteins | sample OricomgcompostMG_FD_108783 | JGI IMG/M metagenome (GOLD analysis project Ga0164242, IMG submission 108783) | Miracle-Growth compost microbial communities from Emeryville, California, USA - Original compost - Miracle growth compost (MG) ...
GGAGTAGGCGATCATGGCGGCAGTCCACGCCCACGACCACCACAGCGACCGGCCCGGTTCCAGCAGCAGCGCCAGCGCCGCGCCGACCAGCAGCAGTTGTACCAGTGCGCGGGCCGCCGACCACAGAATCTGCCGTTCCAGGCCCAGTCGCTGCCACAGCGAGATTCCGGCGGCGACCACCACCAGCGCCAGAGAGGTCGCCAGTCCACCCCACCCGACCGCTCCGTTCATTGTGCGGCCTCCTCGATGTCGGGTCCCAGTGACGGTTCGATGCCCCGGCTGTGGCCGTGGTCGATGCGCAGGACCCGGTCGGCGATGCGCCGTACCTGTGCCGGGTCGTGACTGACCCACAGGACGCTCATCCCGGCGTCGGCCAGCTCGCGCACCGCCTGCTCGATCACCCGCGCCGCCGCCGCATCCTCGGACGAGGTGGGCTCGTCGAGCAGCAGTACCTGCGGGTCCGTGATCAGCGTGCGGGCCAAGCACATTCGCTGCGCCTCCCCGCCCGAGAGCGCGGTCGCGTCGCGGTCGAGCCAGGATCCGGTCAACGCCACCCGCGCCAGCACCTGCTCCATCCGCGCCTCGCTCGCGTGCGGATCGGCGACCCGAAGATTCTCGGCCACCGTGCCGGGAAACGGCGTCGGCCGCTGAAAACACATGCCCACCCGACGTCGCAGCCGCAACGGATCCAGCCCGGCCAGGTTCTCGCCGCGAAACAGCACCCGTCCCGCCGTGGGCACCTCGAGCCGATTACACAGGCGCAGCATCGTCGACTTGCCCGACCCCGACGGCCCGAACACCGCCGTGACCCCGCCTTCCGGGATCACCGCAGCGAACCCGTCGAGGGCACGCACTCCCTCGCGCTCGACCACGACTTCCTCGAACGCGAACAACGCCTCCGCCACCCGCACCACCTCCATCCGAACCTCGGGCTACGGCAGCCGATATCGGATACCGATATATCAACCAACCGTAGTACCTGGCAGTGCACGGTCGCATCCGCGCAGCGGGAACCGCGCGTGCGTCGATCTCCACGGCCCGGAACTCTCAGTACATCGACAGGAAACGAGTACCCGATTTCGCTGTGCGAGGGCACTACCATCACCGACTGTATCGGCAGGCGATATCGATGGCCGATGCATTGTCTCGGCCGGTGAGAGGGCTGATGGAGATGGACACTTCTGCTGACGATCCACCTGCCCAACACGGGCAACGTGTGTTTCGGCGCGGAGATCGCCTACCTGCTGTTGTGGGCCGCCACCACTCGCGGCGCACCGCCGGCCGTGCAGATGCTGCGCCGGCTCGTCGCCGCGCTGTGCGTGCTCCTGATCGGCGGCTTCATCACCGTACTCGCACTCGGAGGCGGCGCCGGAGAACGCTACAGCCATACCGGATAGACCCGCGCGCCCCCTCGATCCCGCCGCATGGAATGGGTACGCTCAGGATATATATCGGTAAGCGATATCGGGAGGCGATTGATGATGGTCGATCGGTCGTGGTGGGTGCGGCTGCTGGGCGCGGACGGACCGGCGGCGGTGATCTGTGTGCGGCTGCTGGTCGGGGTGGTGTTCCTCAGCGAGGGCATCCAGAAGTTCGTGTACCCGCATCAGCTCGGGCCCGGACGGTTCACCAAGATCGGCATTCCGGCCGCGACGTTCTTCGCCGATCTCGACGGAGTCGTCGAAATCGGCTGCGGCAGTTTGCTCATCGTGGGTCTGCTGACCCGCCTCGCCGCGGTCCCGCTGCTGATCGACATCTGCGGTGCTATCGGGTTGACCAAGATCCGTGAACTGCAGCCGGGCGGTTTCCTCGGAGTGCACGGGTTTTGGGGCATGGCCCACGACGCGCGCGCGGACTGGTCGATGCTGCTGGGACTGATCTTCCTGCTGTGGGTCGGGCCCGGGAGATGGTCTCTGGATCACGCGCTGACCCGCCGGGTCGGCGCATCGGGAGGCCGGAGGGAGGAGGTTGCCGTGTGAGCGCGGCCGGGAGCGTGCCGTCGGGGTCGTGCCCCTGCTGGGCCTCGTCGCGCCGATCATGATCGTCCGCCCGCTCGCACGACCCGGGGCGGACGCCCGCCCGGCCGACCCGGACCGATGAGTATCGGTGGGTCGGGTCAGTGGCAGTCGAACAATCCCATGAACCCATAGTCCATGTGCAGTTGCATGTGGCAGTGCAACAACGACAATCCGGGCTGGTCGGCGACGAAGTCGATGTCCATCTGCTGATAGCCGCCCAGCATCGCCACGTCCTTGCGCAGCCCGGCGGTCGCGGTACCCGCGACATGGGTGAGTTCGAAGGTGTGCCGGTGCAGATGCATCGGATGGATGTCGTCGGTGGCGTTGCGCAGATGCAGCCGATACCGTTTGCCGCGCTCGAGCTGCCACATCGGCTGCGCCTGCATCGAGGACTCGCTCATCGTGAACCGCTGCCCGTTGATCGTCCACACGTTGAATCCGCCGTCGGCGGCGTTGCGTTTCTCGATCAGCATGTCGAACACCTGATCCGGCGCCGCCGGAGCGTGCGCGCGCGGGTCGGCGAACAGTCGGTAATCCCACCGGAACGCCGGCGGGGCCGTCCACACCGGATCGCCGGTGGCGCCGGCGTATTCGACCACGATGCCCATACCGTTGCCGCGGTCGTCGTCGGACAGATCACCGAGCACCCACACGCCCGGGTTGGTCATCTCCACGATCGCCGAGACCCGTTCGGCGGTGCCCAGCCACAACACCGGCACCGCCACCGGGTTCGGGACCGGGTTGCCGTCCAGCGCGATCACGGTGAAGGTGTGCCCGGGCAGAGCCAGGCTGCGGTTCTCGGTCGCACTGCCGTTGAGCACATGCAACAACACCCGCTGCCCCTGTTTGACCTTGATCGGGTCGCCGTGGCCGAGCATGCGCCCGTTGATCGTGAACGTCGCATACCCCACCTCGTAACCGTGCGGCGCACCCGAGGCCAGCGACGCCGCCATCGCCGCCTCTCCCCGGTCCCGCAGCTGCGGCACCGGTTCACCGGCCAGGAAGTCCGCGGCCATGTCCCCGCCCTGGCTCAGCGACGGCTCGAACTCCTTCAAAGTCAGGAACACCTCCTGGTCATAGGCGCCGGGATGGGATGCCGGCTCGATGTATACCGGCCCGACCAGGCCGTTGTACTGGCCGATGGTCAGATCCGATCCCGCGGCCAGGTGAGTGTGGTAGAACCGGTAGCCCGCCGGGCCCGGGGTGCACGAGAGCTGGCGCATCCCGTGCGCGGGCACGAACGGGGTTCCTTCCTCGGCAGCGCCGTCGACCTCGGCCGGCACCGCTTGACCGTGCCAATGCACCTGCTCGGGGGTGGCGGTGTCGTTGTAGACGTCCACCACCATCGGTGTGCCCTCGGTGAGACGCAGCAGCGGGCCCGGGAACTGCCCGTTGTACAGCGTCGTCGACACCGTTTTACCCGGCGCCACCTCCACCGACCCTGCCGCGATCCGCAGCGTGTAATCCGCTGTCGTGGCCGACGGCGACCGGCCACAGCCCGCCGCCGCCCCACCCGCTACAACCGCTGCTCCACCCAGCTTCAGCACATCTCGCCGACTCATCTGCCCCACGCTTCGACCGCCCTTTGCCGATATCGGAACTCGATGTCGAGAAACGATAACGGATGACGATCGATCTCCCACCCCCGCTGGATGGAGTCGGTCTCGGTTCTCAGCGTGTTCTCAGTGCCGTCACGTAAAGATCACCTGCGTGTCACCGACCTCGCTGCCCGCCACCGTGTCCGCGTTCGACGGAGCTCGTATCGACGGGTCACTGTTGGTCGAGGTCACCGAATTCGCTCAACACACTCGCTGGCTCAATACCCCCATCCTGTGGTTCACCGACGCCGGGCTGATCGTGTTCGCCGTGCTCATGCTCGCCGCCTGGTGGCGCGCCAGACGCGAGAACACCACGGCCATGGCCGCCGCGCTGCTCGCCCCCGTCGCGGTCGTGGCCGCCTTCGCCCTCGCCGAGATCGTCAAGCAGATCGCGGCCGAACCCCGCCCCTGCCACGCGCTGCCGCACGCCTACATCCTCGAAGCATGCCCACCGGGCACCGACTATGCCTTCCCCAGCGGCCACGCCACCGTCGCCGCCGCCACCGTCGCCGCTCTCTACCTCACCAACCGCCGCCTGGCCGCCATCGCCGCTGTGTTCGCCCTGTTCGAGGCAGCCACCCGCGTCTACGTCGGCGGCCACTACCCCCACGATGTCGCGGCTTCCGCCGTCCTCGCCCTGCCGATCGCCTACCTCGTCCGCCGCGCCCTGCTGCAGCCCGCCGCAGCCGCTGTCACCCGGCTGCGCACCGGGCCGCTGGCACCCCTGGTCACCAGCACCGTGCAGTCGGCGGCGCGAATCACCCTAGGCTAGGCCCAGCGACCGCGTGCAGCGACGAGAGTGCGCACCCAACCGCGCTCGCTCGTTGCAGACAGGGTTGCCCCGCGGCGGTGCCATCCGCCTGTGGACATCAGCAGTATCGAAGGGACGTAGTTCGTTTCATAGGTGGTCGCCTATGAAACACGACGATCATCGGACCTCGACCAGCCCGAATTCCGTTTCATGGGTTGTTGCAAAAGAACCCGCAGTTGAAACGCACTCATGAAACACTCGAGCCTGTGAGCGAGGACTATCAGCGAGTCGAAGTCCATCCGTGCCCGATGTCGGCCTGCGCGGCCCCAGCGGGCTCACCGTGCCGCACCGGCACGGGAAAGGTCGCCACCCAATACCACACCGTCCGCTTCCGGCTGGTGCCCGCGCTGGCCAAGGCACTGTCCGTGACGACCCCCGCGATCCGCAACCCCGGCCGCGCATGGATCGAACTGCCCCGCCCCGCCGCCCTCAGCGCACCGGCCGGGCACGCCCGCATCGGCTACGCCCGCGCCTCCACACTGCGCCAATCTCTCGACACCCAACTCGACGCGCTCACCGCCGCGAACGTGAGCCGGGTCTTCTCCGAGAAGATCTCCACCCGCGCCACCCACCGACCCGAACTCGACGCCGCCGTCACGCTGTGCCGAGAACTGCGGGCCAGCGGCGTCGCGGTCACTCTCGTTGTGCACGAACACAAACGGCTCGGCCGCGGCATCGACCTGGCTGCCCTCGCCGACAACCTGAAATCCGCCGATATCGGCCTGGAATTCCTGACCGGCGAACTACAAGGCAGCCACGACCCGGCCGGCGTCGTGTTCACAGTGCTGGCCGCGTTATCGGGCATGGAACGCGAATACATTCGTGACCGCACCCTCGAAGGCCACGAATCCGCCCGCAAACGCGGCAAAACCATCGGCGGCGCGCACGTCACCGACCCCGACATGCTCGCCATGGCCCTGCACCTTCGCGACCAGCAACTCAGCCTGCGCGACATCGCCGCCCGCCTGGTCATCACCACCGGAACGAAGAAGGGCCGCCAGCCCTCACCCGCCACCGTCATGCGCATGTTGCACGACCACGACGCCGCGTCCTGACAACCCCAAACGAGCCCGGACCAGCACGGGACACCAGCAACCTTGTCCTACTTTGCACTTCCTGACAGCTTTAGGATTCCGGGGCCTACTACGTCTGATACGGACCCGCCTCGTCCCGGCCGGTCGACCTGGCCTGGACCGCCGGATCCCGCTGGCATGTAGAGGAAGCGTTCCAGCAGGCCAAGAACGAGGCCGGGCTCGACCACTACCAGGTCCGCGACTATCGGGCCTGGTACGCCCACATCACCTTGCCGATGCTCGCACTGGCCTACCTCGCCGCCTCGAAAACCATTGCCGCAAAGGGGGACCCGGAGAACAGGCCGCAGACATGATCGCACTGACACTACCCGAGATCCGCCGCCTGCTCGTCGCACTCGTCCTCACCACCTCTCACGGCGCCGATCACATCTGGACCTGGTCCCACTGGCGACGACGCGGCCACCCACTCGACTGATCCGCGAGTGCCGTTGCAGTACTAGAACCTGTTGCAGTGCTCGAACTGGCAGTTGACAGGGAGTGACGGCCACCACATACTCGTACCTCAAGTACCTAGTACTTGGAGTAGCATGCACGGAGGTGGTCATGGTCGTGTACCCGATCACGACTCTCGCAGTCGGCTGCTCTGCTGATTTCGAGGCGGTCGAATCCTTCGATTCGACCGCGCGGACGGAGCGACTGCTCCGGTCCTCGGGCGGAAGTTGAGAAATGAGACGGGAATCTGTGGTGGTCCCTTTACGTAACGAGTTGTCCGTGTCCGTTCGAATAGTACGGCACAACTTCTCCGATACGGTGGTTTCCGGATTGCGAACCTTCGGTCGGACCATGCGGGTAGCTTCGGCATCGGCTGCGGGGACGGCAAGCGATGTTGTCCGGTTGAAGTTCCAATGGCGTGAAGCTATCCAGCAGGCGTGGTATCTGATCACGGTGACTGCACTTCCCGCAGTGCTTATGGCTATCCCATTCGGAGTAATCGTCTCCGTTCAGGTCGGCAATCTGATTCACCAGATCGGTGCGGATTCTCTGCTCGGAGCGGCCGGCGGGTTGGGCGTGATAAAACAGGGAGCGCCCATGGCGACAGGCCTTCTGTTGGGGGCGGCCGGTGCGGCCGCGATTGCGGCAGATCTGGGCGCGCGAAATATTCGCGAAGAGATCGATGCGATGCGCACCATGGGGATCAGTCCGATGCATCGTCTGGTTATCCCGCGGATGGTGGCGATGGTTTTCGTCGCTCCGATGCTGAATATCCTGATCATCTTCGTCGGCGTCGTTGCGGGATACGCGGTGGCAATTGGTCCGCAGGGTGTCACGCCCGGTAGTTACTGGGGAACCTTCGGATCATTCACGACTGTCGCGGATATCGGGGTATCAGTCGTGAAATCGGTGCTGTTCGGGTTCATTGTCGTCGTGGTCGCCTGCCAGCGTGGCTTGGAGGCGAAAGGCGGACCTCGCGGAGTCGCCGATGGGGTGAATTCGGCGGTCGTTCTATCCGTCGTCTCGATTGCGATAGTGAACCTACTGATAACGCAGCTGGTTGCGATGTTCCTCCCCACGAGGCTTGCGTGATGTTTGAGCTGAAATTCACCCCTCCACGTGTGGTCAGAATTCGACGGTCCGCGGTACGCCTCGCGCGCATCCTGCCGATCGAGGCAGTGGGGTTCGTGATCGGGTTCGCGTGGCAGGCATTGTCGGCGATACCGTTCACGCTCAAGCGGTACCGCGCCGAGACGATGCGGACAATCACGGACATAACCTGGGGGCAAGGGTCCATCATCGTCGGCGGAGGAACGGTTCCGATGCTGGTCGTCCTGGGGCTCGTCATCGGAGGCTCGGTGGGCGTCGAGTCCTTTTCGACCCTCGATCTCATCAGTATGGGGCCGGTGACAGGCATCGTATCGGCCTTTGCCAACACCCGAGAGCTCGCTCCGATCGCCGCCGGCGTCGGGTTCGCCGCACAGGCGGGATGCCGTATCACCGCGCAGATCGGATCGATGCGGATTTCCGAGGAAATTGATGCACTGGAATCCCTCGGATTGCGATCGATACCTTTCGTCGTGACGACAAGAATCATCGCAGGCGCGGTCGCGATCGTCCCCACCTTTTTGATAGCCCTCCTCCTCAGCTATGTCGCCTGCCGCACGGTGATCGTTCAACTTCATGGTCAGGCTGCAGGGGTCTACGATCACTACTTCTATCAATTCATAAGCGGCTGGGACATGACCGCAGCAGTGATCAAGGTCCTCGTATTCGGAACTGCGGTAATTCTGATCCACAGCTATCAAGGATTCTTCGCGGTAGGAGGCCCGGAGGGTGTCGGGATCGCGTCGGGCCGGGCGGTTCGGGCGAGCTTCGTCGCCATCATCGGACTCGATATGGTGTTGACAATCTTGTTGTGGGGCATCAATTCGTCGATCGAATTCACGGGGTGATATGGATGCCTAGTTATGAACTGCCCGGGGTTACGTCGACTAAACGGGGATCCATACTTATAGGCTGCCTGGTGTTGCTGATCGCTCTTACGGTCGCCGCCACAGGGTTTTTGATCCACGAAACGCGCCGCGATACACGAATGGCTGTGATCTTGCGCACCGAGAACATCGGTGACGGTATCGGTGTGGGAACTCCGGTTCGATATGACGGCGTGGACGTCGGATCTGTCGCGAGGGTGGATGCAGACGGTATCAACACGAAAAAGGTGACGTTGCTGCTCGACCGGGCACATCTGATCGGCTTGACCGACAACCTGTTCGTCAACTATTCGCCGTCAAACCTTTTCGGAATCAGCGAAGTGGCGCTGAAGGAGGCGGCCGGCGGTGTTCCGCTGCGTGACGGCATCGTCGTCGACCTGACCGGACCGCGCTCGAATCGGCAGCAGGACGCAACCATGGGCGTCCTGATCCGCACCGTCGCGGAAGCCACCGGCGACCTTTTAACGCCACGCCTCACCGAAGTGCTGATGCGGCTTTCGGAGACCTCGCGACAGTTCACTCCTCTGATGGAAACCATCGTCTCGATGTCCCGGATGGTCGCCGAAACCCAGAAGATGCCGCCTTCCTACCTGTTGGATCAATATGGCTCGATGTTGGTCGGCGCCGGCGCGATGTTCGACGGAACGGTAGGACTCATCAGTCGGCTCACCCGAATCGAGATTCTGAACAGCCAGCGTGGACTGTTCGACGCCACGGTCAATACCGTAGGCGAGAAGTTCTTCCCCGCGCTCGCAAATACTATCTTCACGGCTAGAAACTATCTCTCGGACTATACGGCGATGTTGGTCCCGATCCTTTCCGCGGCGAGCAGCATGGTTCCGACTCCGGAGGTGTCGAGTGCGCAGCTATCCGAGATTCTTGCTCGATTGGGAAATTCCTTTACTCAGACTCCGGATGGCCCGGTGCTCAATCTGAAGGTGATCGTCGACTCGTTTCCAGGGCTTGCTACTCCATTGCTGGCATCCCTGCCCAAATCGGATGCTGGGGCTGATCGATGAGTAATGCGCGAAGGCTTATTTACGCGAGTCTGAAACTTGCCGTCTCGGCAATTGTGATAATCGTTCTTCTTGTGGTCATCGTGCAGGCGGTCCAGCGACCGGTACAAGGCGGGACCACCGAGTATTCAGCAGCGTTCACCGACGTCAATGGTCTGAAGTCTGGAGACGACGTCCGCATGGACGGCGTCCGTGTGGGAAAAGTCGATGCGATCCGACTCGACAAGGGTCGGGCCGTCGTGAAAATGCATTTGCAGAATGGCCACCATTTATATGAGAGCACGGTGCTCGCGATTCGCTACCAAAGTCTGATAGGGCAAAGGTACGTCGATGTCCAGCAATCTTCGGGTCTCGCCGATAAGTTGGCATCAGGAAGCGTGATCGACGTATCGAAAACTATTCCATCCTTCGATATCACCTCGCTGTTCAATGGATTGGAACCAGTTCTCGGTGAACTTTCGCCGGGTGCTATCAATAAATTTGCCGAGAATATGATCTCGGTCATCGAGGGCAATGGATCAGGTGTCGGATCGGTTTTGGACTCGGTTCAGACTCTCTCCAGCTATGCGGTGGACAGGCAGGCCCTCATCACAACTCTGGTTGCCAATCTCAAACAGATATCCGATCACATCGGCGGGCACTCGGCGCAACTGATCCGGCTCGTTTCCGAACTTTCTACGGTTGTCAACACATTGCGAAGCAAGGTGGACGGGATCGTCGAATTCGCCCTCATGGCCCCCGATGTCATCGCGCCGTTGAACAGTTTGCTGGCATCATTTGGGCTGACTACCGGCAGCAACCCTGATGCGGATTCGCTGCTGCGTACGGTGCTACCGGACCCGGAACAGGCGGTCGATGTCCTGAGGAAGCTGCCGACACTCATCCAGACGTTGGACGCATGGGTCCCGCCCAATGGTCCGACCGTGAACCTCAACTGTTCAAACGGCAAAGTCGCGGCACCCTCTCCGTTTCAGATCCTGGTCGGTGGTCAGAGGATTTCGATATGCAAAAGCTAATTATGTGGTTTTGGGGATTTTCTCAGAAATTCCGCACCAAGTTCAGGGCCATGTGGCGTGCCGACCGGGAATTACGCTGGGGGGTGCTGGGAGCGGCTTTCGTCGGGCTTTTGCTGCTGGCTAGTGCGATCGTCTATGTCGTCCCCATCGGTAAGTCGACCTATTGGGCCGATATGTCCGAGACCGGGCAAATCAAGGTAGGGGACGACGTTCGGATCGCAGGAGTCCCGGTCGGTACCGTGAAATCTATGGAGTTGGGCCGCCGGAGCGTTCGAGTCGGATTCACCGTAGATCGAGGAATATTCATCGGCGATCAGACGACGCTCGATATTCGGATGCTCACCCTGATCGGAGGGCATTATATCGCCGTTACTTCGGCGGGAAGCTCGCCTCTGCGCTCTACGATTCCATCGGAAAGGATTCGTCTTCCGTACAGTCTCGCTCGGGCCTTTCAGGACGCTGCGCAGCCGATCGGCGAAGTCGATGGATCGACGTTGCGGCAAAATCTCACGATGCTCAACAATTCGCTTACCAACGGCCCAGCGGGGATACGAAAAGCCGTCGACGCGTTCTCCTCTCTCGTCGACGTCCTTGATCGCCAGAATCGAGAGATATCCGAAACGCTTGCCACTGCCGATGAATACATCGGAGCAATAAATAAGTCCAAGGCGATATTGGGCGGAATGATCAACAGCGTCAACCTGATGGAGACCGTTGGTCTCGACAAACAATCCGAAATCTACGAGGCCGTTCGGCTCATGGACGAGCTGTTGTCACGAATAGCAGCTCTCGAACCGGTGTACCGAGCGCGCTTGGAGCCGGTCGCCAAGAGTCTGGCCGACGCCATTCCCGAGCTGGAGCGTCTGGGCGGGGAGATGGGCCAGGTCGTCACCAATACGAAGGATCTGCTGTCGCGACTCCAGCCGGTCGCGGCCTCCCGAGACGGCGTCGTCGTCGACCAGTCCGCAACCGTGATCGACGCGCCGGCAGTCTGCATTCCAGTTCCAGGAAAGGATTGCTGAATCATGAATCGTTTTCTGGCCTCTCGCGGATTCATGTCGGTGCTGGCGGTTGTGATCCTGTGTCTGATACTGCTCATCGCCTATTTGACCCTGATCACGCCACCGAAGAAGATGCGCAGTTACTGCGCCAACATGCCCGACACGGTCGGCTTGTATGCCGGAAACCATGTCACCGTTCGCGGGGTCACGGTGGGGACGGTGACGCGCATCGAGCCACGGGGTGATTCGGTGTATGTCGCGTTCGACGTGGAGGCGGATCATCCGCTGCACGGTGATCTGGCGGCAACCACTCTGTCCGACACGATCGTCGCAGACCGCTCGCTCGCGCTTATCGAGGACAGCGATGCCGCCGCGGAGTGGGATTCACACCGCTGTATCTCGCGAACCATGACACCGAAGAGCATGACGCAGACGCTCGACGCGGTGGGCAAGCTCAGCAGTGAACTCTCCAATGGAAATGCC